>Ga0222712_10003756_pt1 | contig 16304 bp, 15 predicted proteins | sample C33_657DmetaG_FD_165043 | JGI IMG/M metagenome (GOLD analysis project Ga0222712, IMG submission 165043) | Estuarine water microbial communities from San Francisco Bay, California, United States - C33_657D | ecosystem: Environmental > Aquatic > Marine > Unclassified | place: USA: California...
TGGTTCCGACTCAACCATTGATGCTGTCGTCGCGCTTTTGCAATGCTGCGGTCGTTAACCCCGGTGTGGCTTTTTTCTCTTGAGGCCACACTCGAGGCCAGCGGGGTCTGCAGGTCCAGGTCTTAACGCCAGCGCGGATACCAGGCGCCCACAAGGATCAAGGCCATGCCGACGAGCATGGAGACGGTGATGGCGTCGCCAAAAAACCAGGCGCCGGCAGCCAGGCCGGTGGCAAGTCTGAAGTAGGTCAGCGGGGCCAGCAGGGAGGGCTTGGCATGGCGGTATGCATCCACATGGGCCCAGCTGGCCAGCGTGCCAAACACAGCAAATAAAAAAAGATCGGCGCCGTCACCCAGCGACAGGGGCCGCCAGTCCAGCCAGATCTGGACGATCGCGCTGAGCAAGACCATCAAGGGCATGTAAAACAAAATGGTTTCAGTGGACTCGGTCTTGGTCAAAGATCGGGTGAGCAGCAGCATGACCGCGCCAAGCAATGCGCTGACAAAGCCAAAGATCACGCGCCAGTCCACCTCCTGGGGCTGCCAAAGTCCAGCGGCCACGATCACACCGACAAACCCGATGCTGGTGGCAACAACGCTCTGGCGTGAGACACGCTCCTTGAGCATGGGTCGCATGAGCAGCAGCACAAAAAATTGGGAAGAAAACATCAGCGTGGTGGCCAGCGCAATGGGCAAAAGCTGAAAGCTCTTGTAGTAGCACCACCATGAAACGGCCGTCAGCACACCGCGCAGCAGGTGGGCACCCGGCCGGGGAGTGGCCAGCAAAGCCAGCGCCCGACCCTGCAGCACCCGGCTGATCCCAAGGGCCAGCACGATTTGCGCCAGAGATCGGATCAGCATCAACTGGCCCACACTGATGCGATCGGCCATCAGGCGCACAACCACCGCCTCCAAAGTAGCCAGCACGATGGACAGCAGGAGCAAAAGCACCGCGACCGTGTCGCTGGACAGGCGCTGCAGTTGCTTCTTCACGCCAGGGCCGGGGTGCGGTAAAGCACCCGTCCCTTGACCCGAATTTCTGTGTCGACCACATAGCCAGCCAGAGCGGGCAGATCGACCTGCATGCCCAGGCCCGGCCTCTCAGGGGCGCTCACTTGCCCGTTCGCATCGCGCAGCAGGTGATCGGTGGTGATGGCCAGGGCCAGCGGCTTGGGTGAGCCAGGGTATTCGCAGATCACGTGCTCGGCCAGGCCGGCGTAGGGCTGCAGCGAAGCGCTGAGCGCCAAATGCGAGGTGAAGGTGTGGTTGACGTAGGTCACACCACGCGAGCGCGCATGATCGGCCACGGCCTTGGCCGGACCGATGCCACCAATGCGTCCGCAGTCGATCTGCACATAGCCCACCGAGCCGTAATCGATCAGGTGCCTAGCCATGTCCAGGTTGTGGGCACCCTCGCCACCGGCCAGGCGCACGCTGCCCGAGCGCTCGGCCAGTGCCCGGTAGCACGCGTAGGCACTGGCCTGAAACGGCTCCTCGAGCCACAACGCGCCAGCCTGCTGCAGCGCCGGCAGACGCTCGGCCGCCCGGTCGACATCGGAAGCAAAAATCTGGCCCACATCGACCAGCAAGACACCATCGCTTTGCAAGCCCTCGCGGGCCGCCATGAAGTGCTCGCGATCGATCTCTGCGCTTTCCCGGCCAATCGGTCCCCAGCCAAATTTGGCCGCGCGAAAGCCACTGGCACGCGCCTGACGAGCCCGCTGCAATGTTTGCTCGGGCGTGTCGCCAAACAGCACGGAAAAATACGGCGTCTTCGGATGACTGCGCTGGTAACCGAGCATCTGCCACACGGGCTGGCCGCGCGACTTGCCCAGCAGATCCCAAAGCGCCATCTCAATGCCCGACCACGTGTGGGCGGCCTGCAGCACATCCATGCTCTGGTAGGCCACCAGTTGGGCGATGCGCTCGATATCGGCCGGGCCCTCGACGCTTTGGCCCAGCACAGAGGCCGATACCGGCTGACACGCCCCATGCGACAGCGGACAGACGAAGGCCGCGATCGAGGGCAGGGGTGCAGCTTCGCACTCGCCAAAACCTTCATAGGCACCGGCGCGCACACGCACCAGCAAAGCGTCTTGGCTGCCGTCGGCTTCGGTGGTGACCCGCGGCATGGAGAGGTAAAAAAAGTCAACCGATTCGATGCGCATGAAGCCCGATTTTATGTGGGACCCTCAGGACCAGGCCTACAGGCTGCGGGTATAGTTCGAGGTTTCGCAAGCTTTGCAGATGGCTCGCCACGCGCCTGCCATCCTGAAGCTCGTCCAACAGCCTCTGGACATACACCATGAACCGCTGCAAAACAACCCGGCTCGCCAGGCCCTGCCTGCCGTGAGCAAAAAGGTCTACATCAAGACCTTCGGCTGCCAAATGAATGAGTACGACTCGGGCAAGATGTCCGACGTGCTGCATGCGGCCCAAGGCTATGAGTCCACCGACGACCCGGAGCAGGCCGACCTGATCTTGTTCAACACCTGCTCGGTGCGGGAAAAAGCACAGGAAAAAGTTTTCTCCGACCTCGGTCGCGTCAAGCACCTCAAGGACAAGGGGGTGATCATCGGCGTCGGGGGCTGCGTGGCCAGCCAGGAGGGACAGGCCATTGTGGCGCGGGCGCCGTATGTGGATCTGGTGTTCGGTCCGCAGACCCTGCACCGCCTGCCCCAAATGCTGCAAGAGCGCCAGCGCCAGAACCGGCCTCAGGTGGACATCAGTTTTCCAGAGATCGAGAAGTTCGACCACCTGCCGCCGGCGCGCAAGGACGGCCCGAGCGCCTTCGTATCGATCATGGAGGGCTGCTCCAAATTTTGCAGCTACTGCGTGGTGCCCTACACGCGCGGCGACGAGGTCTCGCGCCCACTCGATGACGTGCTGGTCGAGATTGCCGAGTTGGCCGATCAGGGCGTGCGCGAGGTCACGCTGCTCGGCCAAAACGTCAACGCCTATCGCGGCGCCATGGCAGGCGGTGCCGAGATTGCCGACTTTGCCACGCTGATCGAATACGTGGCCGAGATGCCGGGCATAGAACGCATCCGCTACACCACCAGCCACCCCAACGAATTCACGCAGCGGCTGATCGATGTCTACGCCAGGGTGCCCAAACTGGTCAACCACCTGCATCTGCCGGTGCAGCACGGCAGCGACCGCATCCTCATGGCCATGAAGCGCGGCTACACCGCCTTGCAATACAAAAGCACAGTGCGCAAACTGCGTGCGATCCGACCCGACCTGGCGATGAGCAGCGACTTCATCGTGGGCTTTCCGGGCGAGACCGACGAAGACTTTGACAAGCTGATGCGGCTGATCGACGAGGTGGGATATGACACCTCTTTTTCCTTCATCTTCAGCCCACGGCCGGGTACGCCGGCGGCCAATTTGCACGACGACACGCCGCACGCGGTCAAGCAGGCACGCCTGGCGCGGCTGCAGGCCAGGCTGGACGAGCAGGTGCGCGCCATCAGCGCCAGCCGTGCGGGAACCGTGCAACGCATTTTGGTCGAGGGCACCTCACGAAAAAACAGCCAGGAACTGATGGGCCGCACCGAATGCAATCGGGTGGTGAATTTTGAAGGCCATCCCCGGCTGATCGGCCAAATGATCGACGTGCAGATCACCGAGGCGATGCAGCGCGCGCTGCGCGGGCAAGTGGTCCAAGCCCTGGCATAAGCCGGCCGGAGCGGCGGCGCAGGGTCTTCAGAACTTGGGCATGCCTGGCATGCCTTTCATGCCGGCCATGGCCTTCATGCCGCCCATGCGCTTGAGCATTTTCATCATGCCGCCGCCCTGCATCTTTTTCATCATGCCCTGCATCTGCTCGAACTCGTTGAGCAGGCGGTTGACGTCTTGCACCTGAACGCCGGCACCCAGGGCGATGCGTTTTTTGCGCGTGGCCTTGATCAGCTCGGGTTTGCTGCGCTCCTTGGGAGTCATGCTGTGAATGATGCCTTGCTTGCGCGCAATGTCTTTCTCGACCTTGCCCAGATCCATGTCAGCGGCCTTGGCCGACAGTTGGGTGGGCAGCTTGTCCATCAGACTCGACAGGCCGCCCATCTGTTTCATTTGTTGGATCTGTGCCAGAAAGTCGTTGAGGTCAAAGCCGGCACCGCTCTTGACTTTGGCAGCGAGCTTTTGCGCCGCCTGCATGTCCACACCGGCGCTCACTTGCTCGACCAGGGCCAGGATGTCGCCCATGCCCAGCACACGACCGGCGTGGCGCTCGGCGTCGAACACTTCCAGCCCGTCGATCTTTTCGGAGACGCCGGCAAACTTGATCGGCGCGCCCGTGATCTGCCGCACCGACAGCGCTGCACCGCCGCGTGAATCACCGTCGAGTTTGGTCAGCACGATGCCCGTCAACGGCAGCGCCTCACTGAAGGCCTTGGCGGTGTTGATCGCATCTTGACCCTGCATGGCATCGACCACGAACAGAGTCTCCACCGGCTGGAGTTCGGCATGCAAATCGCGGATTTCACGCATGAGCGCCTCGTCGATGGCCAGGCGACCGGCGGTATCGACCAGCAGCACATCGAAATAGTGGTTGCGGGCGTATTGGAGCGCCGCACGCGCAATGTCGACCGGTTTTTGGTCGGCGCTGCTGGCAAACCACTGCGCGCCGGCCTGGGCGGTCACCGTCTTGAGCTGCTCGATGGCAGCGGGCCGGTACACGTCGCCAGAAACCGTGAGCACCTTCTTCTTGCGTTTTTCAATCAGGTGCTTGGCCAGTTTGGCGGTGGTGGTGGTTTTGCCGGCACCTTGCAAACCGGCCATCAAAATCACCGCCGGAGGCTGCACCGACAAATTGATGTCAGCCACGCCTTCACCCATGGTGGCGGCCAGCTCGCGGTTGACGATGCCCACCAGCGCCTGCCCCGGCGAGAGCGAGCCCAGCACCTCTTGGCCCAGCGCCTTTTCCTTGACCCGGGCGATGAAGTCGCGCACCACCGGCAAGGCGACATCGGCCTCGAGCAGGGCCATGCGAACCTCGCGCAGCATGTCCTGCACGTTGGACTCGGTGATGCGGGCCTGCCCGCGCAATTGCTTGACGAGTCTGGAAAGTTTGTCGGTAAGGGCTGAGGCCATGGCAGCTCGCTGATGGGCGCGATCAGCGCTGGGGTGATGAGACGGCTAAACTGTGCGCATGATTCTAGCCGTGAGCCCCGCCTGGGCTTATGTTGTCGCCACCGTCTCGGCACTGGCCTATTTGCTGCTGGCCCTCTGGAGTCCACGCATGGGCCCGGGGCTGAGCCGGGTCGTGTTCAGCCTGGCCTGGCTGCTGCATGCGGTGAGCCTGGCTGAAGGGCTGTTCGGTCAGCCGCCGCGCTTTGGCTTCGCGCCAGCGCTGTCCATGACCGTATGGCTGGCGCTGGCCGTGATCGCGATAGAAAACGAGTTGCTGCCCAACCTGCGCTCGGGCTCCACGCTGGCCGGCGTGGGCACGGTGGCGGTGCTGCTGCCTCAGCATTTCCCCGGCGTAAGTTACGAGTCGATCGGCTCGGCCTGGCTGCCGCTGCACTGGGCCTTGGGCATCGCCTCATATGGCCTGTTCACAGCGGCCGTCTTGCACGGCTGGTTAATGGCGCGGTCGGAAAAGCGCCTGCGTGAAATGACCGACAGCCCGCAAGGCCTGCCCCTGCTGGCGCTCGAGCGGCTGACTTTCCGATTTGTCCAGGCCGGCTTTGTCATGCTCACCGCCAGCCTGATCGCTGGGTGGTATTTCGCCGATACCGTCTACGGCGGCAAGCTCGGTTCGATCTGGAACCACAAGACCGTGTTTTCCGTGCTGGCCTGGTTGATCTTTGCCGGCCTGCTGCTCGGGCGACGCCTGCGCGGCTGGCGCGGTCGACAAGCGCTGCGGGTGCTGTATCTTGGGGCCGGCTTGCTGTTGCTCGGCTATCTGGGCTCGCGCTTCGTGCTCGAGGTCGTCCTGCACAGGGGCTAAGGCCGCATGAAGTACCTGCTGCTCATTGCGCTGGCCCTGGCACTGCTGTGGTGGTGGCGCACCACCGTTCGCAAATCGATCGACGAACGAAATCGCGGGCGCGAACAAGCGCCGAACAAGCCGGCCACTCCGGCACAGGACATGGTGGCCTGCCGCCAATGCGGGCTTCACCTGCCCCGGGCCGAAGCCGTGGCTGGCCGGCTGGGCATGTACTGCAGCCAGAGCCACCACAGTGCGGGCGAAAACACCTGAGCGGCCATGACACCATCGCGGGACAGGCACGCGTCCCCGGCGCTCTGGAACCGTGGCTGGTACCGTCACGCCCGCTGCCTGGAGTCGCCCCATTTCGGCATGCGGCCTGGCCACACGCCGATCGATCTGATCGTGATCCATGCGATCAGCCTGCCGCCGGGCCAATATGGTGGCGGGCAGGTGCAGCAGCTGTTTACCAGCCAACTCGACTGGGATGCACACCCCTACTTTGAGTCGATACGCGGCCTGCAGGTGTCGAGCCATTTTTTCATTGGCCGTGACGGCGCACTGTGGCAATTCGTCGGCTGCGATCAACGGGCCTGGCACGCCGGCGCATCGAGCTACCGTGGACGCAGCAACTGCAACGACGACTCGATCGGGATTGAGCTCGAAGGGCTGGATACGACCGGCTTTGAACCCGAGCAGTATGAAACCCTGGTCGGGCTGTGCGCCGCTGTCATGCAGGCCTACCCGATCGAACATCTGGCGGGCCACGAACATGTGGCGCCTGGCCGAAAGAGCGATCCGGGGCCAGGCTTCGATTGGCTGCACTTGCGCAACGCGCTGGGCTTGCCCGATCGCTGCCTGCCCAAAGCCGGTCTCCGGCAAAAGCCTGGGACCGTCCCAATTTGACCTCCGGCCCGGTGCCGGGCATGGGCACGAATGAAACCGGTGGCTGCGGCCATGCCAGCAGCCATGCGGGTTGCCGCGCCAAATCATGCTGCGAAGCCCATGCTCTCGAGCTTGGCTCAAACCGGTTCACAGTTTGTAAGCCTTGGGTTGAGATTTGACGCAAAAAACCCAACTAAGCTGCCCGGAGCGGGCCGCCTCACGCTCAGAGCCGGCTCGCTCATCAATGCCGCCAAGGATTGCAAAAACACTACATCTAGTGCTTGAATTCGGTTCAGGCCCTAGGTATAGTGCTTAGGCGTTTAGGATCCGACCTTGCCGACTCCTGCCATTTCACCGATGATTCAAGCCCTCTCGTGCGGTGGTTGCGCTCATCGGTCTCGGCCGGTCGGTGCTTTTTTAGAGTCAATTTTTCACACTCTTTCGCCGCGCACGGCACAAGATTGGGTTTACAACGCTTTCCAGCCTGAGTCCACCAGGCCAGCCATTGCAAAAAATTGAAAATAGTCAGAGGACACATGCACACCGCCACTCATACCCAGGCCACCAGCTCAAGCAACCCGGCTTTTTCCTCACCGATCGAGAGCGTTCAGACCACGGTCTATGCCAACTACCAGATCATCCGGCGCAACGGCGCCGTGGTGCCGTTTGAGCCCAACAAGATCGCGGTGGCCATGATGAAGGCCTTCCTGGCCGTTCACGGCACGCAAGGCGCAGCCTCGGCCAGCGTGCGCGAAACCGTCGACCAGCTGACCCAAGCCGTGATCCGCGCTCTGCTGCGCTCGCGCCCGGGCGGAGGCACCTTCCATATTGAAGACGTGCAAGATCAGGTGGAATTGGGCCTGATGCGCGGCGGACACCACGAAATCGCGCGCGCCTATGTGCTCTACCGCGAGAAACGCTCCCAGGAGCGCGCCCGCCAAACCAGCCAGGCGGCTCCCGCCCAGCCTTCGCTGTACGTCACAGACCGCGGCCAACGCGTCGCGCTCGACCTCGACGGTCTGCACCGCCTGATTCAAGAGTCCTGCGCAGGTTTGGGCGCCGATGTCCAAGCCGAGCCCATCGTGGCCGAGACCAAGCGCAATCTCTATGACGGCGTGCCGATCGACGAGGTTTACAAGGCGGCCATCATGGCAGCGCGCACCCTGATCGAAAAAGACCCAGACTACACCTACGTCACCTCGCGCCTGCTCATGCACACGATTCGCCGCGAGATCCTGGGCGAGGAGGTCAAGCACCAGGAAATGAGCGAGCGCTATCCGCAGTACTTCCCGCAATTCATCGCCAAGGGCGTCAAACACGAATTGCTTGACGAGCGGCTGCTGCAGTTTGACCTCACGCGCCTGGGCGCCGCACTCAAGCCCGAGCGCGACCTGCAATTTGACTACCTGGGTCTGCAGACGCTGTATGACCGCTACTTTTTGCACGTGCGCAAGGCCCGCATCGAGCTGCCTCAAGCCTTCTTCATGCGCGTGGCCATGGGCCTGTCTCTCAACGAGATCGACCGCGAAGCACGCGCCATCGAGTTTTATGAGCTGCTCTCGTCTTTCGACTTCATGTCGAGCACACCCACCCTGTTCAACAGCGGCACGCTGCGCTCACAGCTGTCGAGCTGCTACCTGACCACGGTGCCCGACGACCTGGACGGCATTTACGAGTCGATCAAGGAAAACGCGCTGCTCTCTAAGTTTGCCGGCGGCTTGGGCAACGACTGGACGCGCGTGCGCGCCCTGGGCTCGCACATCAAGGGCACCAATGGTGAATCGCAAGGTGTGGTGCCTTTCCTCAAAGTGGTCAACGACACGGCCGTGGCCGTCAACCAGGGCGGCAAACGCAAGGGTGCGGTGTGCACCTATCTGGAGACCTGGCACCTGGACATTGAAGAATTCCTGGAGTTGCGCAAAAACACGGGGGACGATCGCCGCCGCACTCACGACATGAACACGGCCAACTGGATCCCTGACCTGTTCATGCGCCGGGTCATGGAAAAAGGACACTGGACGCTGTTCTCGCCCTCGGATTGCCCCGACCTGCACGACCTCTACGGCCAGGCCTTTGAGAAGGCCTACACCGCCTACGAAGCGCTGGCCGAGAGCGGGCAGATCAAGCCCAGCCGCAAGGTGCCAGCCACCGACTTGTGGCGCAAGATGCTCTCGATGCTGTTCGAGACCGGCCACCCCTGGATCACTTTCAAAGACGCCTGCAATGTGCGCTCCCCGCAGCAGCACGCTGGCGTGGTGCACTCGTCCAACCTGTGCACAGAGATCACGCTCAACACCAGCGACAGCGAAACGGCCGTCTGCAACCTGGGCTCGGTCAACTTGGTGCGTCACCTCAAAGACGGCCAGATCGATCACGACAAGCTCAAGAAGACCATCACCACCGCCATGCGGATGCTCGACAACGTGATCGACATCAATTACTACGCGGTCAAAAAAGCACGTGACTCCAACATGCGCCACCGCCCTGTGGGCCTGGGCATCATGGCCTTCCAGGACAGCCTGTATGAATTGCGCATCCCCTACGCCAGTCAAGAGGCGGTGGACTTTGCCGACAAATCCATGGAAGCAGTGTGCTACCACGCCTACTGGGCGTCGACAGAGCTGGCCAAGGAGCGGGGAAAGTACTCCAGCTACAAGGGTTCGCTCTGGGACCAGGGCATCTTGCCCTCCGACACACTCGATCTGCTGGCCAGACAGCGCGGGGGCTACCTGGAAGTGGACCGCTCGAGCACGCTGGACTGGGACGCGCTGCGCAAGAAAATTGCTCAGGACGGTATGCGCAATTCCAACTGCGTGGCCATTGCACCCACAGCGACCATCTCCAACATCATTGGCGTCGATGCCTGCATCGAACCGTGCTTTGGCAACCTGTCGGTCAAGTCCAACCTGTCGGGCGAGTTCACCGTGATCAACGCCTATCTGGTGCGGGACTTGAAGCGCCTGGGTTTGTGGGATGAGGTCATGGTTGTTGACCTCAAGCATTTCGACGGCTCCTTGCGCCCGATCGACCGCGTGCCCCAAGAGATCAAGGCGCTTTACGCCACCGCTTTTGAAATCGAGCCGACCTGGATCGTCGAGGCGGCCGCCCGCCGCCAAAAGTGGATCGATCAGGCGCAGTCGCTCAACATCTACATGGCCGGCGCCTCAGGCAAGAAGCTGGACGACACCTACAAGCTGGCTTGGCTGCGTGGCTTGAAGACCACCTACTACCTGCGCACCATGGCTGCCACGCACGCCGAGAAATCCACGGTGCAAGCAGGCAACCTCAATGCGGTGTCCTCGGGCGCGCCCGCAGCCGTAATGGCCGCGGCAGCGCCCAGCGCGATCGAAGCTGCAGCGGCCGCTGCGCGCGCGCAAATGGAAAGCTCACCGGCAACCGACATCAAGTTTTGCGGCATTGATGACCCAGGCTGCGAAGCCTGTCAGTAAAGCAGATGAGGCAGCGCCGTGATCGCACGATGCAATTGAGCAACAGGTTTTAGGGGCTAAACGAAGGATTTCATTTCCTTTATTCGCGCACCTTTCTACAATCGGAAGAATTGGATTTTTGTATGTTGTCCTGGGACGAAGAAGTCAAACCCTCTGTGCAAAGCGTTGGCGGCCTGCCCTCTGGCCGTCCGGTTGAGCTTCCCCCCACAGCGCCAGCGGTGATGGTCGCTCGCGTGCTCGACGATGGAGCGATTGCGCCCGTTGCCCCTTTGGCCCCCGCTGCACCAGCCGCGGGGCGGCGCATCAAAGTGTCTGACAAGCGCATCATCAACGCCCAGACCGACGTCAACCAACTGGTGCCTTTCAAGTACAAGTGGGCCTGGGAAAAATACCTCGCCACCTGTGCCAACCACTGGATGCCGCAAGAAGTGAACATGACGCGCGACATTGCGCTTTGGAAAGACCCCAACGGGCTGACCGAAGACGAGCGTCGCATCGTCATGCGCAACCTGGGCTTTTTTGTCACGGCCGACTCGCTGGCGGCCAACAACATCGTGCTGGGCACTTACCGCCACATCACGGCCCCTGAGTGCCGGCAGTTCCTGCTCAGGCAAGCCTTTGAAGAGGCCATCCACACCCACGCTTATCAGTACATCGTCGAGTCGCTTGGCCTCGATGAGAGCGAAATCTTCAACGCCTACAACGAAGTCCAGTCCATTCGCGACAAGGACCAATTCCTGATCCCCTTCATTGAGGCGATCATGGATCCGAACTTCAAAACAGGCACACCCGAGACCGACCAGACCCTGCTCAAGTCGCTCATCGTGTTTGCTTGCCTCATGGAGGGTCTGTTTTTCTACGTGGGCTTTACCCAGATCCTCGCGCTCGGACGCCAGAACAAGATGACGGGCGCTGCAGAGCAGTACCAGTACATCCTGCGCGATGAGTCCATGCACTGCAATTTCGGCATCGACCTGATCAATCAACTCAAGCTCGAAAATCCTCATCTGTGGACCAACGAGTTCAAGGCCGAGATCAAGGCTTTGTTCATGAAGGCGGTTGAACTCGAGTACCGCTACGCCGAAGACACCATGCCGCGTGGGGTGCTCGGTCTGAACGCGTCCATGTTCAAGGGCTACCTTCGCTACATCGCCAACCGCCGGGCCACGCAGATTGGTCTGGAGGCCCTGTTCCCCAATGAAGAAAATCCCTTTCCCTGGATGAGCGAGATGATCGATCTGAAGAAGGAACGTAACTTCTTCGAAACACGCGTGATCGAATACCAGTCCGGTGGCGCGCTGTCCTGGGATTGAAGCATCCAACAGACCCACTTGTGCAAGACTATGCAACCCAATTACAAGTCAGACCGTCAACTTGCCCAAGAGCAAGCGAGCGCTGGCTTTACCGTGTTCGCGGCGCTGGGCCCCTTTGGGGAGCCCAACGCCGCGGATCGCTTCGCGGTCTCCCACCGTGAAGTGCTCTTTGCAATGTGATCAAGGAGAAAACTATGGCAACTGCAAAAAAACCCGCAGCCAAGAAAGCTGCACCGAAGAAGGCCGCTGCTAAGAAGCCTGCAGCGAAAAAGGTAGCCGCCAAGAAGCCGGCCGCCAAAAAGGCTCCGGCCAAAAAGGCACCTGCCAAGAAAGTAGCCGCCAAGAAGCCGGCTGCCAAAAAGGTAGCGGCCAAGAAGCCAGCAGCGAAAAAAGCTGCAGCTAAAAAGGCTCCGGCCAAGAAAGCTGCTGCCAAAAAGGCTGCTAAGAAGCCTGCCGCCAAGAAGGCCGCCAAGAAACCGGCTGCCAAGAAAGCTGCGAAAAAACCTGCTGCCAAAAAGGCTGCCAAGAAGCCTGCTGCCAAAGCACCCGCTGCCCCGGCTGCCCCTGCGGCTCAGACCACTCTGAACCCGCAAGCCGCTTGGCCGTTTCCCACGGCCGGCAAGCCCTGAGCAGTAAGGTAATTCTGCCCTGAGCCCAACATCGCAAGATGTTGGGCTTTTTCATGCGCGCAAAGGCCCAATGACTCAAGCCGGTCGCAGGTGGTCGAGCGTGTAGTTCTGACAGCCCGGCGTGGCGATCTTGTGCGCGCCCACCCGATTGCCCAGCTCACAGCAGCGCTCAAGCGACCAGCCGCGTTCGAGCCCAAAAAGCAGCGCGCCGCGAAAGGCATCGCCGCAGCCGGTCGGGTCAACCACTTGATTGGCCTTGACCGGGTCGACCAGCGTCTTGCGGCCGTCGATCCAGACCTCACAGCCTTCCCCGCCAAGTGTGACAACCAAGCCTTCGACCCGCTTGGAAATCTCGGCGATCGACACGCCCATGCGCTCGGCGAGCATACGCCCTTCGTAGTCATTGACCGTGACCCAGGTGGCCATGTTCACAAAATGCGCCAGCTCATCGCCATTGAACATGGGCAGGCCCTGCCCCGGATCAAAAACGAAAGGGATGCCGCCCGCGTGCAACTGCTCGGCATGCTGCTGCATGGCGTCTCGCCCATCGGGCGAAATGATGGCCAGCTTGATGTCGGCCCGCGGCTCAATGCGCGTCTCGTGCGCCCAACCCATGGCGCCAGGGTGAAAGGCGGTGATCTGGTTGTTGTCCTGATCGGTCATGATCATGGCCTGCGCGGTGTAGCTTTGCGCCAGCTCGCGAATGAACTCGGTGCTGATGCCCATGGACTGCAGGCGAGCTGCGTAACCGGCGCCGTCGCTGCCCACGGTGGCCATGGGCAAAGGCACGCCGCCGAGCTGATGCAAGCTGTAGGCGATATTGCCCGCACATCCGCCGAACTCGCGCCGCAGGTCAGGCACCAAAAACGACACGTTCAAAATGTGCAGCTGCTCGGGCAGGATCTGCTGCGCAAAGCGCCCTGGAAAATTCATGATGGTGTCAAACGCAAGGGATCCGCAAATCAGGGCAGGCATGGTCAAAGTCCAGAAAGTCAACAGTCATGCCACGAAGGCATGAAAACAAAAGCGACCAATCCATGGTCGCCAGCAGGTGGGGCAAATTGTAGAGGGCGCAAGGGCGCAACGCCCTTGGCCGTCACAGCTGGGCGGTCATCAAGATCCATCCGTCTTGCGCGTCAGCCACCTCAAGCCGGCAATACGGTGCGTATGCGGCCTTCAATTCTTCGGCCTGGCGCTCCAAGATGCCGGCCAGCACCAGAGTGCCACCGGCATCCACATGGCCGCACAGCAGTGGCGCCAAAACCTTCAGCGGTGTGGCCAGGATATTGGCCAGCACAGTGTTGTAACGCCCCTGGGCAAGGTCGGGCATGCCGGCCTGCAGCACGACTCCGTTGGCCTGCGCGTTTGCGACGCTCGATTGAACCGCGGCCTCATCAATGTCCACCGCATCGATGGGCGCGGCACCGAACTTGGCCGCACCGATGGCCAAAATGCCCGAGCCGCAGCCGTAGTCGAGCACGCGCCCCAAGGGCTGCACCCGCCCCGCCTGCTGAGGCAGGCCGCCTGCCAGCCATCGCAAGCACATGCGCGTGGTCGGATGCGTGCCGGTGCCAAAGGCCAGCCCCGGATCGAGCCGGATCACCTGCCGCGCTTGCGGGGGTGGATCGTGCCAGGTCGGCACGATCCAGAAGCTTTCGGTGATGGACACCGGAGCAAACTGAGACTGTGTCAGCCGCACCCAGTCTTGCTGCGGCACAGCGGCCACGGACACGCAGGAGCAGTCTTCAAAAAAGTCCTGTGGAGCCAACAAGTCGGCCGCGTCCCGTGCGGCCTGCGCCGAATCAAACAGCGCGACCACCCGCGAGCGCCGCCAGGACGATAGCGGCGGCGGCATGCCCGGTTCACCAAAAAGCGCCTGCTCTGCATCGGTGTGCGCATCGGCGTCTTCCACCGAAACGCTCAGCGCAGCCAAAGCCTCCAGCGCATCGCTCAGCACCTCGACCCTGTCGGCCGGCGCCAGCAACACCAGTTCGGTCAACTCCATCGCGTCTTCAGCGCTGACGCTTGGACAGCCACTCTTCGAGATAGTGGATGTTGGTGCCACCGTCCATGAATTTGGCGTCAACCATCAACTCGCGGTGCAAGGCAATATTTGTGGTGATGCCCTCGACGGCGGTCTCGATCAGGGCCGATCGCATGCGCGCCAGGGCCTGCTCGCGTGTGTCGCCATGCACAATGATCTTGCCGATCATCGAGTCATAGTTTGGTGGCACAAAGTAGTTGGCATAAATGTGCGAATCAACCCGCACACCCGGCCCGCCCGGGGCATGCCAGGCCGTGATGCGCCCGGGCGAGGGCGTGAACTTGTAGGGGTCTTCGGCGTTGATCCGGCACTCGATCGCATGGCCCTTGATCTCGATCTGTCGCTGCGTAAATGGCAACTTCAGACCGGCGGCCACCATGATCTGGGTTTTGACGATGTCCACACCGGTGACGAGCTCGGTGACTGGGTGCTCCACCTGCACGCGGGTGTTCATCTCGATGAAGTAAAACTCACCGTTTTCATAGAGAAACTCGAACGTGCCAGCGCCCCGGTAACCGATCTTCTTGCAGGCCGCGACGCAGCGCTCGCCGATTTTTTCAATCAGCTTGCGGGCAATACCGGGCGCCGGCGCCTCTTCGATCACCTTCTGGTGGCGCCGCTGCATGGAGCAATCGCGCTCGCCAAGCCAGACTGCGTTTTTGTACTGATCGGCCAGCACCTGAATTTCAACGTGACGGGGGTTCTGCAGGAATTTCTCCATGTAGACCTCCGGGTTGCCAAAGGCCGCACCGGCCTCGGCCTTGGTGGTCTGCACCGCGTGGATCAGGGCCGCCTCGGTGTGTACCACCCGCATGCCTCGGCCCCCGCCACCGCCGGCCGCCTTGATGATGACCGGGTAACCCACCGCACGGGCGGTGCGCTTGATCACCACCGGGTCGTCCGGCAAAGCGCCTTCAGAGCCTGGCACGCAGGGCACGCCGGCTTTGATCATGGCCTGCTTGGCCGACACCTTGTCGCCCATGATGCGAATGGACTCGGGCGTCGGTCCAATGAACTGAAAGCCGCTTTTTTCCACACGCTCGGCAAAGTCGGCGTTCTCGCTCAAAAAACCATAGCCTGGATGAATGGCCTCGGCATCGGTGACCTCGGCCGCTGAAATGATGGCCGGCATGTTGAGGTAGCTCTGCGCTGAGGGCGCCGGGCCGATGCACACCGCCTCATCGGCGAGCTTGACGTACTTGGCGTCGCGGTCGGCCTCGGAGTACACCATGACCGCCTGTATGCCCATTTCACGGCACGCGCGCTGGATGCGCAGGGCAATTTCGCCGCGGTTGGCGATCAGTATCTTCTTGAACATGGACGCGCCCGTCACTCGATGATGAGCATGGGCTGCCCGTATTCCACCGCCTGGCCGTTTTCACACAGGACCTGGGTGACGGTGCCGGACTTGTCGGCCTCGATCTCGTTGAGAATTTTCATGGCCTCAATGATGCAGATCGTCTGGCCTTCCTTGACCTGGCTGCCGATCTCCACAAAAGGCTTGGCACCCGGACTGGCTGCCCGGTAAAACGTACCGACCATGGGCGACTTGACCGCATGGCCTGTGGGCTCGGTCTCGCTCGAGACCGGTGCGGCCGCAGGCGCAGCGGCCGCCTCAACGACCGGCGCAGGTACCACCGCAGCAGCAGCCGCCGGCATGACCATGGGCGCTTGCACGACCATGGGTACACCACCGCCCTTGACGATCCTGACCTTGCCCTCGGCTTCGGTGATCTCCAGTTCCGAAACATTGGACTCCGAAACCAAATCGATCAAAGTCTTGAGCTTGCGCAGATCCATCTTTACTCCTCCGCTTCAGAGGGCTGTGAACCAGCCCGTTTGGTGTGCTGCCCCGTCACTGGGCCCTTGGGCCAGCCGCGGCTGCCATGGGTCAAGAGGTGACGCATTGAGATAGTGCATTGTCGCGCCGAAAACCATCAATTGGACAGATTTACCGCCAAAAATGATCAATTTAAGTTTATTTGCAGTGATTGCCAGATATTTTGAATCCAGAAAATCTGTCCCGGTTCGGCCCGATGAGGCCACCTGAAGC
>Ga0222712_10003757_pt1 | contig 16303 bp, 25 predicted proteins | sample C33_657DmetaG_FD_165043 | JGI IMG/M metagenome (GOLD analysis project Ga0222712, IMG submission 165043) | Estuarine water microbial communities from San Francisco Bay, California, United States - C33_657D | ecosystem: Environmental > Aquatic > Marine > Unclassified | place: USA: California...
ACATCAAGGAGATTTATTATGGCAGCAGCAACAGCAGTCGTTTCCCGCAGGGGCAATGACCAGTTCCGTGGTTTGTTTACAGACACTTGGGACGTTTCATGCACTCTTGATAGCGGATCAGTATCTACTACTGCAACCGCTACAGATACAGTTACAGTTCCAGGCGTAAAACTAGGCGATATGGTTATCGGTATGTCTGTTGGCGTTTCTGAGGCAGGTTTGGTTCGTAGAGCCTATGTTTCAGCCGCTGATACAGTTACTATCGTAACTTACAACCCTACAGGCAGTTCTGTAGACTTGGCATCAACTACATTGACCTTGATTATTGGTCGTGCAGTTTAATTAAAGGGGGCTAATACCCCCCTTTTTTTGGAGTTTTTATGGCTACTTTTCGTTGTCTAAAGTCGGGAAACACAGTTACTTTTACCTATCAGCATGATATTGATAGCATGAAAGGTCACGAAGGATACGTCCTTGTTGAGGAAACTCCAAAGAAAGTTGAAGACAAACCTAAGGTTGGAAGACCAAAAAAAGAGGTTGAAAATGTCGGAAATTGATCCAAGAGAATTTGGCAAATTGGAAGCTCAAGTTGAGGCTTTACAGTCTGAAGTTCACGCACTTCGCCAAGATATTAAAACGCTTTTAGAAATGGCAAACAAGTCTAAAGGTGGCTTTTTCGTTGGAATGGCTATCGCCTCTGTTGTTGGCGGTATCATTTCTTTCATTGCAACCAAGCTAGTTCGATAAGGATTTATATGCCACAAGTTGGAAACAAGAAATTCCCATACACAGAAAAAGGCGAGAAAGAAGCCAAAGAGTATGGCAAGAAGAAATCTATGCCCGTTACTGTAATGATTGCTATTGGCAAGCCTAAAGCTATGCCTACTCGTGGTGGTCGTACTGCTACCAATATGATGAAAAAATCCACAAGGGGTAAATAATGGCTTCTTTAACTTCTCCTGTTACCCTCCTTAGTGCTGTTGTTGCCACTGGCGCATCAAAAGCAGTTCAAGCTGACGCTGGTCAGCCCGCATTCCTACAAGTCTCAGGCATCACAAGTGCTACTGTTGCTTTGCAAGGAAGTCTGGATGGCACAACATTCGCAACGATTGGTACAGCCTTAACTGGTGATGGCATCATTACTGTGGCAAATGCGCCTAAGTATCTAAGAGCCAATTGCACAGTTTATGTAACTGGCACAATCACTGCCAAGATCATGTATTGATATGAAAACTAAAGCCCAAAAGAAGATCAGCAAGGTGATGACTGAGTTTGGCAAGGGCAAGTTGACTACCAATAAAAAGGTCGTAACTAACCCAAAACAGGCTGTGGCTATTGCTTTATCCGAAGCAGGTATGTCTAAACCAAAGAGTAAGAAATGAAACAAGGTCTCTACGCTAACATTAATGCCAAACAAGAACGCATTAAAGCGGGTTCTAAGGAAAAGATGCGTAAGGTTGGTTCTAAAGGCGCTCCTACTGAGGCAGCATTTAAGGCTGCGGCTAAGACCGCAAAGAAGAAATGAAATCTCCTGTTTGGCAAACAAAAGCAGGTAAATCTGCTTCTGGGGGCTTGAATGCTAAAGGCAGAGCATCGTATAATGCAGAAACGGGTGGCAATTTAAAACCACCAGTTAAGTCGGGAGATAACCCTCGTAGGGCATCCTTTTTAGCACGAATGGGCAATATGCCTGGCGCTGAGATGAAAGATGGAAAGCCTACCCGACTTTTACTTTCTCTTAGAGCTTGGGGCGCAACGTCCAAGGAAGACGCTAAAGCTAAAGCCAAAGCGATCTCTAAGAGGAATATGAAGTGAGACCAGTATCTGTCGGAGTTAACCCAACAGCCGCAACGCTGACAACTGTTTATACAGTTCCTACGGGTTATTACGCCAAGTTTACTGTGATGTACATTCACAATACTGGTGGTTCGACTAAGCACATTACTGTGCAGTGGTATGACGCAAGTTCTGCCTCAACACTAGATATTCTCACTGAATACGACTTTACATCTAAGCAATACCTTCAGTTTGATGGCAATGCTTATATCGTTTTAGAAGAAGGCGATAGAATTCAAATTACTACTCAAAGTGCAAGTACATTTAGTTTTATTGCCACATTTGAAGTATCAGGAGCGCAACGAACATGACCTACTTAGAACTTGTTAACGATGTGTTAGTTCGCTTGCGTGAAAGCACAGTATCTACTGTTGGCGAAACAACGTATTCTTCTTTGATTGGCAAGTTTATCAATGATGCAAAGCGTCAGATTGAAGATTCCTATAATTGGAATGTCTTAGGACAAACAATTACAGTTACTACTACTTCTGGTACAAGTTCCTATGCGTTGACGGGTGCGGGTCAGAAGTTCCGTATCAATGATGCTATTAACACTACCAGTGTTATTACCTTAGATAACACCACTGTTGCGGACATGAACCGCAAGCTCAACTTTGGTACACCTTCACAGTCTATTCCTAGCGAGTTTTGCTTTAGTGGTGTAGATGGCAGTGGCGACACAAAGGTTGACTTGTTCCCTGTTCCTGATGGCGTATATACATTGAAGTTTGATGTAACTATCCCACAAGCAAATCTAAGTTCCGATTCAACATCTGTAAAAGTTCTTGATTACTTGGTGACTCAAAGTGCTTATGCTCGTGCTTTGATTGAGCGTGGTGAAGATGGTGGAACAAACTCTAATGAGGCTTATGCTTTGTTTAGAGGAATGCTCTCTGACGCTATTGCATTGGAAAGCACTCGTTATCCTGAAGACAACTTTGTGGCGGTCTAATGGCAGCACAACTTCAAAGTTACAGTCTATCAGCACCAGGCTTCTATGGTCTGAATACTGAAGACTCTCCCCTTGATTTAGGGGCGGGCTTTGCTTTGGTTGCAACTAACTGCATCTTGGATCAGTATGGTCGTATTGGTGCTAGAAAAGGTTGGTCAAGGGTTAACTCCTCCTCTGGTGCTTTAGGTGCTAACGATGTTGGTGTGATCCATGAGTTAGTCCAGACTGACGGGACTCTTACAGTTCTGTTTGCTGGCAACAACAAAATATTCAAACTTGGCGCTTCTAATGCAGTAACTGAGTTGACCTATGGTGGTGGCGGTACTGCTCCTACTATTACTGCATCTAACTGGCAAACTGCATCTTTAAATGGGATTGCTTACTTCTTCCAAACAGGACACGATCCTCTGATTTATGACCCTGCCGTAAGTACAACTACTTATCGCAGAGTTTCTGAGAAGTCAGGCTATGTTGCGACTGTTCCTCAAGCCAATATCTGTATATCAGCATTTGGTCGTCTATGGGTGGCGAATACTGCTTCCGATAAAGTAACCATTTCCTTCTCTGATCTGATTGCGGGTCATGTATGGGGTGGCGGTACTTCAGGAACATTAGATGTGTCTCGTGTATGGCCTAATGGTGCAGATGAAGTGATGGGTTTGGCAGCTCACAATGATTTCTTGTTTATCTTTGGTAAACGACAGATTCTTGTTTACTCTGGCGCTTCTACCCCTGCTTCTCTTGTTTTAAGCGACACAGTAGGCTCTATTGGATGTATTGCTAGAGACACGATTCAAAGCGTTGGCTCTGATGTTATTTTCTTGTCAGACTCAGGTGTTCGTTCACTGATGAGGACTATCCAAGAGAAGTCTGCACCCCTTAGAGACTTGTCAAAGAATGTGCGTTTTGACCTGAATTCATCATTGGCAAGCGAAACATTGGCTAATTTGAAGTCTGTTTACTCAGAAAAAGAAGCCTTTTATCTGCTTGTTCTACCTGCTACTTTCCAAGTTTATTGCTTTGATACCAAGCAATCTTTGCAAGATGGAGCTTCCCGTGTAACAAAATGGGACTCTATTGCTCCAACTGCTTTGCGTTCTTTGCGTAATGGCGACTTGTATATTGGTAAAAATGGCTATATTGGCAAGTATGGAACTTATCTTGATGATGCCAACACGTACCGATTTGCGTACTACACCAATAATGCTGACTTAGGAAACCCTAATCAGATTTCAATTCTCAAGAATGTTACTGCTATTGTGATTGGCGGCTCTAACCAGTTTTTAACGATCAAGTGGGGATTTGACTATTCTGGCGCTTATCAAGCTGAGAATATCTACATTCCTACTCAAGTAAGTTATGAGTATGGCATTGGTGAGTACAACATTGCTGAATACACAAGTGGTGTTGCAATTAAGACTCTTTCTGCCAATGCTTCAGGTGCGGGAAAGATTGTACAAACTGGTTATGAAACAACGATTAACAATGTTTCATTTTCTCTTCAAAAGATTGAAATTCAAGCCAAAGATGGCAAAATGGGATAAGAGGTAAATCATGTCAAATTACACCAAAACCACAAACTTTGCTACTAAAGACAATCTATCACCTGGCAATCCTTTAAAGATTGTTAAAGGTGCTGAGATTGATACCGAGTTTAACAATATTCAGACTGCTGTTGGCACAAAAACAGACAATGCTTCTGCCAATATTACTGGTGGTTCAATTACTGGTATTACTGATTTAGCGGTTGCTGATGGAGGTACTGGTGCTTCTACGGCTACTGCTGCTCTGAATAACCTCTTGCCTACCCAAACAGGTAACGCAAACAAATATCTCCAGACTGATGGCACTAATGCTACATGGGATGCCGTAAGCCTCTCCACTTCTGACATCACTGGTACTTTAGCTGTGGCTAATGGTGGTACTGGTGTAACTTCATCTACTGGCACAGGTTCAGTAGTGTTGTCAAACTCGCCAACATTAGTGACTCCCGCCTTGGGAACTCCCGCTTCTGGTACTTTGACAAACGCCACAGGATTGCCAATCTCTACTGGTGTAAGTGGTTTGGGTACTGGTGTAGCTACTTTCTTGGGTACACCTTCATCTGCAAACTTGGCCTCTGCCGTATCTGATGAAACAGGTTCAGGTGCTTTGGTGTTTGCCAATAGCCCAACATTGGTTACTCCTGCTCTTGGAACGCCCTCTAGTGGTACTTTGACCAATGCTACTGGCTTGCCTATTAGTACAGGTGTTTCTGGCCTTGGAACAGGCGTAGCGACCTTTCTAACAACTCCTTCAAGTGCTAATTTAGCATCTGCTGTTACTGATGAAACAGGAACAGGCGCTTTAGTATTCGCTAATTCACCTACATTGGTAACACCAGCTTTAGGTACTCCATCTAGTGGCACAGCAACTAACTTAACAGGATTGCCTTTGTCAACAGGTGTAACGGGAACTTTACCTGTTGCCAATGGTGGTACAGGTCAGACAAGTTACACAGATGGTCAGTTGTTGATTGGTAACTCTACTGGTAATACTCTGACAAAAGCAACTTTGACTGCTGGAAGTGGTATTACTGTTACAAATAGTGCGGGTGGAATTACCATTGCGGCTTCTGGTGGTGGATCAGGAACAGTAACAAGTGCTTCTGTTGTATCTGCTAATGGTTTTGCAGGAACAGTAGCTACAGCAACAACAACTCCAGCAATTACTTTATCAACATCTGTTACAGGTGTACTTAAAGGAAATGGAACAGCAATATCTGCCGCTACTGCAGGTACTGACTATGTAACTCCAACGGGTACAGAAACCCTCACAAACAAAACCCTGACAGCGCCAATAATCTCAAGCATTAGCAATACTGGTACGTTGACGTTACCAACAAGCACAGACACATTAGTGGGTCGAGCAACAACAGACACACTAACAAACAAGACGCTAACTTCACCTACTTTAACAACACCAGTTTTAGGAACACCATCTAGCGGAACATTGTCTTCTTGCACAGTAGATGGCACAAATGAAGTTGGATTTAAAAACATTCCTCAGAATAGTCAGAGTGCTGCTTACACATTAGTTTTAGGTGATGCTGGAAAACACATCTTTCACCCATCAACTGATGCTAATGTAAGGACATTTACGATTCCTGCAAACAGTTCTGTAGCTTACCCAATTGGCACGGCAATCACATTCATTAACATGACAAGTCAGGTAGTGACGATTGCAATCACTAGCGACACGATGTATTTATCTGCTGCTGGCACTACTGGATCACGCAGTTTGGCTCAGTATGGTTCAGCTACTGCAATTAAGATGACTTCAACAACATGGCTTATTTCTGGGAGTGGCTTAACATGAGTGGCGCACTACAAGCTATATTCATGAATCAAAGGTCGTTTGGTGTTCCATATATGGATGCCACAACTTCAGGCGCAACTGTCACTACATCTGGCAATTACAAAATTGCGTCATTTCTTGATTCTGGAAGTTTTACAGTCAACAGTTTAGGAACTGATCCCACAGAAGGCTCTTCTGTTGAATATTTAGTTGTTGCTGGCGGTGGCGGTTCTATGCAAACAATAACTGCCGACTATGGATTAGGTGGTGGCGGTGCTGGTGGTATGAAGACAGCAACAGGTTTAGGTGTTACTGCAACCGCATATACAGTTACTGTTGGCGCTGGTGGCGCATTCAAAGCCTCCACTGCAGGAAATGGAAATAACGGTTCTGGTTCTTCTATTGGTGCTCTTGTTTCAACTTCTGGTGGTGGCGGTGGAAGTGGAAATGGAACTGGTGGTGCAAATGGTGGCTCTGGCGGTGGCGGTGGAGGTGGCGAATCAAACTATCAAGGTGGCTCTCGTGTTATTGGTGAAGGCTCTGATGGGGGCCAAGGAAGATTTGTATTAAAAACAGCTGCAAGTGGTGGTGGTGGCGGTGGAAAAGGAGCAACAGGTGCTACTGGAGCAAATGGATATTACGGAGGTAATGGTGGCGCAGGTCTAGCATCATCAATTACTGGAACTTCTATTACTTATGCTGGTGGCGGTGGCGGTGGAGGTAAATTTGGAAATGGAACAGGTGGTACAGGTGGTGGTGGTAACGCTGGAAGTCCAGGTACTAGTGGAACTGCTAACCTTGGAGGAGGTGGAGGCGGACAATTAAGTTCAACTGCTACTGGTGGCTCTGGCGGTAAAGGTATTGTTATCATCAAGTGGAGATTTCAATAATGGCTTACTTCGCTGAACTTAATGAAAACAATATAGTATTGCGAGTTGTTGCTATTGCTGATTTGGATTTGCTTGATGAAAACGGCAATGAAGTAGAGGCTCTTGGTATTGCTAGGTGCAAACAGTTATTTGGTGAAAACACAATATGGCTTCAAACTAGCTATAACACTTATGCAAATGTTCATCGGGATGGTAAAGTACCATTTAGAAAAAATTTTGCAGCTATTGGTTATTCTTATGATGCACAGCGTGATGCATTTATAGAACCACAACCAGAAGGCAACGACTGGACACTTGACGAAATTACTTGTACTTGGAGAAACCTCCCGATAGAGCAAGCTATGGCGAGCGTACAAACAGGAGTAACCCGTGTCTAGTCCCGTAACCGATCTTAAACTTGTTGACAACGTGTTTGTCAAAATGCACCAATTTCTTAATGTTGGTGACACGCATGAAGGCCATGCTCATCAGTTTGACCATATTACTTTGTTGGCGGTTGGCTCAGTAACAATGAGGCACGACAACGGGGAGCAGGACTTCAAAGCCCCTCACTTAATTGTGACGCCCAAGGGCATCGTGCATCAGTTTATTGCCAAAGAGCCAAACACTATTTTCTGTTGCATCCACGCTATCCGTGACGGAAGTACGGTAGACGACGTAGCGTCCCAAGACATTACGCCAGAACAAGCGTTTGAGTTGCTTACGCAGTATCCTTTGACAACGGAGTAAATAATCATGACTAACCAAGAATTATTCAATTTAGTTTTACAGAATCCGAATATGACGGATGCTCAGTATGTAGCTTTAATTGACCAAAATCAAATTACTCCAGAGCAAATTTCATCTACTTTTGGTCTTCCAATTGCGGATATTACACAAAGAATTGCAGCAGTTAGAGCGCCAATAACTACTACACAAACTACAACTAATGTAGCTGCTCCTCCTGCTACATCAGCACTAAAAACAAATCGTGAAATTAGAGACTATTTGTATGCTAATCCAAATATAACTGGACAGCAATTAGCTGATGCAATGAAGACTTATAAAGTCTCTAGCAATATGTTGGCAGAGGCTCTTGGTCTTGACAACAACCAAACTATTCAAATTGGCGAAAATATATATCAAGGCCAATACGAAGTAAGGGGTAGTGGAGATAGTGAAGAAATTGGTAATCTTCAGAATGTATTGTTCTATAAAGCAAGCGAATCTGGAAAGCCAGGCGCTTCATACTATCAATTTGATCCTACTGGAAAACTAGAAACTGTTGGCAAGTTTTCAACAAGCGGTCAACAATCATTCTTTGGTGGACTAGTAGACGCATTCAAAGACCCTGTAGTTTTAGCGGCTCTTGGTGGCGCTGCTTATGGTGGATTGTTGGGTGGTGCGGGTACTGCGGCAGGAACTGCGGGTGCAACAGCAGGAACTGGTTTAGGTACTACTGCATTAGGCACAGAATTAGGTACTGTAGCGGGGATGGGTACTGGTACTGGTCTTACTGCTGGTGCAAGTGGTTTAGGTCTTAATGCGGCTGGTACAGCAGGTTTAGGTGCGGCTGGTACAGGTGCTGGCATTACTGCGGGTGCAGGATTAACTGGTACTGGTGTATTGACTGGATCGACTCTTGGAACTGGATTGCTTGGTACAGGAGCGGGTTTAGCAGGTTTGACAGGAACAGGCGTATTGTCTGGCTCAACGCTTGGTACTGAATTGCTTGGCACAACTGGTACAGGATCATTGACTGGTACTGGTATTCTTACTGGTTCTGAATTAGGAACTGGTTTGCTAGGAACTGGTATTGGTTCTGCTCTTACAACTGGTGGTGTTACTGGATTAACTGGTGCAGGAACAGGTCTTGGTACAGGCGCTTTAACAACTGGTGTTGGTACAGGTGTTGGTACAGCTGTTGGTACAGGTGTTGGTACTGGTGTAGTAACTGGAACAGGAACAGGAACTGGATTGGGTACAGGACTAGGCACAGGCTTAGGTACAGGCACAGGCACAGGATTAGGTGGTCTTACTGCATCTCAATTGGCGGCATTGCTCTCTTCTGGCTTGACTACTGGTGCAGGCTTATTGCAACAGCAAACATCACAAGAAGCGGCACAACGCGCGCAGGCAATGATTGATGCTGAGACTGCTGCGGCTAAGACTGCGGCTCAGTTCCGTCCTGTTGGCATGACTACACGATTTGGTACTTCACAATTCCAAGTCGATCCTACAACTGGTCAATTGATTAGCGCAGGATACACACTAAGCCCAGAAGCAAAAGCGGCTCAAGATCAGTTTGTGAAGCTTGCTGAAGCAGGTATTACTCAAGCTAAAGAAGCACAACAACAATTTGCTCCTTTGCAAACAGGCGCACAAAGTTTGTTTGGTCTTGGAAACCAGTACTTAGCTCAGACTCCTCAAGATGTTGCACAGAACTATCTGAATCAACAGATGGCTTTGTTGCAACCAGGTCGTGAGTTAGAGTTGGCTAATCTGCAAAACAAACTGCAACAACAAGGTCGTGGCGGTCTTGCTGTTTCTCAGGGTGGCACTTATGGCGCTACTACTCCTGAATTGCAGGCTTTGTATAACGCTCGTGCAATGCAAGAGGCTCAATTGGCTGCTCAAGCTCAACAAGCTGGTCAACAACAAGTCGCATTCGGTGCGGGATTGCTTGGTCAAGGCGCTCAGACAATGGGTCAGTACTATGCGGGTCAACAAGCCGCTTACCAACCCTATACAACTGCTTTGGGACAAGTTCAGGCTTTGGAGGCTGCGGCACAACAACCATTCACAATGGGGGCATCTCTTGGTCAACAAGCGGCTCAAGCAGGCGCTAATGTGGGTCGTTTAGGCTTGTCAGGTGCTGAGTTCAGTACTCGTTTGGCTACTGGAAATGCTGCAACAACTAACCCTTATGCAACATTACTGAGTGGACTAGGTGCTTCTCCCGCATTTGGACAGGCAATTGGCGGCTTATTCTCTTAAGGATTCATCATGGCAGATATCGTAGGAAGTCTTTTTGGAATCACCCCACAAATGTATGGGGAACAACAGAGAATGGGCGCTTTGAATGAGGGGGTTGCCCTTGCTCAACTAGACCCTGCTTCTCGTGGTGCGGCACTAACTTATGGTGGTGCTAAACAACTTGGTACTGCCATAGGTGGTGCTATGGGTGTAGAAGACCCTCAATTGCGTTTAATCAGCGCTCGTAATGCTATTGCTCAACAGATCGATCAAAGCAATCCTGAGTCGATTCTCAAGGGCGCTCAGATGTTGGCACAAGCAGGCGACCAACAGGGTGCTATGGCTTTGGCTCAGTATGCTCGTCAAGCTCAGAGTGAAATGGCTTTAGTTCAGCAACGACAAGCTGCACAGCAATCATCTTTGGCTCAAGCGGCTAAAACTCAATTGTCTATCAGACAAGAAGAGCAACTTCGTGACGAGTTGTCTAAACTTCCGCAAGGTGCTTCGCAAGATGATGTTCTTGCTATTGTTACTAAGTATGGATCACCAGATAAAGTTTTAGCGGCTTTACAGGCTTCGGCAGACAAAGCTGCGGCTAATGTGGCTAGAACTGAATCAGCACAACTTGCTAATCAAGCAAGAATTGATGCGGCTAAGGTTGCGGCTGATGCAAAACTTGAAGCGGCTCGTATGGCTGGTGCTACAGCCTTGCAAATTGCTCAAATGAGAGCAGATTCTGCAAGAGAATTGAGAGCTTTGACAGCATCTCTTAAAGGCCCAAAAGTTTTAGCTCCTTCATTGCAAAAAGAAGAAGATAAAGAACTTGAATTAGTTGATTCATTGTCTGCAAGGGAGTCCTCTTTAGCGCCAGCAATTGCATCACTTACTATTGATCCTAAAACTGGTAAACCTCCTATTGAATTAGGCCCAGTTAACAATCTGCGCTATCAAGCACAAAATGCGGCTGGTAATTCTTCTCCTGAGAGCCGAAACTATGCTGCTTTGCAACGAGCTGTTCAAGAGGCTACCAACTTGAAGACTGATGCCGCTAAAGGTGTTCAGACTGACAAAGACGTTTTACGCTTTGCAAACGAGCTTGTTGCCGCTTTTGGTGGAAATGATACGAAGACTACTCTTGAAGCTCTTAGTAACTTCTCTAAATCAACTGCAAAAGCTAAAGAGAATGCTCAGAAGCGTATTGATAGTCGTCGTGTATCACAAGGTATAGAACCTTACTACGGCCCTAAAGCTGGTACTGCACAAAACCCTATTAAACTGGACTAAAGGTAAGCATCATGGCGACTGTTTATGAATACAAAGGCGTATCGTATGAATTGCCTGATGGCTTATCAAACGAAGCCGCTTTAGCAAAAATTAAAGCAAGTTTGGGTGAGGCACAAGTACAACAAGTTGCTGTACAACCGACAACAGCTACTCCTGTTGCATCTACTGCTGAAGCTCCTAAAGAGCAAAGTTTAGGAGATATGCTTCGCAGACAACTTGGTTTGGCTACTCGTGCTGTGGTTACTGGTGCTTCTGCTCCTGCAAACATAGTTACAGACTTTTTAAGCGGTGCATACAATGTTGGTGCAAACATTGTTGGATCAGAGAAAAGAGCGCCTTATTTGTCTAAAGAGCAAGGCAAGGCTTTGACCCAACTTGGTGTGCCAGAGCCTGAAACAACTGCTGAACGAGCCGCTCAAGCGGGTATGCAAGGATTGGTTTCCGCTGGTGGTATGGCGGCAACTGCTCCAAAAACAATCTTTGGTGCTGATTTGGTACGGCAACTTCCTGCCGCTACTGCTGCTCCTATGGTTGCTCAACCTGTTGCAGAAACCACTAAAGAGATTACTGGTAGTGACTTAGCAGCAACGATTGCCGCTTTGGGTGTTTCTGGTGCTGTTGGTAAAGCCTCTGGGGATATAGCAGGACGCATTGCATCTGGCAAGCAACCTACAGCAACTATGGCTGATGTTCAACAGAAAGCAACTCGTGCCTATACAAAGGTAAGCGATCAAGGCATTGAGTTGTCAGGGAAGAATGCTACGAGTTTGGTAGACAAAGTAAAAGCACGATTAGATTCTGCTGATTACATTCCAGAAAATGCCGCACCTATTGCTAACATCTTGAACAAGTATGAAAGCATACTACAGCGTGGCGATATCACATTTGATAATGTTGAGCAAATGCGTAGGTTGGCAAATAATCTGAAAGGCAATCCAGATAAGAACATTCGTAGACTTGCAAGTGAAATGGTTGACAGTATTGATGACCATGTTTCAACTTTATCTCCAAAAGATGTTGTGTCTGGTGCTGGTGGAATTGATGTCGCTGTTAAGACAATCATGGAAGCTCGTAAAGACTTTAGAAATGCAAGTCGCGCATCTACTCTGGAAAACATTTTGGATGTTGCTGAAACAAAAGCATTGAATCCAAGTGCTTCTGAGAGTGAGTTGATTCGCCAAGGATTTATCAGTCTTGCTTCTAACAAAAACAAGATGAATCTGTTTTCTAAAGATGAACAGAATGCAATTAGAGCAGTAGCAAAGGGTAGTTCACTAGACCCATTGTTAACACTAATGGCTAAATTCAATCCACAGCGTAGCCAATTGATTACTGGTGGTGCTGTTGGCTTTGGTGTTGGTAGCCCAGAAACGCTGAAGTATTCAATCCCTATTGCTGCCGCAGGTTATGGTGCTGATAAGTTGCAAGCATTGATTCGCAGACAAGCTGCTGAAAAAGCAATGAGTGGTTTATTGACTGGAACAACACCTGGCCCTCAACCTTCTTATTACACAAGAGGTTTGTTGAGTACCATGATGAACCCTCCACAGCAATGAAAGACTGGCTGTTAGCATTCGTTGCGGCAGCCGTTGTCACAGTATTTGTGATATTTTGTAGTATTGTAATTGTTTGGGCATTTCCGTGATCGCCTTTCTCTTGGCGGCAACCATAGAGTACCGATGTATTAAGTGGACTTGGACTGGTGATGTGTACAACAGAAGAGTTGTGTGCATTAAGTGGGAGAGAAAGAAATGATACCGATTGATCCGATGGCGGCTCTTGATGGCTTACAAAAAGCTATTGGGATGGTCAAGAAGGCTAGTAAGGTAGCCAATGATTTAGGTGGTCTAGCTCCGATGCTAGGCAAGATGTTTGATGCCAAGAGTGCTGCTACAAAGGCTATGCTTCAAGCCAAGCAGTCTAAAAAAGGCTCAAACATGGGGACTGCGCTTCAGATTGAAATGGCTCTTGAACAAGCCAGAGCATTTGAAGAGGAACTGAAACAGCTATTCATGGTTTCAGGCAAGATTGATGTGTGGAATAAGATTAAGGCTCGTCAAGCAGAGATGGACTTAGCAGACGCTAAAGAGATTAGCGCACTAAAAGCACAGGAAAAAAAACAGAAGCAAGAAGAACGAGAGCAGATGGAGATGGTGGCTCTTATTGGAGGGATTGCGTTCGTAATTCTTCTCGTTGGTATCGGCATAAATGAAATGATGGATTTCTGCCAAGCAACTAAACGCTGTGGGCGATGAATGAGTATCAGAAACAATTTGACCAATGGCTCAAAATTTTCGTGCGAATGTGTGTCGCATGGTGGGTGCTTGGGTTTCTCAAGTTTCTGCCTAACGATTTGTCTGACAAGATAGTTAACAAGTTCTTAGCTTACATAGGATTGGGATGAAAATCACTACTTATCAAGCCAATGCAAGGATGCTGTGGGAGGCTCATAGGGTGATCCACCAACAAAATATGCAAAGACTTGCTGAGTTAAATCGTCAAGCTGAACAACAAACCAAAGCCTATGAGGTCAAGACTCAATGGATTAAGGCTAATTCTGTGGATGTCAAAGTATGAAATACCTGATGATTTTTATAGCACTTATGCTATCGGGATGTGATGAAAAATATCGCTATTTTTGCCAAAACCCTGACAACTTCCATGCTGAACCATGTCAGAAACCTAGATGCCAATTCACTCAGACTTGTCCTGAATACTTGGTCGCCCCAATCTTGGAGAAAAAAATCAATGATGTACAACCAGAAACAAAAGCTAACAACTGAAGAGATTGAGGTAAGGATTTGGGGATTTGTTGTAGTTTCAGTAACACTTATCCTTACATTTATTGTTGCTGCTTTGCTCTACTCTGTGACTTTTGTCACTCAGCCTATCAAGAGTATGGCTCCGATTGACCAAGCCTATACCAAGATGCTGAACGACATTGTTCTGTTGATTGTTGGTGGTATTGGTGGCGTTATTGGTAAACGGGCTATGTCTAGTGCCGCTAGAGCGTTTAATCCTCCAATGCAACCAATGTGTCAGCCAATGGGTTATGGAGGCTCTATGGGCGGTTTTAACCCTTCCTATGGCTCATCTTATGCCTCTCCGCAATCTGCGTATGGTTTGCCTAGTCAACCATTTGGTGCTATGCCTGTTTGGAAGAACCCAGAGTTGGATGAATCTTGGACACCAGGCCCTCCTCCCACTACTCCTCCAGATCACTTGGAAGACGAATATGAGCGTGAGCAATTAGCACAAGCTAGACAGGAGGCTGAATAATGTTACCTTTACCTTGGTTAATTGTGGGTGCTTTGGTATCTCTCTTTGGTACATACCAAGTTGGACACCACTATGGATGGCTAGAACGTGATGAAGACATGAAGATAGCCATTGCCCAAAAGAATGAAGAAGCTCGTGACATAGAGCGAAACATGACTGACAAACTTAACAAACAATCTGCCAAATTACTGGAGGCCAATGATGCTATTAAGAAAAAGACTACTGCCCTTGCTGTTGCCAATCGTGCTGGCAAGTTGCGGCTCAACACCGCAAGTTGTGTACAACCCGCCAAAGATTCCTCCTTTACCTCCTCAAATAGCGAAAAAACAAGAGGTGAATCTTCTGGACAGACTGACGTTGCTTCTGACTCCGAAAGAGCAACCATCGAAGCAATCGCAGAAATAGTTGCTCAAGGGGATCGAAATACTGCCCAACTAAATGCTTGTATTGATGCTTTCAACGAAACAAGGGATTTAATTAACGGCAAGGGGCAGTAGGGTGATAAATAGGCTTGGCTTGTTTATATGCAAGTTTTGCTTCTTCAATGGTTTTATATGTTCCTAATCGTATTTGTTTCCCATCAATTTCTATTTTTGCATACCAAGTATTTGCATTAGGACTTTTGTAAACGCCAATGAAAGAGTTTTTCCCTTGAGGTTTAAAAAGATTTTGCATATTTTCGGAGCGAGTCACATCTCTTAGATTGCAAATTCTATTGTCTGATTTGTTTCCATTGATATGGTCAATAAAATTTTTAGGAAAACTTCCATGCACATACATCCAAGCAAGTCTATGAGCGCCATATTTAACGTTATCAATCCGTATTCTCCAATAGCCTTGCTTATCAAAACCTCCTGCTTTTTGCCCAAAAGTTCTTCCACAAGGCGCTTTTTTCCAAAAAAACAACCCCGTTTCTGGTTGATATTCGAGAATTTCTCTAAGTTGATTACAATCAATATTGCTCATGCTGTTGTCCTCCATAGACAATGGTGTTTGAAGTGGGTAACGGGGACTGCAATCCCTGTTACTTGCGATTTTACTTCAAAGGTAAATTATGGTCAACGCTGAACAACTTAAACAACTTCACATTGGTGCGGAGTGGGTAGATGCTCTAAATGCCACTTTTGAACGCTTTGACATTATGAATCCCCTTAGAAAAGCGGCTTTCATTGGTCAATGTGGGCATGAATGTGGAAACTTCAGAATCCTTGAAGAAAATCTTAATTATCGTGCAGAGGCTTTGCAGAAATTATGGCCTAAAAGGTTTGATGCTGCCAAGGCTCAGATGTGCGCTCGTAATCCTAAGTTGATTGCCAATACTGTTTACTCTAATCGGATGGGTAACAGGGATGAGGCTTCTGGTGATGGGTATCGCTTCCGAGGCCGAGGATGTATCCAATTGACAGGCCATGCAAACTATTTCCATGCAGGTCAGGCTCTAGGGGTGGATTTTGTAATGCAACCTGAGTTGGTGGCGACTCCAATGTACGCTGCACTTACTGCGGGATGGTTTTGGGATGTCCAAAAGCTGAACCAATATGCTGATACCAAGGACTACAGAACCTTAACCAAGAAGATAAATGGTGGGTTTATAGGGCTAGAAGACCGCATAAAACACATAGATCACGCATTACTTGTGTTGGCATCTTAAATTAAATTGTCATAAATACTGTATAAGGTGTTGAAATGCCTAACATTCCTACACCAGAAGATGCAAAACTTTTCGCACAAAGTGTCAGAAAGTGGCAGCAAGTGCTTAGTTTGGGTGATT
>Ga0222712_10003758_pt1 | contig 16296 bp, 15 predicted proteins | sample C33_657DmetaG_FD_165043 | JGI IMG/M metagenome (GOLD analysis project Ga0222712, IMG submission 165043) | Estuarine water microbial communities from San Francisco Bay, California, United States - C33_657D | ecosystem: Environmental > Aquatic > Marine > Unclassified | place: USA: California...
TAAAGAACTTGCCGAGACTATAGCTGAAATTATGGAGTTCGAGGGCGAGATTGTGTTCGAGACCGGAAAACCGGACGGACAATTGAGGAAGCCTAGTGATAATTCTGTTATCAAAACCATGTTTCCAGATTTTAGCTTCACTCCACTTCGCGATGGATTAAAGAAATCAATCGAATGGTTTGTGGAGAACTACCCGAATGTAAGAAAATGAAGAAAAGTTTAATCATAGGGAGTAGCTCACAAATTGCTCAATATCTGAGCGAGTCTGAGTTTATGAAGATTAACTCCCGGAATTTTACCCACGAGCAGATAGACGGAGAATGGTCTACTGCAATTTTGGCTTTTGGCGAGAACAGAAAATTTTTGAATTCATATGATCCTTATGAAGAAATCAATGTGAAACTGACATTGGACACTATCGATTTCCTCAAGTCCAGATCAGACCGTGTTATTGTTTTTTCCACCTGTGAACTTTGGAATAAGTGTTCAGGGCCAATTGATTTGAATACACCTTTCAATTTTTATGAGACTTTTTATACAAGGTCAAAATACAAATTGACAGAGCAAATTCTCGCGAATCCGGGGGTTTATCCCAACGTTTTTGTTGTGTACCCTTTCAATTTCAATTCCATTTATAGAACAGAAGATTTTTTGTTCGGTAAGATTTTCAATTCCATAAGTACAGGGAAGAGTATTACCATCGGGGACACTTATTATTATCGGGACATTTTTCACCCATCTTTTATGGTAAAAGAGCTGGAAGCGATTGACCAACATAAAATTGTCGGGTCCGGGAGGCTTACCCATGTGAATGATTTTATCAGAGAGCTTTACTCGACATTTTCCCTTGACTATGAGAAGCTGGTGACAGAAAATCTTGGTTCATTTAAGGAATATGACATCAAATACGAGTATTACCTGAGAAGTAGAAAACCTTTCTATGAATACAAATCCCTGCTCGACGATACAATACAGGATTTAAAAATTAAAATGAATGGCTAAAACAGCTTTAATTACTGGGATTAATGGGCAAGATGGTTCTTACCTTGCTGAGTTCCTCCTCGCAAAAAATTATAATGTTTGGGGAACGGTAAAGAGAAATTCAGTTGCTGAGAACCAAACCTCAAGGTTAGACAGCGTTTATTCGCAGATAAGCAACAACCTGCAGTACGTTGATCTTACGGACTTATCATCCTTAATACGAATTGTTCAGGAATCAAAACCCGATGAAATTTACAACCTTGGAGCTCAGTCGCACGTCAGAGTAAGTTTCGATCAGCCAATTTACACAGCAAATGTAACAGGTATCGGAACATTGAATGTTCTTGAAGCAGTCAAGTTAGTAAACCCGGAGATTAAAATTTACCAGGCTTCTTCCTCTGAGATGTTTGGTAATTCTATAGATGTGGATGGGTTCCAGAGGGAAACTACACCCCTTATTCCTGTGTCACCTTATGGATGTGCTAAGGTTTTTGCCTACAACATTTCAAGAAATTACAGGGAATCCTACAAAATGTTTGTGTCAAATGGAATTCTGTTTAACCACGAATCTCCTAGAAGGGGAAGCAACTTCGTCACCAATAAGGTTGTAAAAACCGCGGTTGAAATAAAGAAAGGACTTAGAGGAAAGTTGGCAATCGGAAATTTAGACGCTACCAGAGACTGGGGACATGCAAAAGATTATGTTGAAGCTATGTGGCAAATTTTGCAATTAGAAAAAGCTGACGATTTTGTTTGCGCTACTGGGGTATCTCACTCGGTTAGGGATCTAATTGAATACGTTTTTGGTAAGCTAGACCTGGATTGGGGATCGTGCGTATACCAGGATCAAAAGTATTTTAGACCAGAAGAACTGCACGATTTGAAAGGAGATTCTAGCAAACTACGATCCGCGACTGGATGGAAGCCTACCTACACTTTCGAGTCAATGCTTGACGAAATGATTGATTACTGGATGGAAGTTTTATAATTTATGGCTAGAGTTTTAATAAGGATGAAAACAAAGGCACTCGGTGATACTATCGGTGCATCCCCGTATTTCGAAAGATATCGGGCAACAACAGGAAATGAGGTTTACGTTTCCTGTAATTTTCATGATTTTTTCCAACCACTCTACCCTGCTATAAAATTTCTACCTTTTGGATTCCAGAACACGGCTTTGTTTTCCGAATCCTTTGATCTTGACTTTAAATTCGACGTTCCGCTACAGAAAGGGTTCTCCGATCAGCTAGGACTTGATTATGAAGAAATCAGACCGGCTGTAAGTTATCAAAAAAAGAATAAGCCTTTTAACGGCAGATATGTTTGTATTGCTTTTCAATCTACCTGTCAGAGCAGATATTGGAATAGACCAGGTGCCTGGACAGATCTTTGTAAAAAATTAAGATCGCAAGGAATTACACCAATCTCCGTTGATCAACATAACAGTTTTGGTGTACCTGGTAGTTTCAATAATATTCCGGAAGGGTGTGAAGATCGGACAGGACTGCCTTTAGATGAAGTGATTAATCTAATAGAGCATTGTGAATTTTTTATTGGTCTTACCACTGGTCTTTCTTGGTTAGCCCATGCCATGGGTAAGCACGTTGTTCTGATTTCTGGATCTACCCACGACTGGTGTGAGCCCCAGAAAGACCTGACCCGGATTATCAATAAGAGTGTTTGTCATGGCTGCTTTAATGAACCGCACAAAACACCTTTTGATGCGGGCAATTGGATGTGGTGTCCCCACAATTCGGGAACTCCTGACCAATTTATTTGTAGTAAGTCAATAACTACAGAAATGGTTTGGGATAAAATAAAAGAAAAAGAACTAGCATGAAAGTTGAAATTTCAGACGGAGAATTGCTTGATAAGTTGAGCATTCTAGAGATTAAAGCACTCTTTATCGGCGACGAAGAAAAACTCAGAAACGTGAACAAGGAAATAGAAGAGCTAAAGCCTCTATGTGTAAATCTATTCACTTCTCGAGAAATCAAGGATGATTATGAAGAGCTTAAGGGAGTTAATCTCAGACTGTGGGAAATTGAAGATTCTATAAGAGTGAAAGAGAAAGCTAAGGAGTTCGACGAGGAGTTTATCCGGCTGGCTCGGGCCGTTTATTTCACAAACGATAAGAGAGCGGAGATTAAGAAGAAAATTAATCTTTTCAGCGGATCGTATTTAGTGGAAGAGAAAAGCTACTCTGACTATAAATAAGATCCTCTCTGTTTTTTTATCTATATGCTGTGATATATAGTGAAAAAATTCCTCCAGATGAGATTTTTAAAATTCGACGACTTTTCAAGACTTTACGAAGCGGAAGACCAAGGACAGCTTTCCGAAGACGCAAAAGATATTCTGCTCCAAATTGGTGTACTCTTTTTCAATGCTTACGGCTATGCTTTAGCTTTAACTAAAGATTACAAAGACACACTTACAGATTTTCAGGCCATTATCGGGGCGAATCCCGATGCAAAAGCTGCTGAAATGAAGAAGGTTGCAGCTAAAGTGGCAGGTCAAGTTAGAGAAGAATTCAAAAAAGAAGGCGTTGATAAGCTATGGCAAACTGCTGCAGATCTTTCAAGCGATGCTTTAGAAGCTTTGATGACCCAGTTCAAAGACAACAAAGAACTACAAGACGCTGCATCTGCCCTTCTCAATAAGAAAATAACGGGCTATATTGCTCAATTAAAAACGTCCAAGGAAGAAATTAAGCCAGCTGAACCTAAGAAAGAATCTGAAGGTTTTGATTTCGACGAACAACTCTACGAAGGTTTCTTTACTACTAAAAGAGGAAGTGTAAACAATCTAATCAAACAGGCTGTTGTGATGGATTCTTTACTCAAGGCTGAAAGCGAAAATGAAGATATCTCTGCAGACGTACAAAAACTTCAATTTGAGTTAAAAAATATTTTAGCTAATCTTGCAAAATTATCCTATGCCAAAAAGGCAGATATTGACGAGTCAGAATTGGACAAGATCGCGGAGAGATTAACTCAGATGCCTTTCGATCTTAACAAGAAGAAAGAAGCCTTAGCTAAGACTAATAAATCATTTTCGGAAGCGAGCACTTTGTTTGTAAAGGCGTTGAATGCTGCTAATAGAGCAATTGCAAAAGAGAAAGAGGTAAAAGATAAATTGGCTGCGGAGGCCGCTGCTAATAAGGAGAAAGAAGGTGGGGATAAAAAGGTTGGAGAAATTAAAATCGGTAGAAACGTAAGCAAGTCTTCTGTTGCTGGAAAAGAGGATGAGACAGTTAAAAAGTTCCAACAATTAGTTATTGACAAGTTCAAGGACAATAAGGACGTGAACGAAACTGAACTATTTAAAAAATTCGTTAAGTTCGGTGCGGACGGTAAATTTGGAGGGACAACGGCGGGAATCATAGTTTCTTTGAAAGCCGGGTTTGGCCTTGACGACACAAGCACGGATATCACCCAAGAGTTAATCGATGAGGTTTCAGCAATGAACACAGCGGAGAAATCAAACGAGTCTGAAAATTTTGTAATTAGAAATTTTGATTCCTTTGCAAGTGTTTATGAAGCTTTCGATCCTGCTAAATTCAAAACTGCTTCCACCGGTGCAGCTGTTGCTCCAAGAGCGGTTGATCCAAAGCCGGCGTCCGTTAAAAAGGAGGTGGCTAAAGTTCCAGCTCCAGATCAGCTAGCTAAGGCAATCGAAGATGCAGCTAAAAAGATAGTTGATGAAAAAGAAAAGAAGGATTTGATTGCGGCTTTGGTTGCAATGGGAGCTACTGAAATAACCGACAAGTCAGCAGATAATGCCATAGCGTACACTAAGACTTTCAGGTTTTATCCCAATCTTAAATTTTACAGACCATTAACTGGAAAATACGGTACCATACCTAAGGATCTGAGTAAAGGTGTAGACACAGAGATCACAGACGAATCCGGAGCAAAAACTACATTCAAAAAAGAAGAAGGTCTTTATCCATCATATATACAAGCCATTAGAAAGCAATTAACCCAAGATATTCACGGGAGTGGGACGCGCAACAAGAAGTTGTACACTGATATTCTTCCAAAATTGACCAAGAGAGAAATGCTAACCCTCGGGACAATATGGAAAAACATGTATAAGGAATCCTTGTTAAAGCAGCTGGACGATGAGTGGACTAACACTGCTGAAATAAGAGAGTTCACTAGAAAATTCGCAGACAATTTGAAGTAATGAGGAGATTAGAAAGTTTCTCGTCATTCAGTGCACTGAATGAAGAACAACCTCAAGCTTTAAGCAAGCTTGATCTTTATAGACCAGTGGCATTGGGTGTTGCGGAAGCTTATTCTATCTACGGTTATTACATTTCTCTCCTTGAACAAAAGATTACTCAGGACGACTGGGACAGATTGGTTCAATCGATTACCTCAATCAAAGACTACGAGGGAAAATGGAAGCAAATAATTGGGTTGTCTAAAAAGCTGCAGGGCTTGCTGAAAAGTTTTTCTTCACAGAAGAATCAAGGCAAAGGAAATTGGCTGATGCAAATAGATGACATTGGACAAGAAACAGTTGGTATCACGGAAGCTTTAGAAAGATACAAAACAGCATCGGATTTGCTCATTGATGGTCTCGATGGAGAAAAGATCACAAATCGTATGAAAATGATCGATAGAGCTCTATTGGAGATTAATCCTTACGCGTTATCTGAGTCGGCAATTTACGAAGCAGAATCTAAACCAGCTCCAACTGAATACAACGTTTTGACTATGGCGGATCAGCTTGCTTCTCAAGTTGTAAACATGAGGCTCACCCTCCGTTATTTGGCCCAGACCCTTCCTCAACTGAAATCCTCAGCAGAACAAACAGAGATGAATATTTTGGATCCCCTGGCCGAAAAGATCAAGGGGTTTATCGATGCTGGAGTTATGCCGAAGGAAACATCACCTTTATCAAGAGACGTAGCCAAACTTTATGCAAATAAGGGGTGGATCATAAGAAACCAGGTTGAAAAGTACATGGTTGATGCTTTCGAAGAACTTTCAAAAATCGAAAGCCAAATTATAGAGGTCTACAAAAAGATAGAAAGCTATAAAAATCAGGCTGTTGATAAGTATCAGGGAAGAAATGATGCAAATGAATTCATCGACAATGCCAACAATATCTTAAAAGACATAAAGGACAAGATTCTGAAAAGAATGCAGATCGCTCGTTTGAAACAAAAATCGGGTGAGATAATTAAGGGAAGCACTACCAATCAGCAGCTTCGAGCACAGCAAGGTTCGGATGTATTAAACACGGACCAGCTACGTGACTATTTGAAGAAAAAGTACGGGTCTTAAAAATATTTTTAGGACAGAGTGAAACTTTTCCTGCGAAAGGAGTCTAAAAGAATTACCTGTGATTCCCCGGGGGATGAAACCTTAGTTAAAGGTTTTCTCTAAGAGGGTCCCAACCCCAAACTTTAGTTTAATCATTTTATGTTAGGTTTGTAGAAACAACCTAACCCCCGAACTATATGATTATTAAAATATTTTGTAGAAATTATGGCAAAGACAACTAAGGAATTTTCATTTTTGGATTTAGACAAGGAACTATCTAAGATTAGTGGATTTGAAACTGGATCTATTTTGGCTGAAAACAGTTTCAGCGAAGTTGATGAATGGATCCCCACAGGGAATTATTTATTGAACGCCCAATTATCAGGGACATTGTTCGGGGGTATCCCAAATACCAGATCATTGGGACTTATGGGCGATCCTGGAACAGGCAAATCATTTGTATGTTTAAACGTAACACGGGAAGCTCAGAAAAAGGGCTATGACGTCATTTATTGTGATACCGAAGGTGCTATCGATAAAAGTTCGGCGATAAAATTTGGCATCGATGCCAATAAGGTTAGATACCAGCCAATCAAGACTGTTACAGAGTTTCAGACTTTTGTTGCAAATCTTTTGGAGCTCGTCAAAAAAGCTAAAACCAATGGGGCTAATCCTAAAATCCTTCTAATATTGGATTCACTCGGCATGTTAAGTACCGACAAAGAACTAAGAGATGCGATTGAAGGAAAGAACGCTGCAGATATGGGTGCTAAAGCAAAAGAACTTCGTAAACTGTTTCGTGTAATCACCCTGGATTTGACCGCTGCAAAAATTCCTTTGGTTTGTACAAACCACGTGTATGCAGGGGGAGGTTATATTCCAACCAAAGAATCCTCTGGTGGAGACGGACCAATCTTTGCCATGTCGGTAATATCTTTCCTATCTAAAGCACAGCTTAAAGAAGGTAACAGTACAACAAAGACAGGGATCATTGTTACATCTAATCTCAAGAAAAGCAGATTTACAATACCAGAGCCCGTAAAATTTCATATCTCGTTCCTTAATGGTATGAATCCTTATGTTGGACTTCAAGATTTTGTGTCTTGGGAAGCTTGCGGTATTGGTAGAGGAAAATTTGAGGAGGTTAAAAACGCAAAGGGCGAGAAAGAAATGGTCTTCACCCCAAGTGAAAGTGCTCAAGCTCGTTGGGCTGTTAAGCACCTTGGCAAAACTATCACATCCTCGCAGCTTTTCACCGCTGAGGTTTTCACAGAGGATGTGCTCAGACAGCTAGACGAAAACGTGATTAAGAAACATTTCATCCTTCCTTCGATGGGCACAAACGATGAAATCACAAACGCACTAGAAGCAGATTTGGATGATGCAGAAGAATAAGATCAAATTTAAATATTTGATGAATCTGTGGAAAACCCTACCTAACTATCCCACACAAGAGGATGTAATTTACGAGCTTAGTGTTTATCTAGAGAAGGACGGGAGACCCAACGGGGAATTCACACAGCAAACGTTCAATTCGGTGTGGGGAAATTCATGGACTGAAACTAAACATTTTGCGGTAGTACAACGCATGATAGATCAGGGAATTTTCGAGGAAATTAAGGGACAATCAAAAATTAAATACAAAATCAAGGAAACACCAATTTACTGCTAAATGGATTTATCACATTCGGAAAATATAATTCTCAAAAATATCATTTGCAATCCTGCGTATCTGGAAACATGCAAAGGTGAATATTTCAAAAACTCCGGATTTCAGGAGATCTTCCACCTTTCCAAAAAATTCTGGGAGAAGTACCACGAGGTTCCTTCGCAGGATCAGCTCAGAGAATCTGTCAAGCTCGAAGCCAGAGAGGACAAAGTACAACCCGGTGAAATTCAGGCTGTCTTTGAAGTGGATCTTTCAAAATATCAGGAAGATTGGCTCACTGAAACTACCGAACTTTTTATCGAGTACAAGAATTTGGTTAGTAGTGCAGTTGATGGTGTCAAATACATCCAATCTACCCCGGTTACCTCAGATAATATCAAGGAGGTCGTTACCACGTTCAAAAACATCGTCATCGAAAGAAACAACATCGATTTTTCTTTCGACCAAGGTTTGGATTTCTTCCATCCGGATAACCATAAACAACTTTCCTCAACTACTTTCTCTACAGGATTCCCCTTTATTGATACAGTATTGGGAGGAGGATTTTCAGCCAAGTCTCTTTACGTATTCATGGGGATGCCAAAAGTTGGTAAATCTCTTTGGTTAGGTAATTTGGCAGCACAAGCTGTTAAAGCAGGCCACAACGTAGCTGTTATCTCACTTGAGATGAATGACAGGAAATACATCAAGAGACTAGGGGCAAACCTGCTTGGAATTCCTGTCAACGAGTACTCAACCGCGGCTGAGGACGAACAAAAGATGAAGAAGAAAATTCAATCTATGGCTTACGATAACCTCAGAATGCCTGGAAAGTTGTTCGTAAAGGAATTCCCAACGTCTCAGGCATCTGCTCTGGATGTCGAAAGATACCTCAGAAAAGTGGAAGAACAACACGGAATAAAATTCAAAGTGGTTGTGATTGACTATATCAACATCATGAAGAACTGGAGGAATCCGAATTCTGAAAACACCTACATGAAAATCAAACAGATCGCGGAAGATATTAGAGGTGTTGCTATGTCTAACCAATGGGCAATAGTTACTGCTACGCAAACAAAGCAGAGTGAATTCGATTCAACTGACTTAAGTATAAGCTCAGCATCTGAATCTTCCGGACTTGTTGCAACCGTGGACGGCTTATTTGGAATTATCCAAGATCCGATGATGTACGCAAATAGAGAATACAAATTAAAATTGATCGCCAACCGAGACGATGGTTATAAAAATGCCTACAAAATGTTCAATGTGGATTATACATATATGAGGATTTTGGAAAATTCGGTGCCCATGCATACAGAGGGCTAAAAAATATTAAACAATGGAGCCAGAAGAAATTCAAGACGATAATTCCCAAGAAATAAAGAAGCCACAGTTAGGTGACAAAATTTTTGGTGCACACAACAATCCAACAAACGAAAACGATTATCGGGAGAATTTTGACCTGGACACCCAACACAAATTTTTAGAGGACACGTTCGACGAAGAGGAATACCTATACAGAAAAAAATTGGAAGAAACCGTTTTTGCCGCTTTCCAAAGTTCTCGCTGGTATCCTTTATCTTATAAAAAGAAAATTCCGAAAGATTTGATCCCTCATCTTTTCCAGGATGTCTTAGAAAAACTCGAAAACACTGAGTTTGGTTTTTCTGAAAAATTTGTGGTGATTTGTGATTTCGTTTCTATTCCTTATACCAAAGCTTATGAACTAATTCCCGCTAGGTATAAAGAAATTATAATCAACGAATTAGAAATAAAATTTGGGGTTCTTTCTAGAAGAAAGATAAAGAGATTGTTTTAATGCAACCGGTTCTACCCCGATTAGAAAACACAGCAGCACAAAGAGTTTGGTTTATAACCGATACCCATTTAGGAGTTAAAAATAACTCCAACGAATGGGTAGAAATTATCGAGGATTACTTCGATAATTTCTTCTTTCCCTTAATCAAGCAAAATTATCAACCAGGCGATGTCTTAATCCACTTGGGAGATTTTTTTGACTCAAGACAAAGCGTGAACCTCAGAGTTTTGAATCTAGGAATCAGGATCGCAGAGCAGCTTTCTGAAATCTTCGTGGATGGCGTTTGGATACTAATAGGTAACCATGATATCTTTGGGAAGAATACTAACGAAATCAATTCTCTTAAGAGCATCAAATGGATTCCAGGAATAACTATTTGCGAGGAGCCTGTTTCGATCAAATTAGGCGACAAATCGTTTTTCATGATGCCATGGAGAAAAGATTCTGATGAAGAGGAGATTTGTCTCGACGCTGCAGATGCTCACGATTTCCTTTGCTGTCACTGCGATATTAGAGGTCTTAAATTCAATCGCTTCGTGAATGTTGAACATGGTTCTGATATCTCGAAGTTTCAAAAATTTTCCAAGGTATTTTCTGGTCACATTCACTACGGACAAAAACTCGGGAATATCAATATGCTAGGAAGTCCGTATGAATTGACCAGATCCGACATGGGAAATACTAAAGGAATTTACCTTTTGAATCTGAATGATTCGGAACTTAAATTTTTTGAAAATCATAGATCTCCTAAATTTAAAAGATTTTCTTTCGACGACCTTTTGGAAAAAACCCAAGAAGAAGTCAATTTTGAATTCAGCAATAATTTCGTCGACGTGATGATAGAGCCAAAAATGGCCTTAAAAGCGCCTTTGAACATGATTTCGGATTGTGTAGAAAATCCACGGAAAATCCAATTCCACCCATATGATCCTAATCAAGCAACACCGTTGAGTGAAAAATTGAGAAATGATGATTCTTCTAATTTTGATGTCATGGATTTCATAAACGAATACGTTGAAAATATGGATATGGATCAGACAGGGAAGGAAAAAATTCTCAAGACGATTTCAAAACTTTATTCTGTTGTACAACAAAAAGATCTGGAAGATAAGCTATGAAAATCAAGAAAATAGAATGGAGGAATTTCTCCTCGTATGGAAATAGAATACAAACACTTGATTTATCCGGACAAAATAGCTTATTTCAAATTGTCGGTGAAAATGGAGCTGGTAAAAGCACAATTTCGCAGGTTATAACTTTTGGCCTTTACGGAAAGCTTGAGGGAAAAAAATTAAAAGATATTCCAAATAGAATAAATGGCAATGCTTGGGTGAGAATTACCTTGGATCACCAGGCGTTAGAAGTTGTGATCGAAAGGGGATTGGATCCAAATATCTTCCGGGTTTTCATAGAAGGCAAAGAATTTGATCAAGCGGGATCTCGTTCATTGCAGGATTTTTTGGTTGACGATATACTAGGGATTCCTTATTATGTTTTTAATAATACAATTTCACTATCGGTTAACGATTTTAAAAGTTTCTTAAAAATGTCAGTTAGTGACAAGAGGGCTATTATCGATAAGATCTTTGGATTTCATATTTTGAATCAGATGAGGGAAATTTTAAAATCTGAATTGAAAAAATTGAAGGAAGCAATCGACACCCTGGTAGGGAAAAAAAGTTCTCTCGAACTTTCTATCAGAAACACCCAGGAGGAAATGGAAAACCTCTTGATTATTCTTGAGTCACAAAATAACTCTTTCGATATTGAGTTGGAAAAGAACCTTCAAACATTTCAAGATTTAAAAAAATTACATGATGAAAAATTCGTAGAATTCAAAACTACACAGGCATCTCTTGTACAAAAGGCTAATTCTATTACAAGTTTACTCTATGAAACAGAATCCAAATTAAGAGAGATTGTAAACAAGCTGAAACTTTATGATTCGAACAAATGCCCAACGTGCTCGTCGTCTCTCGATAGTGACTTTCACCAGGGGATTAAATCTTCTTTACTGGAATCAAAATCTCAATTAGAAACTGATCTAGTTGAAATCAAATCACAGAAAGCTCAGGTCGATACGGAAAAAGAAAAAGCCCAAGACGAAAGCCAAAAATTCATCGAAAAGGGTACCAAGATAAATTCGAGAATTCAGCACATCAAAGATCAAATCCAAGAATCATCCAAAAAAACACAAAGCAATCAAACAGAATCCCTCGAAAGAATACTGGGATCCTTCGAGTCTGAAAAAAATACTGTTGTCGAAAAATTAGAGCAAAACGAGGAAAGGCAATACTGGATGAAATCTATAGACGAAATACTAGGAGAAAAGGGTGTAAAGCAAATGGCAATAAAAACAATATTGCCCTCTTTGAATTCCGAAATCATGAACTTACTTGCTAAAATGAATTTACAACACCAGGTAGTTTTCGACGAGGAGTTCAACTCCCAAATTTATCATATGGGAATCGAGATTCCAGTACAAACTCTTTCTACCGGTGAAATGAAAAAAATTGATTTCATAGTTCTTATTGCAATTCTCAAGCTTATGAAAATGAAATTTAATTCCATAAATCTCCTTTTCTTGGATGAGCTTTTTAGCTCTGTGGATCCTGATGGGGTCCATTCTATTCTTTCGATCTTGAAATCAATCTCATCAGATCTAGGTCTTAATATCTTTGTCATCAATCACGCTCCTATGCCCCATGAGATTTTTGACTTTAAATTAGATATCGTGAAGAAAAATAATTTTTCTTCAATTTCATTAGAGACTATTTGATTTCCCCGTGTCTGGATATATAAGAAAAAATATCCAGGTTGAAACCCCTACCTAAACTTAGTAGACAAAAAAACCTCCAAATAAACAGGAGGAATCTTGACGCCAAAGGCTTACCTGGAGTTGCGTCAACTCTCATCGTTCCGGAAACTCAGGGGGAAGGACTCCTGAGAGTAGGCAAACTTGCTCCTTTACCTATCAGAGTACCAGACTATCAAACTGTTACTAATCTTAAAGGAAATCCTGTTGTCTCTGTTGCAACAGTTAAAACATATGAGTATCTTTTTGTCCAGTACGAAAACACTTACATTCCTGCGGGTGATGAGAAGCTATACTCTTTCGCGGTGGTCATACCACTTCAACCTATGACGGTAAATGAATGTGCTTCCCAACTCGGAGTCCTTGCAAAGAACGTTACAGGTTTGACAGAATCTCAATATGAAACCTCCTCTTTTCAACATCCTGTTTACACCAACCAAAATAACACCCCTCTGGTAATCCGATACGCAGAGGTACCTGTGGTTCTACAAACAGTTCCAGGAAGGCTTGATAATGTTCCTTTGGGCTACCCGAATTTCATTTATTCAAAATCCCCTATAACTACTCAGAATGGCCCTGTACCTTCCCCACCTCTCCCTAATTTCATAACATCACAGGGAAATACTGGTGCGACTGCTATTTCCGTCGGCGGTACTGTTGGATTCATAGACGCCTCAGTAAGAAATCCGTATTCTTGGAGACCTACCGCATGGAGCTGGAATTTTGGGGGGACCGGCGCAAGTGCAGGGGCAACCGGACTAACCGCACAGAATCCCACTGTTTCCTTCATCGTTGCTGGTACATATACCGTAACGCTTACTGCTTCTAATGCAAATGGAAGTAACAGTGTAACCAAAACAAACTTCGTAACAGTTAGCTAATGGCTCAATTTTTAGAAAAATATAATATTGACGAGGTATTTCTCAGAAACATCATCGTCGGGATGCTAAGAAATCTCAATGAAAGATTGACGTATACGCAGATCAACCAGCAACAACAAATACTTCAGGTCTTTGTTCCATTCTTTTATTCGATGTCCGGAGATGAATCTTTTCTTCAGGATTTCTACATGGATTATATTGACTGCGACGGACAATCTCCTTTTGCCGAAGGAAACTATGACGTCGTACCTAGGGGAATATTAAACCTTAACTCTGTGAATATAGAAACATCCGCTTTGACGAATGGGTTTGTTCGCTCAACCTATAACATAGAAGATACAACGGGGCAAATGAAAGCATTTTCTGCTTACACTAATTACATTCCGTTGTCTTTAAACTTTGATATTACTTTGAGGACAGACACTTTATTGGACACGTTCAAAATTTTCCAATCTTCTATCCAAACTTTCTATAAAGTTTTCAGCTACAGCATTGAATATGGAGGAATGAGAATACCAGTTCAAGTTGGATTTCCTGAACAGTACCCGAACGACAAGCAAATAGAATTTTCCTACGGCTCAACACAAAAATGGATAGAAACAAAATTTGGCGTAACGGTTGAAACATATTTTCCGCAGAAAAATTTGGCGACCGAAAGATTTAGAGGAAATCTAATGCAAGCTGGGATCAGGCTACAGATGCAAATCGATGAGACTATTACACCCCAAGACAAATCTCTCTTTTAAAACCGAATAATTTTTTTCCACATAATTTTTAGATTATCTGTGTGAATATATAGGGTAAAAGACTTTGGACTTTGCTCTATGCCTAATAATTTCCCAAACAACCCGATATTAGAACCAGGTTTAGGTGTAAGAGTCATAGATGGCTCTAATAGTCAGACACTGGATCAGCTTTATTTTATTGGTACTGCTAACAATTATGTGACCAAAACCACTAAAACTAGTATACAAAATTATTCGACTTATGGAAATTTCTGGGTGAAGGAAGTAAATGTTACAGATAACTTTAGGGACATTTTAGATGGTGGAAACTCCGAAGCAGGAACCTCACAATTCACTGGCCCGATCATAGGTGGTGAATTTCCAACAAAAGCATCTTTGGCAAATCAGTTATAAAAATGGCATTTAGAATACAGATAAGAAGAGACACAACTACCAATTGGGCGGCAGTCAACCCTATTCTCCTTGAGGGTGAAATGGGTTTAGACACAACCCTAAATTGCCTCAAAATTGGTGATGGCGTGACCTCTTGGAACGGACTCCCTTATTTTATTTGCCAAGGAGCAACAGGTCCATCGCTTTAAAAAACAGATAAATAGAGACAGATGTCATTTAGGATACAAATACGGAGAGATACCTCGCTAAACTGGGAAATAAATAACCCGGTTCTTCTCCAAGGAGAATTCGGCTACGAGACCAATACGGACTGCCTCAAGATCGGTGATGGACAAACGGAATGGAACTCACTCCCTTATTTGGTCTGTGGATCTGGTGCTCTTGACATCGTAAACAATTCTGGTGCAGTAGTAGTAAGTGGAGCAACGGGAATACAATTTACAGGGTCAGGAGTAACAGTGTCCGCCTCAGGGTCTTTAGCTGTAGTCAACATTTCAGGAGGTGGTGGAACAGGGTCTGGGAGTTCAGGAACATCAGGTTCGTCAGGTTCTTCAGGAACATCAGGCTTATCGGGCTCATCAGGAACATCAGGCTCTTCAGGAACCTCCGGTATATCCATCAACACTTTCGAATCATCTGTAATTAGCGGCACTGGTATAACTGGATTAAATTTCACAGGTCCAGGTGTATCGTCCGTGATAACAGCCAGCGGGGTCACAACAGTTACAATATCAGGAGGTGGTGGAACTGGCGGATCTGGAACCTCGGGAACTTCTGGATCTTCCGGAACCTCGGGTGTTTCAGGGTCATCCGGAACATCCGGCATAAATGGAACATCGGGAACATCAGGCGAAAATGGAACCTCTGGAACATCGGGAATTTCTGGATCCTCTGGAACTTCGGGCATCTCAGGCTCTTCTGGAACCTCGGGAACTGACGGCTCTTCGGGAACTTCGGGTGTGAACGGCACATCAGGAACATCAGGTGAAAATGGAACATCAGGAACATCAGGAGTTTCCGGTTCATCAGGAACGTCTGGATCATCCGGAACCTCTGGTGTGGATGGCTCATCAGGAACCTCCGGAGCAAATGGAACTTCTGGAACTTCTGGAGAAAATGGGACTTCGGGAACATCTGGCTCCTCTGGCTCATCTGGAACCTCTGGATCTTCAGGATCCTCTGGAACCTCTGGCAATGATGGAACCTCTGGAACCTCTGGGGTAAACGGAACCTCTGGAACCTCTGGTGAAAATGGAACATCGGGATCTTCAGGAACATCTGGCTCCTCTGGCTCCTCTGGCTCATCTGGAACCTCTGGATCTTCAGGATCCTCTGGCACCTCTGGTGTGGATGGAACGTCCGGAACATCAGGTGCAAACGGAACATCAGGTTCCTCCGGAACATCAGGTTCCTCCGGAACATCAGGATCTTCAGGATCCTCTGGCACCTCTGGTGTTGATGGAACCTCTGGTACCTCAGGTGTGAATGGAACATCTGGAACCTCAGGTGAAAACGGAACATCAGGAACATCAGGTTCCTCTGGAACATCAGGTTCCTCTGGAACATCAGGATCTTCAGGATCCTCTGGCACATCTGGTGTGAATGGAACCTCTGGAACCTCTGGTGAAAATGGAACATCGGGATCTTCGGGAACATCTGGCTCCTCTGGCTCATCTGGAACCTCTGGATCTTCAGGATCCTCTGGCACCTCTGGTGTGGATGGAACGTCCGGAA
>Ga0222712_10003759_pt1 | contig 16294 bp, 42 predicted proteins | sample C33_657DmetaG_FD_165043 | JGI IMG/M metagenome (GOLD analysis project Ga0222712, IMG submission 165043) | Estuarine water microbial communities from San Francisco Bay, California, United States - C33_657D | ecosystem: Environmental > Aquatic > Marine > Unclassified | place: USA: California...
CCCTGTGCACCCAATTGGATACCACCAACTTCCTTGCCAGCCCGAATATACTGAGCAGTACTACGTGCACCAGAAACTTGATCATTAACCGAGTCAATGTCAACACTAAAATAATCTGCAGCAGATGCTGCACATGACAAAGCAACCAAAGTTGCACCAATAATTTTCTTCAAAATAAAACTCCTTTGTGTGTTAATTGGTAGGTTATTCTGTTACGAGGAAACCTACCGAAACCCTAAGCGGCGTTTAGGCTGCTAATGCGAACTGTTCGTCGTTTGCGTTTACGTTGTTTTAGTTTTAACATCTACTCTGATGTGCTGTCCACGCATTTACTTGTTGCCCTGTCGAATCTAGGTCAGGCCCATCAAAAGAAAACTGAATTCAGGCAATAAGTCCTGACCATATGCTCACGCAGTAGATGCACGTTGTACACCGTGTCAATTTTCTTTTGGTGGACCTGGGGGGATTCGCACCCCCGTCCAGAACACCTTTCTCTTTGCTTCATACAGCAATAACTTTATTTATTATACTACAACATCAATTATAGACAACACGTTCTTTCCACCGAACCCCATATTAAATTTAACAAAAGTTTTTGTCTGCATATAAACATCTGCTGTAATAATTCTACCATCTTCAACAATTGGATCTTTGATACCTACATTACCAGGTGCAACAGTCTGGACCACACTATCTATTGCAGCTCCAAGTTCAAGCAAATAAGAGCTTGCAAGGGCGTGCCCATATCTACCTTTTAGTGACGATATCGGTATATCTCTATTAAATGAAGAGAACAACTTGAATTCTGTTGCATCTCCAAGAGGAGTACCGGGAGCGTGAGCATTCCACCAAGACACCTCACTCATATCAACCCCTTCAAACATTTGCTTTATTTCATCAAGAGATCCTACAGCGGTACGCTCGCCGGGCTGTGTCATGAATCGCATTGTTCTTATACATGCAATTGGATTGATTGGTTTTGATGATACAACAAAAAATGCTTGTGCTTTACTTGGTCGAAATCCTTTGCTGTTTTTATCAAAAGGAATTCCTGTTTCAGGTGAGACAGCGCCAAGTGAATTGAACCAATGCATGTCTATTGGTGAAAACATATCAGCACATGCTACCACAACAGGAGTACCCTGCTCAGCGCTTATCAACCCTGCTTGATAAATGGCATATGCGGATGAAGTACATGCAGAGAGAACGGAAAATGTCATTCCACGAATATTAAGTAACCGTGCAATCTCTGCATGAACAGACTCAAGACCACCGGATAAACATAATGATGGTTTTGACCTTTTCTTACCAGCCATAAAATCTTGCATCATCGCCTCGTGTCCGTCATAATTGGCACGAGTCGAAGAGACGAGAACAGCGGGCCAGTGATTTTGATATCCACTGAGCCCGCTGAAAAATTCTGTCAGGTTGAAATTGTTTTCGTATTTGTATTGTTCAATATAAATCATAGAAAAAAGGAAGCCCCACTACAGGGCTTCCTTATTTTGTTAAGCTGCTTCGGCAAACTCAACAGCAGTCTCGAGAGCTTTGACTTTTAAGTTCTTGTTAGGACCAAACCAAGCAGAAGCCAAACGAGAATCAGCAGAGCGACCAATTTCATGATCAGTCATGTAGGTCACAGCATTAAATGCTTGCCACCAGCTACCCTCTGCAAACTTTGCACCAGGCTGAGTATCAATAATTTCCAAAGCCCTTGTTGCTGATTTTGACAAATCTTTCCGTTGAGGACCTTTTTCCTTATTGTACACCAACACAGGAAACACCTTATTGAAGTACTCTTTCAAAGATTCACCGTTGTAACGCTTTGAACCCAAGAATTGAGCCATTTCCTTGTACTTAGCCAGCTTGTGAGTCGCAATCCCGAGCTGTTCTTTCACTTGAGCAGCGTTAAATTCGGTACGATGGCTCTTCTTAACGACACGCTCGACATTTTCTGACAGTGAAAGTGTCAATGTATTGTTACAAACAACACGAATTGGCGTGAAACGTACGTCAATTGACTGGCCAAACTTATGTGGATTGGTGAAAAGTAGGTAAGAATCGACCTGATCACCCTTGAATAGGTCAAAAGACTCCTTGACCTTGGCAAGAGCCCACACAACCTGCCCGCCGCGAAGCGATCCAGCAGTGTTCATCTCCATGTCACCAGCGGCACAGTACTCGTGAAAGAACTCGAAAGCCTCGTGATTTTGTACTGGATTCCAGTCATTAGACACAACTGACAACATTTCACGGTCCGAAGAGCGTACAAGAGCCGACCATCCAACGTTTGTTTTCTTTCCATCAATGTTAGCAAACGCCGGAATCTTGTCTACAGTCCAATCAAGACCTGCTTTTTCCAGCATTTGAGCAGGAGACAAGTCATGTGGGACTGAGACACCCAAGCCATGCCAGGGAACTGCGCCAGCGTAAGCCATTGTTTCGACCATGTGAGCCATAAAAAACCTCATTAAGTTGTTGAAAGAACCCCCAGTATACGTGTAAATCACAAACTGGTCAACGCTTTTTTCAAAATATTTTTAAATTGGCTAAATCATCTTGGTTTTTGACGTCAATTAGTAGGTGTATTCGCCAAGTTTCACCGTTGTTAACAGCCCAATGTTTGACACCTGTGTTTAAAAAGTACAACTTTCCATCTGCTGGCATATGTCTTTCTGTTACAACACCGTTTTGCTCGGCCCCCAACACACATTTATCGTTTGTAACAATTGGAAGGTGGAAGCGAGTGATGTAAGTAGGGTCGTAATCTGTGTGCGGTTTGATCGAGAACCCGGGTGCCATTGCCGCAAAACGAACTCTTGCCAATGGAGCTTTAAAAATATTGAGAAGTTTTTCCAATGGTCCTGCTACTCTTTGGTTGCGTACACCATAATTGTGTTCATCAGCTTCTGGTAGGTAGTGGGGATCACCTTTCCTCAACCTTCTAAAACGGATTTTAGGATTATCTTGTTCAAGTTTGAAAACTTTTGATCTTTTCGTGGGATCCATTCCCGTCAAATACAACTGAACATATTTCTCACCCTCAAGTGATGGCGCTTCATCCTCCTTGAAAAAGTTGTTTTTAGCATAATGGTTTGCTTCAAGGATTTGTTTAATGTCACTATTAGCACTAGCCTTGACGTCATTGTACAAACTGGTGTTTAAATAACCTTGCTGCTCACAGTACATTCTTATTTCGTCGATATCAAGCTGTATGTTATCAAGAACACCAAACGGAGGCAGCTGTTTTCTATTAAGCATCATACACGAAGTATTTTAATTAGTTGATATCCCAAATCAAACTCCCACCACTTACACTTAAAATTATCTGACGCTGGCGCTGCATGGTGGTTGTTGTGCCAACCTTCGCCAAAAACAAGATATCCAGTTAGAAAGTTACAGGTACTGTTATCTTTTGTTTGATGATTGGTATAACCAAACATATGGTTGATTGTGTTTATACAACTACCGGCGTTCCAAATCAGCGCCATTGGAACAAAGTATGCATAAACAAGTGCAAACGGGTCAATTATTAAGAAAGCTGTCATAATTGCACCATGAACAATGAAGTAGTTAAGATGCAACCACAGATGAAATTTATCGCGCAACAAATCTACAGCATATTTTACGTTGACAGGTTCAAACATACTGAACCATTGAACACGCCACCACGGTTTTACAGCTGGTGAATGAGGATCCCCTACTCTATCAGTGAATCGATGATGCTGACGATGTGTAGCAATCCAACCAACGGAGCTACCAATCCCTATATAAGTACATATCAATGTTCCTGTCACCTCCCACCACCTAGGTGCTTTCCACGCTTTATGCGACAAGAGACGGTGAAACGTGATTGTGATTGAAACACCCGCTACTGTATACACCATAGCAGCAACTAGCCAATGGTACCATTGACCATAGAGTATCATTGGAACAATTGCCAGATGTGCTGCCAATTGTAAGAGGGATAATTTGTGATTGTCTTTCATAATAAAGCTTTGTTGTTGTGTTATATAGCTTGACAGCCAACAGGCTTACTTTCTTTTTTTTATACACAAAAGTCAACGGTATAAGAAAATTATAAATAGGTGCATGTTCACCTACACACCCAATGAATTATGAAATATCTTATCTCTGTAGTAGTTACAACTGGCAATAACGTTTTTGCAAACAAAGAAGCTTACGACCAGTTTGTTGCGCAATTGCCAAACCATCAACCTTTTTTTGATATTGCAAACTTAACAGCTGAATTTAAAAACGATGGTCGAATTGTAGAAAATGGATCCAATGTGGTGATAACAGGAAACGTGCTGACAAATCTGCGCGTTTTCAAAGATGAAGATGCTATGACAGAGTGGAAGGTTCTGTGGGAGCCGTATAGAAGTCAGTTTGAATCAATTTTTGATAATATTGGATGGACCTTTCAATGTTATGAACGTGTAATTAACGACGCCAACGAAGAGCATGTTGTAGTATCTTAAAAGTAGTGGCGTTGCCACTACCCTGCGTAACCTTTATAATGCTTCAATGAAAAAACAATACAATATTGCTATGTTGACTCCTGCATTCAATCACATAGCACCCAAAGCCACTGTAAGATACAAAACACCACCAGTTTTGTATGGCAATGTAGTTCATCTATATCTCGACTCTTACTTCAAAACCAACTACAAAGAATATGCCGATAGGTTCAAATGGCATGTTCCCATGCTTTTGACAGGGACAGAAGAAGATTTAGTTGATTATCTGGAAGAGCATGACATAGACATACTGGGATTGAGCCTCTATGTATGGAACACCGACCTGGTGCTTCGAATAACAAAAAACATTAAACAATTATACTCAAAAGACCTGTTGATTGTTGCAGGTGGACCTAACTGCACAGCAAACGTAGACGCTGAATGGAAACAAAAATATCCGTGGATTGACCACAGCGTTGTTGGTCAAGGTGAGAAGGTGTGGTCAAAAATTTTACTTGACAAAATTGGTGTTGATAAGTTTGATCAAGACACAACAACAAATATTGTAAGGTTTGATAAGCTGAATAAAAAAGTAGATAACAGCTTTGAGACAGAGTTCATACGAAACATCCATTTCAGTCCTTATGTTGAGTCTGGAGATCTTTTAAAAGAAATGATCAACCATCCAACTTATAAAGATCACACTGTTCTGATACCATACGAGACAAGTAGGGGATGTCCGTATAAGTGTAGTTTCTGTGACTGGACGAGCGGTCTACACCACAAAGTGCAAAAACGTAAGATTGATCACAAAGAAGAAATTGACTTCATGATCAACGCTGGTGTCTATAAGTTTGCTCTTGCGGATGCTAACTTTGGTATGTGGAAGGAAGATGTAGAATTAGCACAGCATATTGCTGACTACAAGGAGAGAGGATACCCCGTTGAGATATTCTCTTTCAACATGAGTAAAACAAAGGATGATAATGTAAAAACAATCCTTGATATCTTTGCTAAGTACAACCTCTGTAACTTTTTGAAGATATCCGTACAAGATATACACCAAGAGGTTCTCAATGCTTCGGATCGTCCAGACCTTCCATGGGAAGTTAACAGACAAATTGTTCTTGATATACTAGACAACCATCCTCACGTTCCGTTTGTGTATGTTGAATTCATTGTTGGTTTACCAACACAAACTGTACAGATGTGGATAGAGAATGTTGAGGAGGCATACAAACACGGCATGATAACGAGCTCATACCAATTTGCTTACTTACCGGGCGCACCTGTTGGATACAATCCGGAAATCCAAAAGAAGTATCAAATGGAGACAAAAAATGTTGCAATGGCATATGCAGGGCGTGAGAAGCGGAAAGAAGAATTTGTAAATTTTACAATCATATGCAAGACCAGTACAATGACAACTAACGATATGTTATTTTGTCACATCTATGATCACTTGTTTAAAATTCTAGCTCAACGTCTTGAGACATCAAATAGAAGAGGGGCGATGTTCCCTTTGATTAAACAGATTGTTGATAAAATTGTAAGAACCAACAGCTTCAACGATACACTTGCTAACTGCCGTCAAGCGTTTGAGGAGGGTGTTTTTGGCTTCAAAGAGATTACACCAACCAATGAAAAATTGTACTGTAGTTGGTATTTTGGTGTGAGTAGATTAATTAAACACAACTACCACAAGATTGTACTTCCGTTATTTAAGACATACACACAATCTAATCTTGATGAGGAATATCACAGAAATATTCCTAAGCAAAACGGATAGATCAGAATTTTGGTTTAGCGATAATCATATTACTTGCTTCTTCACCAAACGACATATTATCGTGGAGAAGCTCTACCAGTCCTTTACGGGCCAGTGATTCCATTACAATAAAATTTTGAAGCATATTCGTATGAAGAGTTATCAATTCGACAGAGCCATTTTCTACTCCCTCTGCTCGTGCGAGTAGAAAAGACATCATCAAGATATCCTCCATGTGAGGATCAGTATCTTCTATACTGACCAGTATTTTTAAATCAGCATCACTTAAATTTTTAAGAAAGTTGCCAACTTTCATATAGGGGTTGTTTTTTATTCGAAGCGCAAGCAGCTTTGTAACAGCAAGTATGTTTGGATAATCTTGGATTTTATCAAGATTGATAAAGTATGTGTTATAATCCCTCTCCATCACTTTTCCCCTTGTATTTTAATCTGCCAACCCTTGCCCTTACGCTTTATATGTGACCACGGAATGTCATTGTGATAACAGTGTACCCATGCACTGAGGAAGAAGGGAAAATTAATTATCATATCATTGATCCATATTCTTAATTCTATTAAGGACAGCACGTGCCTGCGCAACATCCTCTACATCATCGAGCACGTGGTGCTCAAATATAATATTACGTGTCCGAGCGCGCTGGTACAGGCTCACAGCATAATCTAGATCCTCATCGGAGAGAGATAACATCCATGCATCAAACTGTTCGTTTGATAGACTCTGCATGTATGCAAAGTTGCTACTATCCCAGTCGCTCATGAATTTGTTTCCAGTGTTATTCATATTTATTGTCAATCTGTACTGATTCTAACATGACCGATTCGAATAACACCGTCCCAGTCGCGACCCATATCATTATATCCACCGGCGTGAGTAAAGTCCGTTTGAAATTCCCACACTTCGCCGCCATTCATGCAATTGCCTTCTTCGGTAAAATTAATATCATCAACGCGAATGCAACCAATTAATCCAGCGTCAACGCTATACTCGTTGCCATTCTCATCATAGTACCCCCCATCACCCCATTTTGTATTATAGGATACGAACCGGCGGCCGTCTTTGAGTGTGAATTCACCCTCGTTGCAGCCATGATCATTGCGACCTCTAAAAAACAAACCACACGCCTCGTCCCAGCACTCATGCATTACATAGCAAAGGTCACCAACATAATATTTACCAGCAGGCATTGTCATGAATAATCTCCAGAAAATTGACAGTACAGGTATTTTAACACACGATCGGGATTTTGGTCAAGTATCTCTAAAGGGGTACTTTGATCAAACGCTTTGTTAGGACTAATCCACCACTTCTCCTGTAAGTCCGGCTGACAGGGAAAAAGTGAGGCGAGTAAGATATCACCCTTTTCACGAGCAGTGAGTTCAGCAATTTGTTTTTTGCGCCAACCTGTCATACAATCTTCCTCAACACAATTAACCCTCTGACGTGTACAAGTATCTCAACCTGCTCACTTCCCACCAATCGATCAACATGGCGCTCAACATCAGGAAACCGGTAGGGTGGCTGAGACAAATGGGGAGGCAACCACGGTCTATAATCATGCATCATGACCAAACCACCTTTGACAACTTTTGGAAACCAGTAATCAATATTCGCAGCAAGACCAGGGTCACTATGAACAGCATCCTCAAAGTATACATCAATTTGCTTATCGTTGATGTAATAATTATAAAGATCGTATGGACTGACAGCTTCAATCAAATGCACGTTGTTGTAACCAATCCATTGCTTGGCGTTCTCCAGTGTTCTTGTTTTACCGACTCCATATACAGCATCGATCATATTCTGTTGGTCCTCATGGACACTGTGATTCTTAGTATCGTACTGATCAATCGAGATTACAGATATTGTCGGATTAGCATGAGCCATTACCGCTGCACTACCACCAAGGAATCCACCTACCTCAACAACTATGCTGCCAGGTGATAAACGAGACGCTATAAAATGGAGTGCATACTTCTCTGTGTAATGCATGAGAGAGGCTACGTGCTTGGGAGATACCTCTTTAAGTAAAGTATTGGGAGCATCATATGAGAGGAGGGTGTCATCTTCTGTCCAATTGTATCGCTGCTCAGCAATCTCAGCAAAGATGTTTTTTAACTCGACAAAGTCATTCTTACCTATCATTGATCACTTTCATTGTACTCTTCTAATGCTTGCAGTATCAGATGAGCATATCGTTTGCAAAAAATGTTGAACCACAATTGATCTAACATCTCTTCGGGAGCGCCAGCAGCGACCGCAATTTTTCTCAACTCATCATTCATTTAAACAATCCTTTCAAAACACCAACAATCATTCCGGTTCCAGAAATTAAAAGCAATGATAATCCAAACGTCATTAGCAACACAAACACTAGACCGAGTAACCGAAAAAACCAATCACTGATTGTTTGCATCTTCAATTAACTTATGTGAAAGGTTGAAGGCTTCCATGACATATTGATACACAATGGCCTGATCATTACTTGGCAGCATTTGGATTCGTTCATTGAATTCATCTATCGACTGGGGTGTATAGAAAAAGCTTGATTTCGGAATTAAATTAGACATTTGCATTCTCCGCATTGAGCAAACGCTCATGCTCGGCAAGGAAGTCACGAGCGATCCGGAACATGCTTTCGAAAGCACGCAGCTCATACTCGTTGAAATCCATATCAGCGATAGACTCAGCTTCCGCCATTCTATCCACACAACGCTCCAACTCGCTTGCAGTATTCTCAAACAAACAATAAGACATGCTACCCATTATCAGCTCCTTAAAAACCAATTATACAAAAGAAATGTGTTCGTGACAACGTGGCTATTAAATGGCCAGTACTTGAGGGCGATATGTAATTTCACCGTCGTATTCGAGTTGTGATTGCTCAAACTCTGTAAGGTAGTGGTCGGCGACTACTTGCCAACCAATAACTTGTTCACGGAAGTAATCTGAATCTGATTCAATTTTAGGACGAACGATCTGAACAATCAGGCTAGATGTATAACGCAAAGGATCAAAGTCTTCGATTACATAGTCGTTGCCGCCCTTGGCTTTCCAATACTGAGGGCACTGACCTTTGCCGTCCCAATCGTGGGCGCCGTAGTTTTCAAAAACCTGTGTGGTGATCAGTAACTTTGACATCGTGTGCTCCTGTTGATGTGTCTATTATAAAGACAAACAGTAACCATGTCAACTGTATGGGTATTGGCTAGTAAGTGCTTACTTATATCTCACGTCTGCATTCAAGTAGTGCGACAGCGTTAGTTGTGTTGGTGTTTAGACTTATCAGGATTTTCTTTTCAATAGCAGTCTTGAACCGCTCACACTCACTAGCAGTGTAGAACGTATCGATTTTATGTTGCTGCATATCGAGCTTGCCATTTGTGACAAGCATAATGAAAAGAACTAATTGGTACATTGTTATACGTAATACTCCAAACGGTGCCCGCAATCTTTGCACAGTAATATCCAATATGTATAATAATACACACCATGTTGCATTTGCATTTTTTTAGATTCTTCAATCACCTGTGTCATTGTTCGGTGATTCTCATGCACAGGTTCACGCTTACGCTCGTGAAGAACATTATCCGAATTACACTTGTCACAATGAATTATTTCTTTAATCATCTTGAAATTCTCAACTCAGCATCAGGATTATCCCAACATGCATTCCTGTACTTATAAACAAAGTTACATAGTCCTTCATACGAGCCCCAGCCGTTGGGGGGATCAAATTTACGAAAACGTTCTGGATCAGATAGGAGAATGTTCCAACCTTCATCCAACAATTCAGAGATATTTCTTGCAAACAGCAAACCGTATTGTTCATCCGGGCGCCACAGCACATCGTACAATGTCATTCCGTTTGATAGTTTGACTTCCTTAGCCATAAGACCAAGGTTATGTGTAATGTTGTCGCTGTATACAGAGACCGGCTGTGTTACCATTAAATCAACATCCAGACTCATTTTCTTTCCTCAAAAATATAATGTCCGCCTTTGCGAGACTGTACCCAGCAAACCGACCAAAGTATCCAGTTATTTTGCATTGCTGCAATAATCGATTCGTTACCAGACCAACCGCCAGTTGAGATGTGGTACTCCGAATCAACTTTATGCCAACCCCAACTAGCAAAATGCCAGTTGTCTTTAATAAAGACAAACCAACCTGCACTGTCATCAAAAGGCCACAGCTCTATAATCTTCAATGCATCCTCGGTAGGGTACCCATCTTGATCGATAAAGTCACCATTGACCAGAAGTGCTTCAACAATTTTTTTGTCCTCAGCCCACTTTTGTTCTACTGTGGCCTTTGCATCATTCATATCAATCCTTTGAAGGTGGGATAGCAACTATAACACACTTCTGGTCCCGTGGCAATGACTTTTCACATTCATTCATCGCTTTTGCAACAACATTTACCGATGCATTCGGATTGAATTGTTGAATTGCTCCAATCAATGTGATACCAAAAATTATACCAAAAATAAAACCAAACCAACCTTCACTCATTCTTCAACTCCGAAATGTTCTTTAATCTGTCTAGCAATTCTGACTGCGGTGTTAGTACAACAAGCATTACCATCAGTGATATCATTTTCACTAACTTGGGCACATTCCCGAACAATCAACTCGGCGAATCGTTCAGCCTCCGCCCCGATATCAACTTTTGGAAAATCAGCCTGTAGGAAAAGTTCTCTAATTCGTTCATTCATTTTCTTTCCTTGAATATTCTAGTATTTGTAATGACTTTGCATATACCCATGGGTCACGGTGTGGCAGGTGTGCACCAGTGGCACCATCCCAATCTCTGAATTCCCAATCATAAAAATCAATCTTACATTCTTCTGGATGTTCCTTTTGTAACTTTTCCAATTCATCGGCCCATTTTTGCCATTGGTGGTCGGATACAATGTTATCATTCATTTCATAATAGATGCATGAATGAATTAACATCTGCGCTCGCCTTTGTCTGATTATCTCTTTAATCGACCTTTCGTTCATTCTTCAACTCCGAAATGTTGTTTGATCTTGTTACTGCCGCGGGTGTATTCTTCTGATGCCAAGTCACTGGTATGGCATTCTTCTGTCCACAATGCCCGACAACATTCCCGAACAATCTTTTCAGCGAACTTTTCATATTTTAACCACAGCATCGGATCAAAGTTATATTCCAATCCAGCCTGTTCAGCAAGTTCAATAATTCGTTCGTTCATTTTAAATTTCCAATGAATTGTTATCGGAGAATTCCTTACACCAGGTTTTGTTAGGAACTGGTCCACAAAGGGCGTACACAGCATTGAGCACCATTGCATCGGGATCAAAGTCCATATCTTTACCGCAATTGGTAGATGCACGGATGGCATATTTGATAGCGCTGCGAACATAATGCTCAACCTCTCTGGTAAGAATAGGGGGGCCTAGCTCTATTGGCTCCACCTCCCCTTCTCTATATTCCCGGTCGGCATATAACCAGTGATCCTTAGGTAATGGAAAGGACATCACACCAAAAGCACTACCGTCTGGTAGTATTGTTACTTCATTTTCGTTCATTTCTTGATACTAACGATATCTGATCGAAAGAAGGTATGGATCAAACAAACAGCCAACCAATTGACAAAACTGTACTCTAGTGCGAGTATGGGGAACAGCGTGTTGAGTGCCCAAAGGAATGCAAACGGTGCAAGTGCACCGACGATCAACAACAACAGGAAAATAGGCCAGGCAACTTTCATCATTTAACTCCTTCAATAAGATAGGTACGCATCGTCATCATCACTACTGAAACGGTAGGGACTTTTATCATTATTTGATGACTTCGATGTCTTACGAGCATTGGCATAGAATTGATCTCTCTCTTTTTCTCTAGCTATTCGACGACGGTATTCTTCGTTAGACATATCACCATCATAATAATCATCTTCAGTATTCATTCTTCAATTCCAAAGTGTTGTTTAATCAATTGTACACCAACTTCGGGGTCAAGTGGAAACGGTTCACACTTCCATTTAGCAATTTCGTTTGTACATTCCAGAACAATCAACTTGGCAAACTCTTCAAGCCGGACATGGCTGACGCAATGTTCCACTTGTGCTCTGATTGCGATCTCTGTAACGACTTTATTCATCATGAGACAATGCACTCTCTCATACGATGATGAAATCATCGCGGCTATCGGGTGCCGCAGCTTTGTGGATGGTCTCGCTAATCACGGGGCCAGTCATGCTTTCAGCCAGTTTAATCATATACATCTGCGAGAACTGCACACCGAGCAGTTGATCACACATATATGTCCATTGCGCGCTATTAGAATCACTCATTACATTTCCTTTAGTTAAAAAATTAAGTACCAGCGTAGCCCCAGCTCGGCATTGTATCGAACCAATACAGAGCATGGTACGATAGCTTCTCTTTAGCAATATCGCCCCGGGCATAGGAGAGGATCTCGCTTTTGCATTGCCGCAGTGAAGTCAGCATTGCATCGTTATGAGCAGTCGATCTATACTGCTCGAACATATTGATAGACGTGTCTATCTTTTTCAGTACGGTCAGTACATCGTTTCGTTCGTCTTTCGTCATAGATTGATTTCCATCAGTGCATCAGGCTTAACAAACCCGTCGCGAGAGAGGCATGTCCATTTTTGCTCTGCAAAGCTCCACAGGTACAGATAGTCGTACCCGTAGATCGCTTCGATCTCATTATCAGACACTTCCATTGATGTGCCGTCACCAAACCGCACAACAGTGCCGTCATTATCGAAGTTGCGGATATGTGAGCCATTGATCAGCGTATGCAGTGCTTCGTCGCTGCTATGGAATTCCTTCAGAATCTTACCAACATGCTTCGGGTAGCCATCGTAGTGGCAATAGATTGTTACTACTTTACCGTCTGCGGCTTTGTAGCCAATTGCTGATCTTGTACTCATGTAAGCTCCTTGTTTGTCATAACGCCATTATCTCTGATAATAGTACCCATGTCAACTGTAAGGTTATTCATTAGCTCTTTCCCGGCAAGATACTCAGCCACATCTTCGTGGGCTTTGTAGGCGCATGCCCATGCTGCTTTTTCTGGCAACCATGTATTCTCATGAATTTGATCAACAATTGCTTGGACGGAGTGGCCAAACCTTGCCATGTTAAATGCAAGATCATTAGCAGCCTTGGCCCTGTGCCAGTCCCATGATTTAGCCCATTTTCGTTTCATGTATTCTCCTGTGCAATAGCGATGTGCTTGCAGCCGCCGCGGAATTTGAATGCGTGGCAAGAACAAGTCGGAGTGTCGCTAGAAAGGTCCACTGTATATACATCGCCCTTGCTGCCAACGACCCGCACCCGTTTACCGGAGACGTCGCCGAAATCGTGCTCGAGTTTCAGACGGCGGCCCTTTTCGTAGAATGGCAGGGGGGTCTTGAACATAGTGACAGCTTCTTGACCAAACCTGCGATAGCCGTACATCCTGGAGCGGCTATCATCTAGCAGGTACCAGTGATTAGTACCGCCCCCTGACCATTCTGTGTGTTCGCTAAAAAGTTTCATATTATTCGCCGCTCAGTAGGATCTGCTCAATCTGACGCAACTGTGCTGCAGAGATCCGCAACCAGTTTGTTTCGCCAAATACGCTATGGATCTTCATATCGAACCCGTCCGCATAGTTTGCCTCTTTCAGTGTGAGCGGCGCGACCTGGAACATTTGCTGATCGATGTAGTGCTGTTTGGGAGTGTACGCTTTCACTTTAGGAAAGTCCACGGGGTTGTTTGTATTTGATATGTGGTACTTCATCATTCAATTCCAAATCAATTTTTTAACAAAACTAAAAACGACCATAAAGATCGTGAAGTAAGCAGCCGCACCTACCAAGAGTAGATACACAATGGCCCACCAGCCTGCTCGATCACCTTTGGTCATTCTTCTACTCCGAAATGTTGTTTCAATCGCTTTTGCACTAGACGCATACCGGCAGCCCACTCACCTACATCGGTTAGTTTCGGGTGGGCAACTTTAACACATTCCCGCACAATGAACTCGGCGAACAGTTTTTCCCACGAATCTCTTTCACCAAATCGGCTAAACTTCTGTGTAGCCTGTTCTGCAAGTTCTTCAATTCGTTCGTTCATTCCAATTCTCCTGTTGCTGAGTCTATTATCACACAGAACATTACCCCTCACAACTGTACGGGTATTAGCTTCCCATTGTCACATAGATCTTGCCGTTCTTCTTATAAAACCCCTCAATGAAAGTCCCCCAGTATGTTTTGGAGACCGTCCGTAGGATTTTCCGCTCAGTATCAGCCGCCCACTGCCCGTTCTCTACGGTGCATGTGACAACAACGCGTTCAAAATAAACGTCTACTTCACCGTCATGCATGAACTTGATCTTATTGGGGAAGTGATTAGTGTCAATATCATAATCAACATACCACGCAGTATAGCATGGTACAAACGGCACCGTGTTGTCTTTATAGATCGACCAAGTCATTGCAGCTCCTCCTCAATCGCCTGCTCAACGGAATGAACATATGTCCAGTACATCTCATCAAACGCCACGGGATCAGCACGGCGCAGCAACCAGCCGGCATTATGAGTGACACCGCAGATAGTGACTACTTCCTCATCCAAAAGCTCTTGGAAATCGTCGCGCGATATATTGACAGACATTATATGCTCCTTTTTCAATACTGGTTGTAAATTACAAGATGATCAACACCGGGCACATTACCAAGCGGGCGATATATCTGCTGCTCACCGTCCCACTGATCCTGATCGAACAGCTTATCCTCCGGGCCGACAGGAACAAACCGGACTTCTTTGCCGGTGTGATGGCTTTCGACAACAAACGTCTGAGGCATGCCAACGAATTCGCTAGAGAGCTTCAGAACCTTGCGCTTCTTGTCGTATTCGCAGAACTTCAGCGGGACGGTAGCGATACGCTTAGTCATACAGCCTCCTTAGCTTCCGATATGATTTGCTTACTCTGACTTGCTCGTATACCACATTTGACACAATAATACTGTGTTAGTGTTGGGTGTTCTTTTTTCTTTACAAGACCATGACAATGTGGGCACATACCTGCGGCCATTGCTATGACTTCTTTACTCATATCTGCTGCAGTCGTAGACATCATCCTGCATCCATCATTTCATCAGCCAATAACTCAGCACTCTGCCGTTGATCCATCATCTCAGACAGGATGAACTTAGCGATGTTCAAGTTTTTGCGGACGACCTCTTTGTAACCGCTCATCTCATTCATTTCCTGGCAGTCGGACAGCAGACTCATCACCACCATCTCAAGGCCGCTGCACTTAGCAGTGATGCTGTTCATGTACTGCTCGCGAATATCAGCAGCGGACATCCCGTAACACTTGGCTTCGAATTCAGTCATCTCTATACTCCTCTGTGTGTTGCAATGACTCCATTATCTCGTCATTCTGACAAACGGACAACAAATACCCTTCAACTTTTGAAGGGTACTAAAGTGTCAATAAGACTGGTGGGAATGACCGATCCGGTACACAGGGCCACCATTCTCAACTTCATACACTTCTGGCAACATGATGTCAGCAAACTCGCCGTACGAGTAATAGCCAGACTCAGTCACCACCAAGCGAGCATCTGCCGGCAATGCGGACAATGCTGCTATCATATCTGCTACGGTTATGTAATTCACTTTGATCTCCTTTTTTAAATACGACCTACGAATCCGCCAATCTCAGGCTTAAGATCATCAAGAGGCATGTCGTCCAGCACATTCTTGAGCCACTCGATTTGAGCATTAGTCAAAGGCTCTGAGAACCGCAGGACATATGCAAACGGGGTGTACTGATCATTAAGATCTTGAATTTGTTGTTTGTTCATAGTGATTGAGGTGTTGTTGTTCGTCATGACCCCATTATCTCTCAGAATCAATACCCGGTCAACATGTACGGTTATTTTACAATGTAAAAAAAAGCCACCCGAAGGTGGCTATTAAACACTAAATGAACATAGAGGGCATTGCACCCTTCCCAACACTCACGCCAATTTCTTGGCGTTATAGAAGTATGTCG
>Ga0222712_10003760_pt1 | contig 16289 bp, 13 predicted proteins | sample C33_657DmetaG_FD_165043 | JGI IMG/M metagenome (GOLD analysis project Ga0222712, IMG submission 165043) | Estuarine water microbial communities from San Francisco Bay, California, United States - C33_657D | ecosystem: Environmental > Aquatic > Marine > Unclassified | place: USA: California...
CACCATTATCTTGACCATCGAACCCGAGCCTTGAGTTCTGCTGAAGGACTGTTGCAGTTATCAACAGTCCGATCGTTTTTCCAAACACGCCATTTGACAGAGACCGGAAAGCTGCTTCAAACGTGTGATTGGTGGAGGAAATGCGATGTCGGACAATCTGGAACAGTTGGATGCGTTTCGTGACGAAGTGCGGCAGTTTTTCAGCACCAGCTATCCCAAATCCGTTTTGGACAAGATCGCCAGCGGACAGCGGCTGGAAAAGTCCGATCAAATCCTCTCGCAACAGGCGCTGAATGCAAAGGGCTGGCTGGGGGTTGGCTGGCCTAAGGAGGATGGCGGTACCGGATGGAGCCCGGCCCAGCGGTATATCTTTGATCAGGAACTGGACCTTGCCGGCGCCGCGCCAATCATTCCGATGTCGGTGATCTACATCGGCCCGATATTGTGTGCATTCGGTACCGAGCAGCAGAAAAAGCACTGGCTTTCGGGCATCCTCGAATCCCGCGATTTCTGGGCACAAGGATATTCTGAACCCGAATCCGGGTCCGACCTTGCCAGCCTGCGATTGTCGGCCGTGCGCGATGGCGATGACTATGTGATCAACGGCACCAAGATTTGGACGTCGGGTGCGCATTGGGCGAACTGGATTTTCTGCCTCACTCGAACGTCACGGGAGGCGCGAAAACAGGACGGCATTTCGATGATCTGCGTGCCGATGGACGTCCCGGGCGTTACCGTCCACCCGATTCCGCTGATCGATGGTTCCGCCGAACTGAACAGGGTGGAATTCGACAATGTCCGTGTTCCCGCACATTACCGGATCGGCGATGAAGGGCGAGGTTGGTATTATGCCAATGTACTGCTCAAGAATGAGCGGCTTTCCTATGCGCATATCGGCGCCAAGCGCCGCGATATAGCGCGATTGAAAACCCGGCTTTCGGCCTGGCCGCAAAATGCTGAGAGAGCTGCGCTCACCCACAGGCTGGCGACAATCGAAGCGCGGCTCGATGTTGTCGAAGCCGCTATTCTCCGCGTGCTTGGCAGCGATATGGCGATGGCGACAGCGGCATTCCTGAAAATTGCCTGCACCGAATGCGCGCAGGCGATCACCGCGCTGGCTGTCGATATCGCAGGGCCTGACCGGGCGGCCATGCTCGATCGCACACAATCCGGTTGGGCAGATGCTGCGCCGTTGGTTCCGCCGGCGAGCGCGATCGCGCCGCAATCCTATTTCTTTGAACGGGCGCAGACCATTTACGGCGGATCGACCGAGGTTCAGAAAAACATAATGTGGCGGGCGATCAGCGGTTGATCGCCCCAGCCACCAAGTAAGCTATACCGTAGCCCGCTTCTTGCGAACCAAGGTTTGGGCGTTGGTGTATTCAAGCAAGCCCTCTTCACCACCTTCAACGCCAAGGCCGGATTGCTTCAATCCGCCAAAGGCCGCAGTTGGAGACAGGTGCTGCACCTCATTCACCCAAACCGTGCCGCTCTGGATGCGCTTGGCAATTTCGAACGCCTTATCCTCATCGTTACTCCAGATTGAACCGCCCAGACCATATTCGGTCGCGTTGGCGCGTGCGATGACATCGTCATAATTATCGAATTTCAGCAATGGCAGCACCGGCCCGAACTGTTCTTCCTGGACGATGCGGCTGTCTTCGGGGGGATTATCCAGGATGGTGACCGGGATGAAGTAACCCGGAACGTCGGATTTCTCCCCGCCCATCAGGAAAGTATAGCCCTTTTCCTTCGCGTCACGGATCAGGTCGAGCACACGCTCATATTGCGGGCGATTGTTGATCGGACCCAGCCGAGTGCCCTGCTCTGATCCGTCACCGATTTTCACCGTCTTGGCATATGCAACAATGGCATCACGCAGCGGCTCATAAATATCCTTGTGGACATACATGCGCTTGGTCGCGATGCAGATTTGGCCGTTATTGCCAAAGGCCGCCCAGAACAGTTGTTCCGCAACCTTTTCGACATCGACATCGGGCATCACGATCGCCGGATCATTGCCGCCAAGTTCAAGCGTTACACGCTTCAATGTCGAAGAGGCTGATTGCATCACCTTTTTACCAGTCGCGGTCGAACCGGTGAAGCTGACCTTGTCGATGCCCGGGTGCGATGTCATCCACGGACCGAGATTGTCCCCACCGGAAATGATGTTGAGAACGCCGGCGGGCAAAATGTCCTTGATGATTTCCCCCAGCTTCAGGGTGGTCAACGGCGTAAAGGGAGACGGCTTCAACACCATTGTATTGCCTGCCAACAAACCGGGCCCGATTTTGAATGCCGCTAGGATCATCGGGAAATTCCAAGGTGCAATGGCACCCACGACACCTATCGGTACGCGGCGCGTTTCGCTGTAACGCTCGTCACTATCTTCATTCACAACGACCGGCAGGTCGAGCGATGATGCCCCCATCAGCCAGAACGCCGCGCCGCCAACATCAGCTTCCGCATCGGCATGCGGCTTTCCCTGTTCCGAAGTCAAAAGCCGCTTGAGCGGGTCGATATTGGCAAGGATCGCCTGCGCCATGGCGTTCAGATATTCGCGGCGCTTTTCGATCGGCAGCGCCGACCAGGCCGGAAATGCTTCGCGTGCAGCGGCAACAGCACGGTCCAGATCTTCAGGTGTTGCGTCGGGTGCTTGTGCGATGACCTGTTCGTTTGCAGGATTAACCACGTCGAAGGTCGCCGACCCCGTTTCGAGTTTGCCGCCGATCAGCATGCGAAAATCTGTATCGAACTTCATATTTCTCTCCCGTTCCTCGATTTCTCTTCAACTTGAACGTCTGGCCGAGCTTGTCAAACCGGAATTATAGCGGCCTCGTACAAGGGCTCAGACCATATCGCAGCGCAGGCGCGGGAACGCCCAAGTCCGATTAAATCGATTGCGACCATAAAAAGATGGTTAGCGCGTGAAAATGCGGTGGGATGCAGTTGTGGAATTGTAAAATTCTTGTAAAATTGAGTAGTCGTTCGGCGATCAATCCCGATTGCGAGTTATCCTATGTCGTATGCAGCCTAGACTGCACGCGACCATGTTCGCTTTCGATGGGGAAGGAAGCGGAGAGAGGATGATCGGTTTGCCACCAAACGGGGGCGAAACGGATTAACCTTCGAAGTATCTTTTCCGTGAGGCCAGATTGAACGACGACCAGCCAGAAAACAGCTCGCCCAATCCTGTCGAACGACCCGGGCTGGAATCAGCGATGCGGGGTGAGCTCTATCACATCCTGCGCGATCGCAGTTTCCTGAAATCTCCTACCTTGTCCAAGCTTCTGGCCTATCTGGTTTTTGAAACGATCAACGGCAATGGCGAAAAGCTGAAGAGCTATACCGTCGCCGTTGATTGCCTAGGCAAGAGCCCCGATTTTGATGCGAAATCGGACAGTTACCCTCGTGTCCAGACTATGCGGCTGCGAAAACTGCTCGAAGCCTTTTATTCAAAGAACCTGCCTTCGGATGGGCTGTGCCTATATATGGTCGCAGGGAGTTACAAGGTTCGCGTGGGCCCACCCGAAACGGCCTATCCCGAATTGTTCCGTCCGCTATCCACCAATCGCCCAACGCCATATCCAGTCATGGACGACGCGTCGGGGGAACCCGAACCAACACCAAAACCTGCTGAACCATTTGACGACGCTGAACCCAAAGTCGGGATAGAAATTGCCTCAATCCTCGCATTTTCTTTCGCGATTACGATGGTCGTCGCCGCCGCTTATTATTGGCTGAGCGGAATGTACCATTCGGACGTTGCCAGGGCCCAGCCGCCTAGGACAGCCGATGTTCCCACCATTCTGGTCAACGCCATTCAATCATCGGATGACGCGGAAACCGTCGCTGCTGCCGATGACGTGTTCGCCGAACTGGTCGACGGCCTGGGACGTTCATGGGCCGTACGCATACACTTGCAGCAGGAAAAGGCGGATCAAGCCAGCCAGAAGGCCAAAGCGGATTATCAACTGCAGGCGAGGCTCGGCAAATTGCGGGAGGGCCGTCACCCGCTTTATCTGCGCTTGACCGAAACACGCTCATCTGAACTTGTTTGGTCATCAACCGCATGGCTGGACCCGGAAAAGGATGCACCGGCAAATTTAGGACCGAGCATCGCGCAACTGGCAAGCCCATTCGGGATCATTGCCAAGCGAGAAGCAGAGCGGACTGTGGACGACCATCAATATGGTTACGCCTGCCTGATGCGCTATGTCACTTATCTAAGGACCCAGGATCTCGCTATGAGGCCGGCACTTAATAAGTGCCTGAAATCCTCGATTGACGATTCCCGATTGGATGCGGTGCGTCTGGCTATTCGAAGCTTTTTCCTGATTGAAACATCCACCCCGGAAAACAGGGCTGCCCGTTTCAGACAAGCCCAGGCCCTATCGTCGCGAGCGGTCGCGAATGAGCCCAAAGAAGCTTACACCCATTTTGCTGAAGCCCGCCTCCATTATGTAATGGGTCGATGCGAAGCCGGCAACGCGCACACAACCCACGCGGTTGAAGCCAATCCGTATGATCCGGTGCTGTTGGCGATCCTGGGTAATTTCGCATCGGAATGTGGAATGCCCGGTGCCGAATTACTGATCGATCAGGCTTTTGATCAGAGGACACCTGGCGAAACATTTTCACGGCTAACCCTTATCCTCGCAAGCATAAGGCGAAACGATCAGGAACGGCTGATTGCTCTATCCTCTTCCCCGGCAGACGGAATCAGTTTCAGCCCGGCTTACTATCATCTGTGCGAGGCTTTGATTGCTGCATCTCAAGGCAATACCGAGCGTGCAAAACCCCATTGGAACTCCCTCGCCAAAATCGTGGGAAGCCGTCCTGATGACCCCGAAGAAGTCTTGAAGCATATCGTTGTTTCGCAGCGGATCCGCTCACGCATAATATCGTTCCTCGTGGCGCAAAAAGTGCTGGTTCAACCCAGTCAAACAGCTCAAAACCCCGTGTAACACCTTTAACACCCGTTAACTTCTGTTACCGCGATATACTATATATAGTATTAAAACTGCCTGAAATGCATATATGTAGTATTTATATGCATGAGACGGTGTCAAACTGATAATCTGTCTAATTTCCTGCGAATGTAACGTCATGGAAGCGACCTGTCTCGTGGCTAAGCTTGTGCTGGTCCAGAGCTTGGCCCTGATGAGCAGTCCCGTTTCCTTATCTGCGCCGGCGCTACGCCCACACACATCAGCGCCGGCGCAGAGCACATTTTCCCAACCAGCAGCGGCGCAAGTCGAAATAGTTGATGCCACCTCAGACGTTGAACGCGAGGTGCAGGCAAAGCCGAATTCCAAAAACCCGCAAAGCCGGAACGCACCAAAATCCAAACGTCGGATCGTGTCAGACGGTGGAGCAAGCAAAAGTCAGGAATACTGGATCGTCGATTATCAATGAGCATTTTTACCAAAGCCACATTGCCGCAAGGGGCATATGTTGTCGCGCTGATCGGCGCGATGGGAGGCTTTGATAGCGTTGCCGCAGCTCAACTACTCGCACCCAGCATCGATATATCCAGCCGAATCATTTCTGACGGCATCAGCGCATCCAACCCAAAGGCCATTCCGGACGCTGTCTTGGAATATGAAATGCGCGTTTCCAATATACCCAGCGACCTTGCCGAACAGCGCGGCCCGGTAATAGCAAACCCCGTTCCCGATGAATTGAGCCTCTTTGTCGGAGATATTGGCACGGGCAGCGGGCCCTTCGCCTATGAGCCTGCCGATGGCGGTAGCGGCTTCGACTGCAAATTTGAGTCGCTTTCCAACCCGGCAGATTGCGTCGAATTCTCAGATAATGGCGGAGCGAGTTTTGATTACAGCCCGACGCCTGATCGCGAAGGCTTTGATCCGAACATCACTCATGTTCGCTTTCGCCTGAAACCGGGCATCCAGCCATATCGACCCCAGACATCAAGCTTTATCCTGCGCTACCGGATGAGAATGGAGTAATGAAGATGCGCGAAATTCTGTCTCGCACTTTCGGTGGATTCCAGAAGAACAGCAGTCGCAAGCTTTCAAAGGCGACTGGCGAACAAACAAACTCGGAAACCACGACTGATGAAAAGAGTGCGGAAGATGATCGCACGTCGCCCCGCGATCGCACGATATTCAGAGCTGCGCGACTTTCCAGCCGTATCCATGATGTCGAAGGTCTTGCTATCGTTCGCAATATTTCGGAGGACGGAATGCAAGTCGAAACCAAATTGGGTTTCGAAAATGGCGAGCATGTCGCCGTATCGCTCGCCGATGGGGACCGGATCGAAGGCGAGGTTGTCTGGCAGGATGGCAACTCGTTTGGCATCAAATTTTTCGACTGGGTGTCGGTGGAGCAGACGCTAAACCGCGGCTCGGAGACACCCCATGGCTTCAAACCCCGCGCACCCAGGATCGTCCTCGATCTGCCTGTCACCCTTCGGGTGGGCGGCTACCTCGCCGATGCACGGATCTGCGACCTTTCGCAGCGCGGAGCGAAGCTGAAGTTCGACCACTTCCTTCCGATCGATACGCGCGTGCAAATAAGCTATGATGCACTGCGCCCGATTTCAGGCAGCGTCAAATGGCAAGCCAGCGACGCAATCGGCGTCGAGTTCCATCGCACTTTGAGCATCGAGGAACTGTCGAGCTGGACCGGTCGCTGACTTAAAGTACCGTTACGCCTGATTGATGGCGAAAGCCTCGGTCACCATGCGGCGTACTTCGGCATAATCCATCTTGCCATTGGGTGCGCGCGGAACCTTTTCCACGCACAACAAATGGCGCGGGGCTTTATAGTGGGCCAGCTCACCGCGTACATGAACTATTAGCTCCATCGGGTCAGCCGACGCTCCTGGTTTTAGGGACGCAACTGCCGCTACGCGTTCGCCAAAACGCGGGTCGGGCATTCCGCACACCGCAGCATCGACGACCGCAGGGTGACGCTTCAGCGCTTCCTCTACCTCTTCGGGGAAGACCTTTTCGCCACCAGTGTTGATGCATTGCGAACCGCGCCCGAGTAGCGTCAGCGATCCGTCTGCATTCACCAGCGCCCAGTCGCCGGGCATCGACCACCGGCGACCTTCGATCTCGATGAATGTCGCCGCTGATTTCACCGGATCCTTGTAGTAGCCGACCGGGATGAAGCCGCCGACCGCGACACGACCCCTGATTTCGGATCCCGGTTCAACTCGCCGGCCCTCTTCATCGAAAACGGCGCAATCTTCGCCCAAGGCAAATTGGGCCGTGTGAACCGTGTCGGCAGAGGTCATGACCGAAGATCCCAACCCCAACGCCTCGGACGAGCTGAAAGCATCCATCAATGCTGCCTGGGGCATATGACGCAGCAGGCCGCGCTTGTTTTCTTCATTCCACATCGCGCCCGATGAGGTGAAAAACAGCATAGATTGCAGGTTCCAGCGACCGGGCTCCGCATCCAGCGCATCGAGCAGCGGTTGGGCAAAAGGCTGGCCGACAATGATCATCCATGTTGCTTGCCACTTTTCAGCCAGGTCGAGTGTTTCAATCGCGTTGAAATGGTCAGGCCGGTTCAGCAGCACGGTTCCGCCGACGGAAAGCGCTGCAAAGGCAGACAGCAATCCGGTGCCGTGCATCAACGGCGGCGCAATCAGCATGCGAACGGGAATGGGCATCGCCTTGGCCCTCTCCCCAGCCTCTTCGGGACCTTTCATGGGTTCAAGGCCGAGCAGCGGGTTTGCCCCATAGCCGCCTTTGCCGATCAGGTCTCCCTGCTGCCACATCACGGCCTTGGGCATTCCGGTCGTTCCGCCCGTGTAAATGAACATCAGGTCTTCGCTGCGGCGCGGACCATTGCCTGTGGGTGCGTTTTCACAGGGGCGAATATCGGCATAGGAAACCGCCCAGCCGGGCAAGGGAAAACCGGGCCGTTCGATGGCTATCCAGCGTTTGACGCCCGGCAAGCGGGAACGGATTGCATCGATCCGTTCCGCATAGACGGTTTCAAAGATGACCGCTTCGGCGTCGCCATTCTCGAATAGATAGAGCAATTCATCATTACCATAGCGGTAGTTCACGTTGAACGGCACCAGGCTGGCCTTGAACGCCGCATAGGTGCCGACAAGATATTCGGGGCAGTTGCGGGCATATAATGCAACTTTGGCCTGTCGGCCCAATCCAGACTGCACCAAATATTCCGCAAGGCCGTTGGCTGCTTCGTCGAATTCGCGCCATGACATGACATTGTCTTGCTGCACGATGGCAGGCTTGTCTGCGACCGCCTTGGCCACAGATTCCCACTGCGTTGCATATGTCCATTCGGTCATTTCGACACCGTCCTCCTCGTGATTCTCTCTCCGTGTAACAATGCCATCCTGTTCGAGAGTCGGACGGCTTGCAACAATTTGTCGAACCACGGCTTTTCGTGCGTCTTGACGTGCAGCCGGTTTTCGCCTTGTGCATCGTGCATGCGCTTCTTTTCCGACAACGCCGCTCCGGTTCACCCGAAAGTCTTGCAAGCCATTGCCGACGCCAATGTCGTCGATACCGCTTATGACGGCGATCAGTGGAGCCAGAAGCTCGACGCCGCTTTTTCGGAACTGTTCGAGCGCGAGGTCGCCGTGCTTTGGGTGTCGACCGGTACTGCCGCCAACTGCCTGGGGCTGGCCTCAATGGTGCAACCGCATCAAGGCATCATCTGCCACCGCGAAGCGCATATCGAGGTCGACGAGTGTGGCGCGCCGGGTTTCTACACCGGTGGTGCAAAGCTGATGCACCTTGAGGGCGAAGGCGCCAAAATCACGCCCGAAGCGGTAGAGGAATTGCTCGGCACGATCCGTCCGGATGTGCACCAGGTGCAAGCTGCAGCAGTTTCGATCACCAATGCAACCGAATATGGACTTGTTTACCGCCCAGACGAGGTAGCCGCCTTGGGCGAGCTTTGCAAAAGCAGGAAATTGGGTCTGCACATGGATGGTGCCCGTTTCGCCAATGCCATGGCCACCCTGGGATGCAAACCGGCGGATGTGACCTGGCGTGCTGGCGTTGACGTATTGAGTTTCGGCTTTGCCAAAAATGGCGGGATGAATGCCGAGGCGTTGGTCTATTTCGACCCCGAAATGGCCGATGCCGCCCGATACCGCCGGAAACGGGCCGGGCACCTGCTTTCGAAGGGGCGGTTCCTGGCGGCACAGTTGCTGGCGTTCCTCGAGGACGAGCTGTGGCTGGAAAATGGAAGGGCAGCAAATGCAGCAGCCAGCATAATCGCAGGGGCCGCTCAAGGCCGGCTTTTGCACCCGGTCGAAGCCAATGAGATATTCATCAGATTGACGGCGGCAGAAGCCGCCCAGTTGCGCGCCCAAGGATTTGACTTTTACGACTGGGGTGAAGGAGCTGCACGTCTGGTGACCAGTTGGCAGCATGAAGACGTCCATGTCCGCCCCCTCTCCGATGCCATAGCTGCACTGTGAATCGCGCCGATCCACCCACTCAGGCTTCGGATCAGAGCCTTTTGAACCCGCGCGTGGCGATCCCGTTCTTGGTGGTATCGCTTATCTGGGGTTCGACATGGCTGGTTATTCGCGACCAATTGGGAACTGTGCCTGCGAGTTGGTCAGTCTGTTACCGCTTTGCGGTCGCTGCCGTTGGCATGTTCCTGCTGTCTGCCATCACACGACAATCGCTGCGGATTGACGCCAATGGCCTGAAATGGACGGTCCTGCTTGGGCTGATGCAATTCACGCTCAACTTCAACTTTGTTTATGCGGCCGAGCACCATATCACCTCCGGCCTTGTCGCGGTCATCTTCGCCTTGTTGATCGTACCCAACGCCTTGCTCGGCAAATGGTGGCTGGGGCGCGACTTCAGCCGCAATTTCATTATCGGTTCGCTGATTGCGAGCGCAGGTGTCGCACTGCTGATGGTGCAGGAATACAAGGCCGCTCCCGTGGGAGGACAAGAGGTAATCGTAGGAACCGCGCTCACCCTCATCGCCGTGCTCTGCGCGTCGGTTTCGAATGTGATGCAGGTTGCACCCTCGGTCGGTCGCTTTCCAACGACGATCATCCTGGCCTGGTCAATGCTTTGGGGCGCGCTTTTCAACGCTGCCTGGTCATTCATCAACCATGGCCCGCCGATCATTGAATTGCGCGCGGGCTATCTGGGCGGCGTCCTTTATCTCGGCATTATCGGTTCGGTCGTCACCTTCCCGCTCTATTTTGACCTGATACGCAAGATCGGCCCCGGCAAGGCGGCCTATACAAGCGTGCTGATACCCGTTGTTGCAATGCTGCTGTCAACGCTTTTCGAAGGCTATGCCTGGACCGCGCTGGCCGCTAGCGGGGCGATTCTCGCGTCAGTCGGCCTCGTTGTCGCGATGCGCACGCGTTAGACTCGCCAACCGCTCGCTTCGACGTTAATCTCCTCTACGGAGAGGAGAAATTCATGGAGCAGCTTAGTGGGCAGGATGCCAGTTTCGTCTATCTCGACACCCCAAATACGCCGATGCATATCGGCTCGGTCGGGATCTATGACCCGTCGACCGCACCCGGGGGGTTCGTAAGGTTCAAGGACATATTGGCGCACATAGAAAGCCGCTTGGACAAGGCACGCAGCTTTCGCCAGAAACTTGTCCGCGTTCCATTCGATCTCGACCATCCCTATTGGATCGACGATCCCAATTTCGACCTCGAATTTCACGTCCGCCACATTGCCCTGCCCCAGCCCGGCGACTGGCGGCAGTTGTGTATCCAGGTGGCGAGGCTGCACGCGCGTGGGCTCGATCTTTCAAAACCGCTGTGGGAGTTCAACATTGTCGAAGGCCTCGACAATATCGAAGGGCTACCCAAAGGTTGCTTCGCGCTGGTAGCCAAGGTGCACCATGCGGCGATTGACGGCATGTCAGGCGTCGAACTCTCCGCCGCGGTCCATGATATAGAGCCGGTGCCGGTCGACCGGACGAAGAAAGCAAAGTGGAAGGGCGAGAACGAGCCCGCAGTTACCGAAATGCTGATGCGAACCTGGCTGAATTCGGTGACCCAACCGGTGAAGTTTGCCAAGACGCTGGCGCAGACCGTGCCAGGTGCAGCCCGGCTTATTCGCGAAGTCGCAGGGGGTGATGTATCGCTGAAAGGCGCGCGCATGGCGCCGCAAACTTTGCTCAACGGCAAGGTTGGGCCGCACCGCGTATGGGATGGCGTCGTATTCCAGCTTTCCGACATCCGGGCGATCAAGGATCGGATCGAAGGTGCGACCGTCAACGACGTGGTTTTGACGATCATCGGCGGCGGCCTGCGCAAATATCTGCTGTCGCGGAAGAATTTGCCGAAAGAGAGCCTGCAAGTCATGGCCCCCATTTCTGTGCGAGCCGAAGGCGAAAAGGAGGCGCTGGGCAACCTTGTTTCGGCGATGCTGGTCCAGATCGGCACCCAGATCGAAGACCCAATGGAACGGCTCGCCTGGGTGCGCAAAGAAGCCGTAAATTCCAAGGCGATGACCAACGCCGTAGGTGCACGCACCCTCACCGACTATAGCCAGTTCATCCCGTCGGGCCTCGCCGGGTTGGGCGCGCGGCTTTACACCAGGCTGGGCGTTTCAAACCTGCACTCGCCGGTGTTCAACTGCGTTGCCACCAATGTCCCCGGCCCGCGCGTGCCGCTCTATTTTGCCGGGGCAAAGATGGTGCGAATGATGGGTACCGGCCCTGTTTTTGATGGCATGGGCCTGATCAATACAATCTACAGCTATGGCCCCGAAATCGCGATTTCCTTTACCAGTGATCGGGACATGATTCCTGATCCCGCCAATTACGCGGCGGCGCTGCGCGAATCCTTTGACGAATTGCTGCGGGCGGTCCCCAAGGCAGAGGTAAAGGCGAAGGAGACCGCATCAGCTAAGGCCAAGCCGGCAACAAAAGCGAAGGCAGTGAGCGCGAAACCCGCGGCTGCCAAGCCAGTCAAAAAAGCCGCTGCCTCGAAAGCCAAAACGCCAAAAGCGAAGGCACCAGCGAAGCCCAAGGTCAAAGCCAAAAAATGAGGGGCCCCGGCAATGCCGGGACCCCCTTCAAATTCCACAATAGGTTATCAGTGGCCGCTGGACGGATAAAGCAGGCTGCGAATGCCGCCACGCTCAAACGGTTTCCATTGGCCCTCTTGCTGAGCCAAGCGATCCGCAATCGCCCAAAGCACGGTCGGGTTGACGCCCAAGCCGCAATGGCTGCCTTTCACTTCGATATTGTCGGTATGCGGCGCCTTTGGTTCACGGCTGTTCTGCCATGCAACAATACCATCCTGCTGCGAGTAGATCGCGGTCGAAGGTACGGGTGGAACATCATGGCTTTCGGCCAATTGCGCCTGCACATTGGGGTCATCAATCTTGTGACCCGTAAGCATCTGGTAAGCCCGCCACGCATTGGTCGATTTGGGGCTGCCGACAATGGGTGAACCCAATGAAATCACCTGCCGCACCATATCCGGGCGACGACGCGACAATTGACGCGCGAGCGTTCCGCCAAGCGACCAACCGACAAGGCTGACCTTGCGACCGGTTTCGGCATGGATCTGCTCAAGCCGCGCAATCAGATGTTCGCCATTATGTCCGATGGCCTTGGGGCCAAGATTGCGGCCAAGCTCCCAATGGAAAGCGTTGTAGCCCAGTTTGTCGAGATAGGTTTGCAGCGGCTTCATCGAAAATTCGGTAGCCATGAAACCGGGGAGCAAAAGCACCGGATGGCCATCGCCCTTGGGCGCTTGCATCAGAAGCGGGCTGGCCCAGGTCATCGAACCGAACTCGGCCATGGCACGGGGAAACTCGGTCAGCGCGAGAAACAGCGAGGGACGCGACACGTCTTCAATAGCGGCTGTTGCCAAAAGCATTCTCCTGCGAACTTTAAGCCGGTTCTGCGCCGGATTTGTCGAAGGAGGCTGACCTAAGCGGGAGTGGCCGTCAATCCGCTTTTTCACCTAAGCTGTGTAACAATGCTGTAAGCCCTTGTTTATAATCGGGATAGTCGGGCTTCCATCCGAGCAGTCGCTGTGCCTTGAGGTTAGAAACCCGGCGGTTTTCCGCATAAAATGCCGCCGCCATGGGTGAAAGCTGCGCCTCTTCAAGCGTTTGCAGCAACGGGGGCTGCATCCCCAACAGGGTGCAAGCAAACTCTATAACGTTATTCTGGCTGCAGGGCAGATTGTCGGCCAAATTGTAGATGCCGCTTGGCCCGGCAAAGCTGGCAACTATGCCCGACACAATATCGTCGACATGGACGCGGCTGAAGACCTGGTCTGGAATATCGATACGATGCGCTTTTCCTTCGCGCACCCTGTCCAGCGCGGAACGCCCTGGGCCATAGATGCCAGGCAAGCGAAACACTGACACATCATCACGGAGCTTTTGCCATTCGAGATCCGCCGCGGCGCGTGCGCTACGCCGACCACCACCAATTGGCGCGCTTTCGTCGACCCAGGCACCGCCTGTATCGCCATAGACACCGGTGGAGGAGAGATAACCGATCCACTTGGCAGGCGCAGCTTGCAGCGCGCTGCCATAACGTTCCAGCACCGGATCGCCACCTTCGCGCGCGGGCGGGACCGAAGAGAGTATATGGGTGGCATCTGACAAGGCGGCCATCACACACTCTTCATCGTCGAAGCGAAACGCGCCCATGACTGCGCTGCGGCTTGTGCCCACCACTTCCCAACCAAGCGCGCGCAAATGTTGCGCCAAGCGGCTGGCTGTATAGCCCATTCCAAAGATCAGCATCTTTCCCGTCATGCCCCGTCTCTCCAATCTTGCAGTGCCAGCGTCAAGCATGTTGCCAAGCACAAGGGGCAATGCGAAGAGAGCGCCATGGAGAGCCTAAGCCAAGAACCGGTCGAAATCGTGCGTAGCCGCCTGCTGGCAGGGGTGCCGCACGGCTTTCTCGGTCGCAAGGGCGGCGTATCCGATGGTATCCATGCTGGCCTAAATGTGGGGCTAGGGTCTGACGATGACCACGATGCCGTTCTGGAGAACCGCCGACGAGCTATGACGGCGGTTATGCCTGGGGCTGAGCTGGCAACCGTCCATCAGGTCCATTCACCTGATGTTGTCACCGTGGACGAGATTTTGCCAATCGATGCGCGTCCGCACGCCGATGCGATGGTGACCGACCGGCCGGGCATCTTGCTCGGCATCCTGACCGCAGATTGCGTTCCGGTGCTGTTTGCCGATTTGCAAGCTGGAGTGATTGGGGCCGCGCATGCCGGATGGAAAGGCGCGATCACCGGCGTCACCGACAATACGCTTAATGCGATGGAGGCTTTGGGGGCCGATCGCGCGCGTATCGTCTGCGCCGTTGGTCCATGCATCGCGCAGAAAAGCTATGAAGTCGATGACGGCTTTTACCGACGCTTCGTTCAGGAAGCGGACGAAAATGAGCGTTTCTTTGCCGGCGGCAAACCCGGCCATTGGCAGTTTGATATCGAAGGCTATGTCGCCGCGCGGCTGGCCGAGGCCGGGGTGACTAAAGTCGAATGCCTCGGCGAAGACACCTATTCGCAGCCCGATCGCTTTTTCAGCTATCGGCGCAGCTGCCATCGCAGCGAACCCGGCTATGGGCGCGAAATTTCTCTGATCGGATTGCGGGGCTGATGTGAAAGCAAAAACCGGGGGACTTTGGGGCGGGATTGCTGTTTTCCTGTTGATGCTGCTGGTCGGACCGCCTGCATCTATGGCGGCACCTGCATGGCAAGTCGCCGCGTTGACGGTTTTGATGGCCATTTGGTGGATGACAGAGGCTTTCCCGCTAACCGTCACCGCGTTGTTGCCTTTCCTAGCCCTGCCGCTGATGGGGATCCTGAGCGCGGGCGATGTCGCCAAGGAATATTATTCGCCGATCCTGTTCCTGATACTTGGCGGCGCATTCATCGCGCTGACAGTCGAGCGCACCGGTATGCATCGCCGGATTGCGCTCTGGATACTCGGCTTTGCCGGCCAAAGCCGGTTCGGCCTCCTTCTCGCCTTCATGGCAGCAACCGCTTTCATCTCGATGTGGATTTCCAATACTTCGACGTCGCTAATCATGATGCCCATCGCTTTGGCCGTGTTGGGCGCCGGCGGCGTAAGGGAAGAAGACACTAACGGCATGGCGGGTGCATTGGTACTCGGTGTTGCCTTTGCAGCTTCGCTGGGCGGGCTCGGCACATTGGTGGGTTCGCCGACCAATCCAATTGCGGTTGGCCTGATCGAAAAGCAGGTCGGCATGGATATCAGCTTCGCCGATTGGTCTTCGTTCGGTATCCCGATCCTGCTCGCCGCGGTGCCGATGGCTGCGCTTATTCTCGCCAAGGTCCAGAAAATCGAAGCGACCGAATTCGATCCGAAAGCGGCGCGCGCAGCTATAGGCAAACAGGGTGATTGGACCACTGCGGAAAAGCGGCTTTTGCCGGTGATCCTGTTGGCGATAGCGCTTTGGCTGGCACAGCCGCAGCTCGAATCCATCCTGCCGAAAGGTTCGGTCACGGACGGCTCGATTGCGATTGCCTGCTCGCTTCTGCTGTTCCTCCTTCCCGATGGCAGCGGCCGTCCGTTGCTTGTCTGGAAAGAGGCAGACCGCGCGCCTTGGGGCGTGATCATGATGTTCGGGGGTGGCTTGGCGCTCGCCGCCGGGATCAGCGAATCCGGGCTTGCTGACTGGTTGGGCGAAGCGTTGAAACCGCTCGCGGGCGTGCATCCATTGATCATAGCAGCGGCGGTCACGGCGCTCGTTATCCTGATTACAGAATTTGCCAGCAACGTTGCCACTGCGAGCGGGGTAATGCCCGTGGTTGCAGGGCTGGTTGCGGCAACAGGTTCCGATCCCTGGCTGCTTGCAATGTGTGCATCGGTCGCAGCGAGTTGGGGCTTCATGATGCCGTCAGGAACCGGACCGAATGCAATTGCATGGGCCACCGGCCATGTCGCGCTGCCAAGGATGTTGAGGGCTGGCTTGCTGATCGACCTTTTTGGCGTGCCGTTGATCGTGGGTGTGGTCTGGTTCGTCGCAACCTTCCATTGAAGGCGCGCAATTTAGTTTCAAATGAAACAAATTTTGCTAAGGTCGGCATCAAGGAGATTGATGCATGACCGAACCACGCCGCAAGGGTAAATCACCGATCAAGAAAATCGGCGGCCGTACCCTCAAACCTTCGACATTGATGATGGGGCATGGCTTCGATCCAGTGCTATCCGAAGGCGCGCTCAAGCCACCGATCTTCCTGACATCAACCTTTGCATTTGAAAACGCGGCCGCGGGCAAGCGCTTCTTCGAACATATTACTGGCAAACGCAAAGGGCCCGCAGACG
>Ga0222712_10003761_pt1 | contig 16286 bp, 14 predicted proteins | sample C33_657DmetaG_FD_165043 | JGI IMG/M metagenome (GOLD analysis project Ga0222712, IMG submission 165043) | Estuarine water microbial communities from San Francisco Bay, California, United States - C33_657D | ecosystem: Environmental > Aquatic > Marine > Unclassified | place: USA: California...
GCTCGACACCCTAGATATTGAACTAGACGACAGGGGAAATGTCAGGGCAACAGAGAAAGAGTTTAAAACGAACATTGGTAAAATTTTCGCCTGTGGCGACATGAGAAGGGGTCAATCATTGGTTGTTTGGGCCATCAGTGAAGGCCGTGAATGTGCCAGAAAAGTGGATGAGTTCCTGATGGGCGTTTCCTTCCTTGAATCCAAAGACAGCAGTCTGCTCATCTAAACAACCTAAGAACCCAATATTTTAAGGCCAGTTTTAAACTGGCCTATTTTTTTCAACTATTTATATATTATAATATTATATATATGTATATATTGAATATTTATTTTTCCACACAAAACCCTATATATTTTTTAATACATTGATTTTCAATATATTTATTCTTTCTTAAATTCATATTACATTTATTTATATGTAAACATTTAATACGTTTTTTCATTATTACTTATATATTTGCCATTATAATTGATCTTTTAACCAAAATTATTCAACAATGAATTCAAAATCACTAAGAGACAAGCTCCCATTCCTGGTGCTGGCAATCATTGCCATCGCAGCAATTTTCGTTCCAGTTCTGCCCAACTTTGAGGACAAAGAAGGCGTATACAATGGAGCTGACATCACATGGATTTTGATTGCAACAGCCCTGGTATTTTTAATGACCCCCGGTTTGGCTTTTTTCTATGGTGGTATGGTTCACAGAAAGAATGTGATTTCTACCATGATCAAAAGTACCGTGGCCGCAGGAGTGGTTACTGTGATTTGGATCACTTTTGGCTACAGCCTCTGTTTCGGTGATTCACTTGGTGGTTTCATTGGAAGCCCAATGACAAATTTCTTTTTTAAGGATGTTGCCAATTCGGCTCCCTGGTCCTTGGCTCCCAGTATTCCTAAATCTCTTTTCGCCCTGTTTCAGCTGATGTTCGCCATCATCACCCCAGGCTTGGTGGTTGGTGCATTGGCGGAGCGTGTAAAGTTCACCTCCTATATTCTTTTCATCATTTTGTTCAGCATATTGGTATACGCCCCCCTCGCCCATTGGAGCTGGCATCCTGACGGATTCCTGTTCAAAATGGGTGCTCTTGATTTCGCAGGTGGAACCGTCGTACACATTTCTGCAGGCTGTGCAGCTTTGGCTGGAGCCCTTGTACTCAAGCGCAGGAAAGCACATATGGATGGTGTTGAAATTCCTCCAGCCAACGTTCCTTACGTGTTGATTGGAACTGGATTGCTGTGGTTTGGCTGGTTTGGCTTCAATGCAGGCTCTGCCTTGGGCGCCAATGGCCTGGCGGTATCAGCTTTCGCAACCACCAACACTGCCGCAGCTGCAGCTGGACTTTCCTGGATGTTCTTTGATGTGATGAAAGGAAAGAAGCCATCTGTTATGGGATTCTGTATTGGCGCAGTTGTAGGACTGGTTGCCATAACTCCTGGCGCAGGTTTTGTTGGTATCCCACAAAGTATTTTTATCGGTGTGATTGCAGCAATCATTTCCAATATAGCTGTTCACTACAAACAGAAATCAAATCTTGATGACACCTTGGATGTATTTCCTTGCCACGGACTGGGTGGTATTGTTGGAATGATCCTCACCGGTGTATTTGCAACAAAAGCAGTAAATGGTGCTGGCAACGACGGATTGTTTTACGGCAATGCTGAATTCTTCTTTACACAATTGAAAGCCATGGGCATTGCAGTGGTATACTCCTTCGTAGTATCCTTCATTATCTTCAAGTTCATCAACCTCATACAGCCGCTCAGGGTATCTGAAGAAGAAGAGGAAATGGGACTGGATGCATCACAGCACGATGAGAAATACGGAAGAAATCCTCAAAAAGGATAAGACATTAATTAAACAAACAAGGGTACAGCGCAAGGCGGTGTTGGACTAGAACATTCGCCTCTGCCATACCCTCTTTTTAGAACTAAAAACCACAACAATGTTACGAAAACTTTACGTAATGGTCGCCGTAATGGCCCTAAGCTCCAATGCAATCGCTCAAACAGATTCAGCCGCAGCAAAGAAATCAAACTTCAGCTTTAGCGGATCCATAGATGGATATTTTAGGGCTGACTTTGCTAAAGAAGCAGGAAACAACAAGACCAGCTTTACCAACAGCACAGGAAAATTTGCGTTGGGTATGGTTTCTGCCAAAATGGATTATACTGCCAAGAAATTCTCCTTTACCGCAGACCTTGGGATTGGGAAAAGGGCAAAGGAATTCGCATACAACGACAAAGGAATCCTTGCCGGTGTAAAACAACTCTATGTTGCATATGCTGCCACAGACTGGTTGAAATTGACTGCAGGAACATGGGCAACCCACGTTGGATATGAATTGGTGGATCCATTTGGAAACAGGAACTATAGCATGTCTTACATGTTTTCTTACGGACCATTCCTTCATACAGGAGCAAAGGCTGACCTTACATTTGGAGGTACTGGCCTGATGATTGGTCTTGCCAATCCAACGGACTATCGAAAAGCACCAGATGCAAGTAAAAAAGCCCTGCTTTTCCAATTCAGCCAGGCTGTTACAGATGATGTAAAAGTATACCTGAATTATGTTGGGGCACAAAGGCCTTCAGACTCTGCCAAAACAAATCAATTTGATTTGGTGCTGACAGCAAAACTCAGCGACTTGTTCAATATCGGAGTCAATGGTACCGTATGCAATATCAAAACACAGTCACGCAACGTGTATGGTGATGCCTCTTCCTGGTCTGGCATTGCCACCTACCTCAATTTTGATCCAGTAGAAAAATTTGGCATCACCCTGAGGTCTGAGATTTTCAACGACAAAAATCAATTGGCCGCATTGGGTACTGCTGCATCTGGTGCAAGCATATTTGCCAATACCCTTTCCGCTAATATCAAATTGAAAGGTTTCACCATCGTCCCTGAATTGCGCCTTGAGTCTGCTGGAGAGAATATATACTATTCCAAAGCAGGTACAGGAGCCAGATCAGCAACCAGCTTCCTGGTGGCAGCCTATTACAAATTCTAGTTTATAGTTTTGGGTCATAAATAGTACGGAGGCGGCTTTCCAGTCGCCTCCTTTTTTATTTATTTCTTTCTGAAAAAGATCCTTACAGGAACCCCTTTGAAATTGAATTTCTCCCTCAGTTTGTTCTCAAGGTAATTCCTGTACGGCGCCTTGATATCATCAGGATAATTGGTAAAAAATGCGAAAGATGGAACAGCTGTAGGCAATTGGGTGATGAATTTGATCTTCACAGAATTCCCTCGGACGACTGGCGGATGATATGCCTCAATCACTGGTAGCATTTCTTCATTGAGTACAGAGGTTTGGATTCTTCTCTTCCTGCTCTCATACACTTCCAATGCAGTTTCCACTACTTTGAAAACCCTTGTTTTTTCTTTTGCTGATATGAAAAGTACAGGGATATCAGTGAAAGGTGCCAGCCTGGCTTTGAGTTCTTTTTCGTAGTCTTTTGCAGTATTGGTAGCCTTTTCAACAGTGTCCCACTTGTTGACAAGAAATACGATTCCCTTGCCTTTTTTGACTGCCAATGAAAAAATATTGAGGTCTTGCTGGGCAATTCCTTTTTCGGCATCAATCATCATGAGACAAACATCTGCCTCATCCACGGCCTTGATGGCACGGATGACAGAGTAAAACTCAATGTCTTCATGCACCTTTGTCTTTCTTCTGATACCTGCGGTGTCGATGAGTATCAATTCCTTTTGAAACAGGTTATAATGGGTATGGATGGTATCCCTTGTGGTTCCTGCAATTTCACTCACGATTGTTCTTTCGGTACCCACCATTGCATTCAGCAATGAAGACTTTCCGACATTGGGTTGCCCAATGATGGCAATGCGCGGAAGATTCTCATCTGGAACCTCAACATCCGCGTCGATGAGTGATGCAATGTCATCCAACAGCTCCCCTGTTCCACTTCCAGACATGGAGGAAAGGAAATGGGTATGCTCGAAACCAAGCGCATAAAATTCTGTGGCATCAAGCTGGCGTGCGTTGTTATCCACTTTGTTGACGGCAAGGAATACCGGTTTTTTTGAAACACGAAGAATATCCGTCATGGCTTCATCCAGAGTAGTAATTCCGGTTGTTACATCGGTCATGAAAATGATGGCATTGGCTTCCTCAACTGCAATCATCACTTGCTCACGTATTTCCTTTTCAAATATCTCAACGCCATAGGGCACAAATCCCCCTGTATCAATGATGTTAAAGGTCTTGCCATTCCATTCAGACACACCATACTGACGATCCCTGGTAACACCAGGCGTGTCTTCCACGATTGCCTTGCGCTGTTCCAGCATGCGGTTAAAAAATGTGCTCTTGCCCACATTGGGTCTTCCTACTATTGCTACTGTAAATCCAGACATAATTGTATTTTTCTATCTTTTATTGTTTGAAGGAAGCATTCCATTGATGCAGCAATGCCAATACGCCATCTTCCTTCTTCAAGTTTATTTTATTTTTCCTGGCCCAATCTTCCAACTTGCCAATAGAGGGCAGCGCAGTAAAGACAGCATCTTCAGAAAGTTTTTTCAATTGTGTTACGCGCCCGTTCATGCCAACATAGTATGCATGTGTTGTGCCGAAATAATATCGCTTCAACGTGCCAAAAAGTGAATCAGCTGTTACAACATTTTTTTTTGAAACCTTGTACAAAATAGCTTGCCCATCGTTCAACTGCTCAGCATACTCGCCTATTGGCTTACCACTGGGTGTTGTAAAATCCAAGGTCCTCACAAAAACAGCTTTCTGAACAGCTGTATCAGTTTTATCATACAACACTATTTTCTTGGCAAGCTCATTGGGCACCACCATCTCAGCCTTGTCTTTCCCCAAAAAATGAAATTCCTGCGTCAACAAATTAAACTTTACCATGTATTTCCCCAGGCTTCTTCCATCGGTCATGAATATTTCAGCCTGAAGAAATTCCTCATCATAAAAAGGACTCCCTTTTACCTGATCATAGGACAATCTTTGTTTACCAGTATTGGAAACCCCTTCAAAATTAACTTCGTGGACAGCCAAGGTATATGTTGCGGCACTAAGATCCGGAACCGGCAAATAAGAGGCACCGCCTTGCATTTGGGCATAGGTGCATATTCCCAACAACAAAGCAACAATGTTCATGACAATGAACATGGCTGCATGTTTTAAGACGTTCTTACGCATTGTATCCGTATTCGTTAAGATAAAGCTCATTGTTGCGCCAGTTGTTCCTCACCTTGACATGCAATTCAAGAAAGATCTTGCTGTCCAGAAAACTTTCAAGGGATTGCCTTGAAAGGGTTCCCAATTTTTTGATCATTGCTCCACCTGTTCCCAGGATGATGGCTTTCTGTGATTCACGCTGAACGATGATTTCTGCTGCAATCTTAATAAGGGTGGTCTTTTCTTCGAAAGCTGAGATCATGACTGTCGTTTGGTAAGGGATTTCTTCATCAAACAACTCAAAGATTTTTTCACGGATCAATTCGCCGGCAAAGAATCTTGTGGGCAAATCGGTAAGGTCTTCCTGATCATAAAACGGCTCACCTTCTGGCAACATGTCAATGATGGCATTTTGCAGCTGGTCCACATGCAACTTCGAGGCGGCAGAAATGGTAACAATCTTTTTACAATAAGGCTTATCCTTGAAATATGCTTCTGCCATTTCAATTCGGTCTTTTTTTACCATATCGCATTTGTTCAGCACAAGGATAGCGGGAGATTTTATCTTGAGGGAAGAAAAAATATTGTCAAGCTCCAAAAGGTCATCTCGCAGATCGGCTACCAACAAACAAACATCTGCATCTTCCATGCTCGATTTTACTGCATGCATCATTTTTTCATGCAACTTGTATTTGGGTTCTATCACCCCCGGGGTGTCAGAAAAAACAATCTGGTAGTCAGGCCCGTTCAAAAACGCCCGAATCCTGTGCCGTGTGGTTTGCACCTTTGAGGAGACAATGGCCAGCTTCTCTCCAATGAAAGCATTGAGCAATGTGCTTTTCCCCGCATTCGGTTTTCCAATGATATTTACAAATCCTGATCTCATGTTTATCCTGCAAAGGTAACGCAGTAAAAATTGTTTTGAACATAATAGATTTAGGTGTACATTTGCAGCCACATCGCGAAGTAGAGCAGCGGTAGCTCGTCGGGCTCATAACCCGAAGGTCGCTGGTTCGATCCCAGCCTTCGCAACAAAAAAAGACAACCCCAGGGTTGTCTTTTCATATTTTAGGCCTTCTTGCTTTCAATTTCCTTTTTTAATGCTGCTTGCACCCGTGGCGCGCGTATTGATTGGTGAAGGATCTCCATAATAAGTAATCGTACTGGCACCAGTAGCGTTGGCCTTCAAATCACCTGAAACGCTTAATCTTAGGGTGGAGGCCCCTGTGGCATTCAGGTTTGCATGCACTGTTTTCAAGGCAGCTGCAGACATTTTACTGGCACCAGTAAAATCAGCGTCAATGCTTAGCGCACTTCCCATTGCTTCCATGTCTGAGGCCCCGGTAAACACCAATTTAAGTTCTTTACAATCGAGCTTACCTGTAAAATCGCTGGCCCCGGTAAAAGTCAGGGAAAGTTGATTGGCCTTTAGCAAATCGGCCACCAAAAAGTCTACGGCACCAGAAGCTTTTACCGATATCAACAAGGGAGTGGAGAGATAAACCCGAAAATCCGGGCTTTGCCCCAACCAACTGGCCCATCCCTTGTCCAGCTCAACAAACAACTCATTGTTTTCTACCCTGGTAACAATATGGTTGCGAACAGCTGCTGACTTTGCGCTCACAGCCACCTCACTTTCCTTGCCTTCAGAAAAATACACCTTGAAGGGGCCCCTCACCACAACAGCATTAAAAGCAGCTGTTTCCCGCTTTTCAATATTGGGATCATTCATGATGAGCTTGTCTTGAGCATGCACAATTGCATTCATCACTACCAACAACAAGAGCAGCATTTTCTTCTTCATGTTTCTATTTTTTGATCTTGAAAGGTATGACGAAGCACCCCAACAAAAGTTACAACCAAATAAATTTATGTGAAATTGAAGCAAGCAATGCAATCATACTATAATTTTGCATCGTTCCCGGGGTGCTCTGGTTGATTCCAGGGCTGAGATCAAACCCGTAGAACCTGATCAGGATAATGCCTGCGCAGGGAAGGACGAATACCATCATTCAATCCTTTCCTGTTTTTGTAAACCCGGCTGTTCATGCAGCCACAAAACAAAAACGGAATGAAAAAAATTTCCACGCTTTTCTTGTTGATCCTCTTTGGATCTGCAGCCTTCTCCCAAACGGAGTCAACCGCCAAAGACAGCATCGATCAAAGCACAGGAGAAAAAATCAAGGTTGGACTCATGTCGCCCATTGAAATTCGGGCAGTCAGGGCCAGCAAGAATTATCCCTTTACGCAATCCCTCATCCTCAAAAGAGCCATCGAAAAAAACAACCTGGGACAAGACATTCCTTTTTTGCTCAACCAAGTTCCTGGAACGGTTGTCAATTCTGATGCAGGAAATGGTGTGGGATACACTGGTTTGCGCATCAGGGGTACTGATGCCAGCCGCATCAACTTCACCCTCAATGGCATTGCCTACAACGACGCCGAATCACAGGGGGTATTTTTGGTCAACCTGCCAGACTTTCTCTCCTCCACCAACAGCATCCAGGTGCAGCGTGGCGTTGGCACCAGTTCCAATGGCAGTGGTGCATTTGGTGCTACAGTCAATTTGCTGACCAATGAAGTACAAGACAAGGCCTATGCAACGTTAAGCAACAGTATCGGATCGTATAACACGTCAAAGAATACGTTCAAAGCGGGAAGCGGTCTGATCAATGGACGGTATACATTTGATGTTCGCTTGTCGTCGCTCAAAAGTGATGGCTATGTAGACCGGGCCAGCAGCAACCTTCAATCATTTTATGTGTCTGCCGCCAGCATCACCGCCAACAGCTCTTTGCGCCTGAATATATTTTCCGGAAAGGAAAAAACATATCAATCCTGGTATGGCATTACGGAAGAACAGTTGACTACTGAACGGACATTCAACAGTGCTGGAACTGACAAACCTGGCGCTCCTTACGACAACGAAACCGACAACTATACTCAAACGCATTACCAGCTTTTTTACAACAACAAGTTCAACAGCAAATGGAGTTTCAATGGGGCTTTGTTCGCCACTGCAGGAAACGGTTATTACGAGCAATACAAGGCCCAACAAAAATACTCCAGCTATGGGCTAAAGAATCCAATGGTCAATGGCATTGCCATCAGCAAGACAGACCTGATCAGACAACTTTGGCTGGACAACCTTTACTATGGCTCGAATTTTTCTTTTCAGCTGAAAGAGGAAAACAAGGAGATCATCCTTGGGGGTGGCAACAGCCAGTATGATGGAAATCACTTTGGAAAAATCATTTGGTCCCAAACTGGTATTGACAAAGACTACCGCTGGTATGACCTGGATGCTAAAAAAATGGAACAACATGCATTTGGGAAATGGATGGAAAAAATCGGCGCATTTCATGTGTTCGGTGACCTGCAACTGAGAAATGTAAACTATACAATTGAAGGCTTCAGGAACAACCCTACCCTGTCCATTGACAAACACTGGTTGTTCCTCAACCCCAAAGCGGGCCTGCGTTATACGGGCGGAGCATACAGCAGTTTCATCTCCTATGCAGTAGCCAACAAGGAGCCCAACAGGGATGATTTTGAAGCGGGTACTACCGACATACCCAAGCATGAAACCTTGCATGATATTGAGGCCGGCATTGAGCGAACGGGTGGTAAGTTAAAGATGGCCGCTACCGTTTACCACATGCGGTACAAGAACCAATTGGTATTGACAGGAAAAATCAATGATGTTGGTGCCTATACAAGAACCAATATTCCGGTGAGCTACCGCACTGGGTTGGAAATTGAAGCGACCCTGTCCATCTCAGACCGGCTTCAGATCAACAACAACCTTGCATTGAGCAGCAACAAGGTTAAAAACCACAGGGAATACTATGATGATTATGATGCAGGCGACCAGAAATCTGATTTTTTCAGTACATCCAACATTGCTTTTTCTCCAGCAGTAGTGGAGCAAGGAACCATCTCTTTTAGCATGCTCAAAGACCTTGAAACGAGGTTGATCTCAAAGTATGTAAGCCGTCAATACCTCGACAATACCAGCAGAAAAGACAGAAGCCTAGCGCCTTACTTTACACAGGATTTGATGATCAACTATTCCTTCCATCCCCAAAAAATGAAATCAATTGAACTCATCTTTCAGTTGAACAATATTTGGAACAAATGGTATGCACCCAATGGATATACTTATACTTACAAATATGGTGGTGAGTTGATCAGGAATAATTTCTACTATCCCATGGCAGAAAGGAACCTGATGATCGGCCTTAACCTGAATTTCTAGAAAACAAGGTTTTATTTGCGAAACTGCAGGTTTATCAAATTGATCCTGCCAATCAACAGAGGGATTTGAGTGCTTCAACTATGTTGCAGTCAAATCCCTTTTTATGCGCATTCATTTAGGCAACCTGAAGCTGTATCTCTTTGTAATTGTATCCTTCACCAACTGCGGACCTGCACAAAAAATAACTTACTCCTGGAAGAATCCTGCCTTCACATCACAGCAGGCTTTCAAAAAAATTTTCGTTGCCGCCTTGGTAAAAAATCCACACGTAAGGACACACCTTGAAGAGGAAATGGGGATTGCGGCGGCAGCTCAGGGATTCACGGTAGAAAGAAGCCTGGATTATTTTCCTCCAAGCTTCAAAGACCAAGAACCCGGTTCCAGAGAAACCATGATGGAAAAGATAAAATCATTGCAATGTGACCTGATATTCACCATTGCCTTGGTAGACAAACAAAGTGAAGCACGGTATGTACCAGGAAATATGGGACTCTACGGCCCATATCCCGCCTATGGATTAAGGTTCAGGGGATATTACTCTTATTGGTATCCTTTTATGTATGATCCGGGATACTATGTCACAGACAAAACCTATCTGATGGAGGGCAATCTTTTCGAGACTTCCACTGAATCGCTTATATGGTCTGTTCAGACAGAAACACTTAATCCTCCATCGATTGAAAAATTCAGCAAAACCCTGATAGAGCTGATGTTGAAAAAAGGTATTGAAGACCTGGGCGTTTCAAAATGATTTTACGCGGGGAAGTTATCCCTCCAAGAGAGCATTCCACCGGTAACGTTGATCACATTGGTGAACCCAAGCGATTCCAAAACCATGGCAGCTTGTCCACTTCTGTTGCCGCTGCGGCAGTACAAGAAAACCTCTTGATCCTTGAGGTGGTCAATCGACTCAGTATCTCCAACCCTGATGTCGCCCAGGGGTAAAAGAATTCCACCGATATTGAATTCGCTGTGTTCAGCAGGTTCACGAACATCAACCAGGTTCAATGTTTCGCCAGCCTTGATCTTTTCATTGAGTGCTTGTACATCGATTGTTTTCATGTTGCAAAGATACAATTTGTAAACTTTATTTGATTGGCGCCAAGACTGAATCTGGTCTGCGTTCAGGTTTTACCAAACTTAATTTGATGTCCATCAGCTGACCTGAACGAATCTTATTGGCATTCTGCAGTGCATCATAAGGCATTGGATTCTGCCAGTACACAAAACCAAGGGTGGTGTCGGTAAAATTATCATCCATCAGCACTACTCCCGCATTGAGTCCGTTGACTTCCATGACCAGCTTGGCTTCCGGGTAGGTAAGTCCGAAAAGATCTGGCACAGGAATCTCTTCTCCTCCCAAACCTGCACCAATCAGCAAATCAATGGCTGAGCCCATCCTGATGGGAGAACCGGGCTTGATGGGATTTCCACCACTGAGTTGATCCTTGACAGCATTTTTGGCCATGTCGGGAATAAAAGTTGTATCCCCCATTTTCAAACCAAGCGACTTCAACTCAAGAATGGCATTCCTGAAACTCATCCCGATGAGGTTGGGCATGGCAATGGTTGGAGGAACAGTACAGTTGATGGTAAGGTAGATGATGCGGTTCACTTTCACCGTTGCTTCAGGATCTGGAAACTGTTTGATGATGATGTTGGGTGCAAGACTATCCACATAGATCGAATCTTGCACAACCACCTCAAATCCCTTGCTCTCCAGGTCAGCCAAAACAGCATTGTACACTTTCCCCTTCACTTCAGGTACTGTTAAGTATTCCCCATGGTTGGTGATGAAATTGAGCAAAAGCAGAAAAGCCCCCACAATAAAAACAGATAGCACAAATCCTGCCAGGATGTTCTGCCAAAGTGGCTTTTTGGTGATAAAAGAAAAGTTCATTGGGTTATTTTTTTACTGTCTCCAGTGCATCATCGATCAACATGCTGTAAAAATCACTGAGCACCATTCCCATCGCTGCAACCTGCTGCGGGATGATGCTTGCTGCACTTTGTCCAGGCACCGTATTGATTTCAAGCAAGTATGGTTTATCCTGGTCCGCATTGTAAATAAAGTCCATCCGTACCACTCCCCTGCAATTGAACACAGCATAAATACCAGCAGCAGCATTTCGTATTTTTTGGGCCATTTCATCACTGCAAACAGCTGGTGTCACTTCAACAGACTTGCCCTGGTATTTTGCCTCAAAATCAAAAAATTCATTGTCCGTGCTGATTTCAGTGAAAGGAAGTGTGATGATCTTTCCTTTGGATCTGAATACACCAATGGTAAATTCACGGCCACTGATGAACTCTTCGATCAATACCTGGTCATCTTCCCTGAATGCTTTCGCAATGGCCTCTTGCAGGTCTTCTGGCTTGTTTACCTTGCTCATGCCAATACTCGATCCACCATTGTTGGGTTTTACAAAAACTGGCAGCTTCAGTCCCTCAATTGCATTGGCGGATTGATCATAGGAAGACTTGAACAACAGCACTGATTTGGCAACATGAAAACCTGAAGCACCAGCAACTGCTACAGTAAACCTTTTGTTGAAGGTCATGGCAGAAGTGGTGGCATCACAGGAAGTATAAGGAATGTTCAACAAATCAAAATAGGCTTGTAATTTTCCATCTTCACCGGGTGTGCCATGAATGCCAATAAAAACAGCGTCAAACCTGATGATCTCTGTGCCCAGGTCCAGTGAAAAATCACCCTTGTTCACCATCAGTTCAACCCCATCCTTCGTTGTATGAAACCATTTTTCAGGTGTTATGTCTATTCTGTACACCTCATACTTGGAAAAATCAAGGTGCTTTTCAATGGTGATGGCACTTTTGTAAGAAATCACTGCTTCAGAAGAATATCCACCTGTAACAAAGGCGATGACTGGTTTACCCATGAACAACATTTTTGGAAAAATCCGAGAGATATGGCAAATATAAGAAAAGGTGAAGGCATCCGCAGATACCTTCACCTTTATAACTTGTTAAACAAGATTTAGAGGTGTAAACTTTCCTTCTTGGCCATCAACGCCTCAACGGTTTCTACATACAATTCATCAGGAACGCAACAATCTACAGGACAAACAGCTGCACACTGTGGCTCTTCGTGAAAACCCTGGCACTCGGTACATTTGTTTGGGGTAATATAGTAGGTATCATTGCTGATAGGCGCATTCTTTTGGTCTGCATCTACAGCAGAACCGTCCATCAATGTAAATGAACCTTTTACAGATGTGCCATCCGCTACAGCCCACTCCACACCGCCTTCATAAATGGCATTGTTGGGACATTCTGGTTCGCAGGCTCCGCAATTGATACATTCATCGGTAATCTTGATTGCCATGATATTTCAGTATTTTTGATGTTAGTTTATCGCTGTCTCCATAAATGGATCAGCTGTATAAAGATATTGAATGATCTGAAAACGCAAAAATGAATTTACACAAAAGAATAGAGGTTCTTGGCTTTCTTGGGGAATACCTGAAAGAGGACAGCGCATCCTACCAGGAGCTCAGGTACCGGGCTTATATGGAGAACAAATGGTTCACCCCTGAGTATATTTTTCAGTCTGGACAATTGATAGCCGAACAAATGCTGAACAAAGACCAACTTGCTGCATTTGCCGCTGAATATGGGGTTTCTGAAGAACCTAGAAACAAACCCATTGGCCTGGTAATGGCGGGCAATATCCCCTATGTGGGCTTCCATGACCTGCTTTGCATCTTTCTTTCAGGTTACGCCCAGCGGATCAAACCTTCCTCCAAAGACAGTTTCATGATCAAAAACCTGATCCAGGCTGCCGCTGCTGCTTTCCCAGGATTTGAAAACTTGGTCTTCATCGATGAAATGCTCAAAGGCTGCGATGGGTATATTGCTACCGGAAGTGACAACAGTGCCCGTTATTTTGAGCAGTATTTCAGCAAATATCCTCACATCATCCGAAAGAACAGGACATCCGTAGCTGTTTTGGATGGAGCGGAAAGCCAGGAAGAATTAGAAGCTTTGGCGGATGATATCCAGCTGTATTTTGGATTGGGGTGCAGAAATGTAACCCAGGTGCTTGTTCCGGTGGAATATGATTTTGTTCCCCTGCTCGGTGCCCTGCGCAAGTATGACCATTATCGAGACCATGAAAAATACAGGAACAATTTTGACTACCAGTTGACCATTGCCATCATGAACAACAGGTTCTACATGAGCAACGACTCCATTGTACTCCTTGAAAATGAAAGTCCTTTTTCACCCATTTCACAACTGCATTACCAGTATTACACCGACAAAACTGCAGCAGTAGCTGCCTTGGATAAAAACAAGATTCAATGCCTTGTGGGAAAGGGTTTTATACCCTTTGGTGATGCACAAAAGCCAGGACTGAAAGACTTTCCTGATGGAATAGACACCATGGAGTTCCTGTCTTCCATCACTTGATTTCCAACATAAGCACCAGGATCTTTTTCAACAGAATTCAAACATGCGACAAAAGAATTTGTTAAATAGGATGACAGGTTGACTGAAATTCAGACATGTTTGCTTAATTGCAGTTGATCAGGCATACATTTTGTACCTCTAAACATAAAAATTCATCCATGAACATCAAACAGACATTATCAGTTGTGCTGATTAGCGCAGTAACCACCACGGTGGCCATGTTTGGTTATGATTCATTCATCCGAAAACAAGGCCCCCTTCAACAAGGCAACGGAAAATTACCTGCCAGCTATGCAGGTTTTTTTGACAGCAACAACAACGTGCCGGGACAACCCGTGGATTTTCAACCGGCATCTCAGGCGGCAGTTCCAGCTGTAGTACACATTACTACAACCATCGGAGGCAGCCAGACCAGCAACAACCTGCCCAAAACCAAAAGGAGCAGTCCATTTGGTGATTTCTTCGGAGATGACCTGTTCAATGACTTTTTCAATGGTCCTCAGACCAGAAGCATGCCCCAGCGCGCCAGCGGATCTGGTGTAATCATCAGTGAAGACGGTTATATTGTAACCAACAACCACGTGATTGAGGAAGCCAATGAAATAATGGTTACCCTGAACAACAAAAAACAATACAAGGCAAAGCTGATGGGTACCGACCCCAGCAGCGATCTTGCCCTGATCAAGATCGAAGAGAAAGGATTGAATTTCCTTCTTTATGGCAATTCCGACAACCTGAAACTCGGTCAATGGGTATTGGCTGTAGGCTATCCATTGAACCTTGAAACCACTGTGACAGCTGGTATTGTCAGTGCAAAAGCAAGGTCATTGGGACTAAATTCAAGAAAAAGCAATTCTCCCATTGAATCATTCATCCAAACGGATGCTGCAGTGAACCAGGGCAATTCCGGTGGAGCACTGGTTGGTCCCAATGGTGAACTGGTGGGCATCGTTTCTGCAATAGCTTCTCCAACTGGCGCTTATGCCGGATACTCTTATGCAATTCCTGTCAACATTGTCAAGAAAATCATCAACGACCTCCTTCAGTATGGAACGGTACAACGCGCCTACCTGGGCATCAGCTACCTGCCTGAAAATGCTCCAGAGGCTGAAAAAACCAAACAGAATTACAAGGAAGGTCTCGGTGTTTTGGTAATGGATGTAACCAAGGACGGAGCCATGTCTGGCAGCGGATTGCAGGCTGGAGACTATATCACCAAAATCAATGGAATCAAGGTTTCTTCTGGTAGTGAAATGGTAGAGCAGGTTGCAGGCTATAAACCAGGAGACAAAATTACAGTACAATACCTGAGGAACGGAAAATCATACACCACCACAGTTTCATTGAAAAACAAGTCTGGCAGCTTTGATATTGTCAAAACAATGGTGACCGATAAACTTGGTGCTGAGTTGCAAACCCTTGACAAGAAAAAAGCCACGGAGCTGGGCGTTAAGGGAGGTGTTGTTGTGAGCAAAATCAGCAGTGGCCTTATTGATGAGCAGACCAGGATGAGGGATGGTTTTGTTATCCTCAAACTGAATGGTGCTGAAATAAAGTCAGTTGAAGAATTGAATACTGCCATCGCAAGATCTCCTAAGCGCATCATGCTGGAAGGCTTCTATCCAGGATATGATGGCGTGTATCAGTATCCAATAGAAATCACTGAATAAAGAACTCAAACATTGTTGTTGAAGCGGTGGATCGAAAGATTCACCGCTTTTTTATTGCAACCAAATCTGATATCCCCAGGGCTGCAAATGAACATGATGGCTGCCCCCATTGCATTCCTTTGCAAGGGATGTAAAATGCTCAACGAAGGTTCCGTTAGCGCCATCAAAATCCACTTCTATGTTGTGCAAGGGGTATTCAGAAAAATTAATGATCACGATGGCGGTGGAATCATCATGTTGGCGTTTGAAACTCAATACATGGTGATCCACACTGTTTCTCAGATGAACAAGGTTGGATGTGTCTGAAGCAGTGGTAAAGGCAGCACGGTTTTTCCGGAGATTCAAAATGGAACGGTAAAAAGCATGCAGGGCCGGGGCCTTTGCCCAATCAAGCGGATCCCGGTCAAAAAACTGCAGCCGCTTCCGGTTGGGGATTTCCTGCCCACTGTAGATGAGAGAAATGCCTTTGTAGGTTGCTCCGAAAACAGCAAGGGGAATGGCCATTGCTCCATATTTTTCAAACTCGGTACCATTCCAGCTGTTTTCATCGTGATTGGAGGTGAACCATGCAGGACAGGCAGTTGAGGGCAGCACATCGCTGTATTGGCCCAATACATACCGCAGATGATGAATCTGCCGGGATCCCTCTTTTTTGAAGTCGGTTGCGGCATTCATCCATCTCCAGGTATAGGCAGCATCAAAAACCTGCATATACTCCGGATTGTCGAGCGGATCAAGCTCTGCCAGCCAAAACAAGTGTCGGTCCT
>Ga0222712_10003762_pt1 | contig 16285 bp, 14 predicted proteins | sample C33_657DmetaG_FD_165043 | JGI IMG/M metagenome (GOLD analysis project Ga0222712, IMG submission 165043) | Estuarine water microbial communities from San Francisco Bay, California, United States - C33_657D | ecosystem: Environmental > Aquatic > Marine > Unclassified | place: USA: California...
CGCCGGCTCACCGCCTGGGTCCGGAGTCCGGGGCCTGGCTGATCCGCCTGACCCGGCGTGGCTGCGTCGGCGCGGAAAGCGTCCGACCTGGCGTCAGCTTGGGCTGCTCGGCGTCCGGATTTCCGCTTCGGCCGCTCCAGCGGACCGTTCCCGGGCGCCCTGAACGTCGGCGAAGGCGTCTCAGTCTCTCGCGGCGAGTTCGCCGATCGTCAGGCCGGAACTTTCCCGTGACAGCAGGCCGGCTTCGATCCGCAGTAATTCCCGTGCGGCCGGATCCGCGGTCAGGTCGGGGTCGCCGGCCTGGCTTTCGGCGTAAGCGTCGACGACCGACCAAAGTTCCCCGACCGTCATCGCTTCCAACGGGCGGGCGGGCTTATGGCCGCCCGTGCGTTTTTCGGCGGCCAGCAGGTTGGCTTCGCGGAGCATCTCGAGGCAGCCCTCCGCGACCGAGACGGGCACGCGGGCCGTCTCGGCGATGTCGTCGGCCGTCGGGCCGGCCTGGCCGGCGCGGTAGCGTCGCAGCGTCTCGGCCACGCACACGAAGCCGAGCGTACGGCGGGCCCGATGGCTGAGTCCTTCCCAGACCTTATGGCGGGCGAGCGCGCGCCGGTTCTGGAACGCGTAGGCGAACTGTCCCCCGATGAGCACGAAGAGCCAGCTGAGGTAGGTGCCGAACATCAGCACGAGGATGATGCTCAGCTCCCCGTAGAGGCTCTGGAGCTGCGTGACCTTGCCGACGTAGAGCGCGGCGAGCTGATGGTTGAGGGCGACCAGGACGGCGATGGCGAAGCCGCCGACGAAAGCGGCGCTCCAGTTCACGCGCACGTTCGGCATCATCCGGTTGAACGCTCCGAACGCCAGGGTGAGGAGCGCCACCGACAGCGCCAGCGGGCCGTTGCCGTCGATGAAGGAGACGAGCCAGCCGCCGCCGGGCAGGGTGCGGACCCAGCCGGCGAACCACGTCGCGCCGGTGCCGAACGACTGCGCCAGCGAGGCCGCGGAAAGCATCATCAGCGAGGACGCGCCGACGAGGAAGAACAGGACGAGGAAGAGGAGGTAGTTGGCGAAGCGATCCCGCCAGCTGCGGCCGTATCGCACGCCCCAGATGCCGTTCAACGCGTCTTCGACGCGGCTCAGCATGAGCACCGCCAGTCCGAGGATGAGCAGCAGGCCGATCACGCCGGCCTGGCCGCTCGCGGCGTTGGCGAGCAGGCGTTCCACGAGTCCGTCGAGGTCCTTGTTGATCTCCCGGAGCGTGACGGGATGGCCGGCGGCGGCCGCTTGCGCGGCGACCTGCGGGGCGACGTATTCGATCGCGGCCACGATCGCGCGCTTCGCCGGATTATCCTGCTGCGCGCCGGTGCTCGCCAGGATGAAGCCCGAGACGGTGAGCGCCAGCGCGAGCAGCGGCCCGAGCGACATCAACGTGTAGTACGTCAGGCCGGCGGATTGTTGCGCCAGGCGGTTCTCCTTCGCGCCGTGCCAGGTGGTGGCGAGCACGCGCCATGCGGCCTTCAGGCCGCCGCGCCAGCCTTTCTCGGCGAGCGCGGCCGGCGTCCAGCATGCGGTGAAGAATCCGGAGACCGGAGCGGAGGCAGGAGCGGGCGAACTGGCCGGAGACATGAGGCCAGGATGGGGCAGGGGGAGGGGAGGCGCAATCCTGCGCCCTTCACCCGTCCGCTCCGGACGGTGAGCAAGACCAATAACTGACGTTTGCGCCGCGCCCGAGGGATCGGAATAGTGGCGCCTTCCTCCCGTAGGGCCGCTCTCTTGAAAAATTCGTCAAAAACGCCGACTGTGAATAAAGTTTATTCCCTAAGTAGCCAAATGTCAGTGCGTTGCGTATTAACACTACATTTAGTGGTGAAATAAAATTGCACCCCCTACATCTAGTATTTTACTTCCCGTCATACCAATCATCTAGCGGCCTTCCCGGCCTCTAAATGCACCCCTTTCCCCCTCTCCATCCATGGAATCCATCACGATAAAAGTCGGTCAGAAAACCTTCATCCTCGATAAGACCAAGGCCGAAGAAGCCTTCGCCAACAAGCGCGTCATCAACGGCCGCGAGTCGATGTTCTTCAACATCCTCCCCCTGAAGTACCAGTGGGCGTACGATCTCTATCGCACGATGAAGAACAACCATTGGGAGCCGGAGGACATCCCGATGCAGAAGGACTGCGAGCAGTGGCGCGACCAGACCGGTCAGATCTCCGAGATCGACCGCTGGATCGTCAAGATGGCGATCGGTTATTTCTCCGCCGCGGAAGGCATCGTCGGCGACAACATCATCCACGTCGTCCGCGAGGTCGTCACCGCCCCCGAGCTCAAGCTCGTCCTGGGCCGCCACGCCCACGAGGAGAACATCCACGCCGACTCGCTCGTCTACATGATCTCCTCGCTCGGCATCAACCCGCACGAGTGCGAGGCGATGTTCGAGGACATCCCGACGATCGCCAAGAAGGCCGCCTTCGTCGTCAACAACTCCCGCGCGCTGCGCCGCAAGCTCGACCTCACCAAGCTCGAGGACAAGCAGGCCCTCGCCCACAACATCTTCCTCTTCGGCCAGTGCATGGAAGGCACCCAGTTCTACGGCCTGTTCGGCATGGTGCTCTCGCTCGCCCGCCAGAACAAGTTCCCGGGCATCGGCCAGATGTTCCGCTACACCCTGCGCGACGAGTCCAACCACATCGACCTCTTCCGCAACCTGCTCGCCGAGCTGGTGAAGGAGAATCCCGACATCTGGACGCCGGCCTTCAAGGAAGAGCTCCGTCAGCTCATGGCCAGCGCCGTGTCGCTCGAGAAGGACTTCATCCGCGACTGCCTGCCCGTCAACGCCCTCGGCCTCTCGTCCAAGGAGTTCGAGCAGTACATCGACTACATCGCCGACCGTCGTCTCCGTAACTGCGGCCTCGATCCGCTGGTCGCCGAAACCGTCAATCCTTTCCCCTGGCTCTCCGAGATGATGGACCTGAAGAAGGAGCAGAACTTCTTCGAAGGCCGCGTCACGGAATACCAGAAGCAGGGCGCCCTCGGCACCGTCAACGACGACGAACTCTGAGCGCCGGCTGGCCAGATTCGGGCGTAACCCCCTTCGCGCCCGGTCTGGCATGGTTCCTGTTCTTACCCCCTATCCACTCCGTCCTGAAAACCACCGCTTCGGCCGCCGCCGACGCACCTTCCTCCCGTTTCCCTTCTCCCCCGAACCCACCCGAACACCATCTTTCCCGCAATGAAATCCGAACTCCCTTTCTTCCGCGAAGACCTCGCCCTCAAGAACGCCGTCCGCTCTCCGGCCGACGCCAAACCGCGCTTCAACTGGCGTGAATCGCTGCCGGCGGGCGCCACCGCCGCCTCCGGCGGGCTCGACGCCGCCCAGATCGCCGACATCGTCGGCGCGGCCCTGACCGACCTCCTCGTCGCGCGCCAGGAGCAGGACATCTTCACCGAATCCAACCGCCAGTTCGTCGCCGCCGTCGCCAGCGACGTCGTCCGCGTGCTCTCGCAGTCCGGCGTCCAGGTCGGCGAAGCCCTCGTGATGCAGGCCATCGAGGACGCCCTCGTGCGCTACAACCGTCATGACGTGGCGAAGAGCCTCCTGTTCTCCCGCGCCGCCGACGTCCCGCCCGCCGACCCTCTCGCCATCACGACCCGCCTCATGCGCCGCAACGGCCAGGTGGTGCCCTGGCTGCCCAACAAGATCACGACGGCCGTCCGCATGGCCTTCCTTTCCCTCGAGCAGGATCCCGCCCCCTCCGAGCGCGTCACCGCCGCGGTCACCCGCCGCGTCGCCGACCTCGGCCAGACGATCGTCGGCATCGAGGAGGTCCAGGACCTCGTCCAGGAGGAGCTGATGCGCCAGGGCCACTACAAGGTCGCCCAGAACTACATCCTCTACCGCGCCTACCGCGCCCGTCGCCGCGAGGAGGCCGCCGCCCAGCCGCCCGTCGTCGACGACCGCCAGGAGTCGATGCTGCTCGTCAAGACCGCCGACGGCTCCACCTACCTCTGGAACGGCGACGAGCTGCGCAAGCGCATCGCCTTCGCCGCCGCCGGCCTCGAACTCGTCCGCACCCCGGAGCAGATCGAAGCCGAGCTGCGCCGCGGCCTCTACAACGAAATCACCGAGGCCGACCTGCGCAAGAGCATCGAACTCAACGCCAAGAGCCTCGTCGAGGTCGACGCGGACTTCGCCAAGTTCGCCGCCCGCATCTGCCTTTCCTACATCTACGAGGAGGTGCTCGGCTGGAGCATCGTCCGCGACGGCGTCGCCCAGCTCAAGGAGTTCCACCGCGCCAAGTTCGCCGCCTACGTCGAGCGCGGCATCGCGATCGGCCGCCTCTCGCCCGACCTCCGCAAGTACGACCTCGCGAAGCTCGCCGCGGCCCTCGACCCGATGGCCGACCTCGATTTCGAGCTGCTCGGCGTCCAGACGATGTATGACCGCTACCTCATCATCGACAAGACGGTGAAGCCCGCCCGCCGCCTCGAGACGCCCCAGTTCTTCTGGATGCGCGTCGCGATGGGCCTCTTCCTCCGCGAGGAGAAGAACCGCGAGGACTGGGTCATCCGCCTCCACGCGCTCTACAAGTCGCGCCGCTTCTGCAGCTCGACCCCGACCCTCTTCAATTCGGGCACGCTGCACAGCCAGCTCTCCTCCTGCTACCTCTACCAGGTCAACGACACCATCGAGTCCATCATGATCCGCGGCATCGCGGAGAACGCCTTCCTGTCCAAGTGGGCGGGCGGTCTCGGCGGTTCCTGGACCTCCGTGCGCGGCACCGGCTCCTACATCAAGGGCACCAACGGCGAGTCGCAGGGCATCATCCCGTTCCTCAAGCTCCACAACGACCAGCTCGTCGCCGTCAACCAGGGCGGCAAGCGCCGCGGCTCCGGCTGCGCCTACCTCGAGACCTGGCACAACGACATCGAGGACTTCCTCGAGCTCCGTAAGAACACCGGCGACGACCGCCGCCGCACGCACGACATGAACACGGCCAACTGGATCCCCGACCTGTTCATGAAGCGCCTCAAGGCCCGCCAGAACTGGACGCTCTTCCTTTCCAACGAGACCCCCGACCTGCACGAGACCTTCGGCGCCGAGTTCGAGAAGCGCTACGCGGCCTACGAGGAGCGCGCCCGGAAGGGCGAGATCTTCGGCAAGGAGATCCCCGCCATCGACCTCTGGAAGAAGATGCTCGGGATGATCTTCGAGACCGGCCACCCCTGGATCACCTTCAAGGATCCCTGCAACGTCCGTTCGCCGCAGGACCACGCCGGCGTCATCCACTCCTCCAACCTCTGCACGGAGATCACCCTCAACACGAGCGCCGAGGAGACGGCCGTCTGCAACCTGGGCTCCGTCGTCCTCGACTCCCACCTCAAGGCCGACGGCAGCATCGACCATGCGATGCTCCGCGAGACCGTCACGGTCGCCGTCCGCGCCCTCGACAACGTCATCGACATCAACTTCTACCCGACCAAGGCCGCCGAGGTCTCCAACCTCCGCCACCGCCCGGTCGGCATGGGCGTGATGGGCCTCCAGGACTGCCTGTACCGTCGCGACATCTCCTTCGCCTCCGAGGCCGCCGTCGAGTTCAACGACGAGATCATGGAGGCCGTGGCGTACTACGCCTACGACACCTCCGCCGACCTCGCCGCCGAGCGCGGCACCTACAGCTCCTACAAGGGTTCGAAGTGGGACCGCGGCCTCCTGCCGCAGGACACCATCGACCTGCTCGAGAAGGAGCGCGGCGAGCCGATCGAAGTGAAGCGCGGCGGCCGCATGGACTGGGCCCCGGTCCGCGCCAAGATCGCCAAGAACGGCATGCGCAACTCCAACGTGCTCGCCATCGCCCCGACCGCCACGATCTCCAACATCGTCGGCAGCTCGCCTTGCATCGAGCCGACCTACAAGAACCTCTTCGTGAAGAGCAACCTCTCCGGCGAGTTCACCGAGCTCAACGGCTACCTGGTGCGCGACCTCAAGAAGCTGGGTCTCTGGAACCAGGACATGATGCAGCAGATCAAGTACTTCGACGGCGAGCTCAAGGACATCGCCGAGATCCCGCAGGCCATCAAGGCCAAGTACCTGACGGCCTTCACCATCGAGAACAAGTGGCTGATCGACGCCGCCGCCCGCCGCCAGAAGTGGATCGACCAGGCGCAGTCGCTCAACCTGTTCCTGCCGACCCCGGACCTCAAGATGCTGTCGCACATGTACCAGTACGCCTGGCGCACCGGCCTCAAGACGACCTACTATCTCCGCACCCTCGGGGCCTCCAACATCGAGAAGGCTACCGTCGAGAAGGCTCCCAAGGCCGAGAAGAAGAAGGAGTACACCGCCGAGGAGAAGAACGCCTGCTCGATCGAGGCCATGCGCAACGGCGGCACCTGCGAGGCCTGCCAGTAAGCCGGATCTGAGGGTCCGAGGGCCGAAGGGCCGCAGAAACGATGGGCGTCCGCAAGGGCGCCCTTCTTGTTTCCGGGCAGGGATGAGATGACATCGCATCCGCGTGGCCCGGCCGACGCAAAGGGAGACCGGAAACCGGATAGGATGCGCCGGCTCTGTCCCCGCCGATGATCCTTGGCCTCCGGTTGCCCGTTCTGATCGCTCATCCCTGCTTGGTCTGATGGCCCTCTGGCCCTGGTCCATCCAGTCCTCAACGCAGTCCTCGACTCAGTCCTCTCTCTTTCTATCTTCCATCGCATGCCTTCCCTCGTCACTCCTGCCGGCACGGTCGAGATCCTCACCCGCGAGCAGTCCTTCACCGAACTCGCGGCCCGTATCAACGCGTTGGCCGCCCGTGGCCGGGCTTCCGTCGGGCTCAGCGGCGGTTCCACGCCCAAGGCTTTCTACGCCTGGGCCGTCCGCACGGGCGGTCTGACGGCCGAAGCGATCGCAAACATCGACTGGCATGTGAGCGACGAGCGTTGCGTCCCGCTGTCGTCGGATGATTCCAATTTCGGGCATGCCGTGCGGGGCATGCTGGACGCCCTCGGCGTGCCTCCGGAACGACGCTTCCCCTGGCCCGTCGAGCTGGCGCCCGCCGCCGCGGCCGCGGCCTATGAGGCCGCCTGGGCCGGCCGTTCGCCCGAACGGGCTTTCGATCTTTGCGTGCTGGGCTTGGGCGACGACAGCCACATCGCCTCGCTCTGGCCGGGTTGTCCGCTCATCGGCCGGTCAGGCGGCCCGCGTTTCGTCGCCACCGAATGGCCCGGTCGTGGCTGGCGCCTGACCATCACCGAGGCCGGGCTCGCCCGGTGCGGTGAGATCGTCGTGCTGGTCAACGGCGCCGCCAAGGCGCCGGCCTTGTACGAGATCGCCCGAGGAGCTTTCGCGCCCTCCCTCCACCCCGGGCAGGTCCTGCGGGCCTGGGCCCCGCGCGTCACGTGGCTGGCCGACCAGGACGCCGCCGCCCGGCTCTGACCGGCCGGCCGGGACCATGTCCCGAGGCTCCTTCCCGCCGTCCCCCGCGAAGAGCGGGCTTGCGGGCTTCGGCGGTTCTCCGACGCTGTGACGCGTGCAGACACTCATCCAAGGAGCAGGTATCTTCATCTGGCCGCTCGGCTTTTGTTCGTTGCTCGCCGTCTATCTGTTCGTCGAGCGGGCGCTCGCCCTGCGGGCTTCGGTGGTCGCCCCGGACTCGGTCCTCAAGGCCGTCCTGGCCGGCCAGCTTGACCAGGTCGGTCCGGAGGACGGCGCCTCGGTGGCCGGCCGGTTGGTGCAGCGTTGGAAGGACGGCGCCTCGGGCGAGACCCTCAAGGCCTGGGCGCGTCATGAGTTGTCCCGCCTGCAGCGCGGGTTGCACCTGCTCGACAGCGTGGTCGCCGCCGCGCCCCTGCTGGGTTTGCTTGGCACGGTCGCCGGCCTCGCCTCGCTTTTCCCTGAGCAAGGACTGCCTGATGCGCAGACGCTCACGCGCGGCGTCGGACTCGCGCTCAGCACCACGATGATCGGCCTCTGCATCGCGATCCCTTCCCTGGTGGCCGCGAACTGGCTCGGACGACGGCTGGAAGTGCTGTCCTCGCGCATCGACGTGCTGGTCGAGGCGCTCGAAGCCCGCCGCCGATGAGCCTGATCGTCCCGCGCCGCCGCCGCACCGACATCAACGTCGTGCCGCTCATCGACGTGATGGTGGTGCTCGTCTTCTTCCTGCTGCTGAGCGGGCGTTTCGACCAGGCGCGCACCATGGGCATCATCCCGCCGGCCGCGGCCGCGGGCTCCGAGAGCCCCGCGGCGCCCGCGCTGGTCGTCGGCGTGGACCGCGACGGCAAGTTCTACCTGGAAGGCAAGGAGATCGCCGCGACGGCCCTCGCGCCCGCGCTCGTCGACCATGCGCTCAAGGCCCCCGGCGGCGAAGTCGTGATCGTCGCCGATGAACGGTCCCTCACCGGAGCCGCCGTCCGCGCCCTCGATGCCGTCGCCAAGGCCGGCCTGAAACCGCGCCTCCAGACCCGCCAGCCGCGCTGAGCGTCCCCTTCATGTCGACCCGTCTCCCCGAAGTCCTCCGTCTGCTCGAAGACTACACGCAGGCCCATGGCGCGTCCGGCCATGAGGACGCGGTCCGCGCGATCTTCCTGCGCGAACTCCGCGGCCGCTCGTTCAGCGCCGACGGCCTCGGCGGCGTGCTGGCTTCGCCGGCGGCGCCGAAAGGCGGCCCCCGCGTGGTGCTCACGGCGCACATGGACGAGATCGGCTTCCTCGTCCAGGCGGTGACGCCCGACGGCTTCCTCCGTCTCGTGCCTGTCGGCGGCTGGCCCGACGGCGTGCTCGCCGCCCAGCGACTGCGGGTCTGGTCCCGGGCCGGGCGCAAGGAATTCATCGGGGTCGTCGCCGCGCTTCCGCCCCATCAGGGCGGCGCCCAGGCCGCGTCGGCCGACAAGGTGCTCCTCGACATCGGCGCCCGCTCGGCCGCAGCGGTCGCGCGCCTTGGCATCCGCCCCGGCGACCCGGTCGTGCCGGAAGGTCCGTTCACGGCGCTCGCCGAGCCGGGCCTCTACGCCGCCAAGGCCTTCGACAACCGCGTGGGCATGGCCGCGCTCACGCTCGCCACGCACGCGCTGGACGCGGCGCCTCCGGCCGCCGACCTGCTGGCGGTCGCCACGGTCCAGGAAGAGGTCGGCTGCCGCGGCGCGGTCGTCGCGGCCCGCCTCGCCAAGCCCGATGTGGTCATCGTCCTCGAAGGTCCGCCGGCCGACGACCTGCCCGGCCTCGCCCCTTATGGCGAACACCAAGGGGCCCTCGGCGCCGGCGTGCAGGTGCGCGCCTATGATCCGACCGCGATCATGAACCCGCGTCTCGTCGACCTGACGATGCAGGTCGCGGCGGACCAAGGCATCCCTTGCCAGCTCGCGGTGCGCCGCACGGGCGGGACCGACGCGCGTTCGTTCCAAGCCCATGAGCTCGGCCTGCCGGTGATCGTCCTCGGCGTGCCCGCGCGTTACATCCACACGCACAACGCCGTCATCGACGTCGCCGACCTGCAGGCTTGCGTCGACCTCGCGGTCGCGCTCGTCCGCCGGCTCGACGCGCCGACGGTCAAAGGACTCACGCAGTACCTGTGAGCGCGGACGGCTGCCGGCTCAAGGTGAAGGCCGTCCCGGGGGCGGCGCGGACGGAGGTCGTCGGCCGGCTCGGCGAGGCCTTGAAGATCCGCGTCGCCGCCCCGCCCGAAGGGGGCCAGGCGAACCGCGCGATCCTCGGCTTGCTCGCTGGGCGGCTCGGCCTGCCCGCCGCCGGCGTGCGGCTGGTCTCGGGGGCGCGTTCGCCTTCCAAGGTGATCGCGCTCCGGGGCGTCTCGGCCGAGCAGGCCTGGGCGCGTCTTCTGGGTTGAATCCGCACAATCCGCTTGAGAGGGGAGGGGCCTCCGCCGACAGTAAGCCTATGTGCGCGGACAAGAAACCCGCCTCGGCTTCCGGCAAGGAAGGCTTCGAGGCCGAACTCAAGCAGCTCGAGCAGCTCGTCGAGTCCCTCGAGTCCGGCGACGTCTCCCTGGATGAGCTCGTCGCGAAGTATGAGCAGGGGATGCGCCTCCTGAAGTCCTGCCAGAAGTCGCTCGAAGCCGCCGAACTGCGCATCGAGCAGCTCGGCAAGCGCGGCGACGAAGCCCAGGGCTGATGTCGATCCTCGCCACCATCCGCGGGCCGGCGGACGTCAAGGCCCTCGCACCCGAGCAGCTACCGCTCCTCGCGCAGGAGATCCGTGAGCGCCTCGTGGCCGTCACCGCGAAGAACGGCGGCCACGTCGGCCCCAACCTCGGCGTGGTCGAGCTGTCGATCGCGCTGCACCGCGTCTTCGGCACGCCGAAGGACAAGTTCGTCTTCGACGTCGCCCATCAGGGCTACGTGCACAAGCTCCTCACGGGGCGCAACGGCGCCGACTTCGACGGCATCCGCACGACCGGCGGCCTGAGCGGCTTCCTCAACCGAGAAGAGAGCCTGCACGACGTCTTCGGCGCCGGCCACGCCGGCACGGCGCTCTCGGCCGCCGTCGGCCTCGCCAACGCCCGCGACCGCCTCGCCGAGGATTCGCATGTCGTCGCCCTGATCGGCGACGCGGCCCTCACCTGCGGCGTCACGATGGAGGCGCTCAACAACGCCGCCAAGTCGACGAAGCGCCTGGTCATCGTCCTCAATGACAACGAGTGGTCGATCGACCGCAATGTCGGCGCGGTCGCCGACATCCTCAGCCGCCTGATCGTCACCCGGTCTTACAACGACTCGCAGCGCGGCCTGAAACGCCTCCTCGGCAAGACCCGCGTCGGCACCAGGATCCTGGGCTTCGGTCGCAGCTTCAAGCGGCACGTGAAGAATTGGTTCACCCGCAGCTCCTCGCTCTTCGAGCAGTACGGCGTGCGTTACGTCGGGCCGATCGACGGCCATGACCTCGGCGCCCTCGAGCGCTACCTCCGTTTCTGCAAGGACTCCGACGGCCCGATCCTCCTGCATGTGCGCACCGAGAAGGGCCGCGGGCTCGGCGCCGCCCTCAAGAATCCGGAGAAGTTCCATGGCACGGGCGCGTTCGACCCGGAGACCGGCGATTCCCTCGCCTCCGGCGCCCCGGGCGCCCCCAAGGCCTGGCAGGACGTCTTCGGCGCGCTCCTCGTGCGCGAGGCCAAGGCCGACTCGCGCGTGGTCGGCATCACCGCCGCGATGCCTTCGGGCACCGGTCTCAACCAGCTCAAGCAGCAGCTGCCGGCGCAGTATCATGACGTCGGCATCGCGGAGGAGCACGCCGCCCTCTTCGCCGCGGGCATCGCCGCCCGCGACCTCCGTCCGGTCTGCGCGATCTATTCCACCTTCATGCAGCGCGCCTACGACATGGTCATCCATGACGTCTGTCTCCAGCGCCTGCCGGTCACCTTCTGCATGGACCGCGCCGGGGTGTCGCCGAGCGACGGACCGACCCACCACGGGCTCTTCGACATCGCCTACCTGCGTTGCGTCCCGAACGTCACGCTGATGCAGCCCAAGGACGAGGACGAATTCGCCGACATGCTGCACACCGCGCTGAAGTCCGGCGCGCCGATGTTCATCCGTTACCCGCGCGGCGCCGCCGCCGGCAAGGCGGTCAAGGCGCAGCCCGCGCTCATCCCGCTCGGCCAGGCCGAGGTGCTTCGCGCCGGCGCCGACGTCCAGTTCTGGGCCCTCGGCGCGATGGTGCCCGAGGCCGAAGCGCTCGCCGAAAAGCTCGCCGCCGCGACGGGACTGTCCGTCGGCGTCGTCAACGCCCGCTTCGCCAAGCCGCTCGACGCCACCTTGCTCGTCAATCAGGCCAAGATCGCGAAGCTCATCGTCACGTTCGAGGACGGCGCCGTCACCGGCGGGTTCGGCACCGGCGTGCTCGAGACGTTGGCCGAACATGGCGTGCGCACGCCGGTGCTCCGCCTCGGCTGGCCCGACCGGTTCGTCGGTCATGCCACCGACGTCAGGACCTTGCGCGCCGCCCATGGGCTCGCACCCGAGCAGATGCTCGCGGCGATCCGGGCGAAGGTGGGGTCCTGATCATCGAGGGCAGGGTGGAGGGCTGCGTCGAGGACTGGATTGATCAAACGCGCTTAAAGGTAGGGACAGCACCACGTGCTGTCCTTTTTTGTCGGCAAGGGTTGCGACCCTACCCTTGCTTTAACCATGCGGCGAACGCCTCAAGAAGCATGACATCGTGGTAGGACTGACCACCCTTGGTCAGCCACGGTTGAGCGAGGGCGCTCAACCCTACCCAGCAAAAGCCATCAACCCAAAGGGAAACCGGATGATTGGCTGGGGGCGTTCATTCTCGGGTGACGGGTGACAGCCACGGTAGTCAGCCCTCCAGGTTTCGGCCTTTCGGGTTTCAGCTGCTGGGGTCCGCTTCCCGGCTGCCGATGGCTGGAATGCCGAGCCCTGAATGGCTGATGCCCTGATGGCCGTCACCCGTCACCTCAGGCTGTCATCCGTCATCGATTCAGCCCTCGACGCAGTCCTCTGTTCAGGCCTCAACTCAGCCCTCTATTTCTTCTCTTCCATCCGCTTCCTCATCTCCTCGGCGCGGGCGGCAGCTTCTTCGGCGTGCCGGACGGCCTCAGTGAGCTTGGTCAGGAGCAGTTTCTCCCTTTCCTGCATCGCGCGGAGGCGTTCATCGCGCGCCTTCACGGCGTCTTCCCAGCCGCGCAAGGCCAGCTGCCAGTCCTTGGTGCGGGCGACGAATTCGGCGGCCTGCCGGCGGTTCTCGGCTTCGGCGTCGGCCCGCTGGGCGCGCGTGCGTTCGAGTTGCGCGCGCAGTTCGGCGAGGTCCTGGCGGTGGCCTTCGGCGGCCGCGCGGGCTTGGGCGAGGTCGGCGACCAACCGGGCGCGCGTCGCGCCTTCGGCGGCGTAGTCCGCGCGGAGGCCGAGGTCGCGGTGCCATTGCCAGGCGGCGACGGCGACCAGCAGGGCGATCAGGACGGACTGGACGGCGCGCAGGCTCATCGGCTTTCGACGGGTTCGGCGGCGAAGCGCACTTCGGTGATGCCGGCTTCGCCGACGGCCTCGAGGGCGCGGGTCATGGCGGCGAAGGGCGTGCGGGCGTCGCCTTGCACGAGCGCGGGACGCCCGGGCGCGGCGGCGGCCCGGCGGCGCAGTTCGGCGACGAGCTCGTTGCGGCCGAGGGCGCGGCCCTCGAGCGAGAGCGTGCCGGCGGCGTCGACGGCGACCACGAGGTCGCGTTCAGCCGAGGCCGTCGCCGCGGCGGAGGCGGGCAGGCGCACCGGCGCCAGCGCCTGGCTCTGCGTCAGGCCGAGCGTGGCGAGGATGAAGGTGGCGAGCAGGAAGAACATGATGTCGATGAGCGGCACGATCTCGATGCGCGCGCCCGTCTCTTCTTCCTTCGGCCGGCGGAGGCGGACGGCCATCTCAGCGCGGGCGCCCGGTTTCCTCGGGCGCGGGTTGGAATTCGCTCACCGGCTGGCCGGCGGCCGCGGCGCTCTTCAGCGCGATCTCGGCCTGGTTGATCGCCTGTTCGAGGTCGTGGCGCAGCGACTGCGCCCGGCGGTGGAAGAAGTTGTGCGGGATCAGGCAGAGGATCGCGATGCCCAGGCCGGCGGCGGTCGCGATGAGGGCTTCGCCGACGCCGCCGCTGACCTTGGCGACCGCGAGCTGCTCGGAGCCGATGAACTGGAAGCTGCCCATGATGCCGACGACGGTGCCGAGCAGGCCGAGCAAGGGCGCCAGCGTGACGATGGTGCTCAGCAGCCATTGGCGGGCGCCGGCCTCTTCGAGGGTCTCCTCGGCGCGCAGCTGCATGGCGGTCACGGGTTCGGTGCGTCCGTTCGCGAGGCCGGAGCGCAACGCGACCAGGAAGGGCGAGACGGCGCCCTGCGTACGTTTCCAGGCCGGACCATAATGGCCGAGGCGTACTTCCCAGAGCGCCTCACCGAAAGCCTTGTCGGAGCGGAGCCGCTCGACCTTCCGCCAGTAGAGGAGGCGTTCGGCGACGGTCGCGAGAGCGACGACCAGGCAGACGAGGATCGGCCACATGATCGGACCTCCTTTGAGGAAGGTTTCGACGAGGACGTTGGCGAGGGGCATGTTCACTGGAGTTGGAAGTGGATGGAGATCTCGAAAAGGCGGGCGTCGCCGGCCGGGAATTCCCAGCGGCGGAGGATGGTCTCGACGGCGGCTTCGTCGAGACGCGAGCAGCCCGAGGAGTCGACCGCGCGGGCGCGTCGTACGAGACCGTTCTCGCCGACTTCGAATTCGACGCGGACGACGCCGCTTTCGCGCCGACGCAGGCATTCGTAAGGGTATTCCGGCCATGGCTGCCGGCCGGCCATTTCGGCGACGTCGAGCACGACGGGCCCGGCCGTCACGCCGCCGGTACGGGCGCCGTTGACGCCGGTCGGAGCCCGGGGCGTGTTTCGGACGGTCGCCGCCGGGACCTGGGGGAGCCCGGGCAGACGAAGTTCCGGGAGTGATGCGATCGGGGCTAGCGGGGCCGGAGCCAAGGCGGCGTCAGGGGCGACCACGGGTCCGTCCGCCTTGGCCGCAGGGGCGGTGCGGAGTTTCGTCGGGTCGAGTTTCACCAAGGCTGGCTTGGGTTTGGCTTCAGGAAGGGTCGCGGGCCCGAGCCGCGGGGGCGCTTGGGTCAGCCCGATCACCGAGACCGTCAAAGCCAGGACGGCGACCGCCGCCATGATGAAGTCGGGCAGTCGGTCGGAGTCAGGCTGGACGGGCGCGGGACGCATGCGCGGGAGAAGGTGACGATGCGAGCGCGGGCCGGAGGATGCAAGCCGTGTCCGGCTTCAGAAGGAGACTTCGCCCCCGAAGAATAGGGTGCGCGGGGCGTTGGCGCGCGCGCCGAGCGGGGCTCGGCTGATGATGGCCCGCTTATCAAGCAGGTTCTGCACGCCGCCGACGAGTTTGAAGGCCTTGGTCAGCTGATAGCGCAGGTTGAGGTCCAACGTGAGGAGGCCGTCGACCTTGCCGTCGAGCGTGGACGGGTTCGCCAGTGCGCCGGAACCGTCGACGAGGCGAGGGCCGGCGTTGTAACCGGTGCCCCAGGTCGCGGAATAGTAACTGAGGTCCAGCGATCCGCCCCACGGACCGGTCTCGAAGCCGATGCCGGCGGAGAGCTTCCATTCCGGGACGTAGGGGATTGCGTTGCCGTTGCTCGCGCCGGCGAAGAGGCCTGCCGAGTTGCCGAGTCGGCTGCCTTCGATGTCGCCGAAGCGCGCGCGCGTCCAGGTCACGCCGGCATAGGCCGGCAGGGCGAAGCCGCCGCCCTGGGCGCCGGCGAGGTCATGCCGGATCAGTGCTTCGAGTCCGTAGGAAGTCGCGCCGCCCCCGTTGGTCACCGGCATCAGGCCGCCGCCGGCGACGCCGACGACGGGAGCGATGAGGTGATTGAAATCGGTATGGAAGAGCGTCACTTCCCAGCTGGTCGCGCGCTCGCGGTGACGTAACCCGAGCTCCTTGCCGAGGCTCTCTTCGGAGCGCGTGCCCGCGGCGTAGCCCGAGGGGTTCGCGGCCGAGCCGCCGCGGTAGACGCCGCCGAAGACGGTGCTCTTCGCGCCGAGTTCATAGGTGAAGCCCAGCCCGCCCATGACCATCTCGCTGTCGACCGGCGTGTAGGCGCCGCCGGAGGAGGTGTTGGCCATGTCGAGGTATTCGTAGCGGACGCCCGGACGCAGCGTCAGCGATCCGAGCCGGATCGCGTCCTCGACGAAGACGGCCGCCGCGAGGGTCTCCTGGAAACCGGCGGAGGTCACCGCGCCCTTGGTGCCGGCGCCGATCACGCCGTCGTCGACGACGTAGGTCGTGCGCTGGTTCGAGCCCCCCGCGGTGTCGCGGTGGACGCGCAGTCCGGCGACGAGTTCGTGCCGGACCTCCCCGGCGGCGAACTGCTTCCGCACCGAACCCTGCCAGCCGTAAGCCTCATGATTCCGGACGGCGTCGTTGGTGTAGAAAGCGCCGTCGTTGCCGCCGAAGAGGTCGCCGCGCAGGATCGCGAGGGAAGACGCGTCGGCGAGGGCTTCGGCGACGTTGGTCCGGAGCGTAGCCCCGGTGGTGGTCGTCAGGCCGTCGAGCTTGTCCCAGTTACGGTCGAACTTGTTGTAATACAGGGAGCTTTCCAGGCGCAGCGACTTGTCCGGTTCCGCGATCCACTTGAGGTAGGTGCGCCAGTGTTCGGCCACATGGTGGTCGAAGCGGCTGGAGCCGTAACGGCGGTCGGGATCGGCGCGCAGGTCGGCCTCCGTCAGGCCCGCGTAGGATTCGTCGGCTTCGAAGTCGGTCTGGCCGACCTTGAGTTCGAGGCGTTGACGGAGGG
>Ga0222712_10003763_pt1 | contig 16280 bp, 12 predicted proteins | sample C33_657DmetaG_FD_165043 | JGI IMG/M metagenome (GOLD analysis project Ga0222712, IMG submission 165043) | Estuarine water microbial communities from San Francisco Bay, California, United States - C33_657D | ecosystem: Environmental > Aquatic > Marine > Unclassified | place: USA: California...
CACGTGCACGATCACCGCGAGGAGACAATCGAGGTGTTCGCGCGGGTGGTTGAAAAACGGATACACGCACATCCCGTGGAGAAACATGAACACGTAGCCGAAGAGGATCGTGAGCGGGTGGCGGACGAAAAGGTAGTTGAAGCGTTTGCGCGGTGAACTCTGGCGGAATTGCTCGGTCGTCATAATCGGATACGAGCCGATGTGGGAGCCGCGGAGCTTGGAATTGTGATTGTGGTGATGGTTGTGCGAGCTGCGCCAGACGCTGCTCGGGCTGAGCATCAAAACCCCCATGACCCGCATGAGCCCCTCGGCGAGTTTCGAGTTCGGCAAGATGGCGTGATGCTGCTGGTCGTGGTAGATCACGAAAAACCGCACGAGAAATAATCCCGCGAGCACGCTGCAACCGAGTTTAACCGCGAGCGGCAGCGCGGCCAACGTGGCCGCGAGCGTGGCGGCGAGCAACGCGAGCGTGGACAGGACGACCCACCAACTCGTCAACGTGTGGTCATGCGCGAAGGGCTTGGTGGCGAGAATCAGCTCGGTGCCGACCTTGACGTGCGGCGCGCGAGTCGGGGAAGGGTGGGGGGAGGACGACATAGACTCATGGTGAACGTGCCAACTCGTTGCCCTGGCGCAAGGCCGCACTGTGGGGTTTTTTCGTTACAGGATGGTTGCGGCCGTCGCCGCCTCGGCGGTGGCGTTACCAACGATCGGAGCGAAACGGAGCGGCGGGCAGGCCGGATCCGTTGAAAAGATTTGCGACCGGCGCGTTGGTCCACGCGTAGCGCACCGCGACCGGTTCCGTAACTTCAGGAGCGGAGACGAGCAACGTGTCGCGCACGATCTGGGCTTTGGCGGGGTAAAACACGCGGTCGGCGCCGGCGATTTCGAGCGATTGCGCGGGTTGATCGTGGGCGACGAGGCCATCGCTGGCGTGCGTGAATTTAACGCGCAGCGCGGCGCCCTCGCGGGTGAAGCCGGCGAAGGTCGGGCCGGTGTCGTTGCCCGTGATGCCGTAAACGCGGTTGCGCGCGAGCAGGGCGAGGCGGCGGCCGACGTCTTGTTTGTTGGTGGGGTGGACGTCGTCGGGGTTGCCGATGTCGATGGTGACGGCCTGGCCGGTCTGCGGGAGATCGAGGGTCTCGGTCTGGGCTTCGCGGAGCAGCGGCCACTGGTGCGGCGCGGGCTCGTAGGCGGCTTTGAAGTTGGCGAGCTGAACAAAATAAAACGGGAAATCGCCCTGCCCGAAATGTCCGCGCCACGCGGTGATCAGGGCCGAGAACAACGCGCGGTATTCGCTGGGGCGGTCGGTGTTGCTCTCGCCTTGGTACCAAAGCGCGCCCCGCAGTGCGTAGGGGAGAAGCGGGTTGATCATGCCGTTGAAAAGACCGGTCGGCGTCCACGTGTCGCCCGGTCCGCGCGGGGCGCGGGGGCGCGGGTTGGCTTTAAGAAAAGCGGCGTGCGCGGTGAGCGGCGGCGTCTTGGTCTTGGCTTTGGCGATGGGCGCGGGCGCGGCTTTGGCGGCGGCTTCGGCGGCGAGCCACGCGGCGCGGTCGGCGTCGTATTGGGTTTTTTTCGCGGGATAGTCCGCGATGTTTTTGGACCAACGCTCGCCGACGCTGGCGAAGCTGGGCGCACTCGCGAGCGCGGCTGGACTGAGCCAAGCTTCCACCGGCGTGCCGCCGACGGAGCTGTTAATGACGCCGATCGGAACGTTGAGTTTTTGAAATAGATCGCGCGCAAAAAAATAACCGACGGCCGTGAATCCGCCGACGGTTTCGGGCGTGGTGAGTTCCCAGCTGGAAGTTTTTACGGAGTCGGCGGGAGCGGCGGCGACGGTGTGTGCGATGCGGATGTGGCGGATGAGCGGGAAACGCGCGCCGGCGATCTCGGTCGCAGCGCGATCGACGCGGCTGTTGGCCTGCCACGTGCCCGCGCGTGCATCGACGGTGAATTCCATGTTGGACTGGCCGGAGCAGAGCCAGACTTCGCCGACGACCACGTCGGAAATCGTCACGACGTTTTTCCCGGTGATGACGAGATCGGCGCCCGTGACTTGGGCCGGCAGCGCATCGAGCATCACGATCCAACCTCCATCCTTCGCGGCGGTGGTGGCGTGGGTTTGTCCGGCAAACGTCACGGTGATTTTCTCGCCCGCATCGGCGCGGCCCCAGATCGGTACGGGCTTGTCGCGCTGCAACACGGCGTGATCGGTGAACAACGGCGCGAGTACGACCTCGGCGCGCCCAGTGGTCGCGACGAGCACCAACAACGCAAACAGGAAACAGCGGGCGTGGGGCATAGGAAAACGTGGGGTTGCGGAAACGAAAAAAGCGCGGCCTTACCAGCCGTTCGTACGCGTCCACGTTGCGACGACATCCGGCCCGCCGTCGAGCACATGATAGCGGTCGTGCGCGGCGGCGGTGAGGCAGGAATGGTTGGGCAAAATCCGCAGCCGCGTGCCGATCGGGAAACGCGCGAAATCAATCGGGGCCACGCTGGCGATTTGGCCGTGTTCTTGGCTGACGCCCCCGACCGTGAGCCCCGGCAGACGCACGCCGTCGAGCGTGGCGACGGCGCCGTAGCCCGTGCGTTGCGCGGGCGGCAGCTGGGAGGTGTTGAGGTCTTTAGAAAGCGCGAGCGCGCCGGCGTCGATGAGGAGTTGGTTGCGCTCGCGGCGGTGGCCGATGACGGCGGCGAGCACGCTGATCGCGATATCCGCCTCCGTGCACGAACCAATGGCGGCCTGAAACAAATCGCCAAACATGTAGACGCCGCAGCGCAGCTCAGTGACGCCCCGCAAGTGCGCCGCATACATCGCCGTCGGCGTGGAACCCACGCTCACGACCGGACACGGAAGCCCAGCGGCGCGCAGGCGCTCGGCCACGCCCACGGCCGCCGCGCGCTCGACTTCGGCCGTCGCCACATGGTCGGCGACACTGCGGCCGGCGTAAGAGTGGCCACCGTGGGTGCACACGCCGCGCCGCTCGGTGCCGGGACCGGCTTGAAGTATCTGGGCGAGGGCGAGCACGTCCGGGTCGTCGGGAGAGAGCCCGCTGCGATGATCGCCGCAATCAATCTCGATCAACACCGGAAAACGCACCCCGAGTTCCGCGCCCGCCGCCGCGAGGGCCGCGCCCATGGCGAGATGGTCACACGCCAACGTCAACCGCGCGCCCGCGCGCACCAGCGCCGCTGCACGCGCATATTTTCCTGGTTCGATGGTGACGGCGTAAAACAGATCGCGATGCCCGCGCGCGTAAAAATATTCCGCCTCGTGCAACGTCGATACGGTGAGACCGGCGAGCGGCCCGCGATCTTTGGCGAGCGCGGCGATTTCACCGCATTTGGCGGTTTTTAGATGCGGCCGTAGCAAGACCCCGAGCTCCGTCGCGCGCGCCGCGAGTCGATCAAGATTAGCGCCGAGAATGCGACGTTCGAGCAACAAGGCGGGCGTAGAAAGCGTGGAAAGGGAAGGCGACACGGAGTCACTGAGGAGGCGCGGCAGGAACGGCGCAATGGGGAAAGACCTTTAACGCCCGACTCGCCGCTCGCGCTTCGGTCGGGGTCTGGCCGGTCACGCGATGCGTTCTACGGGAGCAGGGATGCCGAAATCGAAGGTGGCCAACGTGAGGCCAGCGGTCGCGGCAACCTGGGCGAGGTAGGCGTCGGAAGTGTGGGCAGCAGACTTAGCCCAAGCAGGCAGCTGGGGCGACGGCGCGACGGAAACGAAGCCGCCGGTGTGACGCTTCATTTCGGCGAGAGCGGTTTCTGCCATCTCGCGAGAGTAGCCGAAGCCCTGCATCGAAACGCGGATGAAGCCGAGTTCGATTTGGGCGCAGGTGGCGAGAGTTTTGAAACCACGAGCTTTGGCCCAGCGATGAAACGCGGAGTGCGAGGCCGCATTGACGTGGGCCCAAGCGATGAGGGCGTTGACGTCTAGGAGATATTTCACGGGAAATCGGCCAATAAGGCGCGCACGGTTTCGTTTGTGACGACGGGTAATTTTGCCCCGGAGGCATCGTAAGGCAGGCCGGAAACAGGGTGTTTACGCAGGGCTAACTTGCGGGTTTTTTCGGCCGTCGGTGCCCCGAGTGCGCTGGCGCGCAGATACGTTGAGACGTTTGCCTTGGCCGCGCGGGCGCGGGCGCGGATGGTGCGCGCCTCGGCTTCGGAGACCTTGAAGGTGAGGGTAGGCATGGGTATTACTTTATTACGGCCCCTGGTTCCGTCAAGTGGCGGCAGGCGGCGCAACGGGAAAACGGCTTGCGCCGCTCCGCGAATCAGCGGACATAAAGCACTATGACCCCACGCCTGTATTTACCCCTGTTGGCGGGATGGTTGGCCGCGGTTGCTGCTTCGGCTGCGCCGGCTCCCGCCATCACCGATGAAAGCAAAGTCACGCCTTACACGTTGCCCGATCCGCTCGTAACCACCGCTGGTTCGCCGGTGCGTGATGCGGCGGCGTGGCGGGCGCAGCGTCGACCCGAGTTACTCGAATTGTTTGCCCGCGAAGTTTACGGCCGCACGCCCTCGGGCCGGCCCGCCGCGCTGCGGGCCGAGGTCACATCGGTCGATCGCCTCGCTCTCGACGGCAAGGCTACGCGCAAGGAAGTCACGCTGTGGTTCACCGGCAAAGCTGACGGCCCGCGGATGCACCTGCTCATTTATCAACCCAACGGCCTAAAATCTCCGCCACCGGTTTTTCTGGGGCTCAATTTTTTCGGCAATCATACCGTTCACGCGGATCCCGCGATCACGCTCGCGCAGCCGCAGGTCGTCTACGACGCGGCTCGTTATCTTCCGGCCGATCCGCAGCTGCAGAAGAAACCGCCGCAACGCGGGGCGCAGGCCGACAAATGGCAGGTCGAGGCTGTGCTCGCGCGCGGTTACGCCACCGCCACGGTTTGGTGTAACGATCTCGCGCCCGATCGTGCGGATGGTCTGGCGGCGGCGGGCAGCGTGTCGGAAATGTTGGGCACGGGTGGCGCCGAGCCGCGCGCGGGCGATGCCTGGGGTGCGATGGGTGTGTGGGCTTGGGGCCTCAGCCGCGCGCTCGATTACCTCGAGACCGACCCGGAGCTCGATGCGCCGCGCGTCGCGGTCCACGGTTTTTCACGCCTCGGCAAAGCGGCGATTTGGGCGGCGGCGCAAGACGAGCGTTTCGCGATGCTCATCTCCAACGAGAGCGGCTGCGGCGGCGCGGCGCTGAGTAAACGCATCTACGGCGAGACCGTCGGTATCATTAACAGCAAATTTCCGCATTGGTTTTCGAAAAATTTCCGGCGTTACGACGACAACGAAGCCGCGCTGCCCGTGGATCAACACGAGTTGCTCGCGCTCATCGCGCCGCGGCCGCTCTACGTGGCGAGCGCGGAGGGCGACCAATGGGCCGACCCGCGCGGGGAATTTCTCAGCGCGCAAGCCGCGGAGCCGGTTTATGCGTTGTTCGGCAAAAAAGGGCTCGGCGTGACCGCGATGCCGCCGCTCGACACGCCCGTGGGCGACACAATCCGTTACCACAACCGCACAGGCAAACACGACATGACCGCCTACGATTGGGCGCAGTATCTCGATTTCGCGGATCGTCATCTGCGGCGTTGAGCGCGCGTCGCCGCCGGCGATGTTGGCGGAAAATTATTTCGCTCCCGCCGCCTGTGCGCCGTGGAGAAAGGCGTGGAGCTCGGCGGCGAGTTTGCCGCCGAAACCAGGGACGTCGGCGATCGCGGCGATGTCGGCGGCGCGGAGTTTTTCGATGTCGCCGAAGTGTTCGAGCAACGTCGTGCGGCGGACGGCGCCGAGGCCGGGAAAATCGTCGAGTACGCTCTCGCGGATTTTGCGCGAGCGCAGATCGGCGTTGTAGGTGTTGGCGAAGCGGTGGGCTTCGTCGCGCAGGCGCTGGAGGAGATTCAACGCGGGGGAATTGAGCGAGAGGTTGAGCGGCGGGCGCTCGTCGGGGAAAATGATCGTCTCGTGTTTCTTCGCGAGGCCGATGAGGGGCGGCGGCGTGAGATCGAGGGCGACAAAAGCTTTGAGCGCGGCCCCGATTTGTCCACGGCCACCGTCGATCACGACGAGGTCGGGCATCGGTTTTTGTTCATCGCGCAGGCGGCGGTAGCGGCGGCCGACGACTTCTTCCATGGCGCGGAAATCGTCGTTGCCCATGAAACTTTTGATTTGGAAGCGGCGGTAGTTGTCTTTGTCGGGCCGGCCGTCGACGAAGCGGACCATCGAAGCGACGACGAAGGTGCCGGATATGTGGGAAATATCGAAGCACTCCAGCGTGCGCGGCGGCGGTTCGAGCGCGAGCGCTTCGCCGAGGAGGCGTACGGCTTCGGCGCTGGCATCAGGCAGCGCGAGCGTGGGATCGGTGCGCTCAAAGTTGCGGGTCTTGGCCAAGGTTTTTTCGAGGGCGAAAACGATGTCACGCAGCTCGGCGGCTTTTTCGAATTGTTGTTTCTCGGCGGCCGCGAGCATTTCGGTGCGCAGCGATTCAAGCCATTCGCGGGATTTGCCTTCGAGAAACGCGCACGCGTCGTCCACGCGTTGGCGGTACGCGGCGGGGGTGACGGTGTTTTCGAAACCGTAGAGCTCCTGGCGGACGTCGTCGTAAAGTTGCCACGTGCCGTCGGGGAGTTTTTTCGGCGTGGCGTCGCCGAGCAGCACGCCGAATTGACGGCGCATCTGGGCGAGGGTTTTGCGGAGGAGCCCGCTGTGCGCGAACGGGCCGAAATAGCGCGAGCGGTCATCTTTTTTGAAACGCGTGAGGCGGACGCGCGGGAGTTCCTCGGTGACATCGACGCGGACGAGGAGGAAGCGTTTGTCGTCGGTGAAGTCGGTGTTGTATTTCGGTTTCCACTGCTTGATCAGCTTGCCTTCAAGCAGCAGCGCTTCGGGTTCGGATTTCACCTCGTGCACGTCGAAGTCGGCGATCATTTCGATGAGGGCGCGAATTTTCGGGTGCCACGTCATGGCGCGCGACGGTGTGAAATACGTGGAGACGCGTTTTTTGAGATTCTTGGCTTTGCCCACGTAAATGATGCGCCCAAGGCGGTCCTTCATGAGGTACACGCCCGGCTGGTCGGAGAGGCGGCGGACCTTCTCCTTTAGATTTACGGTTTCGCCAGTTGGCATTTTGGCAGAATCCGCCTAAGATCGTTTCTCGCAAGTATGGTTTCTTCCAGCAACACCCCCGCGACCCGCAAACCGGTCGCTCAACTTTATTACGAACTGCTCACGCTCGGTGATGAATTGCTACTCGGGCTGACGGCCAACGGCCACCTCACGTTCATCGGCGCGCAACTCGGCCGACGCGGCGTGACCTTGCGCCGCAACATCACGATCACCGACGACGCCGACGCGATCGTCGCGCAATTTCGCGAAAGCTGGGCGCGGGCCGATGTCGTGATCACGACGGGCGGACTCGGGCCGACGTGCGATGACCGCACGCGCGAATGTCTCGCCGAAGTCCTCGGGCAAAAACTGGTCCACGACGCGAGCGTCGAGGCGAGTATCGTGGCGCGTTTCGCGCGGCTCGGGCGCACGATGACGCCCAATAATCTCAAGCAAGCGCTCGTCTTCGAGCGCGGCGAAGTACTCGTGAACGCCAACGGCACCGCTCCCGGTCTTTGGGTCGAGCAGGATGGAAAAATTCTCGTGATGTTGCCCGGTCCGCCAAACGAATTGCAGCCGATGTTTATCGAGCAGATCGTGCCGCGGCTCGCCGCGCGCGGCTTGCTCACGGAGAAGGAAGCTTACGTGCAACTGCGCACTTCGGGCGTGGGTGAGAGCGCGTTGGAGACCCGGCTGCAGCCGATTTTTGATCGTTTCGGTGCGGCGCTGAGCATCGCGTTTTGCGCGCATTCGGGCCACGTGGATTGCCGGGTGAGTTCGCCCGGCGGGCAGTTGGACGACGTGCAGTTGCAGGTCATCGCCGCGGAGTGCGCGAAACTGCTCGGGGAGGATTTTGTCTGCTACGGTCACGATTCGCTGGCGAAGGTGTGCGCGGATATGTTGCGTGCGCAGGAAAAGACCCTCGCGTGTGCCGAAACGGCGAGCGGCGGCTTACTGGCGAATTCGTTTACGGATATTTCCGGCGCCTCGAAATTTTTCGCGGGCGGCACGGTGTGTTACTCCAACGAATCCAAAATGCAGCTCCTCGACGTGCCCGAGTGTCTGCTCGCGCAGCACGGCGCGGTGAGCGCGGAGAACGCCGTCGCGATGGCGACGGGAGCAGCGGAGAAACTCGGGGCGGACTACGCGGTCGCGATCACGGGTTTCGCCGGTCCCTGCGGCGGCACGCAGGAAAACCCCGTCGGAACCTTCTATCTCTCGCTGCACGCCCCGCATGGCGTGTGGTCGAAAAAACTCAGTTATCCCGGCCCGCGCACGACGGTCAAAGTCCGCGCGGTGAATGCGGCGCTCGATTGGTTGCGGCGCGAATTGGTGCGCGCGGCGAGCGGCGCCAGCGCGATTTCGCCGCGCGGGGAAGCGATGCAATAAACGGCGTCCGCAGAAATTCCCGCCGACCGAACGGTTTCAGCCTAGCAGATTTTTCAACGCCGCGAGGTATTTTTCCTGCGTGCGCGTAATGACTTCGGCGGGTAACTGCGGCGCGGGCGGTTGCTGGTTCCAGTTAAGCGCGAGCAAGTGGTCGCGGACAAATTGCTTGTCGTAACTCGGAGGGGAGCCGCCGGGCGCGTAACTTTCGGCGGGCCAGTAACGCGAGGAATCCGGCGTGAGCACCTCGTCGATGAGCACAAGATTGCCGGCGGCGTCGGTGCCGAATTCAAATTTCGTGTCGGCCAAAATCATGCCGGCGGCGCGGGCGCGGTCGTGGCCAAATTGGTAAAGCGCGAGGCTCGTGGCTTTGACTTTTTCGTACAGCGCGGCGCCGATGCGGGCGGCGGCTTGGGCGTCGTTGATCGGCGCGTCGTGTTCGCCTTTCGGGGCTTTGGTCGTGGGGGTAAAAATGGGCGTGGGCAGGCGCTCGGCTTGGCGCAAGCCGGCGGGGAGACGGATGCCGCAGACTTCGCCGGTTTTTTGGTAGCTGCTCCAGCCGCTGCCGATGAGGTAGCCGCGCGTGACGCACTCGATGGTGAGCGGCGTGAGTTTGCGCACGATCATGCTGCGCAACTGCAGATCTCGGTCGTGCAAGCCGCGCCGGGCAAACTCGCCGGCTTGATCGGGCAACAGGTGGTTGGAGATGAGTTTCTCCGTCTGCGCGAACCACCAGTTGCTCATCTGGGTGAGCACGATGCCCTTGCCCGGAATGCCGTCCGGCAAAATCACATCAAAGGCCGAGAGGCGATCGCTCGCGACGAGCAGGAGCGCGTCGCCGAGGTCGAAGATTTCGCGGACCTTGCCCGAGGCGAGCAACGGAAACGGCACGCCGTCGAAACGAGTGACGGCCTTGGGCGGCAGGGCGGCGGCGATGGCGGAGAAGTGCATAAGTTTTCCGCCACCACAGAGGCGCGGTCTGCGCGGGAAAACAAGCTTCGCGTGCGCGCGCTTGCGGTTCGCCACGCTGGAGCTGCCGCTAAGCGCGTGGTTCCGCAGTTGTGCCCGCGCGCACGGTGCGCCAACGTCTCCGCGATGAAAACGTCGCGCGCGCCGATTTTGATTTTAGCGGGGATCGTCTTGGGGCTGATTTTTCCGCTCTGCGCGGCGCCGGCTACGGCGGCGGCGAGTGCGCCGGTCGTCGCGCCGTTGCCGCCGGTGGCTTCGCTTGCTGAATTGCAGTCGCGACTCGAAGCGGACGTGAGCGATCCGCGTTTTGCGGCCGCGGCGTGGGGCGTGAAAATCGTCTCCCTCGACACGGGTCGCACGCTGTACGCGCACGCGGCCGATCGACGCTTGAGCCCCGGTTCGAACGCAAAACTCTACGTCGCGGCGCTCGCGCTCGACACGCTCGGCGGCGATTACCGCGTGCGCACGCCGGTCTTCGCTTCGGCGCCGGTCGATGCGGCGGGCGCGATTCAGGGCAACGTCATCGTGAGCGGGCGTGGCGACCCGAGCTGCGATCCGCGGCGCTTGCAGCAAGATTTTTTGGCAGCGTTTGATCCCTACGTCGCGGTGCTGAAAAACGCGGGCGTGCGTCGCATCGCGGGCGACGTTGTCGCGGATGCCACGTATTTTCGCGCCACGCCGTTTGGTGCGAGTTGGACGGTCGATGACATCAACGATTATTACGGCGCGGAAATTTCCGCGGTTTCGGTGAACGACAACTACGTCGATGTGCGCGTCACGCCCGGGGCGACGGTGGGCGCGCCGTGCACGCTCGAGTGGTTGCAACCGCTCGCGGGACTTACTTTTGACAATCGCACCACGACGACGGCGGCTGGCGGGGCCCGCTCGATCAGCGTGTTGCGCGTGCCCGGCGAGACGACGGTGCAGATTTTCGGCGAACTCCCGCTCGGCGACAAACCCGAGCTGACCGAGGCGACCGTGCCGCGGCCCGCGGCGTGGTTTGCGGCGGGGTTGAAGGCCGCGCTCGCGCGGGCGGGCATCAGCGTCGGCGGCGCGGCGCGCGCCGTGCGTTGGCCTGAAGTTTCGGCGCAGGCGGCGAGCGATGTGCGGCTCGGGGAAGTCGTTTCACCGCCGCTACGCGAGTATCTCGGCGTGATGATGAAACAGTCCCAAAATCTGCAGGCTGATTTGATTTTCGCGCACCTCGGTGAGTTGCGTCGCACGGCCACGACGCCCGCAACGATGCGTGCAGAAGACCTCGCGTTAACGGGTTTGCGGGAATTTTTGACGCGCCACGCGTTGCCGGTGAACGACGTGATTTTCGACGAAGGCTCGGGCCTCTCGCGCAATAACCTCACGACGGCGACGGCGACGTTGGCGTTGCTGGAGTTTATGGCGAAGCACCGCGAGGCGAAGGCGTTTGCGGAATCGCTGCCGATCGCGGGGGTGGACGGAACGTTGCGGCGTCGCATGAAAGGCACGCCCGCCGAAGGCAAAGTCCTCGCGAAGACTGGAACGTTGCGCTGGACGACGGCGCTCTCGGGCTACGTGACGTCGCTGGCGGGCGAGCGGCTGGCGTTTAGCCTGATGTTGAATCGCTTCCCGGCGGCACCCGGTCGCTCCGCGAGTCGCGAACTCGACGAAATCGCCGCGCTCCTCGCCCGCTACGCGGGACCGCGGGATTGAGCTCCGGCGGCAATCCACTTTTTTTATTTTTATGAACGGTTACCCTGCGGCTCGGTTGGTTTCGCTGGATGCGTTTCGCGGGGCGACGATTGCGGGGATGTTGCTCGCGAATAATCCGGGGTCTTGGGGTCACGTGTATCCGCCGTTGCGGCATGCGGCGTGGCATGGGTGGACGCCGACCGATATGATCTTCCCGGGGTTTTTGTGGATCATGGGTGTCGCCATGACGTTGTCGTGGGCGCGGCGGGTTGAAGCGGGCGAGGACCCGGCGGCGTTGTTTCGGCACGTGGGGCGGCGGGCGGCGATTATTTTCGGACTCGGGTTGTTGCTCGCGGCGTTTCCTTTTGGCTGGTGGCCGTCGCATACGTTGGCGCTCGGTTCGCTGCGGATTCCGGGGGTGTTGCAGCGCATCGGGGTGTGTTATGCGGCGGCGGGAGCGATTTGTTTGTGGGCGAGTGGGCGCGGGCAGGTGGCGTGGGTCGTGGGGCTCTTGGCGGGATCGGCGGCCTTGTTGAAATTTTTCCCCGTGCCGGGTTATGGCGCGGGGCACATCGACGAGGCGGTGGGGAATCTCGCGTGGTGGATCGATGCACACGTGTTGGCGGGGCACACGTGGAGCGGGGCGCCGGCGCCGGGGTTTGATCCGGAGGGGATTTTTTCGACGTTGGCGGCGATCGCGACGGTGGTGCTCGGGGCGTGGGCGGGACGGATCTTGCGCGCGCCGGTGGCGGGCCAGGTGCGCGCGGCGCGGCTGTTGGGCGCGGGGGTGGCGTTGATGGGCGCCGGGCTGATTTGGGACCTTTGGCTGCCGATTAACAAAAATCTTTGGACCAGCTCGTTTGCGTTGTTCATGGCGGGCGCGTCGAGCGTGGGGCTGGCGGTTTTTTACTGGGTGATCGACGTGCGCGGGTGGCGGCGTTGGGCGACGCCGTTGGTGGTGTTCGGCGTGAATGCGATCGTGATTTTCGTGGGTGCGGGGGTGGTCGCGCGGATGCTCGGCTTGATCGCGTGGAGCGATGCGGCGGGCGCAAACGTGACGCTGAAGGCGTGGATCTACACGCGGGCGTTCACGCCGTATTTGAGTCCGCTCAACGCGTCGCTGGGGTTTGCGGTGGCTTTTGTCGCGGTGTTTCTCGGCGTGGCTGGGCTGATGTGGCGCAAGCGCTGGATCGTGAAGATCTGAGCGCGAGCGCGGCGATTAATTAGAAGGAGGCGGAACGCAGGAAATCTTCGGGCGCGTAGCGTTTGAAGGCTTCGATGGCTTCGTATTCGGCGAGGCCGAGCGTGTTGTAGGCTTCGGCGAGACGGCGGCTGCGGTCTTCGGTGCGTTGCCAGAATTCGCGGCGGTCTTCGCCGAGGAAGAGGGCTTGGTCTTTCTGCGTCTCGTGGCGGAAAATCGCGCGGCGGCGGCGGAGGACTTCTTGCGGACTGAGCGGGACGGCGAGGTCAATTTCGTCGACAGGCCAATCATTCCACGCGCCGCGGTAGAGCCAGAGTTCGGCGGCGGCGAGCCAGGGCGCGCGGGCGGTGGCGGCTTGACCGAAGGCATCGCGGAGGATGCGCAGGCAGAGGCGGTGCGTGCCGTGGGGGTCGTTGAGATCGCCGGCGGCGTAGATGAGGTGCGGTTGAAGTTGAGTGAGGAGGTCGCTGACCAAGCTGACGTCGGCGGGGCCATAGGCGCGGCTACGCGGGGCGGCGTGGTAAAACGGCAGGTTGAGGAAATGGAGCCGGGTTTCGGGCACGCCGCAGACGCGGGCGGCAGCGGTGGCTTCATGGCGACGAACGAGCGCTTTCCAGCGGAGCAGTTCGGGCGTCTGCGGCAACGTGGTGCCGTGGCTGAGTTGGCTCGTGAGCGTGGCGAGTTGGGTGGTTTGGGCGGAGTCGGCGAGCCCGCTGTCGCGCACGAAGGCGAGGAGACGCCACACCGCTTCGTCGGAGACGGCGCTCGCGCCCGAAACGCCGTAGGCAATATGGACCTCGTGGCCTTGATCGACGAGGCGGCAGAGCGTGCCGCCCATGGCGATGACGTCGTCGTCGGGGTGCGGCGAGAGGATGAGGATGCGTTTGGGGAAAATGGAGGCACCGGTGCCGCGCAGCGGGCGGACGGGGGCGTCGCCGGGTTTAGATTTTTTGGGATCACGACCGCCGGGCCAACCGGTGATGGTGTGTTGGAGTTCGTAGAAGCCGATGAGGTTGGTCTCGTAGGCGGAGCCGTGGAGGTGGATGAGATCTTGGAGACCGGCTTCGTTGTAGTCGTCGTCGGTGAGCTTGAGGATGGGTTTACCGCGGAGTTGTGAGAGCCAGAGGATGGCGCGGCGGATCATGCGGTTGTCCCAAGCGAGGCCTTGTTCCTCGAGGGCGCCGATGAGCCACGGCGTGCGGTTGCGGGTGAGCGCGTCGGCCGCGGCGGTATCGAGCACAAAGAGGGCGGCCGGGTGTTCTTGGAGGAAGGAGGCGGAGACTTGGGAGTTAACCTCGCCCTCGATGGCGGTGCGGACGATCTCGGCTTTGTGTTGGCCCCAGGCCATGAGGACGACGCGGCGGGCGTCGAGGATGGAGCGCACGCCCATCGTGAGCGCGTGGCGCGGAGTGGCGTCGTTGCCGCCGAAATCGCCAGCGGCGTCACGGCGCGTGAGGGGATCGAGCGTGACGAGGCGGGTGAGGGAATGGCGCGGGCTGCCGGGTTCGTTGAAGCCGATGTGACCGGTGCGGCCGATGCCGAGAAGTTGAAAATCGATGCCGCCGGCGGCGCGGATGGCGGCTTCGTAGGCGGCGCAGTGGGCGTCGACCTCGGCTTTGGCTACGGTGCCGGAAGGCAGGTGCGTGCGCTTCGGGTCGATGTCGATGTGGTCAAAGAGGTGGCGGCGCATGAACGCGCGGTAGCTCTGAGGATGCTCGGGTGCGAGCGGGTAGTATTCGTCGAGGTTAAACGTGGTGACGTTGGCGAAGCTCAGGCCTTCCTCGCGGTGGAGGCGGACGAGTTCGGCGTAGACGCTCACGGGCGTGGAACCGGTGGCGAGGCCGAGCACGACGGGTTTCTTTTCAGCCTGGCGCTGGCGGATGAGGGCGGCGATTTCCGCCGCGACGGCGCGGGAGGCATCAAGACTGCCCGGATAAACGGCGATGGCGGTTTGTTCGTAGCGGCTGCGGGGGATGAGGTGCGACGAGAGCATGGAAAAATAAAGGGAGGCAGGATAAGACGCCGAGGAGAGGTTTCATCTATAATAGAGCTCGCGGGCGGCGGGACAAATGGCAAAAATGACGATGTTTTTAACGATTATGCCAACGCCCGCCGCCCCCGATCTAAAGCAATTGGTCGCGCGTCTGCCGCAACCGCTGCATCAAATGCAGGGGCGCTCGGCCAAGGCGCTCATGTTGCCGGATAATGTCGTGTGTTTCCAGCGGCGCACGGCGATTGACTTGAATAAACCGCGGCGCGGGCGGGCGCTGCATCACCGGTTTGTGCTGATCTGCGCGTTGAAAACCGCGGTGACGGTGTGCGTGGACGAGTGCTCGATTCGGCTGAAAGCGGGTGAGGCGTTGCTCGTGTTTCCGTTTCAATTTCACCACTACGCGGAGCCGCAACAGGCGGCGCTTTCGTGGTTGTTTGTGACGTTTGAGCTGGAAGCGGCGGAGGCGTTGGTGGGGCTGCGTTTCCGGCCGTTGCGACTCACGCCGCGGCTGATCGCGCTCGTGGCGGAATTGGTGGCGGCTTATGAAACGGAGCGTGCGGCGGATTTGCCGGTGTTATTGTTGGCGGTGCTTTTGGAGCGTTTGCGGCGCTTGAAGCCGGCGGCTGCAATCGAGGAAACCGCGTCAGTGCCGCCGCAGTCTGGGCTGAAATTGCGCGTCAACCAACTCGCCCAGCGCAGCGGCGAGTCGCCGGGGATCGGTGAGATCGCGCGGTCGCTCGGGATCAGCCCGAGTCATTTGCGGGCGCGATTTCGGGCTTCGTGTGGCGTGAGCATCGGCCGGCACTTGCGGCAGTTGCGACTGGAGCGGGCGTGCGGGTTGTTGCGGCTGGGACCGCAGCGGGTTTCTGAAATCGCGGAGCAATGTGGATTCGCGTCGATTTACAGTTTTAGCCGAGCGTTTCGGTTGGCTTATGGTGTATCGCCGTTGGCGTATCGGCACAGTGGCCGGGCGGCGCCGGCGGGACGGCCGGTTGGGTCTCGGGTCAAGAAACGCCGGTGACGGAGCTTCGAGCACCTAGGCTGATGAGTGGATGGACAGAAATGATGTATTTTTTAACAAAAATGTCAGTGTGTTGATGCGTCTCACTCGGACTGGAGGGTTCGGTGGGTAGACGAGGGGATTTCGTCTTGGACGCTGGAAGATAAAGATTAATCTCATCGCTTTAACCTTAAGCACCTCAACCCACCGTAGGAATTTTCCATGCGGGCGGGTTGTTTTTACACTACCTACCGATGAATCCTCAAACCGTTAGCTCTGCTCGTTGTTCGTCCGTCCGCCTTTGGCGTGGCGTTGTCAGTTTATTGGTCATGTTGGGCCTTGCGGGCTCAACCAGTTTTGCCGCTGATGTGACGGCCACGGGTAATATCACGGGTGCGGTCACCAGTGTGGGTACGAAAAACGCGTTGCAAGGCGCCACCGTGAGCATTCCCGCGCTGAAACGCACGGAGTTCACCGACAACGCCGGCGTTTTCAATTTCCAAGGCATCCCCGCTGGGACGCAGGAGATAGTGGTCAACTACACGGGTTTCGCGGAAAGCCGGGAGCGCATCGTAGTTTCCTCTGGCCAAACGGCGCGATTAGACGCGGTCCTGCGCTCTTCGGAAGTCGTCGCCATGGCGGCGTTTACCGTCGAGACGCAGCGGGAAGGGCAGGCGCTGGCGCTCACTGAGCAGCGTAATGCCGCCAACGTCAAAAACGTCACCGCTTTCGACGAGTGGGGCGTGCTCCCGACTCAAAACGTCGGTGAACTCGTTTCGCGTATGCCCGGCATCACGTTCACGACCGATGAAGATAATCTTATAAACAACGTGAGTATCGGCGGTCTCCCCGCTAGTTACACCCGCCTCAACATCGACGGCATGTCCTCGACCGGTGTCGGTGGCGATGGCCGCACGGCGACCCTGCACTCTTTTTCTGGTTCGATGTATGAA
>Ga0222712_10003765_pt1 | contig 16277 bp, 12 predicted proteins | sample C33_657DmetaG_FD_165043 | JGI IMG/M metagenome (GOLD analysis project Ga0222712, IMG submission 165043) | Estuarine water microbial communities from San Francisco Bay, California, United States - C33_657D | ecosystem: Environmental > Aquatic > Marine > Unclassified | place: USA: California...
TACTTTAACTTCTCGTGAATTATTTATTAACACATATAATTCATATAACGTATCAACGGTATCTATTACGTCAGGAGGTTCAGGTTATACATCTGACGATATTGGTAAAGTTTGTCCTGTTGTTTTTACTGGTGGTACTCAACTACAACCTTTAAGAATTGTTATTCAAGCTGTAACTGATGGAGTGATTACTCAAATTGCAGTGGTTGATTATGGACAATTTACTATACCGCCTTCGACATTATTAGGCGTTATTTCTGTACCAGCATCATCAGGTTCTGGCGCTTCAACAACAGTAGCATTTTTTAGTAACCCAACCATTGAAGTAGGCGGTGGATTATATGTGGGTGATGCAACTGAAGCTCCTGGTGAAGTTGTACAAGTAACAGGTTCACTAGCACCACAAGATCACAACGCTGTAAACATTACAGGTGGAAATATTTCAGGAGTTAATTTAACAGGTGTAACCATTGCATCATCAAGCTCAGCTCCAGCTGTCTTTTCAAACACAACAATTAATAATGGAACTATTAATGGAGGCACCATATCAGGCGCTACCATTACTGGAGGATCTGTAGGAACAAGTAGCAGTTTTATTCCTAGTGCTTATATCACAGCGCTTCGTGTTCCTTTTACACAACCACCAGCTGGAACTCAAGGGGTACTCGTATTAGGTGCGGATGGTATTGTTTATGTAACTAATAATCCTACATTTGAAACCCTTACAACTTCATCTAACATTATTGTACGTGGTGCTCTTGCAGTAGGTAGTTCCGTTAATCCAGGATCTGTTGGAACAATTAAAGGTCAAGGTGACGTTACAGCGTTTGCCACAAGCTAATGGCAGTTATTGTTAATCAAGGCGGGACATTAAGCGTAAGATCAAATTTTGTATCTTCTCCAACTTATTCAAATGTAACGGATGTTGTTGACTTTACTGTAGATGTTGAGGGCAACGTTTATTGTACTCATGAAAATGGTCTTTTTTCTATTGGTAATGGAATTAATCAATCCTATGTAGAAAATGCCATTGGATTCACATCTTTTCCTATATCAACCAATAATATTGGATTAGTTTTTGTTGGTGAATTTATCGAAAATGGTGTTCGAAACAAATGGTTTGCAGCCCCAGGAGGAGGTGGAGTAGTATTTATTACTCTAATGTTTGACAATGGAGGTACACTAATTGGATCCGGATATGAGATTGATCCAACTGTTTCTGTAAGTGGATTATATCAAGGATTATCAGGAGTCGCAACTATAGCTGTTACTGAAACCGGAGAAGGATATTGGTCAGATATTGCCTATTTAACATCTGGAGGAAACTTTGCTTTTTTAAATCAAAGTACAAAAGCTGAATCATCAACACCTTATTTTTTCATTGATGGATCCATTACTAATAATTGGTTGATACCTGATATAAACATTTCTGGAAATAGAATGACAACTCCATCACCAGGGGTATTTGCGTTTCCTTTTGCATCAACTACACCAGGGGCTTATTATGGATATCCTAGTTGGCCTAATTTTTTACCGGTGGTGGGAGCTACCAGAGATTTTATAAATTATAACGTTGCCGCCAATCCATTTGCCTTTGAAGAGGATGGCAGGACACCTAGAGCAAATTGGAATTCTTTTGCAGTAAATGGCATGGAATCGTATGGTAATTTAGTTATGGTTTCAGGTCCTGGATACGTATATTCCATGAGTATAGGATAATGGCTGACTTAAGATTTTCTAATCAAGGTTCTGTTGTATTAGGCGCAGGGGGATCTTACCCTAGTTATGCGTCTATTCCTTCTGTATTTGGAGGACCTCAAAGTACGCTTATCATTTCTGCGTACAATAGAGGCGGCCCTTTTGTTCCAGATACAATTTATAATCAATCTATTCCTACAACAATTGGACCAAATAATCCTGTTGATTTCAGTGATTATTACACAACAACTAAATATATTCCATCTTCTGGAGGTACACCTCCTGATATTCCCAATCCTAGACCAACAAACCCAAATGATCCGACTCCTAAAGTAACTACAGTCATTCCCCAAATAACATCCCCTCAAGCAGCATATATTGGTGAAATTGTAAGTATGGGGTATCTTGCTACAAAAAATGGCCCCGCTGGAACTTTTACATGTTCCTCAGTAACTATTGATGGAATTATAGCTCCTAATGTAGCTGCAAATCCTTCAAACATTCAATTTGTCGTTCAAGGAGGCATGAATTATAATCCAAGTAACAGATCTAATGTACAAATTAATGTTACGCAATTAGATGATCCTATTAATATTAATAATTATTTTGCAAGATATGCTTTAAATTATCAGTCCTACGGTAGACTTTCAGCACAATCCGCTGCAGCTGGTCAACAAATTCAAATTTCTAATTTATTAAGTCTTCAAACAAATCCGTCTCCTTCTGTAACCATCGGTGGAGTACCCCAAACAATTGATAATATTGTTCCTCATGACAATATTCAAAACGATATTGTAATTTCAATATCTGAAGATACACCTACCGAAACTTCACCTATTGTTATTAGAAATGCTAGAGGTGATTCGGTTACTTTACCTATAGGATTTAGACGCGCTACAAATGCTAATCCTGTAGATCCTGTTGATCGAGGTGGACCTCCTTCTATAGACTGGACAGCTGCGGAAGGATTGAATGAAACCCTGCTTTTTACTTTTTCAAGTGATTTACAAATTGCTGATTCTAGTGTGTATACTACAACGCCTCCAGGTGATGCCCCTCCTAAAGGACTTAGGAATGTAACAACTTCTGATCCAGGTAATGGAAATGGTAATCAAGCTCCTTATACTGACTACGATTCTGAGTTTGGATATAGGGAAGTAAGCTCTTCTTATGTTCAAGTAGGTACAGTAGCTGAAGATGTTATTTTACCTATAACATTACTACCAGATCAAACTACGTTTCTTACAATGAAAATGTCCGGAACAGCGGGACTATCTTACGGTGGATATTACACTATTATTGGATACTTTCCAGCAGGAAATGGAACATATATAACATCAGGTACTGTAGGTACTAATAACTGGAATGTTGTTGGTGGACTAAGTTTTAATTCTTCACTTGGAGTAAACACTCAAACCATTCGTGTTAGAAATACCGCTACAGTATTACTTCCTCAAGTTATAATTCCAGCGGGAACTCCTATATATGCATCTCTTGGAGTCTTTGTATCTACTACTGTAACTTTGCCAAATCCAATTGGTCCTGATATTACCGTAACTGGCGGAAAATATTATGTAAGTACACGAAACGGATACCCTATAAATTATGGTGGATCTATTATAGTTCAATCATATAGGTTTGGAGCACTTTATTTATTTGCTTCATTAGCATATCGAGGAACTACTTCGCATAGATTTTGGTGGAGCACTGGATATAATTTAGGAAACAGTCTTAATCAATATGCTCAAGCAACAAGTGGATTAGTATCCGGATATAATATATTAAATAGAGATATATTTCAATCTGGCTCCGTATATTTTGGTCCATTTCTTGCATATGTTTGCACATTTAATGAAAGCACTTATATCTCAGCACCCATTGGATTATATTCAGTGACTGGGCAATCAGCTTCATATTTATTAGGTTATGGAAATACTTCTAGTTCCACAACTGGATTTCAATGGTCTAATTATAATAGCCCCGCACTTCGATTTTATTATTGGGGGTCTACAGTTGTAGTAAATGTCGGATTGGGACTGTATAGCTTAAGTACTAATTCATATATATGGGTTTTTAATAACCTTCGATATGGAATTTTAATAGATATGTTAGTTACAGATAGTCAATATGTATTCGTTGTAAGTGATAATGGTTCTCTTTATCCAGACCATCGTTTATATTATTTAAATAATGGATCCACTACCCCAAATGAAGTTACTGGATGGACTTATGGGTCTTCCGCTAAAATTCCCGAATATGTTAATCTTAACGGAGATGGTACATATGACATTATTCTTGGAAAATATTCTATATATACGCGTCAATACTATGTTACTGCATTAGGTCAAGAAGATACATTAGATCCTGCACCAGCAGCATATTGGTATTTTTATAGACCGGCTTCTGATACTTATGAAGAATTAAATATCAATTTAATTCTTCAACCTAATCAAACAAATACTGCTCGAGCACAAGGTCTAGCCAGTGCATTAACATCTAATTGGGGTGGTAAAGAAACTCCTTCAACTTCAATAGTAACAGATAATTTTGGAAATACCATATTGATATTTGATACAGGAGATACAGTTGTTTCTCAATCGACATTAACTTTAGCTCAAGGAAATACGCAATCCGGAACATTAACAATGAGTTCTTCAGGAGGCTCAAATTTAAATTCAGGCACATTTTCTAGATTACAAGTAAATGCTTCTGGTCAAGTATATGTAGATGGCAGTTACGGATATGTAGGATCTTTAACATTTACTCATAATGCTCAAGGTTTTGATACAAATTCAGATGTTATTCCAAATTCAAATCAACCATCAGCAATTAGAGATATCATTTTTTATTAAATAAAAGGAATTAGTATGACAGTCGCAGCAACCATGACTTATAATTCTCTCGTAGAGGATATTCAAACCTACGCAGAGAGAACGGATGAAGCGTTTATCGCTAAGATTCCTACATTTATTTTACTTGCAGAACAAAAAATTGCTGCAGGTTTGAAGACATTGTGGGAAACAACCGTACTTAATACAACTATTACACCAGGGCAATTCACTATTTCAAAACCACCACGTTGGAGAAAGACTTTATCTTTTAAAGTATCTCCTATGCCTTCAAATAATGTAGTTCCTGGCACACCTATTTTACTAAGAGATCAAACTTTTATATCTCTTTATTCTCAAGAATCTAGTCCCGGAATACCTGTCTATTATGGTGACTGGGATTATGATAACTGGATATTAGCTCCAATTCCAGATCAATCATACAATTTGGAAGTTGTGTATCAAGGTCGCATTCAACCGCTTGACTCACAAAACCAAGTTAATTTAATCACTAGGGAATGTCCCCAATTATTACTATATGCTTGCATGCTTGAAGCTTGCTTATATTTGAAGAGTTTTGAAAAACTTCAAATATGGCAACCTATGTATCAAACAGCAATGGATGATCTTAAAGTTGAAGACATTCAAAGATATATTGATAAAAATACTAAACGAGAACAAGGAAATACATAATGGCAAATCAAGATTACAACTCACCGTTTACAGGGGATTTATCAGTACCTAGTAATGTCTCCTATAACTTTATTAACTTAACGCAAAACAGTGCTTTAATATGGCCTGACTATGGCTCTATTTCAACACCTGCAAGTAATACTTTTTATTTTGCAAGTATTATAGACATTGCATCAACAACAAGTAATTTACAATTGTCATTACCACCTGGTATTCAAGGATCATTGGGTGCAGATGTTTTAATTAGAAACACAGGATCCTTTCCTATTACCATAACTAATGCTGGCGGAGGTAGTAATTTTAGTATTCCTTCAGGTATTGCTCAATGGTTCTATTTAGTAGCTAACTCTACTTATTCAGGTGTGTGGCGTAGTGTTACATTTGGTGCTGGCATTTCAGCTCAAAATGCTGCAGGACTTGCTGGTGGTGGTATCCAAGTAGATACAAATGCACAACTAGCTACAGGTTTCCCTGTATATTCTTCTTCTGTTGCACCTACATTAAATGATCAAAGTTGGGGTAATACTTATGTTTGGACTGGAGGTTCAGGTACATTTACTCTTCCAGTGCCTTCTAAAAATGCTTGGACTATTCTAGTTAGAAATTCAGGTACAGGACAACTGACATTAACTACAACTAATAGTTATGAAATTGATGGAGTATCAACTGTTCAATTATTACCTGGTGAATCAACCTTTGTCATATTCAAACAAACAACTGATTCTTTAGGGTACTTTGTAACCATTGGTAGAAATAGACTTACTAACTTCTACTTCTCATCAGCTGTTTGGGATATTACAACAACAGGCCCTACATTAGACTTACGTCAATATGCTACGATTATTCAAACATATAGATCCTCTGGAACAACTCAACCTACAACAGTTTATTTACCTCCTAATACCAATACATATTATATTATCAACACAACTAACCAAACAATTACTTTCCAAGTAGGATCTCCTGCAGCAGGTAATACAGTAGGTGTTGCAGCTAATACATCAGCTTCAGCTATTTGTGATGGTACTAACATTTATGCTTCAAACGTGGTACCATATGGTGGATTAACATTAAATAATACTGATAAAACAGCTCCAGCGCTAAAAATTTCAGCACAACAAACTGGTTTTTATGCAAACAATGGTTACGCAGGTATTTCTGTTAATGCAGGCGCTGCGTATTTAGAAGTTCAACAAAACAGCATCTACATAACTCCAGGTTCTAGTGGTAATGTAGTGACAACTTTAGATGGCGGATACATTTCATAATGGCTGATAAAATATACACACTCCAGGTTGCTCCTGGTATAAAACGAGACGGTACATCATTTGAATCCAGAGAGTTTACAGCTGGTGAATGGTCTCGTTTTCAACGAGGCACTCCTCGTAAGTGTGGTGGATATCGTTCGATGTTTGCGGATCCTACTTACACTCCTCGAGGATTAATTGCTCAATCATCTAATGGTACCAATTATACTTTTGTAGGTAATGCTGGAGGTATTAATGCCTTTACTAATACTACAACGGTAGGTGTAGGTTATGGACCTTATGCTGTAACCGTAGGTAATGAAACATTTAGTGTGGCTGTTAATACAATCCCTTCAAATAATACAGTCACTTTAAAAGGTGATCAAACTTCTACCGGCACTAATTTATTTATTGCTGGGGGAACATTAATTGTATTTAGTACAACAGCTAAACAAGATTATTTATATACGGTTGTAAGTTCGACATATTCATCAAGCACGGGATTAACAACTGTAGTAGTAACGCCTCAAAGTGGGTCTCCTACAATTGTTCCAGGTACTCCTACTACAGGTGAAATTAAACCAGCTATTGTATTAGCTAATCAAGCTAATCGCTATGATGGATCAAGTGATGTGTATTCTTGGAACTTTGATATTAACTATTCTCCATCAGGATCATCATATAACTTGATTGCTCATGGACCTTCAAATCTACCTAACGTAGATAATACAATTCCATCTCAAGTTTATGTCGGTAGTTTAATTCCGACCGTTGTTGATTCTTTTGAAACATGGAATATGGAAGGATTACGTGACACTACAGGTTCAGCTCCCACCGGAGCTCCTATCTCTGTAGACGGTGGAGTCTGTGTGCTTTATCCATTTATCTTTGTATATGGTTCTAATGGTTTTATTGCTAATAACCATGTAACTACTTTTAATGCCGACACTCCAGGAACTTATGGTCAGATCACATTTACTGACTGGAATGGCCCAACAGCCAACCAGATCAACGTGGCTGCAGGTAAGATTTTAAAAGGTATGCCAGTTCGTGGTGGTACTAACTCACCATCAGGTTTATTTTGGGCAACCAATGCTTTAATCCGTGTTTCATTTACAGGTCAAGCACCACTTTATTGGTCAAATGACTTGATCTCCACCGATTGTACGTTAATTTCGCCGAACGCCGTAGTTGAGCAAAATGGTGTTTATTACTGGATGGGTACTGAACAGTTCTATCTATACAACGGTACTGTGCAACCACTTCAAAATGATAAGAACATTAACTGGGTTTATGATAATTTAAATCAAAATGCTCGTTCTAAAGTATGGGGTATTTCTATCAAACGCTTTAATGAAGTATGGTGGTTCTATCCAAGAGGTACGGCTACTGAATGTACTGATGTAGTTATTTATAATACTAAAGATAAGATTTGGTACGACTTAGGTGAAGCTTTAGGTTGCCGTAGATCATGCGGTTGGCAAGCAGAGTTATTCCCATACCCTATTATGGCAGGCTATGACTTTGAGCTTTTAACTGGTACAGCTTATACTATTGCTAACGTGACTTCCGGCTTAACTTTTTCAGTCAATGGCGCTATCTTACCTAACTTACCTGGTACTTATATGTCTCTAGTGCCAGATACAAGAGGTAAACGTTTATTTTCTGATACTTATGATAATAATACTAATACAACAACGCTTACTTTTGATTCAGCCTTTAATCCAGCTCCAGCTGTAGGAGATAGGATCTATCAAATATTAGGTGGATATCCTATTTGGCAACATGAATATGGCTATGATCGTGTATTCTATGACATCATTACAGCAATTCGATCATCGATTGAAACCTGTGACATCAGCTTTGTTGGAGGAGATCCATCTCAAGACACATCTGTGGGTTTAAATAGACGTATTAAGCTATTCCGTGTTGAGCCTGACTTTGTACAAGAAGGTCCTATGCAATTACAAATTGTAGGCCGTGGATATGCAAGAGGTCCGGAACAATATACTGAAAAATATACTTTTTATCCCGAAACAGATAAGGTAGATTTACAGGTAGAAAACCGTGAAATGAGGCTAATCTTTACATCAGACGCTTTAAATGGTACCTATCAAATGGGTCGTATTTTGATCATCGCTGAACCAGGAGACGAACGTGCCTAGAGTACCCGTTAATTTAGACTTTATCCCAAGCCATTCGACTTGGGAACAATGGAATGCTAATCTAGTTCATTATTTCTCTCAGCAACACATTCCTGTGTTGCCTGAGGAAGAGTGGCAGACAGTAGCTAATATTTTAGTCAATAACCCTGTTTGGTCGTCTTATAATGTACCTTCAGGCATTCATTTTAATAACTGGGAAGATTGGGCTAGTGCTTTTACTTTAGCAGTAAATGGGGCACAAAGTCGTTAATTTTGCGTGTAATTAGATATATAGTATAAGGATTTGATATGAAGAAAAAAGCAGGTTTAGCATATTTTGATGACGGTGGATCAGCCGATGATTACTGGACTGGTGGAGGTTGGGATCCATCCCAAGATACTTCATCAAGTGTAGGATCTACAGATTGGTGGCGAGGATCTTCTTCTGATAATGGCTCATCTTCATCAGGTGGTGGTTGGGATCCATATTATGATCCTAATGACTATTATGATCCTTATTATGGAGGATCTTCATCAAGCGGTGGCTATGATCCTAATGATTATTATGTTCCTTCTTATGATCCTAATGACTATTATTATGAATATGAAGGATATGATCCCAATGACTATTACAACGCACCTGCTTACGATCCTAATGATTACTATATTCCCGCTTCTAATGGTCAAGGATCTACAGGTTGGTGGATAGGCTCTCCTTCAAGTGGTGGTGGAGGGTATGATTATACCTATTATGATCCAGGACCAGCAATTCCAGACTATAATTCTACAGACTGGTGGCAAGGTGATGCTGGCACATCTGATTATTATACAGGTGGCGGCTATGATCCAGGTCCATCTATTCCGGATGCTGGATCTACTTCTAACTCTGGATGGTATTATGGCGTAGGTCTTCCAGAGGGTTGGTATCCTGATGAAGGTGGCAGTGGATATGACAGCACTGGATATGGGGGCAATTATTCTGGCTCTGGTTCTAGTGGCTATTCTGGCTCTGGTTCTAGTGGCTATTCTGGCTCTGGTTCTAGTGGCTATTCTGGCTCTGGTTCTAGTGGCTATTCTGGCTCTGGTTCTAGTGGCTATTCTGGCTCTGGTTCTAGTAGTTCAGGCTCTGGTTCTAGTAGTTCAGGCTCTGGTTCTAGTAGTTCAGGCTCTGGTTCTAGTAGTTCAGGTATGTCTTATCCCGGCAGTAGCGGTTCTATGCCGGGAATTGCAGGCTCTGGCGGAGGTGGAGACAATGGAGGTAATTTCCAATTAACAGATTTAAGTGCGTGGTCTCATGCTGACGGAGGCTTGATTGGACACAATCCACAATTCTACAGCCAAGGTGGATTAAATAATACTTATGTACAAGGCGGTACTGCAGGTACAAGTGATAAAGTTCCTGCTATGTTATCTGATGGTGAATTTGTAATTCCTGCTGATGTTGTTGCAGCATTAGGTGATGGTAATAATGAAGCAGGTGCTGCAAAATTAGACGGTGCATTAACAAATATTCGTAAACATAAACAATCAAACGGCTCAGGATTACCTCCTAATGCTAAAGATTTAACTCAATACATTACTAAATTAAAACATAAGGCGAAAGCATAATGGCATTACCATCAACCACCCCCAATACCGTTCAACAAACTAGTGTTGCTCCTGTACAAGGTGCTACGTCTAATACCGTAGGATATTTTGGAGCTCCGTCATATACTGAATTACCTCAATGGTATAATACTGCTACCCAGAATGCTTTAAATTTAGGTATTAATAACGCAACATCGGCTAATGCTGCAGCTAATAATGCTAATGTCAACATTGCCAACGCTGTTAATAATCTTAATGAAGGTATTAATACTCAAACAGGTAACTTAAATCAAATTTCTGGTGGTGCTGCTAACCCATGGTTAGCTAATGGTCAAGCTAATACTCAAACAGCTTTTGGTCAATTATTTCAAAATCAACAAAACCAATTAAATAGCGTACTTCCTGACATCCAAGCAGGCGCTGATGCTGCTGGTATTGCATCAGGTAACTTTGGTGGTCTTCGTGGATTAACAGCAGGTAATACTGCACGAGCTAAAGCTGCAAATGACTTAGCAGTTCAACAATCACAAGCATGGAATCAAGCTCAAACAACAGGTGTCAATGCTGCTAATGCTGCAGTAAACGCTGGACAAACAGGTGTTCAAGGTGCCCTATCCGCTGGTAACTTTGGTGTTAATGCACCACTCAACGTAGCAGGTGCTTTAGGTAACTTATTAAGCGGTACTAAAGTGGGATCTTATAATATTTCAGGTCCTTCACAAGCTCAAATTGATCAATATTACTCTGCACTTAATTCAGGTGGAGGCTATAGTGTATTTGCACATGGTGGTAAGGTCAAACGTTATGCCCCTGGTGGTGCTTTACCTATGCGTAAACCTTTAGGTGCTAATCCATCGAATCGTGATACGTATATGGATAAAAGATTAGGTGCTAATCCATCAAATCGTGATATGATGGGAGAAGTTCCTCCTGAAGAAATTCAAAGAATGCGTGATGAACAACAACAACGCATGATGCAAGAAGCTTATCGTAGATCTCAATTTGCTAATCAAAGAGGATTAGGTGCTAACCCATCGAATCAAGATATGATGAATAATCAAAAAGCTCAAGGAGCTAACCCATCAATCCTTGAACAAATTTTCATGGGAGGTAGAAGATAATGGCTACTGAATATGACAATCAAGGTGGATTAAATAATCCTGATGTCAATGCGGCTTCTCAAAGCCAAGACATTAGAAATACACTGCAAGCAGAAATTGATAGACAAAATGCTTATACACGTAGTCGACAATTTCGCGCGCGTAATGCAGCGGCTTGGTTAACCCCCTATTCTAATCTAGCTCAAGCGTTAGCTACAAGTGATGCTTCTCGTGATCGTCAATATCAAGATCTATTTAAAATGAGACAAGAATTAGGTCAAGCGGAATTATTAAAATCATTAAGACCTCAAGCACTTCAATCATTTGCTAATTATGATCCAGCAACGCGTGCTTCATTAGAAGCTCAATACAATATGAATCCTGGGCAAGCAACAAAAGCAGGCTCTGGTTTAGGCGTTGATAGAAATTTAGCTACTCAAGCAGATGAATTTAAACGTCAACAAATGGAACTTGAAGCGGACTTACGAAACAAAGCGCCTACAGAAGATCAAAAAAATCTAGCTGCAGCTGGTATTGAACCAGGTTCCCCTGAATACAGAGCAAAAATGTTAGGCGATTCTGATATGGCTACTTGGAAACAAAAACAAGATTACGCCAATACGCTTGCTGAAGGTAAAGCTAATAGACAATCTGCATTAGACCTCAATAGAGAATTAACAGTTGCTCAAGTTAAACTAGAAGAAAAAGAATCTCAAAAATTAGCAGAAAAACGAAGTACTGAAGGCGCTGGAGCTTTACAAGCGTTAAATACAGTGAATTCTTTATATGATATTTTAAAAAATCCAAAATTTGAATCAAGTTGGGTTGATAGAATACCAGGTTCCGGTATTGGTCGTCAAATCTTCGATCCTGAAACAAGTGAACTTCAAGACAAATATAGAGGTGACGCAGCTAAACTTGTATTGCCTTCAGCTAAACAATTAGGTTCTAATCCATCTAACCGTGATGCTCAAATTATTCAATCAACATTAGGGACAGTAGGTGAAAGAAAAGGAGCTTTAGGCGCTAAACTTTATTCTGCTGAAATCCAATGGAAAGTGGCTCAAGCTAAAACACAATTTAAAGGATCCGAAGCTGAATGGTCAGCTCCTGGTGGTCCTGGCGAAAAAGCTTGGTCAGATGCTATTGAAGAAACTAATCCTAAATATGAAGGCCTTAGAACAAAAGGGAATACTGATACTTCATCTAAATCTAGTTCACATCCTGATGACATAAATAATCTTTTAGGTAAATATAAATAAATAAATAATGGCAGATTTATCACAAGTATATGAAGCTTTAAGAAAAGCGGACGCAGCTGGTAACACAGAAGATGCACAACGATTAGCTGAGTATATAAGATCTCATTCAGCTGACCAAGAAAAAAAGGCTGCTCCTGAAGTAAATAAAAACGCTGGTATTGGCAGTGATATTGCTCGTACGGCTTTAGGTGTTGCTCAAGGCGCTATTGTAGATCCAGTATTAGGTATTGCTCAATTAGGCGGTCATCTAGTAGGCGCTGGAGATACTGTCGATAAATTAGTAAACGCAGAAGAAGAATTATACAAAAAAGGTCGAGCGGAATTAGGCGGTGAAGGCATTGATGTTTCTCGCGGTATAGGAACAGTCGCTGGAGCTTTTATTCCTGGAGGAGCTGCCGGAAAAGCTGCTAGCTTATCTTCTAAAGCTATTAATCCTATATCATCAGGACTTAAAGCTCTTGCTCCAGAAGCATTAGCTGCTGCAAAAACAACATTAGCTAAAGCTCCCGTTGTTGGAAAATCTTTAACTGGTAATATTGCAAAAGGTGCAGCTACTGGCGCTGAACAAGCTTTAGTTGCTCCAGAGTTCGATCCTGAAAAACAAGGTGAAAATTATTTCGGTGAAAAATCTTTATTAGGTGGTGCTGCATTTGGAGCTATTGCAAATCCATTACTTAAAGCAGTCACTCCTAAATCAGGATCTTTAGGTGAAAAACTAGCTAATGAAGGTGAAGGCACATTAGGGCAACAGTCTCAAAATGAGTACATTCAAAAATTAGAAAGAGGATTATCTAAATTTGCTCCTTTTATAGGGCCTAGAACTATTACTAGTCAAGAAAAAGCCATAGCTAAAATTAAAGCAGAACAAGATGTTAAATATGGAGATTTATATAAAGGTGCAAAATTAGAACCTTCTTCTGAAGTTGATGATATTGTTTCTGGTTTAGTTAATTCTGCAAAAGAACGTAGAAATACTTTTACATCCGTTGGAAAAGAAGATGCAAAAGACATATTAGGAATTGCTAAAGCTATCAGAGCTAACGTAAAAAGCTCTGTGCCTCCTCCACCTCCACCTACATCTCGTACTGGATCTTTAGGTGAACCTATTCAAATTGAAGGTATATCAAAAGCAACACCTGATAAAGCATTAGAAGGTAGAGATTTAGATCGAGTATTAAAAGCTCTTAATGAAGAAAAAGATAAAGCCTTTAGAGACGGTAGACACGGTTTAGGATATACGATTAAAGATACAGTAGAAAAATTAAAGGGTGCTGTTGCAGCAAAAGATCCCGATTTTAGAAAACGTTTAAATGACCTTAATAGCGAGTATGCTCAATATAAAAACTTAATATATCAGCTTCCTGGAAAATCAAACGATATTCGTGCTGCGCTTACTACAGGGCAAATCATAGGTAACTTTGCAAGAGAAAATCCATCTTCACTATTAAATATTCCTGGTGTCGCAGCAATGCCTTTACCGTTATTATTTACAAATCCAGGGTTTACTAGAAACATACTTAAAGGCTTGTCTAGAGGTATTCCATTAAACGCCAGTGATAAAATACAACCGGAAGAACGTAAACGCGGTGGATTAACAACGCAATATAAAAAAGGAGGACTCTCATGGTAGAAAAACTAAAATCATTACTTAATAAAGTAAAGCAACCTGTAGCGCATGTCTTACAAGTTGCTAAACGTGTTATCAATTTTGTGCTAGATGAAATTATTCATCTATGCAATTTCTTAAAAGCTTACTTCCTATAACGCTTATCTACCCACGTTTCTGCGGCTAGAGGAAAATCTTCTGCCCATGACGGTGGTGTAGACATTACTTGAAGTAACGTTTTCTCAGCTTGGAGAGCCTCATGTTCGCCAGCTAACATTAATATCTCATCGTGGATTAAGTTAATCACTTCAAATCCCAAACTATCCAGCGTCAAGGCTGCATGGGCTAAAAAGTCCCTCGCAGTTCCTTGGACAGCTGATTGGAATATCGAAGATCCGATTAACTTATTTCTACCCCATTTACGTGTGTAAGTGTTTTGGTTTCTAACTGTAATGCCCTCACGTACATCACCCCATGGAGTCAATCCATTTTCAATCAATGGATCTTGCCAGCATATGAGTCTGCCTGATGGTAGTCTCATCCATAACGCTTTCTTGCCGTACTTGAAATTAATCTTGGTGTACTTAAACGCAACACCAGGTTCCCTAACGGCTGAAATAGCCGCTGCCTCCATACCAGACCATGCTGCTTTAACCTTAGCATATGAAGAGCGATAGGTATTAACTAAGCTCGTCGCTTCTTGGATGTTAATCTTAACGCCCATCTTTTCAGCGTAGTCCACAAGCCCTTTGGCTCCTTGTCCAAACATTGATCCCAAGACAGCAGACTTAGCAATTTGTCGTTGTCCTTTATCGACCGCATCATATGATACTTTATACATTTGTGCCGCGAAAGTTTTGTATTCATCTAATCCTTGCCTAAAAAGATCTACTTTATCGTGTTGATGAGAAATCCATGATGCAACGCGATTCTCAATAGAAGAGAAATCTGCATCAATAAAAACATGGTGATCAGGAGCTTTAATGACAGATCTAACCAATGAGGATAATTCTGGCATCGTTCCATGTAAGCCATTAACAAGCACACGATCGATAGCGTTATGAATAGCTTCATCATCAATGGTGGGTCTTGCAATATTTTGAAGATTGAGACCTCCTCGACTAGCCCAACGACCAGTAGAAGCGCCATGGTAAACAAGAGTATTTCTAATACGACCATCAATGGTTGTGATTTCTTTGATCTTTTCATATTTAGCCACCGCAGTCTGTGAACCTTGCTTTCTTAGATATAGTACCCTACCGGCTATATCGTCGGTTAGGCTACTTGATAATAGTTTGTCAACGGTCTCAGAAGTGAGGTCTTCTAATTGTAATCCTCGACCATTTAAGAACTCAATAAGTTTAGCCGGTTGTGACGCTGAGATGCCTCCTGTTAGTTCTTTGATCTCTTTGTCAACAACTTCTTGAGCGATATTAACAGCGTTAATCGCATTATGAATCTCTTTAAGCTCAACTGGAACTCCTTTGTCATTAATCTTGGCAGTTAATTGCCATACGCGCCATTCGTCTTCTGATAGGTCTCTTAACTTAGAGACAATAGATATCTCGGTTCGAACGTCTTGTTTACAATATTCATATAGCTGTGAAAGTAATTCCGGATCCTTATTGAAGGTGCCGTCCTTTTGTGGCTTAGATAATTTTTGAAGTAAACGTTTACCAATAGGATCTTTCTTATATTCTGTGTCTAAGAATTCACCAGCTTCATCTAAGCTTTGAGGTATGTTACTTGCTGCAGCCAATGCCATAGAATCACGAAAGCGTGATAGATCAACATCATGCTTTAATACATGTTTCATAATGTTATATTCAAAGCCTGCATTCCATGCCCAAAACTCTGGATCTACAAACACTGGAAACGGTTGGTCCGGTGTCCATAGCTGAACGTCTTGTCCTTCTAATGCATACGCCATACAGATCACTTCCGTAGATGGATCTTTAGCGTATACGTCTAATCCTACATCTTTTAAATCTACTGCAGACCTTGTTTCAAAGTCTATCGAGATCTTAGCCATATTAATCCTCTATTTTGTTATACCGATATATTACCTGAGTATCGGGTCGAACAACAGCATTTTTTGCATTTAATTCATCT
>Ga0222712_10003766_pt1 | contig 16277 bp, 16 predicted proteins | sample C33_657DmetaG_FD_165043 | JGI IMG/M metagenome (GOLD analysis project Ga0222712, IMG submission 165043) | Estuarine water microbial communities from San Francisco Bay, California, United States - C33_657D | ecosystem: Environmental > Aquatic > Marine > Unclassified | place: USA: California...
TTCAAAAAGGCGGCGTAAATATTGTGGTTGGCTCACATGGCATGGTTCCATATGCCGAAAAAGGCTGGGCATATCAGCGGGAGATGGAACTTTTCGTAGAAAGTGGAATGTCAAACTCAGCGGTTATACATGCCGCCACAATGGTAAATGCACGCTTTTTCAGGATAGAAAAGGAATTAGGCAGCATCGAGATAGGGAAGCTTGCAGATATGATACTGGTTAGAGGTAATCCTCTGGAAGATATTAAAGTGATGAGGAATATTGAGAGAGTGATGATCAACGGGGTATTTGTCAAATAAATTTATTCGTTGGTATAGTAAAACTCATTCAAAAACCGGTTAATAAAGCATAGAAAAGCCCTGATCCAGATTAAAATGAAGTTATTCAATTGAAAAAAATATTACTATTCGTATTAGTCATCCAATCTATAAGCGTGTACGCCCAGAATGATTCATTGAAAAATCTGACTTTTAATGCTTATGCTGAATTATATTATAGCTATGATTTTGCAAAACCTGCAAATCATGAAAAACCAGATTTTATATACAATCATAAAAGGCATAATGAGATCAATGCAAACCTCATTTTGTTAAAAACAAATTACTCGGCCACAAATATCAGGGCAAATTTGGGCTTAATGGCAGGGAACTATTCCAGGTATAACCTTAGTGCAGAACCACTCTTGGCAAAACATCTGTTTGAAGCGAATATGGGTATCAAATTATCAAAAGATAAAAATCTTTGGCTGGATGCCGGAATTCTACCTTCCCATATCGGATTTGAAAGTGCGATAAGCGCCGATTGCTGGAACCTAACACGAAGTATTCTGGCTGAAAATTCTCCCTATTATGAGACAGGAATTAAACTAGGCTATTCAACTAAAAATGGAAACCTTAGTATGGCATTTTTAGTTTTAAATGGATGGCAAAGGATTAAAAAACTAAATTTAATTCAAAAACCTTCCTTTGGAATTCAGGTTAATTATAAACCCTCCGAAAAGTTATCACTGAATTACAGCAACTTCACAGGTACAGACATTCAAAACAACTTTAATGCCTTAAGAAGCTTTCATAATTTATACATGCAATTTGCGATGAGTAAAAAACTGGGTATGATTGCGGGTTTTGATATAGGCACCGACAAGTACAACAGCATTGACTATGGAACCTGGTATTCACCTGTATTGATTATGAGATATTCGGTCAACGACCAAATCAAACTGGCAATTAGGGGAGAATATTACAATGATAAAAACCGGATCATCATCCCAACAAATAACCTCAATGGCCTAAGAGTATCAGGTATTTCAAGCAATTTCGACTATCAAATAAGTAAAAAACTTCAATTCAGAATTGAAGGTAAGGCCTACATTGCAGCTGAAAGGGAGTTTAGTAATAATTCGAATAAAAACTATTCACTCACCACAAATTTGACTATTAAATTTTAATGTAGTTTTAGCTTGAGCTCCATTTTATATCGGTTTAATCTGCATCCTGAGGTTTAGTCTAGTTGCTAACAATTGCACTAAAAGTTCGGAAATGTAACAAATACAAGCATTTATCCATCTTAAAGGAAATAAAACTCATGAGAATAAAAGCCCTTTTATACGCTTTTCTAATATCAATGTTATTGACGATATCTGTATCAGCACAAGAAAAGAAGGTTGCTCATACATCCTTAGAATTATATAAAGAAATTGAACTAGCCGACAGCATCCTATTTCAGGCCTTCAACAGGCAGGATATGATTACATTTAAGGCCATGTTTACAGAAGATTTGGAATGGTTCCAAGACAATGGCGGGCTCATACCCTATAAAACCATTTTTGAAAATTTCGGAAATACCTTTAAGAATGAGAATAAACTCAGTAGAGTATTGGTGAGAGGAAGCCTGGAAGTACACCCATTAAAAGATTATGGAGCTATACAGATCGGATCACATCAGTTTCGTCATTTTGAGAATGGAAAAGAAGAAGTCGGAACCTTTAAATTTCTAATGATTTGGAATAAAAAAGATGGTAATTGGAAGATCTCCAGAGTTGTAAGCTATGACCATTAATAGAAATTGTGACACTATAATTAATTGAGAAATATCAATTTTTCATCTATATATTTACCTTGAATCAAATTTCATACATTCACTATTTATCGGCTAAAATTAATTGAAAAGTCTAAACCTACTTAACCTAAATAACTCATTATGTTTTTAATTATCATTGGAATATTTGCCCTTATTGCCAGCTTTTTTATGGCCTCTCAGGATGGACCGGCAGCACGATTTAGTATGATTACACGTATTGGCGCAATCATATTAGTACTAATCGGTGCATCATTTTCCATGTTCAAAGTAGTTGAGTCAGGAGAAGTTGGTGTTAAAACGCTTTTCGGAAAAGTTGATAACGATGTTTTATACAGTGGTTTAAATATTGTAAACCCCGTGATGGAGGTAACTACCTTTGATGTAAAAACTCAAAATTATACCATGTCAGGAGTACATGATGAAGGATCTAAAGCTGGCGACGATGCCATTAGGGTTCTTTCGGCAGATGGTTTGGAAGTGATTATTGACCTTTCTGTACTTTTTAAGGTTAAACCTTCTTCTGCACCTGAAATTCTTCGTACCATCGGCAAAGACTATTTGGATAAGATTGTAAGACCCATATCACGTACTGCCATAAGAGATAATGCAGTTTCGTATGATGCTGTGGCGCTTTATTCGAGTAAGCGGGATGAATTCCAAAATAAAATATTCAATACAATCAATAAGAGTTTTACTAAACGCGGACTTGATCTGGAACAATTACTAGTCAGAAATATTACCTTACCACCATCCGTTAAAACCACCATTGAATCAAAGATCAATGCTGAACAAGATGCCCAAAAAATGACCTTTGTGCTCCAAAAAGAAAGACAGGAAGCCGAACGAAAACGAGTTGAAGCTCAGGGTATAGCAGATTACCAAAGAATCTTGTCTACAGGATTAAGTGATAAACAGCTTCAATATGAAACGATCAAGGCCCAGAAGGAAATTGCACTTTCACCAAACACTAAGGTCATCATTATGGGAAATGGTAAAAGTGCTCCAATAATTATTGGGGGGAATTAATTGGATGAGCAATTAATCAAACAGTTGAAAAAAGATCAAATAAGCGTATGAAAATCAAGTTCAGCTTATTAACGCTAGTGTTATTAGTATTTCTAACTGTACTTGTTAAAGCTCAATCAAGTATAAAACTAGGATCAGCAACAGACAATCGTGCGTTTGTGTTAAGCAAAGAAAAAGGCAAATTTGTTGCCCTTCATTTCCTACTTAAAACAGAATGCCCCTATTGTATACGCCACACTCAGGAATATTTCAGTAAAGCAAAAACGCTTAAAAATGTAGTGCAAGTATTTATTAAACCCGATACTGAACTTGAAATCAGAGCATGGGCGGGAAAATTAGCAGCTGAGGATCTGAAAAATTTTCCAATCTATCGCGATCCCGATTCGCAATTAGCCAATCAACTGGGAATACCTGATGGTTATAAATTTCATAATCAGATTGTACATTATCCTGCTACAATTTTATTTGACAGGAAGGGTAAAGAAGTATATCGTTATGTTGGGAAAAATAACTCGGATCGTTTATCTTTCGATCAACTGGCTTTAAAAATTCAGGAATTGAGTAAAAAATAAATGGATATCTGCTTAAATTAACTAAGCAAAAAAAATACCTAATCAATTCAAGCATAGAAACTTCAGACGCACTTTTTACTTCGTTAAATGATCTAGATAGCGCCCAGTGTTTGTCGGAGCAATTTGCCTTGCTGGATAGTGATAAACCTCATCCTCTATGCAAGATTGCAGCAGAACAAGTGCAAGATTATCTGATCAATCAAAAAGACTGGATTCATAACTTTGGTTTAAACTCAACACAAAAAGGAACTGTAATTGGCAAGATGTTTGGAGTTCTGGTAGTTAAAAATCATCGAAATGAAACAGGTTATCTTGCTGCTTTTTCAGGAAAACTTGGAGGTGCTAACCATCATGCTAAATTTGTTCCTCCGGTTTTTGACAGCCTAACAGAAAACAACTTTTTAAATCGAGGAATGGCTGAACTCAATAAAATGAATCAGGAAATTTCTGAAGAAAATGAATATAGACTGCAGGGCTATCTAGATCGAATCAATGTTCTGAAAATCACAAGAAGAAAACTCTCCAATGGCTTGCAACAAGAATTATTCAATAATTATCATTTTTTGAATCAACATAGTGAAGAAAAGAGCTTGAATGAGCTTTTTGCGCAAGCTTCTTATAAAAATCCTCCTGCAGGTGCCGGAGAATGTGCCGGACCTAAACTACTTCAATATGCGTTTCAACATAAAATGAAACCAATCGCTATCGCAGAATTCTGGTGGGGCCAGTCTCCAAAATCAGAACAATGGAAGCATGGCCACTATTATCCCTGCTGCAAAGAAAAGTGTGAGCCTATTCTGGCACACATGCTAGACGGAATAGTTTGATGATTTAATATGCTCTATAGCATGTTTGATATACTTGAATTTTAGCATCAGCAACTAAAATATAAAAAAATCTTTTTTCTGAATTCAATCAAATTTTATTCATTTTTTTATCTGAATTATTAAAATATTTCTATTTTAGAGATGTAATATTTTAATTACAATTAAACCTTTGCCTTATTGCGAGCCAGCTCACAAATTTATTACATGTTACTATTAAACGTTAAGCATTACAAAAACTATGGCACCGAATAAGTTAGTTTCCGTAGTTATACCGGCATTTAATGAGTCAGAAAACATAGTCAAAATATGTTCAGAACTTGGCGAAGTTTTCAGCAAGCTAAAATACTCTTACGAAATTATCCTTGTAGCCGATGGCTGCACAGATAATACATTGGAAATCATCGAAGCGCTCATTTCAACTAATAATAACATATTTTTCATTGAGTTTTCACGAAATTTTGGTCATCAGCTAGCATTAAAAGCCGGCTTAGACTATGCAAAAGGGAATTGTGTCATCAGTATGGATTGCGACCTTCAGCACCCTCCAGGACTCATTCCTGAATTATTAGCAAAATGGGAAGAAGGATTTGAAGTGGTTTACACTATTCGTTTAGAAGATAAAAAACTACCACTGGGTAAACAACTATCTTCGAGGCTTTTCTATAAAACATTAAACAGCCTTTCAAATGTTGAACTAGAAACCGGATCAGCAGATTTCAGATTACTTGACAGCAAGGTATTATCAGTGATCCGAAATTTTCATGAGAATGAGCCATTTTTGAGAGGATTATTTAAATGGGTAGGGTTTAAACAAACTTCAATAGTGTTCAAGCCTAATGCCAGGCATAGTGGAAAAAGCAAATACAGTGTCCAGAAAATGATCAAATTTGCACTGCAGGGAGTAACATCATTTTCTGTCAAACCTTTATATGCTGCTATCTATCTAGGCTTTTCATTCTCTATATTATCTATTTTATATCTCCCATATGTGATACATGCTTTTCATACCGGCAAGGAGGTTTCCGGCTGGGCATCTATCATCATGACCATTGTATTTTTTGGTGGACTACAACTGACCATTTTAGGGATTATTGGAATCTATATCGGAAAAATGTTCATGCAAGTAAAGAATAGACCTAATTATATCATTCGTTCCACAAATATTAAAGAACAGCAGTATTGATTCTTCTTAGTTTTGATATAGAGGAGTTTGATATGCCTCTGGAATATGGAAAAGAAATATCTTTTCAGGATCAGATAAGTATATCCATAAATGGCACAAATCATATTCTCGATATTCTCGAAAAGCATAGGGTAAAAGCTACCTTTTTCAGTACGGTAGTCTTTGCACAAAATGCACCAGATATAATCAAGCGAATAATCAAAAGTGGTCATGAACTCGCATCTCACGGGTATTTTCATTCAGCATTTGAGCCTGAACATCTTGCATCATCCAGAAATGAACTGCAAATGATTTCATCTAAGGAAATAACCGGATTTAGAATGCCGAGAATGAAGTCAGTTGATGAAAATGAGGTCAGAAAGGCCGGTTACCTCTATAATTCATCTATTAATCCAACATGGCTACCCGGACGTTATAATAATTTAAACCGGCCACGAAATAAATTCAAAGAAGCTGGTATATGGCAAATTCCAGCATCTGTTAGTCCGATACTGCGTTTCCCTTTGTTTTGGCTATCCTTTCACAATCTCCCAATAAAAATATATCAGTGGCTAGCTGAAAGAACACTTAAAAAGGACGGATATCTTAACATTTATTTTCATCCCTGGGAATTCACCGACCTAGAAGATAAAAATCGGTTTGGCTTTCCCGTATATCTGAGTAAAAACTCAGGAATAAAAATGATAGAACGAATGGATTCATTCATTAGCGATTTTAAACGGAAGAATTACCAATTCAGTACCATTTCAGATTTTTTGAAAAATTAAAACCAAAGTAACCCATTAGTACAGAGCAATTGAATCTGTTATATTCTGCAATAAGTAACAAATTAGACTGACTATCATTCATAGCAAGATTAGCATTCAAATTCAATCTCATTTTTTTTTCAACTACCCTTGCCAATTAATCAAATTCTCGTATCTTTGCAATCCCTATTTTTAGGGCATTTAACAAATAATACATAATTTAAATTAAAGCAAGTGAATACGTTAAGTTACAAAACTGTCTCTGCCAATAAAGCGACCGCCAACAAAGAATGGGTAGTTGTTGACGCTCAGGGCGAGATTTTGGGGCGCTTGTCTTCTAAGATCGCAATGATCATCAGAGGAAAAAACAAGCCATCGTTCACCCCACACGTAGACTGCGGAGATAATGTAATCGTTATCAATGCAGACAAAGTAAAACTGACAGGAAACAAATTTGCCAATAAGCAATATGTTTCTTATACAGGTTATCCTGGTGGTCAGAAATTCATTTCTCCAAAGGAGTTAATGGCAAAGCATCCTACCCGCGTGGTAGAGAAGGCTATACGTGGAATGTTACCTAAAAACAGTTTGGGCCGTGCACTGTACAAAAACCTGTTTGTTTATGCAGGTACTGAACATCCGCATGCAGCACAAAATCCTCAAACCATTAAACCGTAATTAAGAGAAATGTCAACTACAAACACTTCAGGAAGAAGAAAAACAGCAGTTGCACGCATTTATCTAACAGATGGAAGCGGCAAGGTTACCGTAAACGGTAAAGATTACAAGGAGTATTTTCCAACATTGCCATTACAATACATCGTAATGCAGTCAACCGAAGTTTCTGAATCAACAGGAAAATTCGATGTGATTGTAAACGTTGCCGGCGGTGGTGTTAAAGGACAGGCTGAAGCCGTTCGTTTAGCAATTGCCAAGGCTATTGTAGAGCTTGACCCAGAGAAAAAACCTGCATTGAGAGCTAAAGGTATTATGACCCGCGATGACCGTATGGTTGAGCGTAAGAAACCAGGTCGTAAGAAAGCCCGTAAGAAATTTCAATTTAGTAAACGTTAATCTCAGGAGGATCAGACAATGGCAAGAACAACATATCAAGATTTATTGGATGCAGGTGTACATTTTGGTCACCTTACCCGCAAATGGGATCCGAAAATGGCACCGTACATTTTCATGGAGCGTAATGGCATCCACATTATAGACTTAAATAAAACGCTAACAAAATTAGAAGAAGCTGCTGCTGCGATCAAACAAATCGTAAAGTCAGGTCGCAAAATCTTATTTGTTTCTACAAAGAAACAAGCTAAAGATATTGTTGCTGAGCAAGCTCGTTCTGTAAATATGCCTTACGTAACCGAACGTTGGTTAGGTGGTATGTTAACTAATTTTGCTACTGTTCGTAAGTCGATCAAAAAGATGTCAAACATCGATAAGATGACTAAAGACGGAACTTTTGATGTTTTATCAAAGAAAGAAAAATTAATGATACAGCGTGAGCGTATCAAATTAGAGGCACTTCTTGGAGGTATCGCTGATCTGAACCGTTTGCCTGCAGCATTATTCATAATTGACGTAAAGAAAGAACATATCTCTGTAGCTGAAGCGATGAAATTAAACATCCCTACTTTTGCAATGGTAGATACGAACTCTGATCCGTCAAATATCGACTTCCCTATCCCAGCGAACGATGATGCAACTAAATCAATCACATTGATCACAGATGTTATCATGAAAGCTATCCATGAAGGATTAGACGAGCGCAAGCGCGAAAAAGATGAAGAAGCTGACAAAGAAGCTGCAGTTGCTAAAGCAAAATCAGATACTGAAGGCGAAGCAAAAGAAGAAACAGCAACTCCAGGAAAACGTACCCGTAAGGCTACAGGATTAGAGGGTGTTGCAGTAGTAGCTGAACCAGAAGCAAAAGACGAAGAATAATTGCTGAATTTAATCGCAATTGCCAAGGCATAATCTACATTGAACAAGGATATAATCCTCAATCAATTACAGATTTTACCTTATCAACTATCAAATTAATTTTAATAATATCCCTTTAAATCCCCGCCCAAAGCGGGGGTTCAAAGGATTAAAAGAAAAATAACATGTCTACAGTACAAATTACTGCCGCAGATGTAAATAAATTACGCCAGCAAACCGGAGCCGGTATGATGGATTGCAAAAAAGCATTAACCGAAGCAAACGGTGATTTTGAAGCTGCAATTGATAACCTTCGTAAAAAAGGTGCAAAAGTTGCTGCAAGCCGTCAAGATCGTGAATCAAATGAAGGGGTAGTTATCGCAAAAACAACGGCCGACGGAAAACGTGGTGTTGTTGTTGAATTTAATTGCGAAACCGACTTCGTTGCAAAAAATGCTGATTTCGTTGCATTCGCAAACAGCATTGCAGACCTGGCAATTGAGAAAAACCCTGCTTCATTAGAACAACTAGTTGAACTTGAGCTTAATGGCGAAAAATTAGCTGATACCATCATTTCACAAATTGGAAAGATTGGTGAAAAAGTTGGTGTTTCTAAATTTGAGAATGTCACAGGTGAAAAAGTTATCGCTTATATCCACGGAAATTATCGTTTAGGCGTATTAGTAGCATTAAGCTCTAATCCAGCTAGCGCTGATGAGGTTGGTAAAGATGTAGCGATGCAGATTGCTGCAATGAACCCGGTTGCTATCGATAAAGGTGATGTTGACTCAAGAACTATTGAAAGAGAACTTGAAATTGCTAAAGATGTGATCCGTGCCGAAGGCAAACCTGAAGAAATGGTTGAAAAGATCGCTGCAGGCAAGCTTAATAAATTCTATAAAGATTCTACTTTACTAAATCAGGAGTTTGTAAAAGACTCTACTAAAACTGTTGCACAGTTTTTAAATGATGTAGAAAAAGGCCTCACCGTTTCTGCATTCAAGCGGGTTCAGTTAGGAGCTTAATATTTTAAATCCTCTCCAAAACGGAGAGGATTTTTTTTGTCTGAAAATTCCTGTGTCAGCAACCCGAAATGATTAAAACAAACATTAAACAAACGATTTAATGATTATTTTTAATTATCAAAAAATCGATCTGATAATTAAAAGCAAAAAACAAACGGATGAATATTGCACTAATAAACGCCACCATATTTACCGGGGAAGAAAAATTAGAGAATAAATCTATCCTTATTCAAAACGGCCTGATATTCTCAATCACTGACCAATCAGAAATACCTTCAGATTACCAAATCACCGATCTTCGCGGACTGTTTATTGCTCCTGGTTTAATAGATCTTCAGATTTATGGAAGCGGAGGAAAATTATTTGGCGCTTTACCAGATGAAGAAGGTCTAGAACAATTAGAAAAAGACCTTCTTGATCAAGGCACAACCGGATTTTTTGCCACAGCAGCAACCAATAGTGATGAAGTGGTCATTAAAGCAATTGATGCCGCCAAGGCATACCGCAAAAAAGCTAAGGGTAATTTTTTGGGCTTACACCTAGAAGGACCCTACCTGAACGAAAAAAGAAAAGGTGCACATCCAGAAAAATATATCAAAAAAGGAACTCTTTCAGAGATTAAAAGCTGGGTAGAACGAGCAGAAGGTGAATTAAAGATGATAACCATCGCCCCAGAGCTTCAAGATCAGGAATTAATTGATTACCTCTACTCCAACAATATCATTATATCAGCAGGACATAGTAATGCCAGTTATGAAGAAGCACTATCCTTTTTAAATAATCCGGTACAGGCAGCTACTCATCTTTACAATGCCATGCCACCCATTCATCATCGTGAACCAGGACTTATTCCGGCAATTTTTAAATTGAAACCATATACCAGTATCGTAGCCGATGGAGTTCATGTGAGTTTTCCTATGATCGAACTGGCTAAACGTGAATTGGGCGCAAAATTATTTTTAATTACAGATGCAGTAACTGAAAGTAATGAAGGTGCTTATCAACATAAATTTACCGGCGACCGATATACAATGCCAGACGGAACATTATCAGGATCTTGCCTTACCATGCTAAAGGCTATAGAAAACTGCGTAGAAAAAGTGAATATTTCATTAGATGAGGCCTTAAGAATGGGCTCCACCTACCCGGCGCAATTAATAAAAGATAGTGCTCGCGGACTGTTGAAAGCTGGTTACAAAGCTGACATTATTGTTTTTGATAAAAATTTTAAACATCATAGCACCTATATTTCAGGCAAACTGAACTAAAATATTTTAATAACTTTAAAAAAAAATCTCCTCATGAAGTTCAAACGTATCCTTTTAAAATTAAGCGGCGAAGCATTAATGGGCGAAAAGCAGTATGGAATCGATATTGATCGTGTTGCACAGTATGCCAAAGATATTCAGGCCGTTCACGCTAAAGGAATAGAGATCGCACTGGTAATTGGTGGCGGCAATATCTATCGCGGATTAAGTGCAGAAAAAGCAGGCATGGATCGTGTACAGGCAGATTATATGGGGATGCTAGCTACGGTAATCAATAGTATGGCATTACAGGATGCACTAGAGAAAACCGGTGTGAAAACACGTTTACTAACTGCTATAAAAATGGAGCAGATCTGTGAGCCCTTCATCCGCCGCCGAGCGGTTCGACACCTTGAAAAAGGCAGAATCGTCATTTTCGGTGCGGGTACAGGCAATCCATATTTTACTACTGATACAGCTGCCTCTTTGAGAGCAGTAGAGATCAATGCCGATGTAGTAATGAAAGGTACACGGGTAGATGGAATCTACACTGCAGACCCATTAAAAGATGCGAATGCAACAAGATACGACGAAATAACATTTGACGAGGTTTACAAAAAGAACCTAAATGTTATGGATATGACGGCATTCACCCTGTGTCAGGAAAATAACCTTCCAATCATTGTATTTGATATGAATAAACCAGGTAATTTAATGCGTCTGGTAGAGGGTGAACCAATCGGTACTTTAGTAAAAGGATAAGAAATCAAGGATTGGGTAAAGCTTAAATACCTTAGAATAGCAGGAATTTAATTAATTTTACAGATCGAACAGATATATTATGAACGAGCTAATTAAGAAACAACTGGATGATGCAAAAGCTCATATGGAAAAAGCCATTGAGTTTTGTGATAATGAACTAATAAAGATCCGTGCCGGAAAAGCAATGCCTACAATGCTTGACGGAATATTTGTAGATTATTACGGCACACCAACAGCACTTAATCAGATTGGAACTGTGAATACTCCTGATGCCCGCACACTCGTGGTACAGCCTTGGGAAAAAACTATGTTAATTTCAATTGAAAGAGCCATTATGGAGGCAAATATAGGCCTCAACCCACAGAATGATGGGATAGTAATTCGCTTGAATGTTCCACCCCTTACTGAAGAACGTCGTAAAGACTTGGTAAAAAAAGTTAAAGAGGAAGCAGAAAAAGGACGAATCGCAGTACGTAATATCCGTAAAGATGCGAATGAAAAGATCAAGCGCTCAAAATCTGAAGGTATTTCTGACGATGAAATTAAAACTGGTGAAGCTGAAGTTCAAAAATTAACAGATAGCTGCATTGCTCGTATTGACCGCCTGATGGAGGCCAAAGAGAAAGATGTGATGACTGTATAATCTTCATATACTTAAAAAGGAAAGGGAATAGGAATTTAGCTTGTTCCCTTTCTTTTTTTGCTGAAAAAATCAAAACATGAAACTATTATTAGAGTATTTAAAGAATTATAAAAGCTTGATCTTTCTGGCACTGCTTCTTGCTGCAGTAAACCAGGTCTTCTCTCTACTTGATCCCTGGATCTTTCGCAAAATCATAGACACCTATGTAACACGTTATCAGGAATATACAACAGAAGAATTTTTTAAGGGTGCAGGTTTGTTAATTCTAGCAGCAATGGGTGTTGCAATGGTTTCTCGAATCGCGAAAAATTTTCAAGACTACTACGTAAATGTGATCACACAACGCCTGGGAGCAAAAATATATTCAGACGGCCTAGCACATTCTCTAGAATTACCTTATTCAGTATTTGAAGATCAGCGAAGCGGAGAAACCTTAGGTATTCTACAAAAAGTAAGAACTGATAGTGAAAAACTGATAACCGCACTCATCAATATTGTATTTACATCATTGGTTGGTGTAACCTTTGTATTTATTTATGCAATCAATATCCATTGGTCAATCGCTGTAGTTTACATCTCTGTTATCCCTGTTCTTGGGGTAATTAGTTCTGTTTTAAGCAAAAAAATCAAGATTGTTCAGAAAGCAATAGTAAGTGAAACCACCATACTTGCTGGCTCAACAACCGAATCGCTACGCAACATTGAGCTGGTTAAAAGTCTCGGACTATCAAGTCAGGAAATCAAACGACTCAACAACACAACAGATAAGATCTTAAAACTAGAACTTAAAAAAGTAAAATATGTACGAAGTTTGAGTTTCATACAAGGCACTCTGGTTAACCTGCTTCGTAACATGATCCTGCTGCTGATGCTTTACCTGATATTCGCAGGGCGGATTAGCGTAGGAGAGTTTTTCTCTCTGTTTATTTATTCCTTCTTTATTTTCGGACCTCTACAAGAGCTTGGAAATATTATCAATATCTATCGTGAAACTGAAGTATCTCTAGAGAACTTTAAAGGAATATTAAATACACCGAAAGAGAAAAAACCAGAAAAGCCCACCATTTTAGGCCGAATAAACAAGCTAAAATTTGATACCGTAAGCTTCAAACATCAGTCGTCAAACCGGAATGCACTCGAAAATATCTCATTTGAAACTGAAAAAGGCCAAACAATTGCATTCGTTGGGCCTTCCGGATCGGGAAAAACCACCTTGGTCAAACTTCTTGTTGGGCTTTATAATCCAGACAGCGGGCAGGTACTTTACAATGAGGTATCATCTACCCATATCGACCTGAACGAACTACGTGAAAAAATTGGATTTGTAACTCAGGATACTCAGTTATTTTCAGGAAGCATTCGTGAAAATCTGCTATTTGTGCGCCCAAATGCAAGTGATGAAGATTGTATGCTCGTTTTACAAAAAGCAGCCTGCCAGAATCTACTTTCACGCGCAGATAAGGGTCTAGATACGATTATTGGAGAAGGTGGTGTAAAAGTATCAGGTGGCGAAAAACAACGCCTATCTATAGCCAGAGCATTACTTCGAAATCCAAACATTTTGGTATTTGATGAAGCAACATCTTCACTTGACTCATTAACAGAGGAGGAGATTACAGAAACTATCCGTGATGTTTCTGTGATTAGTGATCATATAACCATACTAATTGCACACCGGCTTTCAACTATTATGCATGCTGATAAGATCTTTGTTCTTGAAAAAGGCAAAATTATCGAAGCAGGTAAACATGATGAGTTACTTGCCGAAAAAGGATTGTATTTTGCCATGTGGCGTCAGCAGATAGGTGAGAAATTATCATTTTAAGTGTAAATTTTTAATTAAATTTAGTAGCGATGATTTGCACATTACTAAATATTAACATTGGGCTATGGGAAACCATCATGATCGCTTTTGCAGTCATAGCACTTCTTCTGATCATACCATTTGCGATATTTGATACCGTGAGATCAAAAGACCTGAGCACCACACAGAAATTCCTCTGGATACTGTTTATTCTGATAGCCCCATATTTGGGAGCCATTGTCTATCTTTTCTGGGGCCCTAAACAAAAAGCAATATGAGTATATTAATAATAATTCTATTTATCGGGGGCGTATTGCGCTTCCTTATGGGTATCGTTTGGTTTGTTTTGATTGTGTATACCTTGCTAGATTTACTCAGAAGTAATTTGCCAACAAACACGAAGTTATTGTGGCTGATCGTCATCCTGATCGCACCATTTCTGGGGTCAATAATCTACCTTATAGGCGGAAGAAACAAACAAATTTAATGATTGTTTATCTGTTTTAAGCTTAAAGGGACAAGTCTTTTGGTTTTGAAATAGGTAAAAATAACGATCATTATAGTAATACTTCCTCCAAAGATGACCGATGGTATAGTTCCCATCAGCCTTGCGGTAGCTCCCGACTCAAATGCCCCTATTTCATTAGAAGAATTGATGAAAATTCCATTCACTGCTGACACTCTTCCACGCATCTCTTCTGGAGTGAGTATCTGTAAAATGGTAGAGCGAATAATGACGCTGACACTATCAAACGCGCCTTCAAAGAATAAACACAAGAGTGTGAGATAAAAGTTTCGGGAAAGTCCAAAGCAAATGATCGAAATTCCAAATCCTGCAACCGCTAGCAAAAGATTTCTCCAGGGTTTATTCATTGGCGGATATTTTGCCAAAATAAACATAGTAATCACCGCCCCAAGTGCAGGTGCTGCACGCATAAAGCCAAGCCCCTCAGCTCCTACCTTCAAAATATCATGAGCAAAAATTGGCATCAGCGCTACCGCGCCACCAAAAAATACCGAAAACATGTCAAGACTTAAGGCCCCAAGAATCATTCTACTTTTAAAAACAAATCGAATACCCTCCGACAGGCTCTTAAAAATGTTTTCCTTAGGCACAAAATAAGCGGGATAATTTTTAACGAAAAATATGATGCATCCAAGAGCAAGGGCAAGAAATATAACAATCACAACAAAACAGGCTGTTATTCCACTGAAAGCATACAGCAGGCCTCCAACTGCTGGGCCCATGATGGATGCTGTTTGCCAGCTACCACTATTCCAGGTAGACGAGTTTGCATAATGCTCTTTAGGAATGATCTGTGCCATTAATGCAAAGGCTGTTGGCGAATAAAATCCACGCGTAATACCAATAAAAAATATCATTACATAAATGATGATGATCACAGGCGTTTGTCCAATTAACCTCAATACATCATCAGTAGTTACCACAGTAAGTACTGCCGAACAGCAAAGCATAGAGCCAATGATCCAAATCAGAAGTTTTTTCTTGTCTGATTTATCGGCAATATAACCACCATAAAGAGTCACCATTATAGAAGGAATGGCTTCAGCCAGACCAATCAAACCCAATGATAAGGGATCCTTGGTAAGCTGATAGATATGCCAGCCTATCACAACTGCCTGAACCTGATAGGCAAAGGTAAAGAGAAACCGCATCGCAATGTACGAGCGGAACTCCGGAAAGCGCATCGCTATATACGGATCAGTTTTAATTGCTTCTGACTTAAAATCACTCATTCGGAGCTATCAAATTAATTGCTGAAATCTACCTATTTAGTACCATATTGATCAATAAGATAGATCAGTGAAGCCATAGATGCTGCTCCAAGCTCCAATTCACGTTTATTCACATTTTCAAACACATCATTGCTAGAATGATGAATATCAAAGTACCGCTGTGAATCTGGTCTAAAACCAATAAGAACTACTCCGGGAATGACTCTCAAAGGACCAATATCAGCGCCACTGCCACCTGCGTCTAATTCATTTAAACGGTATGGAGCAAGAAGTGGCTTCCATTTAGAAAAATGCTTTAAAGCCTGAGGGGCATTTTCTACGCTAAATCCGCGGGGAGTAAATCCTCCTTCATCCGATTCCACAGCAGCAACATGTATCTCATTATTTTGCTTTGCTATCTCTGCATATTTCATTCCTCCGCGTAAGCCATTTTCTTCATTCATGAACATCACTGCCCTGATCGTGTGCTTTGGCTTAATTTTCAGCGATTTGAATATTCTTAAAACCTCCACAGACTGCATGACTCCAGTTCCATCATCATGAGCTCCTTCAGCAAGATCCCATGAATCCAGATGGCCGCCCACAGTAATGATTCCATCAGGTTTTTCAGCACCGCGAATCTCACCAATTACATTATAAGAAACCGCATCAGGAAGGGTTCGGCAGCTTTGCTTAA
>Ga0222712_10003768_pt1 | contig 16273 bp, 12 predicted proteins | sample C33_657DmetaG_FD_165043 | JGI IMG/M metagenome (GOLD analysis project Ga0222712, IMG submission 165043) | Estuarine water microbial communities from San Francisco Bay, California, United States - C33_657D | ecosystem: Environmental > Aquatic > Marine > Unclassified | place: USA: California...
TTCTTCTTTACAAACCCTAACCATTGCTCTGGCATAAGGACCATAACTGGTTCTGCACAAAGGGACTTGGTTCATGATGGCAGCGCCATCCACCAACCAACCTATTGCACCCATATCTGCCCAAGTAAGCGTTGGGTAGTTGAATATGCTGCTGTATTTAGCTTTACCTGTGTGCAATTCGTTCAGCATTTCGTCGCGACTCATGCCAAGGGTTTCAGCCGCAGAATACAAGTAAAGACCATGACCGGCCTCGTCTTGAACCTTAGCGAGTAAGGCCACTTTGCGACGTAAGTTTGGGGCTCTTGTTATCCAATTACCTTCAGGGAGCATACCAACGATTTCACTGTGTGCGTGTTGTGAGATTTGGCGCAAAAGCGTTTTGCGGTATTTCTCAGGCATCCAATCGCGTGGCTCAATCTTGATTTCTTGATCAATTTTGTCTTGAAAAATTGCTTCTAATTTTACTTCCATAATGAATATTAGTTGAGTAGAATAACTCTACAAACTTACTAATTAACAAACCACTTTACAAGAAAGTTTTTTTTCCTTTTTAATCAATTTTATTTAAGTGCTTTTAAGTGTAAAAAAAATGACTTCAATCAGTTTTATATGATGCCTTTAGTCATGTGTTATCAAATCCCCTGTCAATTAGCTTTGTAAACAGATAAAACTAATCCATATGAAATCAAATAAACTCATTTTAGCTGCTCATGACTTTAGTCCCTCTTCAAAAAATGCCATAAAAATAGCGGCAGACATTGCCTTTCAAACCAATTCAAAGTTGTTTTTGTATCATGTGGTATCAACATCGGCATTTTTGGAAGCGGAAGCATTGTATATATACAACCCAGATGATGACATCAAAAAAGTATCAGCCTGGATGCGCCGCGCCATTTCTTACTTAAAAAAGAGTAGGCCAGGTTTGCAAATTACTTTTGAAGTCGATTATGGATTTTTATTGCCTGTGTTGTCGGATAAAATCCAATCCATGTCGCCTTGGTTGTCAGTATTTGGGGTAAAAAAACGCACAGGCCTTGACAAAGTGATTTTCGGAGATGTTTGCACCGCTCTTGTGGGTAAGGTAAGAAGCCCTTTGTTGGTAGTACCTGCTAATGCCAAGTCTTTTGATGTCAACTTGGTAGCATATGGCTGGGATGGTAAAACAGCTGAAGTTCATCAACTCAATCCCATCAAAGAACTTATTGGATCAAAGTCTAATGTTCAAATCAAAGCCGTGAATGTGTCTCATTATGATCAAGACGTGGAACAAAATAAATCCCTGTTTTTAGGATTACTTAAAAAGATGTTCCCTAATCAATTAACTGGAATTCATCAGATTTTAGGGCTTGATAAAGAACATGAATTTGAAAAGGCAATTCAATCAATGAAACCTGATGTATTGGTTATTTATGCTCGTCATTACAATATTTGGCAAAGTGTTTTTCACAAGCGTTTTTCTAAATACGCCGTCAAATATACTCAAGTGCCAGTGATGATAGTAAGTCAATAAGCATATGTTATCTGATCAATTAATAGCATTTGAACCCTCTAAGCAGCAAGGCATTATGGTATGCTGTGCCCATTGCGGTTTGCCTTGCGAAGATCAATTGATTAAAGTCAACGATCAGGTCTTTTGTTGCCAAGGTTGTTCCTCTGTTTATGCCTTGCTAAACGATCATCAATTGTGTCAATATTATAAGGATGGAAATGGTAACGTGCCTGAACTTATTAACGCTTCTGAATTGAATTATTTAGATGAGGTTGATACCCAACAGAAGTTTGTTATATTTCAACACGCAGATACCATACAGTTTAAATTTACTATACCAAGCATGCATTGTAATGCCTGTATTTATTTGCTCGAACGACTTGATAAGTTTAATTCCAAGGTTATCAATTCAAGAGTAGATTTTTTTAATAAAGCCTTACAAGTAACCGTTAAAAAATACGACACAGCGCTTTCTGATATTGTAGGGCTTTTGTATCAATTAGGGTATAAACCTGATTTGTCATTGTCTAATAATGCAGGCGTGAAAAAGGCTATGTGGTCACCTCGAGCGGTGAAAATTGGTATTGCTGGTTTTTGTTTTGGCAATATCATGATGTTAAGCTTTCCTGAGTATTTAGGGTTATCGCTTGATGCCAGTAGTTTGGTGCTTAAGCAATGGTTCAATTACATCAGTTTAGTCCTGTCTTTGCCAGTTTTGTTGTATTGTTCCTCTGAGTTTTTCGAACAATCTTACAAAGCCATAAGAAGTAGAACATTAAACATTGATTTACCTATAACTTTGGCCATAGTGGCTACTTTTGGGCGTAGTCTCTATGAACTCTTTGTATACCAACATGCGGGCTACTTTGATAGCATGACTGGTATTGTCTTCTTACTGCTGGTGGGTAGATATTTTCAAGACCTAAGTTACGATGCATTAACCTTTGATAGAGATTATCAATCCTACTTTCCTTTAGCGGCCAGATTAGTAAAACCAGACGCCACCCAATCGGTCAATATTACTCAACTTAAAACGGGCGATGTCATAGAGCTTCGCAATGCGGAATTATTGCCGGCAGATGCGGTCTTAAAATCTGGCCATGTGAGTGTTGATTACAGTTTTATAACAGGGGAGTCTGAACCTGTGGCTGTGCTCATGGGAGATAAGGTCTATGCTGGGGCCATTATTAATGGCAAATCTGCGCAATTTGAATTGTTGACTTCTACCGATAATAGTAGATTGGTGAAGCTATGGTCAATTGAGAAAAAAAAGACTGTTGACGACCACTCTTTGACAGAAAAAATCAATTATTATTTCAGTCTAGGTTTGCTATTGATCGGGGCTTTTGCTTTTGTTTATCAATACCAAATCAATGGCACTGAAGAGGCCTTTAAAGCCCTTACCAGTGTTTTGATTGTAGCTTGCCCTTGCATTCTTTTGTTGGCAACCACTTTTGCCAATGGGCATTTGTTGAGAGTGCTTAAAAACCATGGCATGTTTGTTAAAAACAAAATCACACTGAGTGAATTGAACCGCTTAAAAACAATTGTATTTGATAAAACAGGCACCTTAACAGATAATAAAGCCTTCTCAATTGAACGCCATGCTGATTTATCTGATCAAGCACTTTTAGAATTGGCCGCCCTGGCCCATCAGTCGGTTCATCCCTTAAGTGTTGCGATTAGCCAAGTATATTATCAGCCTTTACCATACGAATTGAGCGCCTATCAAGAAATACAGGGGAAAGGTTTGCAAGGGATCATTAATGGCATTACTTACAAGCTGGGGTCGGCAGCCTATTTGCAAGTGCCCCCAGTAGACTTAGACATACAGGAGAGTGCTGTTTATGTATCTGTGAATCATGTTTACAAAGGGTATTTGAAACTCACCCATGCCATCAGACAAGATGCCAATGCTATGCTAGAAGCCCTTCAAGCCATGGATTACGAATTGTATTTGTCTAGTGGTGATGTAGCGGTTAATCCTGCAATACAATCCTCTGCCTTTAAGGCTTGTTATGTAAATCAAGCGCCTGAAGACAAAGTTCAACTGATTCAATCATTACAAGCGCAAGGTAAAATAGTAGCCATGGCAGGCGATGGATTAAACGATGCGCCGGCCCTTAAACAAGCCAATGTGGCGATAGCTGTAGCAGATAAAGTTTCATCGTTTTTCCCTGCATGCGATGTTTTGTTAACCACTGAAGCCCTCAAACGTTTGCCTGATTTGTTTAAGTTAATACATGCAGCTCAGTGGGTGGTAATCATCAGTTTTGTCTTTTCATTGTTATACAATGCCATTGGTTTGTATTTTGCTATTACAGCTCAGCTGCAGCCTTTAACAGCAGCCATACTAATGCCCTCAAGTTCTATTACGATGTTGTTGTTAACATGGGGTATGACTGCGCTATTAAATCATAGAATGGTCAAAAACTGATCATTGTCAGTCTTGTTTTCTGACCCCAATCATGACGCTAAAATTACTTGCGTAATAGTTTTGAAGCATGGAAATTATGATGCTTTTAATCGGTGCGAGTATGCTTTTAGCACTGTTTTTTCTGATCTTATTCATCAAAGCCGGTAAGCGCGGACAATTTTCAGATACCTATACGCCATCTGTTCGAATACTTTTCGAAGATGAAGAACAAACCAAATCTTAAACAATACAAGAAATAATATGAATAAAGAAACCTTTCACTATGACAACAAAATCGTAAGATGGTTTGCATATGCTACCATGCTTTGGGCCTTGGTTGGTATGCTAGTCGGCTTACTCGTGGCTTTACAAATGGTTTTCCCAGCCTTGAACTTTGATACAGCTCAAACCACCTTTGGTAGGGTAAGGCCATTGCACACGAATGCCATCATTTTTGCCTTTGTTGGCAATGGTATTTTTATGGGTGTATACTATTCGCTTCAGCGCTTGTGCAAAGCCAGAATGTTCAGCGATGTTTTAAGTAAATTGAATTTTTGGGGTTGGCAGTTAATTATCGTTTTAGCTGCATTAACTTTATTAATGGGCTATACAACCGGTAAAGAATACGCAGAGTTAGAATGGCCAATTGATATTTTAATTGCCTTGGTGTGGGTGGTGTTTGGATGGAATATGTTTGGCACCATTCTTAAGCGCAGAGAACGCCATTTGTATGTGGCCATCTGGTTTTACATCGCCACATTTGTTACGGTTGCTGTATTACACATTGTGAACTCTTTTGAATTGCCATTTTCTTGGTTAAAGAGTTATAGTTTCTATGCCGGTATGCAAGATGCATTGGTGCAATGGTGGTATGGGCATAATGCGGTAGCCTTTTTCTTAACAACACCTTATTTAGGTTTGATGTATTATTACTTGCCTAAGGCGGCAGACAGACCAGTATACTCATACAGATTGTCTATTATTCACTTTTGGGCTTTGATTTTCTTATACATCTGGGCTGGTCCTCACCATTTGTTGTATACCTCATTGCCTGATTGGGCACAATCTTTAGGGGTTGTATTTTCAGTGATGTTGATTGCACCAAGTTGGGGTGGTATGATTAATGGACTGCTCACTTTAAGAGGTGTTTGGGATAAAGTAAGAGAAGATATTGTATTGAAGTTTATGGTGGTAGCTGTAACTGCTTATGGTATGGCTACGTTTGAAGGCCCTATGTTGTCTTTCAAAAATGTCAATGCTATAGCCCACTTTACCGATTGGATTGTAGCTCACGTGCACGTTGGGGCGTTGGGTTGGAATGGTTTTTTAACCTTTGGTATCTTGTATTGGTTAATTCCAAGATTGTTCAGAACAGAATTGCACAGTAAGTCATTGGCCAATACTCATTTTTGGTTAGGGACATTAGGTATTTTGTTGTACGCAATTCCTATGTACTGGGCTGGTTGGACTCAAAGTTTGATGTGGAAAGAGTTTACTCCAGATGGGGCTTTGAAATATCAATTCCTTGAAACAGTAGTGAATTTGCGCCCATTTTATTTGTTGCGTTCAATAGGAGGTAGTTTGTATTTAGTTGGAGCTGTTATCATGGTATACAATCTGATTAAGACGATTAAATCAGGGGTAATTGTTGATAATGAAGCCTCTGAAGCCGCCCCAATGACAGATGCTTATGTGCCAGTTCATAAAGAACATTGGCACCGTTGGATAGAACGTAAACCAGTTCAATTCTTGGTTATGACTTTACTGGTCATATTAATTGGGGGGGCTGTAGAATTTGTGCCTTCGTTCTTGATTAAGAGCAACGTGCCAACGATTAGTAGTGTTAAGCCTTATACCCCACTTGAGTTACAAGGGAGAGATATATACGTTAGAGAAGGGTGTTATACTTGTCACTCGCAAATGGTAAGACCATTCAGAAGTGAAACAGCTCGATACGGTGAATATTCAAAAGCTGGGGAGTTTGTTTATGATCATCCATTCCAATGGGGAAGTAAGCGAACAGGACCAGATTTAGCGCGTGAAGGTACTCAGAAAATTCGCAAACCAAACTCATGGCATTTCAACCACATGTATGAACCGAGTTCAATTTCACCGGGTTCCATCATGCCGCGTTATCAATGGTTGTTTGAAAACGATATCGATGTGAGCTTAACAGAAGCTAAGATAAAAGCAATGCAAACTTTAGGTGTACCATATGAAAAAGGTTACGAAAAAATGGCCAACGATGACCTCAAAAAACAAGCCAATGCAATCGTTGCTGATTTGCGAAAAGAGAACATTAAAGCTATGCCAGAAAAAGAAATCATCGCTTTGATTGCTTATTTACAAAGACTAGGAACCGATATCAGTGGAGAAGCAAAAACCAATCAATAATACCAAGATTTAGTTATGAAATTTATACATTATTTAGAGCATATTTCAGGGGTAAGCATTTATCCACTGACTTCATTGATCATTTTCTTTGTCTTTTTCCTAGCCTTAATTTGGTACGTATTAGGCACAGATAAATCCTACATCCATTCCATTTCTGAATTGCCATTAGATAAACAAGAAAACAAGTAACATGAGAACAAAATTATATCTTTCAATTAGTTTAGCATTGTTGGGAAATGTTAATGCCTTTGGGGCGGAAACAGCAGTTAAAGCCAACGCGTCAATATACAGTAACCCTTTGTTTATAGCAATGGCCAGTTTATGTGCTGTGTTGCTAATGGTTATTTTTATTTTATCTGCTGTGCTGAAAACTGCGGTTAAAACAAAAATCAGAGAACTGCTCTCGAACAAAGCTACTCCAATCATCTTGTTAATGACTATGCTGTCTTCCAATTCTTTGTTTGCTCAAACAAGTGTTGCTTCTAGTAATATTTATGAAAGCTCACCTATTTCAGGGATGCATCCTTTGGGCTTTTTGGCTTTGTTTTTAATGCTTGTTTTAGAATTGTTTGTGATTTTATGGTTGTGTTTAATGATCATGAGAATCATTGTTAAGCAAGAGCAATTGGCCGCCAATAAAGCAGGAGAGCAAGTTGAAAAAGTGTCATGGTTCAGTACGTTTTTGTCTCGTAAAGTATTTGGCGTAGCACCAGTTGAAACAGATAAGGATGTCTTGTTGGACCACGATTACGATGGCATTAAAGAACTTGATAATAATTTACCACCATGGTGGAAGTACGGTTTTTATTTGACCATTATCACCAGTATTGTTTATATGGTGAGTTATCATGTAACCCTTTCTGCTAATTCCAGCGAAGAGGAATACAATGCTGAAATTGCGCAAGCAGAGGCAAGTGTAAATGCATACAAAGCAAAGATGGCAATGAATGTTGATGAGATCAATGCTCAGTATTTAGCAGATGCCGGTAAAATTGCTACGGGCAAAGCCATTTTTGTTAAGAATTGCGCAGTTTGCCATGGTCCAGAAGGCCAGGGTTTAGTAGGGCCTAATTTTACAGATAATCATTGGTTGTATGGGAATAAACCCGGCGACTTATTTAAAATTGTTAAAAATGGAACCAACAAGGGAATGAAGGCTTGGAAAGACGAATTGAGTCCTGTAGACATTCAGAATGTTATTAGTTTTATACACACACTTCAAGGTACTCAGCCGGCCAATCCTAAAGCTGCAGAAGGCGATTTGTATGAAGAAGTAGCCTCAAGTGCTGATTTGGCTAACGATTCAAGTAAAATGACTGGGATGAAAAATATAGAAGTTAAATAATGAATCCTGATGATCCTTTTAATATAGGTCAACATGTAGACCAATCCTATAGAGATTCCATTGGAACGATTGGTCCTGATGGAAAGCGCAAATGGGTTTTTCCATGGCAGCCTAAAGGCAAAATGTATAACCGAAGGTCTATGCTTTCGGTTATCTATTTATGTTTGTTTTTTGGATTGCCATTTTTGAAACACAATGGGCATCCAATGTTTCTTGTTAATGTTTTAGAAAGGAAGTTTATTTTATTTGGTGCCATCTTCTGGCCTCAAGACCTCGTCATTTTTGGTGTAGCCATGATTACCTTCATCATTTTTGTGGTGATGTTTACCGTGGCTTTTGGTAGAATATTTTGTGGTTGGATTTGTCCTCAAACCATTTTTATGGAGATGGTATTTAGGCGCATAGAATACTGGATAGATGGCAGTGCGGCACATCAAATCAAACTTAAAAACAGTCCTTGGACAACAGAGAAAGTGATTAAAAGGATTAGTAAACACTTGATTTTTTATTTCGTCGCTTTTTTAATATCCAATACTTTCTTGGCTTATGTAATCGGTGTAGATGAATTGTTCAAGATCATTAATGACCCAATATCCATACACATGGGAGGGTTTACAATGATGCTCATATTCAGTGGGGTCTTTTATTTTGTTTATGCATGGTTTAGAGAGCAAGTTTGTTTGATAGCCTGTCCTTATGGTCGTTTACAAGGCGTTATGCTCGATAAAAATTCTATAGTTGTGGCATACGACTTTAAGCGAGGTGAACCAAGAGGCCACATTCACAAAGGAGATGATCCTCAATCTAAAGGGGATTGTATAGATTGCGGAATGTGTGTAAAGGTGTGTCCTACGGCCATAGATATTAGAAACGGCACCCAGTTGGAATGTGTTAATTGCACAGCCTGTATTGATGCATGCGACGAAGTAATGGATAAAGTGCATAAACCCCAGGGTTTAATCAGATTAACCAGTGAGCATAAAATTGTGAACAATACCAAACAAGGTATGCTTTGGATTACAAAAGCCTACATAGCTGTATTAAGTTTGTTGTTGATTATTTTAGTCGCATTAATTTCAAGTCGGCAAAATGTTGAAACGACTATACTTCGTGCACCAGGTATTTTGTTTCAAAAATTAGATACTGCACACTATTCCAATTTGTATCAGATAAAGACCATTAATAAAACCTATAATACGGTTCATTTGATTTTAAAAGTTGAGTCGCCAGCTGGGGCTGTTGTTAAAATGGTTGGAGATTCAATTAAGATACAACCTGAATCCAAATACGACGGACAATTTTTCTTGGTTTTACCAGCACAAGTAATGACCGGACATAAAACCAAAGTGGTGTTTCAAATCTACCAAGATGGCGAGGCCATTGAGACGGTAAAAACCAATTTTTTAGGGCCTTTTTATCAATAATCAAATATGAATTTCAAGTATTTTATACTCGCTTTATACCTCACTTTTGTTGGTTTAATTGTGATGATGGTTTTCAAAAGTTGTGGCCAAAATATTGAGTTGGAAACAAAAGATTATTACAATGAAGAGTTGAAGTATCAACAAAAAATTGATGCTTTAAAATTAGGCGCAGTCTATAAAGATTCGGTTAAACTTTTGGCTAATGATTCATTTGTGTTTTTACAAATGCCACAATCAATTAAAGCAGATTCAATGATTTTGGTGTTTATGAAACCTGATGACTCAAAAGCTGATGTGTCCATTAAGTTAACTAGTACGCAAGGGGTAAAATTAGATCCAACTTTATTTGCAACAGGTATTTACAATTTGTCAATAAACTTGTATGATCATTCTGTTTATACTTTAATTGAAAAGCAAATTCAAATTCAATGATAGAAGGCTTGTTGTTCGGATTGATATCAACTTTGCACTGTGCTGGCATGTGTGGCCCATTAGCTTTGTATGCCCATAAGCAATTTACCCAAAAGCCGATATTGTCCAATGTCTTATATCAATTTGGAAGGGTCTTAATCTATATCTTAATCGGACAGTTGGTTTATATCATTGGTTTAAGTTTTTCTCTGTTCAAATGGCAACAAAATGTCTCAATTATCTTTGGGCTCATATTGTTGTTGTATACCCTTGGGCTTACTTGGTTTAAGTGGGAATGGTTAAAAAGATTTGCCAATCGTTTTGCCCAAAAATCGCAAAAATTGATATTAAAAACGGGTCGTTCATCAGCTTTTGCAATGGGTGTTGTAAATGGTCTGTTGCCTTGTGGTGCCGTTTATATCGCCGCTACTTTTTCTGTGAGTTTTAATAGTTCACTGGAAGCCGCTAATTACATGCTGTTTTTTGGCATAGGCACACTGCCTGTTTTTATTGCCGTTTGGAGTTTGTTGTCAAATACACTTCAATTTAAACTTAAACCTTTGGTAAAAATTTATAAAGTTTTGCCACTATTGGTGGCCCTTTTAATGATACTCAGAGGCGTTAATTTAGGGATTCCATTTTTAAGCCCCGAAATCAGCCAAAACGCGCATTCAGTTGAGGTAAAAAACTGTTGTAAATGATTACATTTGTAAACCTATGTTAAACCTTCAACACAACGATATTTTAAAAGGGATGTTTATTGATGCCACCGAAGGCATTATTGTAAGCAATACAGAAGGTCGTTTGGTGTTGGCTAATCCAAAGGCACTGCAAATGTTTGGATATACTGATCAAGAGATGCTTAATTTAAGCATTGAAGACTTAGTGCCTCCTAGATATAAACCTAAACACAACGAACACCGTGCGCATTACAACGAAAATCCTTCGCCGAGAGCCATGGGAGTGGGTAGAGATTTATCTGCTATCAGAAAAGATGGTCACGAGTTTCCAATAGAAATTAGTTTGAGTTATGTGAAGTCATTGGATCAAACTTTGATTGTGTCTTTTGTGATTGATATCACTGAAAGAAAACGCAAAGACAATGAACTCAGGCAAGCCAATGAGCTATTAAAGACTACTAGTTTTGAGTTGTCTAAACTCAATCAAGAATTAGAGCAGAAAGTACAAGAGCGAACTTTAGAATTGGCACACATGATTCAAAAATTAACAGAGGCTAAAACAGAAGTGGATATGGCCCTTGAAAAAGAACGTGCTTTAAACCTTTTGAAATCAAGATTTATTAGTACAGCCTCTCATGAATTTAGAACCCCATTGGCCACGATTATGTCTTCCGTGTCGTTAGCAGGACGTTATGCTGAAACACTCGATAAAAACAATATGATTAAACATATTGAAAGGGTAAAAAATTCTGTCAATCACTTAACTGAGATTCTCAACGATTTATTGTCTTTAGATAAGTTGGAGGAAGGTGAAATGTTAGCGCATCCTGAATACATTTCTGTGAATGATTTTGTCATGGGTGTAATTGAAGAAATGCGACCGATTACTAAAGCTGGACATAGGCTATTGTTCCAAGGTTTATCCAGTCAAGAATTGATTTTTGTAGATAAACGCATTATGAAGAACATATTGATCAATATGATCAGTAATGCCATAAAGTATTCCAACGAGAATACAAGTATTGACATTTCGCTTAAAAAACAAGCGACTACTTTAAGTATTGAAGTTAAAGACCATGGAATTGGTATTCCTTTGGAAGACCAACCACATATTTTTGAACGATTTTACCGAGCGAATAACTCAGGGAATATGCCAGGCACAGGTTTAGGGCTTAGCATTGTAAAAAAATACCTCGAAATTTTAAATGGCGACATCAGCTTTAGCAGCACTCCCAATAAGGGGACAACCTTTCATATTCACATTCCTATATAAACACTATTATGGCAAACATATTATTAATTGAAGACAACGATAACATGCGCGAGAATACCTCTGAGATATTGTCCTTAGCAGGTCATTCTGTAGAGACTGCCGCAAATGGAAAGGAGGGCGTAATCAAAGTACAATTGTCAAAACCAGATTTGATTATTTGTGATATTATGATGCCTGAGTTGGATGGTTATGGTGTTTTGCATATGTTGAATAGGGATCCTCAAACCAATCATATTCCATTTATATTTTTGACCGCTAAAGCAGATCGATCTGATGTCAGAAAAGGGATGGAATTGGGAGCAGATGATTATGTGACTAAACCTTTTGATGATGTTGAATTGTTGGCGGCTGTTGAAACCAGATTGAAAAAATCTAGTTTTATGGCTGCAGCCCAATTTACGCAAGCTCAAGATGGTTTTGATCATTTTATCCGTCAGGTTAAAACGATGGAAGAGTTTGCTAAAGTGGATGTTAATACCAGACAAAAACATTACAAAAAGAAAGATATTATTTATGCAGAAAGCAACACACCAATGTATGTTTATTATTTAGAAAAAGGGAAGGTAAAGACCATCAAAAACAACAAACAAGACAAAGAGTTAATTACTGGTTTGTACAACGAAGGAGACTTTTTCGGATACATTGCTGTATTAGAAGGTAATGTATACGATGATGAAGCTATTGCAATGGAAGAAGTGCAATTGAAATTAGTGCCAAAGGAAGATTTTTTTAAGTTAATTTATCAGAACCGAGATGTGGCCAATGCCTTTATGAAATTATTGAGTAAAGAAGTTAAAGAAAAAGAGGAACGTTTGTTGAAAATCGCCTACGATAGTGTTCGCAAGAAAGTGTCTGAAAGTTTGGTGCTGTTGAAAGAGCGCTATGGTAAAGACAAAGAGTTGTTTAGTATTCCTATCAGTAGAGAAGATTTGGCTCATATAGCTGGCACTGCCACTGAAACACTTATCAGAACTCTTACAGATTTTAAGGAGGAAGGTTTGGTCGAAATCAAAGGTAGTACCATCACTATTATGGACTTTGATAAGCTTAAGAAAATGAAAAATTAAAGGGAAACAAGCTTGGCCTATTTCCCTTTAACAACAATATAAATTTCTATTTATAATTCAAATGTAATAGGCGTTCAAATAGGCGCCATATTTTTTCGTTGAGGTCTATTGAACTTTAGATTTTAGCCTTTACTGAATCGATTAAAATTAAATCATGTTTAAGCGTTTGTATACAGAGTCTTTGTAGGTTTTACCAATTGGGATGAACTTGTCAAAGTAGGAGATACAGTTATCTTCTATGTTGTTGATTTTGTCTATGCGAATGATAAATGATCTGTGCACGCGCATGAATTCACCAGAGGCAAACTTTTGCTCTATATTGTGCATGGTTGAATGCACTATATACTTTTCTTTCTCTGTATTTAATGTCACATAATCGCCAAGACCCTCAATCCATAGCACATCAGATTTGTTGACTTTTACAATAACGTTCCCTTTTTTGATGAAAATAATATCATTCTCAACTTTGTCAATGTTGTGCTTTTCGAATAAAGCTTGCGCTTTAGCTACTGCATTTAAAAATCTTGGCAAAGCAATAGGCTTTACTAAATAGTCCAACACGTTGTTTTCATAGGCTTCTAGCGCAAATTGAGGGTGCGATGTAGTCAAAACAATCATAGGATGCGGTTGTTTCATGGCTTTGATGAATTCAATGCCATTTAATTCAGGCATTTCAATGTCAAGAAATATCAAGTCTACAGGGTTACTTGCTAAAAAACTAAGGGCTTTCAAAGCATTGTTAAATGAGCCTAATAATTGAATTTTATCTGCTTTCGCTACGCATTGTTGAGTGGCTAATAAGGCTATGTCGTTGTCGTCTATAATAATGGCTTTCATAACGATTGATGTTTAATAGGTTTCTGTTAGTTGGTTATTGGGTTTTAATTGTTTGTAAAATTCTGATAATTCGCTGTGAACTTGATCCACTATCTTTTGAATTTGCTCATCATCATTAGTCCCATGCATATGGTTTGGAATGAGGGCTAATTGGTTTGATATAGATTGCAGACCAAATATATCTAAAGAAGATTTTAATTTGTGTATTTGCGCTCTTGTTTTTGTTAAATCTTTTGATTGAAGATATTGATCTAATTCGAGTATGTCTTTAGGGACTTGTTCTAAAAATAATCGTGTCATTTCATCTTCAAAGGCTTTGTTGCCATCAGATAATTCTTGAATGTATGATTGATCCGTTTTTTGACCTTCTTGACGAAGTTGATTACCAAAATAATTATAAGCGGGATGCGGTAACTTCTGAACTATTTTTTGGTAGAGTTGTTCAGGGTCAAATGGCTTTGAAATGAAATCATTCATGCCAACCGCTAGGCATTTGTCTTTTTCGCCTACTATTGAGTGAGCAGTCATGGCGATAATTGGGGTATTTAATTGCAATTCATGCCTGATTTTTAAAGTTGTTTGATAGCCATCCAATTCAGGCATTTGTATGTCCATTAACACCACATCGTAGGATTTGTTTTTAAGCATGGTTAATCCCACTTGTCCATTGTTAGCCAAGTCAACGTCAAAATCGAATTTTTGCAAAACATTTTTGGCTAATTTTTGGTTTAGATAATTGTCTTCAATCACTAAAAGGTGAGGTCTGTAACTTGAATTGTTTTTGAGTTGATTGAAATTGTCTTGGCGGATTTCGTTCTTAAAGCCGGTCTGTAATCTTAACGTAAAATGGAATTCTGATCCCTGGCCTTCTTGAGAATTCAATTCCAATGAGCTATGCATGAGTTCTATAAGGCTTTTTGATATACTCAAGCCAAGTCCAGTCCCCTCATACTTTCTATTGATTTCATTGTTTACTTGAGTAAAGCGCTCAAAAATTTTATCTTTCTTTTCGTTTTGAATTCCAATGCCGGTGTCTTTAACTGTAAATTTAATATCGTTAAATAAGCCGTTGCTAGACAACAATTCTGCAGTAAATTGTACCGAACCATTTTCAGTAAATTTAATCGCATTGCCTACAAGGTTGATTAGGATTTGATTAAGTCTGAGGCCGTCGCACATTACATAATCAGGAATATTGGGGTCAAATTCATAGGCAAAATGAAGGTTCTTGTCAATGGCTGAAATTTTTAATAAATCATAAATGTTTTTTAAAATTTCTTCAATATCAGTGGGTGTTTGTTCAATGTTAACTACCCCAGATTCAATTTTTGAAAAATCTAAAATATCATTGATGATTGACAATAAATTTTCCCCCGCTATCTTAACTGATTGGGCATATTCTGATTGCTTTGGACTTAGGCCAGTTTCAGTTAGAAGTTCAGTAAAACCTATAATAGCATTCATAGGTGTCCTGATTTCATGACTCATATTAGCCAAGAATTGGTCTTTAGAGATTACGGATTCTTCCGCTTGTTGTTTGGCTTTGAGCAATTCTTCTTCAGCTCTTTTACGTTCAATAAAAGCACCAATTTGCAAAGAGGTACTCTCTAACATTTGAATGATGTTATTGTCAGCTTTTTTATTTTTAGAACTGTAAAATTGCAGTATGCCATATACTTCATTGTTGAAGGTAACAGGGAAGGCTAGCGTTGAGTGAAACCCATAGGCATCGGCCGTTTGTAAATCAAAAGGGAACAATTCGTTTTTTAAATCATATATCCATGACGCTTGTTTTTTAAGCAAGGTTCTGCCTGCTATACCTTCGCCAATTTGCAATTGTTGTTTAATAATTTCATTTTTAAAGGCATCGTTATGAGGATAGGTGAATTGATAAAAGGAGAAAGGGCTTAAGGTTTTGGCTTGGTTTTCTGTTTGCCAATACACGCCAATTTCCCATTCTAATCTGTAGCATACTTGCTCGCAAATATGTTGTATAGATTGTTTGATGTTGTGATTCTCACTGAGAATAGAAATTAATCTGGCTTCAAGAGTCATTCGATCTTGAGCGGATTTCTTTTCAGTAATATCTTGTTGAATGGCCATGTATTGGTAAGTGCGGCCTTTTTTATCTCTAAATGGAATAATGCTGCAATCCACCCAAAAATAATTACCGTTTTTGTCTTTATTTCTGATTTCTCCATGCCATAATTCTCCTTGACTAATGCGCTCCCACATGGCTGTAAAAAAATCAGGATGATGGTGACCAGAGTTAAAAATACTGTATGCTTGACCCAACAATTCTTCTTTGATATAACCTGCAGACTTACAAAATTTATCATTAGCGAATTTGATGAATCCATTTTGGTCAGCGATTGCTACACCTGAAGATTGATCTAATGCAAATTTGTAGGCGGCCAAATCAATCTCAGTTTGATTGATTCTTTCGTGAAGTAATTGATTGAGCTCTGTTTGAAGGTTTTTATTTTGTTTTCTAAGGTCAAGTAAATGGGTGATTTGTTTTGATAAATTTTGTAGTCCTTCAATTTGATCTTTGTTAAGCTGTTTTTGTTGGGTATCAATCACGCACAAAGTACCAACTCTGTTGCCTTCTGAACTCTGAATAGGAATGCCTGCAAAGTATCTGCAGTTAGGATGACCAATGACTAGACGATTCTTTATCATTTCAGGATCTAATAAAGCATCTGGTATTTCAGTAAAAGTGTTGTTTTGGTATACTTGAAATCCAAAATCAAAGTCAGATCTTAGCTCGTATACGTTTAAACCATAACTCGATTTAATGTGTTGGACCTTGTTTTCAAAGATAGAAATGATGGCTATTGGAACATGACAAATACTTGAAGCTAATTGAACAATCAAATCCAATTCCTTTTCAGGCATTTTGAGTAATATATTGAAATTGATGAGCGCCTCTAATCG
>Ga0222712_10003769_pt1 | contig 16272 bp, 19 predicted proteins | sample C33_657DmetaG_FD_165043 | JGI IMG/M metagenome (GOLD analysis project Ga0222712, IMG submission 165043) | Estuarine water microbial communities from San Francisco Bay, California, United States - C33_657D | ecosystem: Environmental > Aquatic > Marine > Unclassified | place: USA: California...
GATTGTTTTGGGTGTATTGGTAGCTCTTTAATATTTATAAACATGGCACTCTCTGTAGCGGATAAAAAAGAAATTGAAGGAATTGTTAGAAAAGAAATTAAAGATTTTCTTGACTCTAATACTTTGAAACAATTTGAAACTGCGATGATAGAAAAAATCAGACAAGAAATTCAAAAAGGTAAGATTAAGGGAGACATCAATGAGATTGTTGCCAAAATAATGAAAGAGTTTTATAGACTCATGTGGACCCAAAGAAGTTTTTGGGAACCAGCCCTAAAAAATGTTAAGTGATGAGTATTACTGAAAGTTCATTAAAATCTATGATAAAGACTTCTTTGAATCGTGCATTCCAAGAAAACAAACTTAAAAGTCCTGGTCTTGATTCAGGTGAAAACACAACAGCACAAATGAAATCAATTGGAGATATCAAGGAAGAAGATAAAGTTGAAGCGAAAGAAGCGACAACAACAGCCTCTTCAGGACAGTATTCAGGAGCATTATTTGGTCCTATGAATACAGAACAACCTGAAAAGACAAAACCTATGGGTGGTGATGTTACTGAGTCCGAAATTGAAGGTGGTAAGTCAGAAGGAATGTCTCTAATCGATTTGGCAAAAAAACATAAGGTTTCATTAGATAAAATCAAATCTCAATTAGAAAAAGGTATCGAGGTAGAAATGGAACACACAAAGTCTAAGGCAATTGCTAAAGAAATTGCGATGGACCATATTTTTGAAGACCCTGAGTACTATGTAAAACTTAAAAAGATTGAAGCCACTGAAGCAACCACTTCAGCATCTGTTGGTCAATACGACGTACCGTTTCCATCTAAAAAAAGAAAAGACCCATTAGCCATTGATGGTCCTAAAAGTATCTACAACAGTAGAGCGGTAAAGGATAAATCATTTCCTAAACTTGGTGGACCTGGTTCCAAATACGTAAAAATTAAAGAGAAATGTAACAAGTTCCCTTATTGTAATCAGGGAGATATCAATGCTCTTGAAATATTTGAAAACAAAACAATTAAAACTGTTGTTGAAAATGTTTCCAAAAAAACAAACATTCCTGATTATGTTATTAAAAACATATTGGCAAAGGAAATGGGTTTTGTAGAATAAACAACAATTACTAATATTTATATAGAAAATAAAACCATGAAAAATAGAATAATTGAGTCAAAGATAAATTCAATTGTTGACAAAATCCTTAATGAGGAATTGTCGACTAAGGTTAATTCAGCCGTTAATAGAGTTAATGAAAAGTGGGAAGGTGATGTTAAGGTTAAACAAACTGGTGAACATGCTAAGAAAACCATTGCTCAACTCGAAAAAGAATTAGAGGCTTTGAAGAAAAAATCAAAACAACTTCAAGACAAGGGTGAAAAAGTCCCTAAGTCTCATAAAGAACAAGAAAGTGAAATCGTATTTGCTATCAGAGCTAAGAAAGATTGGCCTAAAGGTAAAGGTTCTATGGACGAAGATAATGATATGGAGGATATGTACTTAGGAATTGGAGACCACGGTTTTTATGACAAATCTGATAGACAAATGAAAGATTTTGACTTCGATTATGATGAAGAAGAATATGATGATTTCGATGAGTTTGTTTCAAAATATCCAAATCAAAGTTGGTTTCCAATGGACGATAAAGATGAAACGGATTTTGACTTCAAACTTAGACCTGGCAGAAAGTTTTGGGATATGTATAAAGAAAAATTCGGAGGACCATTCAAACTACGTAAAAGAAGACCTATGGGTGAAGAGGTAGATGAAATGGAAGAAAACTATAAAGTTGCTAAAGAGAGAAAGGCTGCTAGAATGGAAAAGAACGAAGAGTTGAAGGGTAACCAAGACAAAATCGACAAAAACAAAAATGGTAAGATTGATGCTGAAGATTTCAAATTGTTAAGAAAAGACAAGAAAGAAAAACCAAGAACACCAGCAGGATTTGAACATGGTGAAATCGTATCAGGTTATATGAAAGAGTCTAAGAAGAAGACAATTCAACTTACTGAAGATGAAGTTATTGAATTAATTCAGAGACTTGTCATGGAAGAAAAAGAACAAAATTCTATCAAAATTACAAATAAGAACTTGAAAGATTCAAAGAAAGAAAACGATGAGTCTACAAAGGAAACAACTAAGAAGATGAAAGAATACACTAAAAACATGGGTGTATCTTACGAGGCTGATAATAAAGAATTCCCAAGAGGTAATACTAAAATGGATATTGAAGACATGGGTAAAATCAAAAAGAATTCTGATAAGAAAAAGGCTTACAAAGCATCTGATGCGGTTGAAGAATACATTGACCAAATCGCAAGGTCAGGTGGTATGGAAAACTTAGATTACGACCAAATCAAACCTAATGATGAGTGGTTGGAACTTAATATTGAAGGTTCATCTAAAACTGGTAATTCTCAAGATTATGCAAATGCAATACCAACTGATGTTAACAAGAAAGTTAATGAAAGAAGAAAGAAAAACATTTTGGCAATGTTGAAAAAACAGTCTTACCAAAAAGCACCACAATCTGTTTATGATGTTGCTGGTGAGAGTACACACCTTGAAAAAATGTTAGGTATCGGTGAATCAGTTGATGAAAAAAAACAAACAAAAATCAATGAAGATATCGATAAGATGAAAAACCTTCTAAACTACAGAAAGAATACTCAATAACATTTATATTTTCTTTTAATAACTCCATCCTACTATTTAGTTATATGAATAAGGGGATGGAGTTTTTTTTTAATTGGATGGCTAAACCATTAAATCCTGAAGACGTTGATGCGTGGTTCAGAGCCAACAATATAATTCCAGAGTATAGTGAACTATTCAAAGACTTCTGTTTTTCACTTTTGTTTTTGATTAAAGACACGTACTTAGGTGACAGTCATGGAGACAGTAGGGAGACCAAGATTGGTATGACTGCTGAAGATAAAAAACAACACTTTGAATGGTGTTGGAACACCACACTTAAAAACTTTGAGAAAGAAAATATCTTGTTTGAGTTTAAACAAGATGACTACGACTATTTCGAAAGTTTTTTCTTCGAAGTGTTTTATGAACAAACAGACTATAAAGTTAGAGATGCCATTCAAGACTTTATAAGACAACTATTCACAAGGAACAGGGCATTTGCTAAGTCTGATTTAGAAATGTTTACTGACGTATACAAAGTATTAGAAAGGTCCCTTGTAAATTAATTTTTTACTGTTGGCTTTACTACCAGTAAAGAAAAATTATGTTTTAAAAAAATAAAAAGTATTACAAAATTTAAACAAATGGAAACTTTAGAAACAATTAAAAATTTGATGGAGTCACTTTCAGTTGACACAACTAAGTACTATGCGGGTAACAAGTCAGCAGGTACAAGAGCAAGAAAAACAGCTCAAGAGTTGAAAGCTAAACTTCAAGATTTGAGAAAAGAAATCCTTGAATTCAAAAAAGACTAATTAAATGTTGTTAGATTATATAAAATATCTTACACTTTTCTTGATGGTATCATCGTCCGTTGGTATCATTAGTTTAGTCATTAATTTTTTCCTTTCAGTATTTTCAAACCCACCTAAAAAGTTTGTTTTAACTGAAAGAGAAAGAATTTTTTATGGACTACTAATCAGTTACTTTTTTACCTACATAATTGCTTATTCAATATGACATTTTCAGAATTTATAAACAAAACAGAGGGATATTTGAAATCCTGTAGAATTTTAGAAGACTACGTTTCTTTTGATTTCTACCTACCAGAAACTTGGAACATACCTAACAAAATGGTTAAAGACTTTGAGGTTATACCTGGTGATAAGTCGGCAAGTAAAAGGTCCATCTCATTTGTATGTAAGAATGAAAAAAAAGTAATAGATAATTTAGAACAATCTTTTGATTCGATTATTCGTTTCAATAAAGAAAGAGAAGAGAAGGAAAGATTGTTCAAAGCCAAAATACAAGAATTGAAAGGTCTTTTTGAGAAAGAGGATATTGATTCACTCCGTACCTTAAAGTTTGACTTAGATGAATATGAAAAACTAGTTGGTTATGAATACGAAAAAGAAGAACGAGGAACTGCTGACGTGGTACAAGACGGAGACAGTGAAGGACGAGTTGAAGCTGAACAAGGCTAAGATTGATTTCATTAACGAAATCAAAAAGGTTCCTGCTTCCAAAATAAATAACACAATTTTAGTTGAGAAAAAATATACATTATGGCAGAGAATCAAACGAGTTTTAGGGATGAGTTAAAAAAACTCGCAGAGATTTCAGAACTATTAGAGAACAGTATATTTTCAAAAGGAACCTTTTCAGTTATTGTCGAATTAAAAGAAGAGAACTTCAAAGAAGTTATCAGTTATCTTAGTCCAAAAGACTTGAAACAAAAAAAGATTGTTATAGATATCTCAGGAGTTGAGTTTACTATCGTTTTGAGTAAGTAGTAACTTGTTTATACAGTTTTTTCTTATCAAACCCATTCTCAACCAAAACATTATATAACCATTTACGTTGTACTGTTGAAGTATCTCTTACAAACATTGCGTCTCTTCTACCATTATTCATAAAGTAAGATTCAAGCACAGTGATAAATCTGTGACTATCTGCAGAATTCTTCATTGAGAACAATTTGAAATCCTCGTCAATTTGAACAACTACCTTATTATTGAGTGAGAATATATTTTTGAAATCCTTTTTGTTACAATAGTTCTTTAGAAACTCGTCAAATGATATTCTTTTATCTTCAGACCAATCATAAATTTTTTCCTCAATCTTGATTGGTTTAACATCTATTATTGAAAAACCTGAATCATCACTAACAAATACTTTTTCATTTCTTCCGTATTCGTCTGATTTGAATAATAAAAGTTGATATGCGTTTTGGTTGGTCATCAGACCTAACTCGAATTGAACCTCTTCAGCATTCTCATACATCATATCAAAAACAGGATTTGTTGACTTCAAATATTTTTCATAAAACTCTTTTGCCCTTTTTTCTGTTTTGAAAGATTTGATAATCTTTTTCTTTTGTTTATTCTTAAACAATACAACGATGTAGTTATCCGTCATGGCAAGAGATTATTATGAAATATTAGGGGTTGATAAGAAGGCTTCACAAGATGAAATAAAAAAGGCATATAGAAAATTAAGTAAACAATTTCATCCAGATGTAAACCCTGAGGGAGCTGAACGGTTCAAAGAGATTGCCACGGCATATGACACTTTAAGTGACCCACAGAAGAGACAACAGTATGATGTTGGACCAAAGAATCCTTTTGGTGGTGGGTTCGACGACTTTTTTGATTTGTTTAATCAACAAAGGAGACCTACAAGAGCTCCTGATAAAGTTATTACAGTTGAAGTTACGCCGATTGAATCATTTAAAGGGGTTGAGAGAGAACTAAACATTCAGACAAAAGAAGCGTGTGGGGGTTGTGGTGGTACAGGAGGTGAAAGGAAAGTGTGTTCTGTATGTGCTGGTCGTGGTATGGTTCAACAAAGAGTTGGTAGTGGATTCTTCCAACAAATAATTCAAACACCTTGTGGAGCTTGTAATCAGACTGGATACCAAGTAACTAATGCTTGTTATAATTGCGGTGGTTCAGGGATAAAACCTAATATAGAGACAATAAGGGTTACACTTCCTTCAGGTATGGATGATGGTGATTTTTACAGAATACAAGGAAAGGGGGATTTCAACATCCAACAAGGGAAGGGCGACTTAGTCATTCAAATTAGAATGAGACCCGCCGACGGTTTTGAAAAGATGGGTATGGATTTAGTGTATAATATTGCTATGTCACCTTTGGACTTTTTGTTTAGAGAATCTATATCAATACCACACCCTGATGGTGAGATTAAAATAACATCACCAAAGACATTGAATACTAAATCTCCGTTGAGACTAAAAGGTAAGGGTTATAGATTACAGAATGGAATAGGTGATATGTACCTAAAACTGTATGTTGACAAAGAGTTAACCGACCAAGTAAATTATCAAAAGTTCAAAGACTTATTTGATAAAATCTACCAATAAATGATAAAGTTGTACTGTACCGTACACTGAGGTGGCCAACATGTATATTGAGAGGGCTGTAATCCACCACTGAGTTGAACTTAATTTTTGATTACAGGATTTACAGTTTTTATCTTTTTGTTCCATAGAATATTTATAGTTATGAGTAAGTCTACAAATAATAATTACACAGTAAACGGTTCTGTGATTACGGAAGCATCCAAAAGACACAAACTAAGTGAAAAGACAATACAAGACTTACGTAAAAGTGCTGTTGAGGCGTTCAGGGCATATCAAAATGAGGACACCGACTTTGAAAAAGTATCTTCAATTTACGTTGAAAACTCGTTGGGTGAAAAAGGTGAGGTTGAAGTTTACTATTTAGATGAATTAGAAACTGAAGCGGTTACCGAATTCAAAGCTGATGGACCTAACGAACTATCACAATACTTTATAGTTGTAAATCCTGACAATGGAATGTATCCATCACTAAAGTCTACTTACAACGCAATTTACCACGAGTTACAACACCTCACGGACCCTGCGATGACAACAAGGAAGAGTGAAAAACATATGTCAAAGTATTCAACTAAAGCGGATGATAAATACTATGGGCATGACGCTGAGTTTAAGGCGATGTCAAATGAATTTCTTGAGGCTCTTGAAAATGAATACCTTGAAAGGGTATCGTCTTTGGATAAGAAAGAAGTTTTGGAATCACTCAAAAATCTAAAAATGTTTTTCAAACAAAATGAAAAGTTATCTAAATTAACTTACGGTATATTACAGTCAATGGCTGGTGGTAAAGATGATGACTTTGAACTATATATTCCTGAAGACTTGATGACATTACCATATTACTTAAAGTTCATTTGGTTACTCAAAAGACACAATCCTAATCGTTGGAATCAGTTTCTCAATATGTTGTACACCACAACTGAAGATATTGAATCACAGTTAAGTCAGAGTGAGAAACAAGAAATGACTGAAAAAGAATTTAAAAAGCCAAGAAAATATAGTAAGTCTTATTGTGAAAAAACCCCATGTGGGGACATGGGGTTCACTCAAAAGGCCTCGTGTAGACCCTATAAAAACTGTTATAAGTAATTATTTATTTACGTTTCTGATTCTTCTGTAATCATCTGCGGTTATGGTTGTCCTTGAAACGATAACATAATATTCACCATCTTTCTCAACCCAACGTTCTCTATGAATTGGACGCACCTCAGACACAACTTCTGTTTGTTGATGTCTTCTGTGTTTCTTCTTTCCTTTCCCGCCATGAGCAAATGATGGTAGTATCATTAATCCCATCATTAAAACCAACAATATCTTTTTCATAGTATTTTTATTTTATTGGTTTATGGAAAGTGTTAACACTCTCTTAACATAAATATAACAATTGTCTAACAAATTGGGCGGTCATTAAAAATTTAACATTGGAAATTTTTTGAGATTGATTTGCTTTTTGAGTTTAGTTTTACTATATTTGTATAAAAGAAAAAGTATGCTCAGTTACATCGGAGGTAAAAGTAAGATTGGTAAATGGATTGCACCATTCTATCCCACAGATATGGAAACATACGTTGAGACATTCGGGGGAATGTTTTGGTGTTTCTACAATATGGAATTAGAGAAGTATCCAAATTTGAAGACAGTAGTCTATAATGATTTCAATCCTTTGAATTACAATTTATTCAAATGTTTAGAGAACCCAACAGAACTATTAAGGGCTGTAAATTCAATTCCGTGTCAAGAGAAGGATGTGGAGAACACACCTGAACTTTATAAAGTTCTTTTCGGAAACTTTCAACAGTCATTATTTAGTGGTGAGTTGAAAATTAAGAGTCCTGATTATATGGTTGCTGCACAGTATGCATATATTCTTACTCAAGTATTCAGTGGTTCAAAACCCGAAACCAGTTCTTTTATTGACTTGAAAGGTAAGTACAAGTCAAAGTATTTAACTTTCCGTGATAAGTTATCCAACCCAAAATGGGTTGAAAAGTTCTTGAAGATTACAAACGTTGAGAACATGGATTTTGAAAAGGTAATTCAAAAATATGATTCAGAATCAACTTATTTTTATTTGGACCCACCATATTGGAAAACAGAAAATTATTACTCTAATCACGATTTTGACAGGGGTGACCACGAAAGATTGGCAAATACACTACACCAAGTAAAGGGTAAGTTTTCATTATCATATTATGAGTTTGACTTACTTCATCAGTGGTTTCCACAACCACAATATCGTTGGGAGAGTAAAGAATTTGTCAAGGCAGCGGCAGCAACAAAGGGTAAAACACAAAACAAGGGAACAGAACTTTTGATTTTGAATTATTGATAAAAGTTGTATTTTTGTAACAAATATCAATAACAATATATTTATATGAAAAATAGAAAAGAAATGAAATTCAATGATTTGTTAAAGAGTGTTATCTTGGAGAACAGTCGTTATGATATCTTGAAAAAGACATTGACTGAACCCAGAAAGAAAGATGACAAGGTTATACCAGCCAAGATGACTCCTCAGGAGTTTGACAAGATTGTTTTAGCTGACCCTACAACACGTAGAGCTGGTGATGAAATCAAAAAAGCAGGTACTTACGTTAACTGGCTTGTAAAACAATTTCTTTCTTTGGTTCCTGATGACGAACAAGAGGGTACACCTCAATACAAATCAGCTCTAAAGAGAAAAAAGGATTTGTTCTTTGAAGATTTATATAAGACAACAAATGATTTACAAAAGTTTGATAAGTTCAAACAAAAACTCCCACAGGATATTCGTGATATTAATAAGTTGACTATCGATGGATTGTTCAATGCGGTTAAAGACTTCGATTTGACTATGGCCACTACAACTAAGGCTGAAAGAAAATCGATGCCTTCACATCCAGGTGGTGATTTAGTATTTGACGGTGATAGATGGAGAATTATTAAGATTACAGATAAAGGTCAAATAGGTAAAGAAGCTGCATGTTTTTATGGTGGTAATAACCAAGAAACACGTTGGTGTACTTCAGCACCTGGATTAAACTACTTTAATAGTTATATTTCTCGTGGTCCTTTATATGTTATCATGGATAAGAATGATAATAATCTTGGTAATCTAACTGGATTACCGATGCACAGATATCAGTGGCACTTCCAAGACCAACAGTTCATGGATATTCACGACAGACAAATGGATTGGATTGGTTTCTTGAATGGTGAAGGTGCTGAAATGAAAGATTTCTTCAAACCTGAAATCATGAAGAATTTGTCAGGTCCAACAGGAAACTCTGTGGTTGTTGAATACCCACGTGATGCAACATCTAAGTACATTGCACTTTACGGATTCGATGAGTTCTTTGAATCACTTCCTAAGACTTTACAAAGATTTGATTTCACAAGTAGTGGTAGCGGTCGTTATGGTGACCAGGTTCAACCAGTTAATTTGGAATTACCTGAACAGATTGGAAATTATGACAACTTAGAAGTATTACACTTGGACGGTGTCGTAAGTAAGTTACCAAAAACAATTGGTAATTTGAAGAAACTTCAATTCTTGTCTCTTCCAAATAATAAGAACTTGGAGGAATTACCGGAGTCAATTGCTGACCTTCCACAACTTATGGTATTGAATTTGAAGAACTCAAATCCTAATATCAAAATTCCAAAGAGAGTTCAAGAAAAAATCGACAACAACGAAATTCACATCGTTAAGTAATAACAAAACAGGACCTTGAGTCCTGTTTTTTTTTTATTACATTTGTACTATGAACGTTGACGTAGAAATCTATATGAATGAGTTTGTTAGGTTTTTTAAGGAAAACCCTAATGACTTAATTGACCTTATAGGTAAGGCAAAAGAAGAAGACTTTTTCAGCGGTGTTAGAAAATTGGCTGAAAAAAATTGGGAAGAAGGTAATGATGTCCAATTAACTCAAAAACAGATGATATCCCTTATCCTTGAATTAAATGATAAGACTGAAGAGATGAAGGTCAAGGTCCCAATGATGGTTACAAAACACGGAAATATATTTCTTAATTGATTTTTCTCAAGAATTAGTTATCTCTATATGATATGAGTAACTTTTTTTTTGATACCATCATTATTATCAATCTCAAAAGAAGACCTGATAAGTTAAAAAAGGTTTTACAAAGAATTTATGATTTAAAACTCGAACAGAGTTTAAATATTCAAGTACTGTCAGCGGTTGATGGTAAAGAGTTAACCGATGAATGGTTAAAGAACAACATTAGAATATCACCACTTTATCGAGATTCAATGAGAGGTCGTGGGATGACATACGGTGAGATAGGTTGTGCTTTATCACATATAAAGGCTTGGGAGATGGTTCAAAACACACCCTCAATAAAAAATGCATTGATTATAGAAGACGATGCGGTTTTCAAACCTGAGTTTTTAGAAGTAACCGAAAGAATAAAATCGGGGTTAGAAAATCTTGATTATGACTTCATGTATCTTGGAAGAAAAAAAATGGTAGACGAGGATGAACCTTTAGTTTATTCTGATGTAGTTCAGCCTTATTTTTCATATTGGTGTTTGGCATATGTTCTAAAGAAGAGTGGGGCTAAGAAATTATTGAATAGTAACTTTCTTCAGAATATGATACCGGTAGATGAGTTCGTTCCAATAGTTCTTGGTACACCAAATCCTGGTTTAAGACACATGTTACACCATTATAACAACAATAAAAAACTAAATGGGCTTGCGTTAAAAAATAGTATTATTTGGCCAGAAGAGTTTGCATTTAGTAATTCAGACACAGAAAAAAGCAAAGTGTATTTCGACAACAATTTCTACGACGACGGTATTGATAAATTTGTGGTGATTACCGTAGCCACCGAGGAGAATGAAAACTTGAATAGATTCAGGGAGTCATGCCATTATTACAACGTACCATACATTATACTTGGATTAGGTGATGAGTGGTCAAGTGGAAAAGCTGAGAACGGGGTTTTGTTAGAACCTGGCGGTGCACAAAAAGTAAACTACCTTAAAAAGGAGTTGTCAAAGTGGACCAATCTCCAAGACCATATTGTTATGTTCACAGATTCCTATGATGTTGTTTTTAATACCGGTCCATTAGAAATAGTTTCTAAATTCAGACAGTTTGGTTCACCGATTGTATTCTCAACAGAAAAAACATGTTGGCCCGACCGTGAGGTTGAGTCTTTATATCCTGAGGCTAAGACTGAATATAGGTTTTTAAACTCAGGTGGGTTTATTGGTTATGCTGACCATATAGTAAAGTTAATCAGTGAAGATGTTGAAAATCACGAGGATGACCAAAGATACTATACCAATAAGTTTTTGAATAAACCGATACCTGAACCTGTAAAGTTTGATGGTGTTAGTCCTAATGATAATGAAGGACATGAGAATGGTTATAAGATTGGATGGATGAGTGAAACTTATTTTGATAATGATATCATGCAATATTGTATCGATAATTTTAGTCAGTTTGATAGAGTGTTAGACATTGGTGCGGGTGATGGTAAGTGGGGTTTGAAGTTAGGAAGTTATTTCCACAATGTGGATGCTGTAGAAATATTTGAACCTTATGTTGAAAGATATAATCTGAAAGAGATATACAACGAGGTTCATGTTATGTCATTCTTAGATTATGAATTTGAATCTGGTAAGTATGATATTATCGTTATGGGTGATGTGTTTGAACATGTTACGCAAGAACAGGCGTACGAGTGGTTGAACAAGGTTAAAGATAAGGTTAGAGAGTTAATAATAGTTGTACCCTTCAACTACCCGCAAGAGTGGGATGGAGTGTATGAGAATGTCTATGGACACCACCATCAACCTGATTTAACACCGGCTAAGATGTTAGAGAGATATCCAATGTTAAGAATTATTAAATGGACAAATTCCATTTCAACTTCGGATGAAGGTGAGGGTTTTGGTTGGTTTGGTAAAAGTGGTGTAAATGAAGTAAGACATGATATCGTATTAGATTACAATCAAAGAATATTTCAGACCTTGAACTTGGCTCATGAAGATGTTTATGTTGACAAAACAGATGGAAGGATTACCAACAAGGTTACTAACGAAGAACCATGTGTAATTCATGCTAATGGACCTCAATCCACAAAAGACTTTTTGATGTCAATTACTGGTTATATGTTTGGTAGATGGAACGATACTTATGGGTCATCTAACCTTGTTAATAAGAACGAAATGGACATGACTAAAACAATATACCTTTCAGTAATACTTGATATACCTGTTGGTGACATCAACCAAGTTTTTGACCAAATAAGGTATCTTACATACCCTAAAAATAGAATTCACTTGAATGTTGTATACTCTGATAAATCGCATGAGTATAAGTTAGACAAATTTATGAATAAGTTTGGTGGTGAATACATGGGAACCACTGTAACCTACCAAGAAGGATTACGAGGTGAGTTAAGAAACGATACAATTAAAAGAGCTGTTGGTTACGACTACCTATTGTTGATGGATTGTAATTACATTTTTAGAAATAGACAATCACTACAGTTATTAATATCAGAAGATAAAGAAATCATTTCACCTATGATTAAAGAACAAAACTCGGGGTGGATTAACTTTTCTTTTGTAACTGATGAGTCAGGTAACCCTATATTCAACCAAGAACAGGTTAAGATTAATGTTTATGAAAATAAAGGATGTTGGCCCGTTGGTTATACTGCAGGTATTTGGTTGATTAAAAATTCATCCTTTACTGATTTGGAAAAAATTTTCACTGAAGGTAACGACCGATTCAATGGTGACGAGGACTATGACTTAATATTCTCAATAAACTGTAAAAATAGATTAAGAACAATATACGTATCTAACAACCACTACTACGGTGGAATCATTGATTAATTTTCATTATATTTGCAATAATGGAAATGACTAACCTATATAAATGGTCTTACGACAACTTTGTAGTACACAAAGCGTCCGACTTCAACATTATTGATGATAATAATGTAAACTCAAAAAGAGTTAAATGGGCGGTAGAATCAGTCAGTGAAGTTGATGATGAAACATTAAAACGTGTGTATGGTGATTTGTTACATAAAGTAACCACCAAAAATATTATATTTGTTTGTGATGCGAACGATGATAAAGTTTCATTGAAAATATATGAGACCAAAAGAGTTAGAACGTTTGGTAATAGATTCTTCAAAGTAAGACGTTCTATAAGTTTTGTAACTTATAACTTTAAAAATAATAACCTATACTGTGGTTCTATATTAAAAAGTAATAAAAAGGTAATTGACAAAAAAATATTCTGTAACAAATTTGGGGATATTGGTTTACAGAGGCACTTATTAATGTTTCATCACACGATTAAAGATTGTTATACACCTCGAATAAGAAATCCATTTTCAATACACACTTCTATTACCGAAACAAAAAATGATAGACCAGAACTTAACATTATGGGTGAGGGTGTTAAGGTATTCTTCGGTGAAATTATGAAAAAGACTGGTGTTGAGTTAGAATACAATTCAAAACTACACAACCAGTTTTTTAAGTTTTTTTTGGAGTCCAACGGTGTTAAGTGTCATGATATGATTGACAATTACATTGAATGGAGTCTTCCAAAATCAGTATTAAAAAAACATAAAAACTATGTGGATGCTTTTATGTCTCATTATAAGTTTGGGGGTAAGAAAATAAAAAAATATATGAATCAAATTCCCAAGATAGATTGGTTTAATTTAAGTTGGGCTTACAGAACCTTAGGAGTTGATTATTTCAATAAGATTAATGAGAAGTTTTTTGAGTATAATAATAGTTCGTCATATTACTTGAGTAATAATTTATTCAGTAACCCAACTGAGCTAACGAAGTTTGAAAAATCAAAAGTGGTTGAAGCAATTAATTCAGAAGTTTCACTATCTAATATTATTGACCATTTAGAGACCATTAAGAAACTCAAAGATAAGTACAACCATGACTTTAAGATGAGGTTTACAAATAAGAGTTCATTCAATGCTGAACACTACTTGTTATCAGAATTATACAGTTCATACAGTAAAGGTTTGATTGTAAGGTCTTATGGTGATTTTGCAGAAGAACAAATATCAGAATCAATCATGGGATTCAATGTTGATTATTATCCTGTAGTGTTGAAAACAACAATGGAGTTCAATGACGAATCAACTCAGCAACAAAACTGTGTTAGAACTTATTCTGAAAAACCAAATTGTATTATTATATCATTGAGAATGGGTTCACCTAAATCAAATGAAAGAGCAACTATCGAGTACAGATTCAGGAGGAATGAAATGATAAGAGTACAGTCTCTTGGTAAATTCAATAAAGTTTTGGACTCATCATGGGACTTACCTTTAGAAATATTAGACAAACGTATAAAAAGACTTTGGAGTAAAGAAACACTTACACTTCCACGTATGAAAAAGGAAAGTTACAACGGAAAAGTAAAACAGCACTATACCGCAGTGTTTGATGATAAAACACCAACAAGGGTTGAACCTATGTGGAATGAAAAAGTAGATGAAGATGAAAATTTATTTTTCGATTTTGTTGGTTGAATGAAAACTTTGATATATATTTGTAGTCTAAAATAAAAACTAAAAATGGCAAAAGTAAAATCAAACACCACCAGCTCGTTCAAAGAGCGTTCACAAGTTTCACGTCCTGGAGTTCATGCGAAAACCAAGACATCACGGTCGAAGAATTCTAAAAATTACAAGAAAGCTTATCGTGGACAAGGTCGTTAATATTAAAAAAAGTTAAAGTTTTGGGTACACTCTTATGGGGTGTGCCCTTTTTTTATTTGTAAATTAAATTATTTTTAAACCATGAAAGTTAAATTAGAATATGTTTGGTTGGATGGTTATAAACCTGAACCAAATCTAAGAAGCAAAGTCAAAGTATGTGATTTAGAATTAGTTTCAGTTGAGACCCTACCAGAATGGTCATTCGATGGTTCGTCAACTAAACAAGCTGAAGGACATTTTTCTGACTGTATATTGAAACCGGTGAGAGTTTATGAAAATCCTTTGAATATGGGTTATATTGATTCTTACTTGGTATTATGTGAGGTTATGAATCCTGATGGGACACCACACATAAGTAACACAAGGGCGCAAGCTGGTGATGACAACCCTGATTTGTGGTTTGGGTACGAACAAGAGTACACTATCATGCAAACTGGAAGACCATTGGGATTTCCGTACAACGGATACCCTGAACCTCAAGGTAAATACTATTGTGGTGTTGGTAATGGACAAGTTAATGGACGAGTGTTTGTTGATAAACATATGGAGAACTGTATTGAGGCCGGTATTGATATTACAGGAACAAACGCAGAAGTTCTTTTAGGTCAGTGGGAATACCAAGTTTTCTCAAAAGGTAAACTAAAGGCTGGAGACGACTTATGGATTTCAAGATACATCCTTCAACAGATGTCTGAAGAATATGGTTATGACATTGAGTTCCACCCTAAACCTGTAATGGGTGATTGGAATGGTTCAGGTCTTCACTGTAACTTCTCTAATGACAAGATGAGAAACGAAGGTGGGGAAGAATATTTCAAAAATATTTTCAGAGCATTTGATAGTCGTCACGATTTACACATTCAGAATTATGGTTCTGATAATAACCTACGTTTAACAGGTAAACACGAGACACAGTCAATTGATAAGTTTAGTTGGGGTGTTTCAGATAGGGGTTCATCAATCCGTGTTCCACTTTCTACGGCTAAAGAATGGAAAGGATATGTTGAAGACCGTAGACCGGCATCAAATGGTGACCCATATAAGATTTGTAAAGTGATAAGTGAAACTTTGGATTATGCTGAACACCTTGGACAAATCAAACACAACATGGAGAACAAAGAAATTACGATACCTAAACTTATTGCTGACATGGATTCTTTTGAGGAAAATCTCAGAGAAGAATTTTCAAAAAGAGACTAATGGATAATAACAAAGTACCTGAATATATTATTGACCGAGTTAATAAAGAGCTCGGTCAATATCCTTGCATATTACAGACAAATTTCTTCAAGGAAGAAGCGATTGCAGTATTAGAAAAGAACTCAGAAGAGTCTTGGTTCAATCATTATACTGATGATGGTAAATTCTATAAGTTGGAAGGTTTGATTAAGTATTCAGACACTAACATCTATATTTATTACAAGAGAAAAAACTCCGATGAAAATGTTTTTCGGTTCGTATTTCTAATCAATTCAAATCAAAAAGACACATGTCTTTTTATGATACATAAATTAAAACAAT
>Ga0222712_10003773_pt1 | contig 16255 bp, 15 predicted proteins | sample C33_657DmetaG_FD_165043 | JGI IMG/M metagenome (GOLD analysis project Ga0222712, IMG submission 165043) | Estuarine water microbial communities from San Francisco Bay, California, United States - C33_657D | ecosystem: Environmental > Aquatic > Marine > Unclassified | place: USA: California...
CAGTAATCTCAGCTATGAAAGCAGCCTTGATCATTTCTTTTAATTCTCTTTTTTTCATTGCAATGAATTTGATATATATGTTATAAATATATGTTTATTTCCTAAAGCGTACCTTTGCTTTAGGTGTGTTTTTAACAAACTGTTTACCCTTTTTACTACCAGCTACTTTTTTTCTTGCGGTAGCAGCGCGTTCTGCTTTAGTTAAACGTTGTGCTTTTGCTTTTGGTAAACAACGTGTTGTTGCTTGACCTTTTTTCATCGTACCACAAGGACCAGTTATATTACCTGCAGTATCAATACGCACCCAGTTCTCTTTTTTGAACCAGTCGCGTAGCGATTCTGTGATTATCTCTTGTAGACGTTCGTGTGTCATACTATACCTGCTAGTTTTTGCATTCGTAAAGATTCTTCAGTATTGTAATAATCATCTTTACCAAAAGGAGTATCAGTTTGACCTGATAAAGGACATGAATTCCAAGCTTCATTAAAATTATCTAGTTCTCCGGCTTTAGCTGTTGCTTCTTCAGCTTCTATTTCTTTTTCTAATTTTTTAGCTTGACCTACTTTCATAATAGTACTTGCAGTACTATAAAGTTTATCAGTTAAACCTTTTAATCCTAAATTAACTAATTTTGTTTTTAAAGGAGCAAAAGCTACACTGAGAGGGAAACCAGCTTGTAGTGTTGCTTTTGCCCCCAATAATAAAGGACCAACACTTATTAAAACTTTAATAATAAAAGCTACTATTAAGGTAATTATAATCCATTTATAAGCTTTTTGAGCAGCTAATAACATACATTCTTTTTGTTCTTCGGTAGGAGAAAAAGTTCTATAACGAATCATAGCAAAAAGTTTAGCTAATCCTTTTTCTGAAAGGGTATCATATAACCATTTAATTAATTTAGCAGAGGCGTCTGATACATATTTAGCCCCTTTTAAGATGGTTTCTCCTCCAGGAACGTAATTTGTTACAACATTTTTAAATTTTTCTACAAATTTATTTACAAAATTCTTTACCCATTCTATTACATTTTTTCCTAATTTAAGAGAAGTAAGATAATCTTTTATACTACCTAAAACCGCTGTTATACTTGCTAGTACACCTTCAGCTTCTAAAATATTGGATTTAGTTTCGTTTAAAAAACCTTTTTTAACCTCATTATAGAATTTAAGGTTTAATCTCATTTCTTCTCTAATATCTTGATTAGATTTAGCTTCAGATAAAGTAATACCTTGGTGAGATTCCATCACCATACGTAATACTGATTTTTGTTCTTCTCTAGTAAGTATCATTACCCTTTCATTTGTCCTTTACATACTTTAACAGCACGACCTGAAAGATAAGCAGATGATTTTTCTCCTGCTGCTTGTCTTTTCTTAATATATGCTTTACCTTTTGGGCAAAGTTCTTCATAGATAACATTTTCGCCTAAACGGATAGTTTCATCAATATCATCTACGTTAGCAATTTTCATCAAGATTTTATTTAAAACATCTGGTGTTAAACCTGGTGTTTTACCTCCTGGGAATTCAGGATCATCTTTTAAATATTTTGAGTAACCCTCTTCTTCTTTGATTTCAACGTCTGGATCAAGTGCTCTGTAAGCATCTTCAAGGGCTTTTTTTAAGATATCAATAGCAGGCTTATTATCTTGTCTTTTAGAAAATATTTGAGCTGCTAATTTAGCTGCTAAAGCCTCGATTTGATCTTTTGGAATTAAACGAACTTCATCTACTTGTTGGGCTCCCCCAATTAAATCATTGTAATCTTCCATTGAAAGAAGACCTCTTAATTTAACTGCTTCGATAGCGCGTTCGGCTACATCATGTAAGTCCATATCTGATTGAGCGTCTTCTCTAGCGTATTCTAGCATACGAATAAAAAGAGGAACATCCATAGCGATAATGTCTGTTGGGTCTTCCTCTTCTCTGATGTTTTGAGCCATACCTTTTACTTTATCTACTAATTGCTTTAAAAGAACATAAGAAAATCCTGTTTCTTTCATTGCATCTTCTATTTCCATTTTACCATTAGCTACTAATTTAGCATATGATAAAGGTGAATAATCGTTTGATACTTCGTCTAAAGGTTTAGAAAAAAATTCTTTAATTTTTTGTAGGTCTTCCATTTGAGTATTTTCTGCTACTTTTGATTTTCTTAAGAATGCTATAACTAAGGCTTTATCTTCATGGGTCCAATCTTGTTCTGGTTTAGTGTAGAGATAATTATTGGTTTTACCTAAACGAGCAAGAGCTTTTTTAACTTTATTACCCCAAGTTTCCATTACGATACGTCTTTTTCTGAAAAAGTTAGTTTAATATTTTTGCCTTTAAGAGCACTAAATATTTCTCTATCAGTTTCGTCGCTTGTATCAAATTCCTGATTGATGCCTAAATCATTAAGAAACTTGTCAAATTGAGCACCAAAAAAGGAGTCCATAGAACCATCTTTGTAATATACTCTAGCTTTTCTAAATAAACCTTCTCTGTCGGTATATTCGAAATCAACGGTTTCAATATCTGAAGTTTCGGCTTCGTTTAGGGATTCGTTCATACCTAATTCGGCATGTAACACTTCCATAAAAGGGCCGAAATTTTGAGAACCATATTCTTCTTTTAAAATTTTAGCTATTGCTAAAGCAAAATCTTGGTATGATAAACTTTCGTCTACTGTGTCGATTGCTTGATTAATTGCGGTTGCTACTAGATCAGCTGTGCTCTCTAGAAGACCTGCTTCAGCTAGGTATCGTTGTTTATTCCATTTAGCTACGTCAAAGCTCATTATATTAGGATTTAAGTATATGTGATAAATATTAGTCTTTCTTTAGACTTTGCAAATACTTAATAGCTTCCTCTTTTGACTCAAGTAGTTTATTTTTTGTTGAACCAGTCCATTTTTCTACGTCACCTGCTTCTGTGATATAAGACTGGATTTCACTATGTTCGATCTCCTCGTTAATCCAAGTTTCAAACTTTTCTATGATACCTTCAATATCTGAATTGTGGATGGTTCTTTCATATTCTTCCCAAAGTCCTTCTCTACGAATAGCTGCTTCAAAATCAATCTGACAATTAAAGCAACGTTTATACATGTTAAACCACTTCTTATCCAGATGTGGTTTCATTACTTTCTTACAAGAAGGGCAGAAAATAGGGAGATTAACTGCTGCTTTAGCGGCATCCAGTTTGGTAACATTTTGTTTAATTCCGTCTTTAATTGTCCACGTCTTATCTCCCTCCACCCAAGTATCTCCTTCCTTATGATGAATTTCTTGTCCTTTTGCAAAACCGACTGATATTTGGGATTTATCTGCATGTTTACCTTGTACTAAATTTCTTAATCGTTGAACGTCTTTTTCTTGAAACTGTTTTTTTAAAACATTGTCTTTACTCATAAACCTAAGTCTTGTAACTGTTTGATTGTAGAAGCAGCAGATGTATGTAGTATACCTATGCCACCATTAGCATTCCATGAATCGATAGTATCTTTTCTATCGTCAATTAAAATTTTACCGGGACCCGCAAAGTCGGCTTTTCTACCGGCAGAACGGAAATATATTTTTTTCATGTTAGGTAAACGTTGAACCCACTCGGTCTTACCTTGCATAGATTCATTGTTTTCCATTTTATAACGCTCCTCGAATGGAATGTCAAAATTAACAGAAGGAGCAGTTAAAACGTAGGGGTTATATTCTTTGATATAGTCCCAAAGTTGTTTTCCGTCGGGCATCCAATCTAGATTAGCCCAATATGATCTTTCGGAGATGTCTTTGTCTTTTAGACCGTCTCTAAACAACTTCCAAAATTCGTCTTTGCCTTGTGAATCGGCGTGATGTGTAGTTACACCTGTTAGTTGCTTGTACCCCTCATCGAAGTCCACTAACACACCATCCATATCACAAAATATCACGGGCTTTCTTCCCTCTATCGTTCCTCTCATTTCCTCATCCTTTTTTTCAACACCCGTATCATGAAGGTACGAGGTCTCTTTTACGGAGGCACTGGATATAGGGGGAAGACTTAAAGCTTTTGCTCTTTTAGCCCATAGATCAAGAATTTCTTTTCTTTCTTTCTGATTGATAGGTTGAGTATCTAAGTAATCGTCTATAACCTCTAAGAAGGGTTTACGAGATTTTTTAGCTTTAAAATATAGGCCCTGAAGCATTGCATCTACTTCCTTTTCTAATTTAAAATATTCTGCTTTAGGGAGCAAATTAGCATCAATCATGTCTCGTAAGAACTCATCATCGGCCATTTGTTTGCTAGGTCTTACTAGTCTAGGATCATCGCTTTGAGTTCCACCTTTTACATTTTCACCATCTTGAGTCAAGTGTTCAAGTTCGTGTCTAACAACATCTTTTAAGTCAAATGATACTCTTTGCCAATCTGGGTTTTTGGGGATTTCAAAGCGAACTGTTAGTAAAGGTTGAATAGGTTTTCCTTTTTTATCCCACCCAGCGTTTGCACCTCCATCTACTTTATAGGTATCGTCTGTATATTTTGCTTGAACTACAAAATCAAATTCAAACTCATCAGAGACAAAATCTACTTCCTCATCTGCAGGTCCTACTACAAATAACTCGTCTACTACTTTTCTACCTACATCGTATCCGTCTTTCATTAATTCGAATGCAAAACTAGAAAGCTCGTTAGCTAATTTATCGTAGCGACCTTCGTTTAGTTGTTGTTCGTTTAGGTCCTTAGTTAGTTCTGGGTATTTCTTTTTAAGAACTTTGTGGATATCTCTCCAACCAGACATGTAGGCTTCACGCATACTTCTTTGGATTCTTGCTAATAAGAATCTCTTAGCATCTCCACTAATATTTTCTTCAGCTGTGAACTTATCAAATGCTTCTACAAAAGCTGGGAGTGAAGTCATTGCGTTTTCCCATTCACTGCCAAGTAATACTTTAGCGTCTGGTTTTCTTTGTGATAAGGTTAGTTCAATAAATTGCTTATTAAACTCATCGTTCTTTTCTAACCCTTTTAAGAATTTGATATATGGTTCGGGAGCTACAATGTTTTTGATATCTTGGTAGGTCAAAATTGCACCATCAATAACTCTATCCACCATTATAGAACCAAACCCTCTTATAAGCCCAGCACCCACAGTCGTAATTATACCAATCAACCCTTTAATCAATAAAGGAGCGATGGCAAGTTCATTAACTTGTTCTTTTTCTTCTAAACCTTGAGCTAATTCACGAGCGTATTGATTTAAACCAAAAGGATCTTTTACTTTACCACTTGGATTATTTTGTTTTTTATAATCATCCATATTTTTATTGGATGTTTTTTGACCATCTTCCTGTAAACCATCTGTCCAGTTACGGAAGGTCATTGTACCTCTTAGGTTAGCTTCTTTTTCAAGATCATTGATATGGTCATCCTCTAAAGTATTTGTAGTAGAAACATCACCTAATCTACCTTCAAGGTTTTGAATGTGGTGAATCATCTCGTGAGAGAAAGAACGCACAATATCTTTGGGATGACGGCCGTAAGTATATAAGGTGATAGACTTATTGATCGGATCATAGTATGCGGTTTTACCCAAGAATTCACCGGCATTTTCCACATCATTATCTATGATTATTATACTAGGAACTGGATCAATATTATATCCCTTTTCTCTCATATAATTGGTTAACTCGGCTATTTTTTCGAGTACATCAATTGAAGGGATAGTATTTTCTTTTAATGGTTTATATCCTGAACCGAATGGGGCTGCTTTACCTGTGTGGTTAGGAGCTACATTTTCTTTTTTTAAACGCTGTGTTTTTTCTTTAGATGCCTCTTTTCTTTGTTCAGCATAATCTAAAGCAGTTTTTAAACGTCTTTTTACCTCTGGATCTTTGGCTCTCTCATAAGCTGCTCTTACTCGCTGGTGGATCAAATTGATGATTTGAGATTGGCGAGCATGTGATTTTGATTTAAAAGAAGCTTTAGATAAAGTATCTATAATGTCTTGTTTAGTAGAGAATTTTACTTTAACAGTATCGCTTGGATCCTCGTCTGTGTATAGTCTACGACCTGATCCTTTTGGTTTTTTACCTGTACCTGTTTTAGGATCATTTTCTTCTAACCCACCTGGTGTATTTAATTTTCTCCCAGTTTTAACATCTATATCATAACCACAGGATCCTTCTTTAAATATATTAGGTTCTAAAATCTTGTAAATATCTTCTTTTTCATCAGCTGGGATTTCGGTAGGTAAATAAGTAAAGAATTTTTCTTTATCTCCTTTTTGAAGTGCTTTACGAGCATTTGTTCCGCTCATATCACCAGCTGGGGTTTTGATTACTCTAACCTCTATATTAGGGTATTTTTCTTCAACTCCTTTAGTGCGATTTTTAACATCTTGTAGATCGTCTTCTCTACCTTCACGATAACCCAAAACAAAATATACTTTCTCGTCTGGGTGGTTTTTAGCGTAACGTAAGATATCTCCAATTGGAGAAGCAGATGGTTCTATTTGAACTTTAGATGGGAGCAATTCCTTGTAAATATCCCATACTTGTATTGATTGTTCTTGTTCGATTCCATCTCTAACACCTCCACCAACATAGATTAAAAATTTGTCTATGTCTTTGAAATCTTTTAAAGCGGTTTTAACTAAGTCAAAGTGACCTTTGGTAGGTGGTTTAAAACCACCCCCATAGATCGCAGTAACGGATTGCCCGTCTACTAGTTCTCTTACCAAAAACTTTGTTAGTTGGTCCATTTACTTAAGCTTCATGATAAGCTCTTTGGCCTTGTTTTTCTTTTCTTCGATTTCTTTTTTAGCTGTTCTATATTCTTCCATTTCACGCTTAAGAGTCTCTTTTTGAGCTTCGTATTCTTTTAAAGCAGCTTTAGCAGCTTTACGAGCAGCGGATTTATTGTTAGAAGTATAGGCGCCTGAAATTTCATTCATATCAATTGTGTCGTAAATAGAAGCAGGACGAACCATATCATCCATTGACATACCTTTTCTGGGTTTCATTACAAGAATGATTTCGCCAATTTCGTTATATGGCTCTTTCATTTCCATTGTTTCAGCTTCTAAAGCTTCCTTGATTAGGGTTTTTAATTCAGATTTTTTCATGAGTTAAGGAATTGTTTGATTTTGGATTGTGCTTCTGGAATAGAAACAGTTTGTTGTATAATGTCTTGAACGTTTTTTTCGTCGCGTAGTGCTATGATTTCTTTTTCAAGTTCAGCTTTATCAGCTCTGGACTTAGCGATTTCTTTTTCTGATTTTTCTTTAGTATCAGTTGGTTTATAAGGATCAATGTAGCGTTTAACTATATCGTCTAAACTTTTTTTACTAAATGGATCCTTATCTTTTGTAGTTGCTACAAAGTTTTGACCAAATAAATTAAGGTAAGGGATAAAGTTTTTAGTTACGTTAGCCCACGTTTGCATTACAATTGAAGGCATCAAACTTCTATCTTCACCAGCTGAACGCTCGAATCTATCTTCGTTTTTCTTAAGTGATTTTTCAAGTGAAGAATAAACGTAAACCATCATTACATCGTACCCTGCTGTCTCTAAAGTATTCTTTAGTGATTCTGTTTTTTTATAAGCAGCAGCAGTACCATCAATTACTATGTTTTCACCTGAACCTATTTCTTGTGCTAAAGCTGCTTGGTAGTCTTTTTGAGCTGCAGCCATTGCTTTAGCTGCTCCACTTCTACCTTCAGCATCTGCTTTTTTCAAATCAAGTGAAATACCAGCATCGCGAAGGTTTTTGATAAAGAAATCGTCAATGTTCATTACTTTTAAACCAAGGTCACTGATAATTTCACCTACAACAGATGATTTACCAGCGCCAGGAGCACCAGCTAAAATAATAGCTTTGGGGGCACCCTGTGCCTCTTTAAGTAATTGGACCAATGAGATCATATACGCGCGTTTACGTATAAATATCAGAGCTCTCTCTTAACTGTAGTTCTGAATTCAGTAAAGATAGGTGAGTGGTTTGGATTCTCTAGATCAAATAATTTCTTAACCGTTCTGAATATATCCATGTTTTCCTCTATAGTGCGATTAGATTCATAGATTTCCCATCCCTTACCTTGCATAGCTCCGGTTTTTGGACCGCGCTTAGATGATTTGAGCCATAAAATAGCTGTGCGGTCAACTTGCTTACCGTAGCATTCTTGGTAACACGTAGCGTAGGCGGCTGTTTGCAAATCGTATGTAGTTTGTAAATTATTAGAGGTTTTAAAGTCAATAATCCATAATTGATTTTCTATTTCACAAACCAAGTCACACGTACCTGCTATCTCATACACATCAGAAAACAAGTGAACTTCAGTTTCGATCAATTTTGGTTTATATGTTTCCCAAAAATCTACAAAACGTAGAAACATCTGCCACACATCGGGATTGTGTTGTGGATTACCCCACTCGTTTAGGAAATGAAGTTCTTTACCGTTTAGGTAATCCTCGATTAACTCGTGAGTAGCTGTACCTTCCTCACCGGCTTTTTTAACAATATACTCAGAAGAGTATCCTACTTTTTTTAACCAATCCTCAAAGAACTTTCCTTTAGGGTAAGCCGACAACACGTAAGTGATAGAAGGATAGTATTTCCCGTTACGTCTGTAGTAACGTGAGTCTGGCATTGTAATTTGTTTAGCATCTTCCGAGATCTCTAGAATGCGATCATAAGAGTGCTTGATGTTTCTTTTACTCATATAAGTTCAATTTTCTTAGCCATCAAATCATAAGTGGTTAATGGATAAGTGTTTTGGATAAGGTTTGTAAAATGTTCAAAACCCATTTCGCTTGGATCTTTTTCATCCAAATCTACGAGGTAAACCTCTTTACCCTCGTTTAATAATAGTTCAGCAAATCGCAAAGCATCCTTCATCGCGTCTTTATCCAAAGCAATATAAATTTGTTTTACGGTTGACGTTACAATTTTTTTCATTAAGTTATCTTGTAAATGCTTTCCAAGCAATGGAATTGCATTACGCTTGATAGCTAAAGCATCAAATGGCCCCTCACACAATACAAGCGGAGAAGACCAGTTTACAAATAACTCGAATGGTACAATATTTTTGTTGACTGAAGGGTTGCGGTATTTGACCGGTGAATTAGGATCAAAGTTACGAGCAACAAAATAGTTTAGTTTACCTTCGCTAGAATACGATGGTATAACGATCATTTTGTTGTATGTGCCACCTTCACAATAACCAATATTATATTTAAGTATATCGTGTTTAGAAATACCGCGCTTCTTTAAATAGTTTAAAGCATGTCTTCCAATAATATCGTTTTTGGTGAGCTCGGACAGTGGTTTAAACTCTTTTGGGAGTTCTACCTTACTGGAGTTTGTATCAACTAGGATTTGTCTTGTAGCTCCTACAAGTGAGCGTAGCTCACTTATCTTGTCTTGTGGAGCATCTATTTTTTTAAATAAACTAAGTAGTTTAGAGCCTCTAGAATCACAAACCCAACAATGCCAACTCTGATAATGAGTTGAATTCTCATCAAAATTGATTTCGAGTTTAGGTTTATGGTGATGGCATATAGGACAGGTATGAGCCTGATTGCCTCGAGCAGTAGGTTTGCCTGGTCCTAAAACGGAATTGACTACGTTTACAACTAGTTGATTTACCATATCAAATAAGATACGAAAGGTATCTTACTGGGCAAAGTCTTTTGTGAAAAATTTTCCGAGAATATTATCGTTATAGAACTCCTCTGGTTTTTCAAGCACTGAATATACAAACAAATATTTTGTCTCGTAATAAGTTAATAACTTTTTTGAGGGAGCTAAATGTAAAATTTCACGTTTGAATTCATCGTGCTTACCCTCTTTCAACATAGCTACAATTTCCTTGTTTGAACCATAATATGTTTTCCAATCTGATTCGTTCATTGCTAGCTTATAGGCTGGTTTTCTACCAGCCACGTGAGTATACTCTAGTAGTTCCTTTTTGGTGAGTTTTACTTTCTTTTGGTGAAATAGAACTTTTTTACCAAGGTAGGCTTTGCCTGTTGGTATATGAACAACCCTATAAATGAAACCAAAGGTCCCTTCAGGGAAGGAGGAGAGTGCCTCCATAGGTTCGTTTTTATAAGTCCACATTTTTTATAAGTTAAATATTATTATGGTCTAATCCAAGCTGGAACATAATAATCTGTTCCGCTAATTGTAATTTTAATCCAACCTGCTGCTTGATAACTATCAGCAGTATCATCAGGAGCAGTCGTAAAACCCACAGTACCCCCACTTGTCCCGGCTGTACTAAAAGTACTAACTCCATTACCTGAAGTACCAGAACTTCCTGACGTACCCGAGGTACCATTTACACCAGAGACACCAGACGAGCCTGAAGTACCAGCTGGACCAGCAGGTCCTGCAGGACCAGGCGAACCAGCAGCACCCGAAGAACCACTTGTTCCCGATGTTCCATTCGAACCATTTACACCTGAAATACCTGATGAACCCGAACTTCCTGAAGTACCAGATGAGCCCGATGAACCCGATGAACCTGAAGTGCCATTTGTGCCTGAAGTGCCATTTGTTCCCGAAGTTCCTGATGAACCCGAAGAACCACTCGTACCAGAGGTACCATTTACACCAGAGACACCAGACGAGCCTGAAGTACCAGCAGGGCCAGCAGGTCCTGCAGGACCAGGCGAACCAGCAGCACCCGAAGAACCACTCGTACCAGAAGTACCACTAGTACCATTTACACCTGAGATACCTGATGAACCTGAGGTTCCATTTGTTCCTTGAGGACCTTGAGGACCTACTGGACCTGTAGCTCCTGAAGTACCTGATGTTCCTGAAGTACCATTTACACCAGAAATACCTGAAGAACCTGAAGTACCTCCAGTACCTTGGGGGCCTTGTGGGCCTATGGCTCCTGAAGTACCTGATGTACCATTTGAACCATTTACACCTGAGACACCTGATGAACCAGAAGTACCTGAAGTACCTCCAGTACCTTGAGGGCCTTGTGGTCCTATAGCTCCTGAAGTACCTGATGTACCATTTGAACCATTTACACCAGATATACCTGAAGAACCTGATGTTCCATTAGATCCTGAGGTTCCACTAGTACCTGATGATCCTGAACTTCCGCTAGAACCAGATGAACCAGATGTCCCTGAAGAACCTGATGACCCACTAGTTCCACTTGAACCAGAACTTCCACTCGAACCTGAAGTTCCATTTACACCTGAAATGCCTGATGAACCACTTGAGCCTGAACTTCCTGAGGAACCACTAGATCCACTTGATCCTGAAGTACCTGAAGTACCTGAAGTGCCAGATGTAAAGGCAGTAGAAGATAAAAGTTGTCCTGTACTGTTATCCTTAACTACTACAGTATAAGATCCAGTACTATTAGCAGCCGCTAAATTAGCATTAAGAGAACCTGTAAGAGTAAAACTGCCACTTACAGTAATATCATAAGCTTTAGCTCCAGTAAAGGCATCAACAGATTGAGAAACGTGCCATGAATTGATGATATAATTTTGAACTATTTCATCTGAACCACTTGTAAATATATTTTTTAATACGTTAGCCATTTCTTTAAGTAAATCTGTTAATTATAAATATTAGTAGAGTTATCTATCTATATTAACCAATATTGTAGTATCTGTAGTAGCTGAGGTAGGTAATGGTTGGGCAAGTTTCCCAACTGCTAAAAGATTTTGGGCTTCATCATATAAACCTACTGTTGTAACATAAGGTGAAAAATATGAACCTGTTACATTATTTGCTAATGTTCCATCTGCTCTTTGGTAAAAATAACTACCACTTATTTCTAGTACAGAACCACTTGCTTGAGCTGAAGGGTTTAATGTGGCATTAAATTCACTTTCTCTTATAGTACATTTATATTGGGTTTCATATATAGTATATGAACTTGAAAAAGATAATGTTATATTGTTATTAATTACATCTGAAGCTGAGGGTAATACACCAAAACCACCTCCATATTCTTGAACCCCATAAAATGAAATTCCATAACCTTCATTAGAATAAGACGCAGAATTAGTATAAATAATCATACCATGTGGGTAAATAACATTACCTACGTTGACAGAAGTTCCATCAATAATTAAATTTCCTTCACCGTCATCTACTAAAAGCAATGAATAGGACACAGCATTTTCAATATAAGGTACAATTAACTTAACTGAGTAAGGTTGAATATAATCACCAAATAACTTAGAAGGAATAGATACTACTCCAACTTCAGCACCTGATTGAGTAGGCCAAAATCTAGTAGGTAATAAAGTAGATTGTAAAAAATTATCATATAAAGTACTTTCAATTTGACCTACTAAAACATTACCACTAGGATTACTACCTAAAAATAAACTAGAAGTACCAGCAATATCTCCAGCACTAGATGTTAAAAAGTTAGAATAGTAAAGTTGTTGAATTGAACTATAAACTAAACCTTGATTATATTGAGTAAAATCTGCTAAATAAGCAGGCACACTTCCTGATAAACTACTAGTTAGTTGTCCTGTTAAAGTTGAATTAGTATAATAATTAGTATTTATTCCTAAAAAACGGTTAATACCAACCGCATCCTCATTTATAATTTCACCACTAACACTACTAGTGTACCCCAAATAGGCAAATTGCCCACTTGAGGTACCTGGTGTAAAAGTAAAACCTTTGTTAACCGTAAACGGTGTAACAATTATGTCAGAGGCTAAAAATTGTTTCCAAGCACTCATTCATTAGAAGTCTAGCTTAACGCGGATTAATGCTTCTTTAGTGAAGTCTTTAACTAGTGGTCTTGATAATTTAGCTACAGCTAACAACTCGTTTGCGTCATTGTATAAACCAACTGTAGTAATATATACTTGAGGATTATTAATATATGTTGAGTAAAGTACTTCACCAGTTGAACCTGTAATAAACGATGGGTTAGTTGTATAATTAAACTCAGCGTTTTGTGGTCTTACAAACACAAAGTCTGAGGTAACGTTTTCTTGGGAATTAAGCTCAAATGAAACACCCCCAGAAACAGCATTATAAATTATAGTATTATTATATCCATTAATTACATTAGCTTGGTTACCTAATGATCCACTATAAGTTAAAGCAATACCCCCACTAGCAGCGGTTAAAGCTAAAGCTTGGGCATTTAATAACATAGCACCTAAATCAGGTAAGAACCAACCATATGAACCTGAAGCTGTTTGGCCTGCTACGGTTGAGCCCCCAGTTGTTGTAGTTACTGCTGAACCATTAGATCCAGAAACGATTTGATATACTCTAGTACCATTAATGTAAGGTACTACAGAAACATCGTTACTATTATCTGTTAAAGTTATTCTATTAGTTCCCGATCCTGATAAAACTAGATTAAGTGAACCTGGAAATAGTGATTGTTTATAGTTAGCTCTTTCAACTGATACAATAAAGAAATCAGATTGAGTTACTGAACCAAAAATAAATGCTGCGTTTTCATCTTCTAAAATTAAGTTTCTCCATTGACCATATAAAGTAGATGAAGGTGAATATTGAGGAATAGCTGCATTATAAGCTACAGATCCTGAACCTAATTCATTAGCATATCCTAGATAAAACTGGATAGCAGCAGTACTATCAGTAGAAGCAGTTTGATAAACTGCTAATACATAATCACCTTGTGAACTAGCTTTTTGAGTTGAACTACTAAAAAACGTAGTTAAATCATACGTGTTGTTGTACCAACAAGGTGCAGTAACAGAATCAGCTGATACTAAAAAATCTGAAGGGGTAAATCTTTTAAATGACATATCTATTAATTAGCTGAAGTTTTAGTAATTGTTACTGGAATTGTAATTCTAGCACCTGAATCCCTACCTACTACAGTTAAAGTAGCTTGTAAGAAATTATTTGAACCAAACAATGTATTTACAGTAGTTGCTGTCATATTAATTGTAGTACCAACAACCGTTTTAGATACGTTAGTTCCAATAGTTGTAGTTGAATTGAGAGCAACAGCATCTGGGGTATTAATACCTACACCGTTGAATTGACTTAATGTTCTAACATCCGAGATAGTAGCAGTGTAACCTGATGATTCATAAGTTGTGTTACCACCCAAGTAGTTTAGAGTTTGAGGAGTAATAGCAAGTGAAGCTCCTTGTTTTAAAGTAATTGCTGCATATCCTAGATCAAGTACTGGCATTTTAGAGGTTCCACGAGGTAGTGTAGTTAGCACATACTTCATTTCTTGAGTTACAAGCGGAAATGCTTCTAAAAGAGGCATGTTTTCAATTGCTTGACCATAGAAAGCTGAACCTGAAGGGTTAGTTGGATTATAAAGTGTATAATCGATCTCGTCATCAGATAAAGCAAACTGAGTGATTCTGAATGAACCATCGTTTTTAGCAAGTAACTCTCTACCCTTATCTGTAAGGATGGCATCTACTGTTACTACTGAGTTATTTAAATATCCCATTGTTTAAATACGTATTTTGTTATAAATATATTAAATTTTTAAATTTTATTGATTACTAGGATTAGTCCCGTAGGTTTGTGTTATATAAGTTAAGTTATTTTTTATGGTAGGACTAGCTGTAGGTGTAATTAAATTACCTTTTCCTACTCCTGATAGTGTAGCACCATTAAATAATACAAAAGTGCCGTCATTAATAGCTTTCCAAATTAACATACCATACCCCCCATTACCAAAAAACCCAGTGTTGGTCGGTAATTCATCATATAAATATAAAGTTGGGGTTCCCGTAGGTACTGATCTAGAAATTTCAAATACTCCATTATACAAAACTGGGTTATTATAACTTCCAGTGGTTATAATTGAATAATTATTTAAAGAACCACTATTAAGAGGTAATAAAACTCCCTGAACAGGATTTGGTAAATCTTGATATAAAGTAACAAACCATCTATCACCACCTGCTAAACTATTAGACACCTCAGTAGACATACTAACCCCTGTTGTAGTACTACCTGTAACATAAAATCCTGAAGAATTTGTAGTTACCCTAGATACATCATTAGCAAATGTAAGAGTAGCATTACCTCCAAACCCAGCAGTTATAGTAGTTACGTCTGAGCTAATCATATAACTACTAATAGTAGGGACACCAAAGTCTGTAGTCATTACTCTAGCAGTATTAGGAATATTAGCTGTTGTAGTATACTGGGTAAACTGAGGTAAAGAATTAGCTACTAAATCTTGTGCTACAACACTAGCAAAATAATCAGTTAGTGGTGAAATTATACCTACAGAACTAGTAGTATCAACATTTAATATTTGAGATAGTTTAACAGCACCCCCTCCAGCAATTTCTGGGTAAGTACCACCACCCCAAGCAAATTCATAAATTCCTGTATCAAAACTATTTACTGAAGCATATCCTAAAGTAGTAAGTCCTAAATTATCATTTTGATATGTTTGAACAATTGAAGAAGTAATTGTAAGAGGACTGTTAAAGTCGTCTGTTGTATTTTTACTACCCCAATATCTTATACCCGAGTATTGGTAAGAGGTATAGTTTGAATCTTGAACTGCCGCAGGAGTAGCTGTACCTGATATTAATTGTTGAAAATTAACAGGAACCAATTGATCAGTAGTATAGTCTACTTGTTGATACCATTCACTTAATCTATTTAACTCAGAATTATTAATTAATGGGTTGCAACTACTATTATAAAATCCTGCGGGAACATATGGTTCTAATATAATTGGAGTATTAAGATCACTACTAATATTAACAGGGAATGGAGTAGAAGCATCTAAAAATGTACCTGTACCTTGGCTAGTTATAGTAAAATTATAACCATTAAATTGTTTTACTTCTAAAATATAATAATTAGCTTGTTCACCAATATTTAAAATCTCTAATTCAATAAAATCTTCATTGTTATTAGTTAAACTAACGTATGTACCATAAGTCCAACCTGTGGTTGCGCTTAAAGTAGGATTTAAACTAATAGAAGGTATAAGTAATTTAGTAGCGTTAGGAATATAGTTAGTTAAATCAATTCCATTGTCTGATACTTTACGAATGGTAACATATCCAACTTGATAAGTATCTGTAATAACAACTGGTGAAGATTCTCTATCATATGTTCTAGAAGAATTCCACCATAGATTCAATCTACCACTAGATGGAGTAAAAGCTAAAAATGTAGAAATAGGAATTTGTTCGGCACCTGATCCACCATCTCCCTCTCCATATTGGTTGTTAGTATAATGTACTACATCATAAGAGATAATAATAGTATTTACTTGCTTATAAGGATCACATTCTGTATTTAGTTCACCATTCT
>Ga0222712_10003775_pt1 | contig 16246 bp, 11 predicted proteins | sample C33_657DmetaG_FD_165043 | JGI IMG/M metagenome (GOLD analysis project Ga0222712, IMG submission 165043) | Estuarine water microbial communities from San Francisco Bay, California, United States - C33_657D | ecosystem: Environmental > Aquatic > Marine > Unclassified | place: USA: California...
AGTCTTCTCGCCGTCGCGCGCCTTGATCCGGTAGGCGCAGCAGCCTAGAAGGTGAGAGGTCTGGGCTCCTTCGATCGTCACATCATGCTCCAGTACCTCGTCTTCGCCAGGCTGGACATGTTTGGCGGATTTCAGGCCATCGAGCGTTTCTTCGAAAGCTTTCTCTTCGACATCCCAGCGTTTGTTATCGGTCTCGATTCGCTTGCTGTCCTTAAGTGCTATTTCTGCGAGCTTGGCCGTTTCTTTTGTGCAAAAAATCTGCCCCTTGAAACCGGCCTGGAACCATCTCGGTAGGTGGCTGATATGGTCACCGTGGGCATGCGTAAGGATGATGCCCGAGAGTTTGTCAGGCCGACAGTCGAACGGTAGATTTCGGGGCAAGGCCAGCTGATCTTCATCGTCGCTTCCCTGAGTGGAGCCGCAGTCGACCGCATAGATGTTTCCACTCTTCTTCACCTTGAAGAAGTGACAGGAGCCGGTGACGGTCTTCAGGGCTCCATGGAATTTAAGGAGTAGGGGCATGGGGTAGGAGACGCAGTATTCCAGCGGCATTTGCCGGCACAAGCAGGCTTGCTTGTTCGCTCGTAATCAATTGTCGCACGTATCGTGCAAGCATTACATAAGGCTCATATATTCAATAGGTTGGCTGAGTGTATAATACTTTTACCGAATCATTGGGCCCGCATCCTCACTGTTGCCATGTCCGCAGTACGGACTAGCTTCAGGTAATGGCGAAATACGGAGGACTGACCGGACCTGGTTCGCACGGCTTCCCGGGCTGGCCCAGCAAGGTGCCGGGCGCACCTTCGGGAGGCGGCCGGTATAATGCCAATCCTGGCAGGTCTCTTCCGCCTCCGAATCAATCATCACTGCAGGACGTCTTACTGCGTAACCAAATCGTCAACGGCCGTTGGTTGGTTCCTCCTGGGTTCATCTCTTGCAGGGGTTCGAAGTACGCCAAGAAACTTTGTTTCTTATTTAATCATTATGGCCCTAAAGACCAATTAGGAAGCTTTGAGCTTTTTACCGAGTGTATCGCGGGGAAGCACAGACGTTGGCTGAACGGAGGCGACCAGATATATTTTTCGTTCTCGTGTATATATCAGATAGCAAATGCAGAGCAACCGGGTGAAGCGTACGATAATTTGGTACACAATAACATCCATATGCCCTACCTGCCGGAAAAAGCCCTACCCGACTGGTCAAAGGAAGTTTTTTCAATTCAAGGAGCTCCAGGATCATCGGAGCCAGACCCTAGGATTATGGATGAGAATGTGGTGATAGATGGGATGCCCTTAATAGGAACGTGCTCGATACCGGTTACCGGCTCTCAAGACCTATCAGCGATGGTCTTTGATCACAAAAGACCCATAGATACTTTATATGTCATCGAGAAGTCTGGACGTGTACTAGGGTACAACGGGTGCGACCTGCCTTTCGCCCTGATACAGCTTATGGTTAGAGCAGATGAACCTGGGGCATTCTATGAAATATATCTGAAGGGACTATATCCAGTAAATCATGCCCTGCATATTGTTCCGGATAGGCTAAAGCCGTATATCCGCTGAGGGCTCAAGCCCAGCTACCGTGACTTTACTGACACGAGTCGTCCGGGACAGTCAGCCCAACCGAGAGACAGATAGGGTAGGCCTGGGTCAGTATGTAAGACTTGGTTTAAACACATTGTGCGGCTGGGGCGGGCGGGTAGGTTAGGGGGATGATCCCGATCCCGACCGGCTGCGCGCGTTTCCTTTGCTATGGCTGGATCATCACGGGGGTCCTTTTCATGCTGGGTGTGAACAAGAACGGGGAGGACCTGTCCGGGGCTGGCGCCTTCGCCGTGATCACCGGCCTGTGGGGTCTCTACGTCACCCGCCCGCGCAAGGATTAAACCCCCCAGACCCAACAAGGGGTCAGACTACTACATGGGGGTCAGGCTACTACATCGTAGTCTGACCCCCTGTCAGGATAACCCCACGATGTTCTGGGAGCCGTCCGATGGCTAAGAAAGTGAAGTCGCTGATCCATCCAGCGTTACACGTTTTTATGCGCACAGGCCCAACTGCCCATTTCCCAAGCCAACCGATAATGGGGTCAGACTACCTTAACGGGGTCAGGCTACCTTAAGGTAGTCTGACCCTCTGGCGAAAATTGCTCCGGTATGAGGTCAGGCACGCCATCGCTTCGCGAGGCGAAGCCAGACCCCATGCCTGCGGCCGACCGGGACGGTCAGCCCTACCTGGTCGCGCCGTACCAGGATGTTCGTCCTACTTCGCGGGTTTCTTGCCTTCGATGAGCGGGGCGAGGGCGGTCGCCCAGCCGCGGGCGTGGGCGGCGAGGCCTTGCTGGTTGAAGTGCACGGAGTCGCACAGCCAGCCTTGGGTATGGTAGGTGTCGGTCTCGGGGCCGGCGAAGGCGTCCGGGATGGTGGCGATGACTTTGTTCTGTCCGGCGATGATCGCGGCCTGCCGCACGGGGGTCGCCACGGGGCTGGGGTGGAAGGAGGCCCGGGCGATGCCCCAGGGCAAGGAGAGCCTGGCGTCGGTCCGGGATTGTTCGATGAGCCCGCCGAGGAGCTGGGCGTAGCGGTCCGCCGAGGTGCCCGCGATGGAGTCAGACTCGCCTTGGTGCCAGAGGACGGCCCGCGCCTTGAACCGTTTCTGCGCCGCGACGAGGGCGGTCTGGAGCCGGGAATAGCCTTTGCCGCCAGGGGCCCAGTAGGCGACCGCGGTGGACCCGACGCCTACCGAGATGAAGCCGACGGGCACGTCGTAGCGCTGGGCGAGGAGGTCGCCGAGGAGCGGCCACGGAGAGCCGCCCGCGCCGGTAGCGCCAGGCTGCGGGTCCTTGCAGGGTTGCCAGCGGCCGGCCGCGAGGTCGAAGGCGGCAACGCGTTCGTCGGTGGCCTGCTGGGCGGGCTTGCCGTGGTTGGCGGAGTTGGATTGGCCGCAGGTGATGAAGACCTCGCCGACGCCGACCCGTTCGACCGTGGTCTGGGCGATGACGGCGCCGTCGCGCCGGGCGCGGAACTCGAAGTCATACCAGCCGGCGGGGAGATCGACCTCCTCGCCGGTCTTGGTCCAGTCGCGGACGACCCGACGGTCCTTACGGTCGAGCACGCGGATTTCGACGTCGGCCCGGTTGATGCTGGCCGCGGTCAGGATCCGGGCCCGGCCGGTCGGGTCGCGTTGGTAGACCGCGCGCTCGAGCGGATCGAGGACGCGCAGAGAGTCCGCCGGTTCGGCGGCGAACGCCGTCAACGCCAGGCTGGCGGTCCAGAAAAGGAATGAGCGCATCATCGGGGTGGGGTATCCAGATTCAATCCCATGGGCTGGCTTCGCCAACCGCAAACCGCCCGTGCGCTCAGCGCGCGCAGGTAGGGACCAGCGTCCCTGCTGGTCCGCGTCTCTCCCCGGCCAACTCATCAACTGGTCAACCGATCAACTCTGCATCGGCCCATCCGCCAACCGCTAACCCCCAACCGCTCGCGAAAGGAATGAACAGGGGGTCAGACCACCATATGGTGGTCTGACCCCCTGTCGGAATCGTTGGTATGTCACTCTATGACAAGCGGTCCGGTAGACGGCTGAAGCGGGGTAGGGTAGGGTGATCTCACTATGAGCTACGATCGACGCGAATTCCTCAAAACCCTCACCCTGGGCGGTATCGCCCTCTTCACCGCGGACTGGACCAAGCTGGTCGAAGAGGCCAAGGCGGCCTCGGCCGGGAAATTGCTACCGGCTCTGCCTGGCGAGAAGGTCGATCCCAAGAGCGACCAGATCCGCGCCTTCTGGAACGACTCGTCGGGTTACTTCGAGCTTTGCCTCAATGGTACGATCTACGACGAGGTGCCGGATTTCGACGACGAGGGCGACGAGGAGTTCGACGATTCGGATTTGTGCAAGGAGGATGACGAGTCGGAGGAGGACTTCGAAGCCCGCGTCCAGGAGGCCCGCGAGGAATGGGAGAGCGAGAACGGGTGCAGCCAGTCCAGCCGGGAATATCGCCAGGAGGAGCACGAATTCGATTGGTATCGTCGCAGCTGCCCCGGCGCCCGGGCGGTGCCGTACCTGCAGGGCGTTTTCAGTGCGCTGGAGTCCAAAGGCGTCAACGTCGACGCGGGTGACTACGCCGAGATCGGCAGCATCGATTTCTATGATGGTTCCTGCCCCGGCAACGATACCTACGTCGCCGCCACGGCGCCGGATTACGAAACCCTCGCCGCGCTCCAACGCGCCCTGGAAGCCCTCAAATGGGATTGCCGGGTGGTGATCGTCGAACCCAACCCGGACGACGAGGCCAAGGCCTGATTCTCGACGGGGGGGGTCTTAGGTAGGTACCGGCGTCCCCGCTGGTCCGCGTCTCTCCCCCGGCCAACTCGTCAACTGGTCAACCGATCAACTCTGCATCGCCCTAACCGCCAACCGCTAACACCCAACCGCTTGTGCGCTCAGGCTTCGGCATGAGGTCAGGCACGTCATCGCTGCGCGAGACGAAGCCAGACCCCATGCCTGCGCGCGGGACGCGCGAGAAGAGGCAGCTAGGGCAAGACGCGGTGCTGCCCCTAACGAGGGCCCCTAGACAAAGGCCCGGGGGCGGGCATACCATGGGGATGGGCTATTATCCGATCGAGACGCGGGAAAATGAGGAGCCTGGCGATTGGCAGCCGGGGAAGACGCGGTTGTTGTTCCAGTGCGATATCCGCCTGCAGTCGGGCGAGGACGAAGAGACCTTGTTTCTGGTCGGCCCGGATGCCGGCAACGAGGTGATGGTGCTGTGGAAGGAGGCCAACTACGGCGTGGTCGGGGCCGAGCCGTTGTCGTGGATCAAGTTGTCCGACGCCCAGGAGCCCGAGGTCTACGCGCGCTTACTGGAGGGGTTCCTCTCGGCGGTGCACGCGGCCGGCACGGCGAAGGCAGCGGACTTCACGTCCATCGAAGTCCCGCCCGCCGGTCTGCTGCCAGAGTCCGGAGTCCGCGCGATTTTCGCGAGAGCGTTCGCGGGGTAGCGAGTAGGGGGCACGTGGGCAAGGTGACAAGTGGGCAAGGGGTGAGGAATGGAGGACACGAGGGCGCGAGGACTCGAGGGCAGGAAAGACGCCAAGCCCCGGGGGAGATGCAGTGAGGACTGGAGGACACGAGGGCGCGAGGACTCGAGGCGCACCTGGTGTCTCTCGACCAAACCGCCAACCGCTAACCCCCAACCGCTCGCACGTTCTGCGCGTGGGCGTTCAGCCTTACCGAGAGGCAGCTAGGGCAGCACGCGGTGCTGCCCCTACCCAAGATAGCCTTGTCCCCAGGCCAGCTAGCGTTTCGACGCACGCTTGACGCTAAGCCCGCGGTCGGGCTCGCTGGGGGCATGACTCATTCCTCCGCCCCGGGCGCGTACCGCCACATCGTGATTTTCCAGTTCAAGGCCGACGCGCCGGCCGCCAAGGTGCGGGCGATCATCGAGGCGTTCAAGGCGTTGCCGGCGAAGCTGCCTGCGGTGAAGGCGTTCGAGCACGGGACGAACGTGAGCCCGGAAGGCCTGGACCAGGGCTTCACCCATATTTTCACGCTCACCTTCGCGTCCAAGGAAGCGCTGGAGAAGCACTACCTCCACGAGCCCGCCCACCAGGAATTCGTCGGCATGCTCGGCGGCGTGTTGGAGAAGGCGTTGGTGGTGGATTACGTCGCGGGTTGAAGCGCGCGCGGGTAGGGGCCAGCGTCCCTGCTGGTCCACGTTCGGCATGAGGTCAGGCACGTCATCGCGACGCGAGACGAAGCCAGACCCCATGCCTGCGGCCGACCGAGGACGGTCAGCCCTACCTGGGAGACGGAGTACAGATGACAGAGTACGGAGTACGGAGTCGCGTACCTGAAGCCTCTTCTGCCAAACCGCCAACCGCCATCCCCCGACCGCTCGCGAACACCGTTCGCGCCAGGCCTTCGGCATGAGGGCGCGGGTCCCCTCCCATCGCCCGCTCCGCGCGCCTATACCCTACCGGGGGCTTTGCGGGTTGAAAGGGTCGTGACCTCGGGTACGTACGATACATGAGATTTCTAATGCTCGTGATGTCGGCGGGTTTGCTGGCGGCGGACAACGCGCCGGAGCCGACGTTCGCCGAAGTGAACAAGGCCCTGGGACTGGAGCTCCTGGTGGACGATAATCTTTGGGACGACGAGGCGAAGACGGTCGCCGCTCGGCTTGACTGGCCGGAGGAGTCCGCGACCAAGTCGGACGCGAGCTACCGGCTTTACCCGCCGGAGCGGCAGCGGCTGTTGGGTTGCCGGCCTTACTCCTGCGCTTTCCTCGCCGAGCAGGGCAAGCCTTGGTCCCTCTCCCTGATGTTCGCCAATAAGGGCGACGGCGTCACGATCTCCTCCAAGGACGCCAAGGACCCGACCCAGGTGCGCGCCCGTGAGGCGCAGATCAAGGAATTCAAGAAAGGCATCCAGGACGATGCGCAGGGCCTCGCCGGTCGGCTCACCGAACTGTTCGGCAAGCCGGCGGCGGATAAGCTGGGGCAGGGTCGGCGCCTGAGCGAGAACGCCCGCCGCTGGGATTGGAAGGGCCACGCCTTCCTGCTGGTCGCCCAGAAGGACGAGTATGTGGCGCTGCGCATCATGGCCTCGCGCGTGGCCGATGTCGGCGGGCGTAGCCGCGTCACGGACGCCGAGCTGATGGCCCGCTCGAAGGAGAACGTCGAACGCCGTCCCAAGGGCGATGTGGTCATCCGCGAAATCCCGATGGTGAACCAAGGCCCCAAGGGCTATTGCGTGCCGGCCACCTGGGAGCGCGTGATGCGCTACATGGGGATCCCCGCCGACATGTACGTGCTGGCCATGGTCGGCCAGAGCGGGGCGGGGGGCGGCACCTCTTTGGCTGCGCTCGCCGCCGGGGCCCGTGACACCATCACGGCGGCCGGGCGCAAGCTCGAGTCCGTCTCGTTCAAGCCGGAGCCGGCGCAGGTCGCGAAATACATCGACCGCGGCTTGCCGATCATCTGGTCGATGTGCAGCACCGATGAGTACAACCAGCTCGCGGACGCCCGCACCCGCGCGCGTGCCGCGGCGCCCGACGCGGCCGCTTGGAAGAAGACGCTGGCCGAGAGCCGCAAGGGTCAGAAGCCCCTCAAGCCCGATCGCGAGCAAGGGCATGTCTGCATGATCATCGGCTACAACAAGGAGACCGGGGAGATCGCGGTGTCCGATTCCTGGGGCCCGCAGTTCGAGGAACGCTGGGTCTTGGGGTCGGAGGCCACCCTGATGAGCAAAGGCGAGATGCTGGTCATCGGTTTCTGAGGAGGAGACAGATGGGAGGCGCAGGGGCCGGAGTCTCGTCCGCGGCATATCGGCATGAGGTCAGGCACGCCATCGCTTCGCGAGGCGAAGCCAGACCCCATGCCGGCGGCCGACCGGGGACGGTCAGCCCTACCTGAGATGCTGAGGGGGCATGTGGGCAAGGTGTGGGACTGGAGGACAGGAGGGCATGAGGACTCGAGGGCAGGAAAGATGCCAAGCACCAGGGGAGATACGGTGAGGACCGGAGGAACCAGGACACGAGGGCATGAGGACTCGAGGCGCACCTGTTGCCTCCTGACCCACCCGCCAACCGCCAACCCCCAACCGCTCGCGAACACCGTTCGCGAACACCGTTCGCGCCGGGTAGCCTGGGGTTGTTAAAGGATTGACCTAATTCTATGCTATATTGGATTAGCATAGATAGTAATATGAATGTCACTTTCCGGCAATTGGAGATCTTTCGGGCCTTGGTCGCGACCGGCAGCATCAGCGCCGCGGCGCGGGATGCACAGGTCACGCAACCCACCGCCTCCGTGCACCTGCGCGATCTGACCGAGGCGGTCGGCATGCCTCTCTATGAAGTGATCGGCCGCAAGGTCTACCTCACCGAAGTCGGCAAGGAACTCGCGAAGGCCGCGCAAGGGGTGCGGTCCGAGTGGACCGCTTTCGAGCAGTCCGTCCAGGCCCTGCAGGGAGGGGAGTCCGGACTTCTCCGGGTCGCCATGGTCAACACCGCGCAGTATTTCGCGCCGCGCCTGATCGGCTCCTTCTGCGCCAATCGGCCCAAGGTCGAGGTCGCGATGGCCTTGCTCAACCGCGACGGGGTCATCGAGCGGATGCGCGCGAACCAGGACGATCTCTATATCATGTCGCGCCCGCCCGAGGGACTCGCGCTCACCAGCCAGGTCTTCATGCCGAACCCGCTGGTCGTGGTCGCTCCGCGCGGGCATGCCTTGGCCAAGCGCGGACGCCTGAGCGTCGACGATCTGCTCACCGAGCGCTTCATCGCCCGCGAGCCCGGTTCGGGCACCCGTCTGGCCGTCGACGATTTCTTCCGACGCCACCGCCGGACACGGGAGATCAGGTTCGAACTGGGCAGCAACGAGGCCATCCTCGAAGCCGTCGCCGGCGGCATGGGTCTGGCCATCCTCTCGGAGCATGCGCTCCGGGCCGGGGCGCGTCGCGAGCTCATCACGCTCGACGTCGAAGGCTTCCCGCTGCAATCCAGCTGGCAGATCGTCCATCCCGCCGGCCGGAGACTCTCGCCGCTCGCCGCCGCGTTCCGTGATCACCTCGTCGCCCAGGCGGCGAAGCCGGTCGCGGCGACGGCCTGAGTCGGTCGCCCTTGCCACGGCTCGCGTGGCCGCTAGCAACCAAGTCGCCCATGTGCCGTCGCCTGCTCCCTCTCCTCCTCGCGTGGGCGGCGCTCGTGGCCGGGGAGGTCGTCCTGCCGTGCGGCCGTTTCACACTGAAGTTCGACGAGCAGGGCGGGGCGGTGGGCGCGTTGCGGACCGCGGATGGCTCGGCCTTGCTCCGACCCGGTGCCCGGCACGAAGGACTCGCGCTCGTGGATCCGGACGGCACCGCGACCGCCTTGCCGGTGGTGCGTCGTCTCGCGGACGGGCGGGTCGAGTTCGCCGCCGCCAGCGGTCAGCCGGCCGTGGTCTTCGCCGTGCGGGCCGGCGAGCGTCACCTCGCGTTCCGTCTGAGCGAGCTGCGCGGGATCGAACCCTCCCAGCGGGAGACGTTGCGTTTCACGTTGATCGGTGGCCCCGATCTGCGGCTGCTGCCTTTGGATTACATGACGGAGACGACCGGCGGGGCAGGGCTCCTGCGCGTGACCTGGCCGGCCTTGTGGAATCGGCATCCCTCCAACCCGCCCGGTGGGTTCGCGCTGTATGAGCGTAGCGGCGACGAGGACGAGGATGAGACGTTGCTGCGCCTGTGGGTTGAGGAAGGTCTGCCGCACCCGCGGGTCGATGGGCTGTGGGATCTCGCCCGGGCCCGCGCGTGGGTGCGCGAGTGGCAGGGCCGTTTCGCCGATCGCTCGCAGCTGATCCTCGCGGCCAAGACGCCCGCCGAGCTGCGCGCCGGCCTCGCGCAGGCCCGCCGCGCGAACCTCCGCCAGATCTACCTCTTCACCGATGTGTGGCGACCCGACGCCTTCTGGCCGGACAAGCACTCGCATGTCGACGTCAACCCGGCGGTCTTCCCCCGGGGCGAGGCGGACCTCCGCGCGTTCGCCGAGGAAGTGCGGGCCGCCGGGATGTACCTCGCACTCCACTCCATCTCCGCCGGCATCGGGAAGTCGGACCCGCGCCGCGTCGGCGCCAAGCCCGATCCGCGGCTGGCCGCTTGGGGCGAGGGTAAGCTCGTCGGCGCGGTCGACGCGAAGGCGACGACCCTGCGCCTCCGGCTCGCGCCCGGACAAGTTCTGCCTTCCGAGGATACGCGCCGCGGCAAGTTCCCGTCCGTCGGTGAACGCGGCGCGACCATCGAGACCAACTGGCTGAAGGTCGGTGAGGAAATCGTCCGTTTCGACGCGGCCTTCCGGCAGGCCGACGGTACCTACGAGCTGGTTCGTTGCCGGCGCGGGGTCGGCACGACGCCCGCGGTCGCCCATGTTGCCGCCACGGCGGTGGTCGGGCTCTATGCGCCCTATGGCGCGAACTTTATCCCCGGGAACGACACGGACCTGCTCGCCGAGATGGCCGCGGAGTACGTCGGCCTCGTCAACCGCTGCCTCGTCGAGCACGTCGAGTTCGACGGCGCGGAAATCCACGCGTACGAGGGCTTTTGGGGTTATCGCAAATACGCCTCGCTCGTCTACCAAGGCCTGACCCGTCCGACCACCGCGCACGATAGCCGCGGCAGCCGGCCCGACTGCTGGTTCGAGTACCGCCTCAACTCCTCGAAGCGGCTCATGGCCGGCGCCTGCGCGTACTCGCACGGGAATTGGACCGTGCCGGTCGCGCTCGACCGAGCCAGCCGGCCTGCGTCCAACCTCCTCGAGGCGCACTTCGTCCTCAGCCAAGGCCACCTCGGCGGCGCGCTCGGCCTGGCCAAGCCCGAGCCCATGTTCGGCGTCGGCGTGGAACAGCTCGCGCGCCACGGGCAGACCGATGATTTCCTGACCGCCCTGCGCACGTGGACCGAGGTGAACCGTCGCCTCACGCCCGAGCAGCATCGGAGGATCGCCGACTCCTTCCGACCACCGACCGGTCCGCGCAGCCTGAACTTCAGCCATCACGTCCGCTCCGAAGCCGTCTGGGTCGCGCTCGAGCACGCCGACCGCTTTGAGCTCACGCCCACGACCGTACTCCGGCGGGCCAAGGGTGACATCCTCTGGCACGTCGGCCAGGAGCACGGACCCGTCGCCCCGAAGCAGTTCGCGACCGCGGGCCAGGCCGTCGAGCTCGTCAACCCGCTTGCCGAGCGCCCCGTCGACTTCGTCGTCCGCGTCCTGCCCGCCTTCGATCCCGCCGCGCCCACCGTGCGCCCGCCGCCGCCCGTGCGCACCAAGGCCGGCGCGGTCGCCGTCGGGCCCGCGGCCTTCGTGACCGGCAATGCCGGAGGATCTGTCGCGCCCTCGGCCGGTCGGCCGACGAACTACGACCTCTTCCCCGCGCAGCCCTTCCATTCCGGTGAGGCCTCCTCGCGGCAGATCTCATTCGAGGATCAAGAGCTCTTCGTCACCGACGCCGCGCTTGCCGATGGCCCGGGCCGCCACGTCGACGACGTTGCCGGCTGGTCGGTCGATCTCGACCTCACGCGTCACCGCGGGCTCGCCTGCACCGTCGAAGGCGACGGCTCCGGCGCGCTGCTCCTCTTTCAGGTCGGCCAGCGCGACTACGTCATCCCGCTCGATTTCACCGGCGAGCGCGAGATCGTCATCCCGCACGGGGAGGTTTCCTGGGCGCGGGCCGACTGGGGTTGGCGCATGGACACCAAGCACAACGATTACGGCAACGTGCGCCGGGTGAAGGTCAGCCTCCCGCAGTGGGTCCGGCCCGGCCGCCACCAGGCCACCATCACCCGGCTGCGTGCGCTCGCGGAGATCCCCCGGCCCCTCGTCGACCCCGTCGTGCGGGTCGGCGAACGCGTCCTACGCCTCCGCGGGACCGTGCCCAGCGGTTATTATCTTAAATATGAAAACGGCCGGGCCCGCGTCTTCGATCCCGACTGGCGACCGCACGGCGAACTCGCGGTCGAGGGTGCGGGCGCCCTCGCGGCGCCCGCCGGCGCGGCGCGCTACCGCGTCGACGATGCGGCCGACGGCCCCGCCCCCTGGCTCGAGCTCCAGTTCAGCGTGCGCGGCGAGCCGATGATCGTGGGGAAGTAGGGGTGGGGATGAGAGGACACGAGGGCATGAGGACACGAGGGCATGAGGACACGAAGGATGCCAAGCCCCACGAGAGATACAGTGAGGGTACGAGGACTGGAGGACACGAGGGCATGAGGACACGAGGTTACGAGGCGCACCTGTTGCCTCCTGACCTAACCGCCAACCGCTAACCCCCAACCGCTCGCGCGCTCAGCGCGCGCCGGTAGGGACCAGCGTCCCTGCTGGTCCGCGGTCGGCGTCGGCGCTTCGGCATGAGGTCAGGCACGTCATCGCTGCGCGAGACGAAGCCAGACCCCATGCCTGCGGCCGACCGAGGACGGTCAGCCCTACCTGAAGGCTAACGCCTTGCTCCATCCATTCCCTCCCGGGGTTCTCCTCCTTTCGGCAAACTGACTTGCCTAGCCCAGGCCCTAGCCCTTATGTATAAATTAACCTGGCGGAGGGGAAGGGATTGGCTGCGCTGCGCTTGGGGCTGACGCCCCAATCCTACGGATTGCCTGTTCGCCCATACGGGCTCACCGAACCCCGGGGTTCTCATCCCTTCTAAAATTCCTGGCGGAGGGGAAGGGATTGGTTCGCTTCGCTCAGGGCTTCGCCCCGTTGCCTCCGGCAACGCCCATCTCCGCAAGGCTAACGCCTTGCTCCGTCGACCCCCTCCGGGGGTTCTCATCCCTTCGGCAAACGGGTCATCACCTTCCCCTATCCCTGACCCTGCTCCTGCCTACTTTGAAATTCATGCCTGGCGGAGGGGAAGGGATTCGAACCCCCGGAACCTTGCGGTTCATCTGATTTCGAATCAGACGCAATCGACCACTCTGCCACCCCTCCTAACCAGGACTATCTAGGAAGCGATTACGCCGAGGACGGGCAAGCGGAAACTACCCCCGCCCGCCCAAACCAAAGGGTTTCACGGGATTTATCCGTACCAATCGAAGGGGAATGGCGGACCGTCCAGCCGACTCCGGCTTGCGGTTCGTCGTTCGCTTCGGATAGTGGGCGCGTGTCCGAAAGCCCCGAGTCCACTGAAGACCCCCAACCCGCTCGTCCCCGCCGCGGCTTCTGGCAGCGTCTGGGCGGCGAAGGCCTGACCATCTCACTCTTGATCCACGGCGCGCTGATCCTGATCGCCGCGATCTGGGTCATCTCGACCGTGACGGACTCCGTCAAGAAGGACCCGGACAGCTTCTCGACCGGTTCCGGCGGCGGCGCGGCGGGCGACAAGGCCAAGGCTTTCAAGACGCGCGCGCAGCCGAAGAACCCGAAGTCGATGGCGAAGACCACGACGCGCATCACTTCCAAGAGCGCCAACGCCGCGATCGCCCTCCCCGACCTACCGACGACCTCGATGGCGTCGCTCAACTCCGGGATGATGGGCGGCGGCTCCTCCAAGGGCTTCGGTGGCGGCACGGGCGGCGGGATCGGCTCAGGCACCGGCATCGGCGTGGGCAACGGCCGCAACTTCGTCTCGCTCTTCGGCGGCCGCGGCATCGGCAACGGCCTGGTGGGCGAGTTCTGGGACATCAAGCGCGCCAAGGACAAGAAGCCGCTCATCACGCTCAAGCCGGGTGTCAGCACCTACGGCTACACCGACGACGAGATCTCCGACTACTTCCGGGCGATCCGCAAGGTGATCACGGCGCGCGGCGACGCGACCAGCGCGCTCGACAAGTTCTTCCACGCCGACGCCGTGCTGTCGGCCAACGGGATCTTCCAGCCGACGATGAGCGCCTCCGAGGCGCCCAAGGCCTTCGGCGTCGAGAAGGAGGTCGCCCCGGTGCTCTGGCTGGGCGTCTACCGCGGCCGCATCCGTGCGCCCTTCGCCGACCAGTTCCGTTTCGTCGGCGGGTGCGACAACGTGATGATCATCATCGCCAACGGCAAGGTGGTCCTCGACGGCAGCCTGAAGCACATGCCCGGCTCCTCGGCCCAGCACTATTACGCGTCCGACTGGAAGCAATCGACCGACCCGGTGGCCGGCGTCCCGGCGCGGGCGGCGACCAACAACTTCAACTTCGTCTACGGTGATTGGATCAAGATGGACCCGTCCACCGACACCGACATCACGATCCTCCTCGGCGAATCCGGCGGGGCCTACGGCGCGTTCCTCACGATCGACTACAAGACGGCGAAGTGGCACAAGAAGGGTGGCGAGCTCCCGCCTGGTGGCTTCCTGCCCGTTTTCCTCGTCGGCAAGCCCGACGGCGAGCTGCGCGAGCTGATGGAGAAGGCCGGCGCGCCCGCGGGCGTGAAGCCCTTCCTTGACGGTCCGATCTTCACCGCCGGCAGCCGCGGCCCGAAGCGCTGAGCGACTCCCCCTCGCCCATGCGTCTGCTCGCCGCGCTCTGTCTCCTGCCGCTGTCGCTCCTGGCCGAGGGCACGCAGGGCTGGTACCAGCACAACCTCTGGGTCCGGCTCGACGAACGGTGGAGCGTCGGCAACTACCTCGATCTGCGCGTCGAGGACGGCCTGCGCGAGACGCACACCTGGATCGCCAGCCCCCGCGTCCGCTACGACGTCCGCCCCGACCTCCAGCTGCAGCTCAACGTCTCCTTCCTCGAGGCGGTCAACGCGGATGAGACGGCCCGGGCCGACTGGCTCCGGCTCGAGTTCGAGGTGAACCCGACCTTCCGGCTGGCCGAGGGCTGGACGCTATCGTTCCGCGACCGGCTGGAGTGGCGCTGGCGCGACGGCGGCGATGACTTTGGTTTCCGGATCCGCGTGCGCCCGCAGCTCGACTGGACGCTGCGGAAGCAGGGGCTGTTCCGCGGACTCTACGCGAGCAACGAGGTTTTCTACGACTTCGACCGGGATCGCTGCACGGAGAACCGGCTGATCCCGCTGGGTGTGACGCTGCGCCCCGGCGAGCGAACGGAACTGCGGCTGTTCTACCTTTGGCGGACCACCCGCGGGGCCACCGCTTGGCAGAACTACCATGTCCTCGGGGCCCTGGTCTCGATGAATTACTGAGACGCCGAAGGGTGTGTTTAAGGGTAGGGAGGATGGGCTGAAGAGGCTTCAGGTACGCCTCGATTCAGCACTCCGTACTCTGTCATCTGTACTCTGTCTCCTTCAGGTAGGGCTGACCGTCCCCGGTCGGCCGCAGAGAAATAGATCAAGGGACAGGGTCAGAGACAGGGACAGGGGAAGGAGAGTTGCCATTCAGCCAGAAGGCGGAGTCAGGTAGGGTGGCCGCCTAAGCGCAGAAAGCGGGCGTTTGGGGGATGGCGGTTGGCGTAAAGAGGCACCCGGTGCGCCTCGAGTCCTCGTGCCCTCCGGCCCTCGTGTCCTCCTTCTTTATAGAGTGGAACTCCCCCCGCCTCTTATGGTCATATCGGGCATGCTCCGATCGCCCCTGCTCGCGGCGGCCTGCCTGGCCGCCTTCCTCGCCCCGTCCATCGCGTCCGCCGAGACGCAGTGGATCTGGACGGCCAAGAACAACGTGACGAACCAGCAGACCTGGGCGCGCACGGTGGTCGACCTCCAGGAGGTCCCCGCGGGCGCGACCTTGCTCGCCTCGGCCGACAACCACGTCGAGGTCTGGGTCAACGGCCAGCCGGCCGGCAAGTCCGACGAGTGGGCGGACGCCGCCAAGACCGATGTTACCAAACTGCTCAAGCCGGGTCGCAACACGATCGCGGCCCTCGCGCGCAACGACGGCGGGGTCGCCGCGGTCATCGTGCGCCTCGAGGCCGGCAAGACCATCCTCGCCGAAACCGGCGCCGCGTGGCGCGTGACCAACGCGAAGCCCGACGCGAAATGGCTGACGGCCGAGTTCGATGACGCCAAGTGGGCTCCGGCCACGGTCGTCGCGCAATACGGCGCCCAGCCGTGGGGCAACGTGCTCGGTGGCGCGAAGAAGGCCGGCGGCGGCAAGCGCACGCCCTCGGGCACCGTGGCCGCGGCCGAGGACCTGATCCTGCAGCCGGGCTTCAAGGCCGAACTGCTTTACAACGTCCCGAAGCCGGAGCAGGGCTCCTGGGTCTCCCTCGCGGTCGCGCCCAACGGCGACCTCGTCGCGGGCGACCAAGGCGGCGTCCTCTGGCACGTCTCGCTCAAGGATCCCGCCAAGCCGGTCGTCACCAAGATCGACACCAAGGCCATTGGTTGCCACGGCCTGCTCTTCGCCCACGGCGCGCTCTACGCCTGCACGAGCGAGCGGGGCAAGGGCGACATCTGGCGCCTGCGTGATACCAAGGGCGACGGTTCCTACGCCGAGCAGACGATGATCCGCTCGCTCAAGGGCTCCGGGGAACACGGCCCGCACCAGCTGGTGCTCGACCGCGACGGTTCCATCCTGGTGGTCGGCGGTAACCACACCAAGCTGCCCGACGACGAGAAGGCGGGCGCCCCGGTCAAGCGTTACGACGAGGACGACCTGCTCAAGAAGTTCGAGGATGCCAACGGCCACGCGGCCGGCATCAAGGCGGTCGGCGGCTGGATCGCCCGCATGGACAAGGACGGCAAGGACTGGGTCCGCGTGACGACCTGCTTCCGCAACCCGTACGATTGCTCGGTGGCGCCGGACGGCGACATCTTCACCTACGATTCCGACATGGAGTGGGACATGGGCGCCCCGTGGTATCGTCCGACGCGCATCTACCTCTGCACCCCGGGC
>Ga0222712_10003776_pt1 | contig 16245 bp, 28 predicted proteins | sample C33_657DmetaG_FD_165043 | JGI IMG/M metagenome (GOLD analysis project Ga0222712, IMG submission 165043) | Estuarine water microbial communities from San Francisco Bay, California, United States - C33_657D | ecosystem: Environmental > Aquatic > Marine > Unclassified | place: USA: California...
CTGTCAATTGGATTATTGATTACAACAAGCTCGGCCCCCCTAACCTATCTGGACAATACGACTTCTACTACCAAGGAGAATCACTTGGAGTAGATTTAGTTGGAGAAACATTAGACGTAGCGGAAATGGTTGGGGCAGTAGAAAAAGGTGGAGCATGGTACACAGTTGATGGCCAGCGTTTACAAGGACGTGCAAAGGCAGTTGCTTACCTAAGAGAAAACCCAGAAGTAGTAGATAAGTTAATTGAGGAAATCAATGCCAAAAATTAATGAATTCTTTAATAAAGAAGAGCCTAAGCAAATCAATTCTACATTTGAAAAGCTTACTGGTATTAGACCATGCTCAAGCTGTGAGTTAGATGTAGATGGTGGGTGGTGGGATCCCGAAAATTTAATTATGAAGTGGACCTGTTCTAACGGGCATGAAACAACACATAGGATTGGCTAATGTCAGAGAGAGCAGAAGTAAAAAGAGATGGAGCTAAAGCCCAAAAGAATTCAGGAAGAGGCGACTATCAAAAAGGCGATGCACAATGGAAACAGTTTCTTGTGGACTATAAAGAAGCAGGAAAATCTTTTACATTAAACAAAGATAGCTGGGCTAAGATATGTACAGACACTTTTAAGGTAAACAGAGACATGCACCCAGCGTTAAAGATTATTATAGGAACAGAGTCTAAGGTTAGACTAGGTATTATAGAGTGGTCAATTCTTGAAGAGTTGATCCAATTTTATGAGGAGAATCATGATTAGAGAAGTATTCTTAACAACACTTACTGGTATGGGCGTTGGCGCAGTGTTTAGTATATTTAAACTTCCAGTACCAGCACCCCCAGTCTTTGCTGGCCTAATGGGTATTTTTGGTTTGTGGATGGGCTACGGATTAGTTCAAAGGATATTGTCATGACAATGTTTTTTATGGGATTGCTCGTGGGTCTTGTAGTTGGATACGGCCTAGGATTATTTATAGACAAGTGGGATAAGAGGATTAAAAATGGCAGAGGATAAAAACACACTTCAATTAATTAGTGATATAACAGAGTTCAATGATCTTCATGAGTATATGCAAGACGAACATTTGGACAAGGCTTTATCAATTGTTGTAAAGCTTTTGATGAACCCAGATGTTCCATCTGCCAAAGCCCCCATGCTTATTATGGAGCTTCAAGCAATGTCTACTAAGTTTGCCGTAATGTCTTCTGTGTATTCAACTATTGCTAAAGATAAAGCGGGGACTGTAAATAATAATAAAAAGAATGTTTACTATTCGGTAAAGGAGTCCATAGACAAACTTGTAGATGCACTTAAGTATGTCGTTAGGTACAACTCATAATGGGAAGAGATATTGTAAAGAACCTTAAGTTTAAAAAACATACAGGTAAATTTTTTGACCCTGAACTTTTTGCCCAGCTACTTGATGAGTCGTACAGAAACACAAAACGTTCCGATGGATTGATGACAAAGAAATCATTTAGCCCTAGCTCTTTAGGCTATGGACATGGCAAATGTCCTAGGTATTGGTACATGGCTTTTTCAGGAGCAGTCTTTGTAGACGATAATGATGCTGTTGCTGTTGCTAATATGGCGCAAGGAACTCAAGCCCACGAGAGGCTTCAGAAGCTAATTTCCACTATGCCAGAGTGGAGAGCAGAAGAAGAAGAGATCATTAATGAGTATCCTCCAATTCGTGGTTTTATAGACTTAATCATGGAGTATGATGGTGAGACTGTAATCGGAGAAATTAAGACGGCAAAGCAAGAAGTATGGGACACCAGACAGTCAGAAATGAAGTCTTCGGCAAATCATATGCTGCAGCTACTTACGTATATGAAGTTAAAAAATGCCAAAGAAGGATTTTTTCTTTATGAGAATAAGAATACTCAAGAGATATTAATAATTCCAATTTCAATGAATGATAAAAATAAAAAGATTATTGAGGATGCTTTTCTGTGGATGCAAGAGGTGTACGATAATTTTAAAAATGGAGACCTGCCAATGCGCCCAGCAGGTGCAACTAAGTCAAAGATGCCTTGCACCTACTGCCCAGTAAAGAAAGAATGCTATGATAAAACTGGTCCGATAGGAACAGTTCAAATAGAATTGTACGAGGCACCAGTCATATGATTTGTGCTAATAAAGAATGTGCAATAGACTTTGATGCAAAAACTCATAATCAAAAATATTGTTCTGATGAGTGTTGCAGAGTTGCAACCAATAAAAGAATAATGGAAAAGTATTATGAAAAAAAAGCAATCAAAAAGGGTGCGGTTAGGCTATGCAAAAAATGCAAGTCTCAGCTAAGTAGATACAATGACTCTGACAAATGTTCACAATGTCTGCAGACTAAAAAAAATAAATCAAATAGTAGAATACAAGAGATAATTGATGACATTAGCCTCTCTGGTTAAAACCAAAGCATATAGAGTTTTAGGAATTGATGCATCTACAAATTCAATAGCATTTTGTTTAATGGAAAACAATAAGCCTTTAAAGTGGGGTAAAATAAACTTAGAGGGCGAAGACATATACGAAAAGATATATGACGCCAAAAATAAAATGGCCATGATGCTTGATGAATTAAAGAGTGATTACATAGTTGTAGAAGGAGCAATCCTTGTCAGATCACCTGATGCTGTGATAAAATTATCCTATGTATACGGTGTTGTTATTGCTGAGTTGATGTCTACTGGAGCTAAGGTTATAACCATATCCCCTAGTGCTTGGCAGGCCTATATTGGAAATAAAAATCCGACTAAAGAAGAAAAGGCAGCAATTAGATTAAATAATCCAGGTTACGCTGATTCTTGGTATAAAAACCAATTAAGAAATATGAGAAAACAAAGAACAGTAGATTATTTTAACAAAAAATACGCAATAGATGTAAATGATTTTGATGTAGCAGATGCATTCGGCATTGCTCATTACTCAAATGAGGTGTTAACAAAAAGATGAGCAACGACTGGAACGATAGAAGCAATCAAGAAGAGTTTGTTCTAAGCCTTCTTGATAATAAGAAAAATGGATATTACGTTGAGCTTGGTGCATTTCATTCTAAAAATGGTAGCAACACATACAGGCTAGAAAATGAATTTGATTGGAGTGGTGTTTCATTTGAGATAGTGCCAGAGCTACACAAAGAGATATCAGAAAATAGAAAGAACCCTTGTATTCTAGGAGATGCAACTAAATTTAATTATATAAACTATTTTGAAGAGAATAACTTTCCAAAACAAATAGATTATCTTCAAGTTGATATTGATGCTGGGTACGCTATGGATGGAAGACCAGCAGGAAGTGCATATACCACACTTCATGGGCTCCTAGCAGTCCCATTAAACTCTTATCGTTTTACAGTAATAACATTTGAGCATGATGCAAATATGTATTGGAGAAACATTGTAACAAGAGATGTTCAGAGAGAAATACTTGATTCATTAGGATACTCATTAGTTGTTCGATCAGAGTCAGAAGATTGGTGGGTAGATCCAACTGCCGTTAGCTTGCAAGATTATAGAAAGCATTTCAAGTGGGATCATCTATAAAGCTGTACCAGAGCAAAGACTGGCTTTACAGAAGATATATAGTTCAAAAAAAAACAGTTACAGAAATAGGTAAAGAGTGCGGAGTCTCTGCTATGACCATACAGAGATATTTACAAGAGTTTGGATTGTTGAGAAAAAAATGACAGGCTATCCTAATAAAACAGGCGGGTACCAAGCGTGGACAGCAGACCTACAGCTAATAGCAACAGATGCTCCATCTGGACATAAAATAATTACTGAGTGTTTAGAGATAGCAGAAATGCTAATTAAAAAGAATATTTCTTATGGAGACTCAGCTTTAAATCCAGTAAGGCTATTCGCACAGTCAGATTCTAGAGAACAGCTAAAGGTTAGAATTGATGATAAATTAAATAGAATTAAAAATTCACAGGGGTTTGCTGGGGATAATGATGTTGATGATTTAATTGGATACCTTATCCTGCTTAAAATAGCCAACAAGGTTGCAATTTCAGTCAACTAGAAGTATAATAAGGTATATGACAAAGACAATATCCTACACGTCATACGCTGGCGGAATTGCTTCGTATGAATGCTTAACTCAAGAAGATTTTCCAGGCGGAGCAAATCAAAATAATTCGACCTTTGCTATTGAAACTAGGAAAGCCTCTAACAAAAAAAGCGATGTCCCATTTTATTTAGAGATTGGTTCCTCTCATTATAAAAATCAAAATGACACCTATATTCTTGAAAAAGAGCATGGGTGGTCTGGAGTCTCTATAGAAATAGAGGAAGCTCTTGCAAAAGAATTTTTAGAAAATAGAAATAACGTATGCATACATGGAGATGCAATTTCTGCTAACTGGAACGAAATACTTGAAAAATATAACGCCCCAAAAAGAATAGACTTTCTTCAAATAGATATAGACATAACTCCAAGAAACGCTAATCTACTTGCTTTAATTAATCTACCTCTTTCAAACTACAGGTTTAATTCTATAGTTATAGAGCACTCAGTAGGAATGGATTATACCTTTGAACCATTACGTGCAGCGCAAAGATATATCCTGACGTCATTAAACTACAGACTTGTACATTCTGGTCATGTAGATGACTGGTGGGTAGATGAAACATCTTTTGACATGATGCAAACAGTACAGATAACAAGTATGAGATAGGAATGTATTAATGACAAATGAAATAGAGCCAGCAGTTCATTTTGACCGTATGAATAAAGTAGTTGAAGAATTGCTCAAAGGTAATTCCGCCACACAAATAGCAACCATTACGGGTTTTTCACGTAAAGATGTTTTAGAGTTTATTGATGAGTGGAAAGGTGTTGTACATAATGATAGCAACATACGTGATCGTGCTAGAGAAGCAATATCTGGTGCTGATCAACACTACGCAATGCTTATTAAAGAAGCTTGGAAGACCGTAGAAGACGCAGATACCCAAGGGCAACTAAACGTTAAAGCAGGAGCTTTAAAGTTAATAGCAGACATAGAAACTAAAAGAATAGCTATGCTTCAATCTGTAGGTGTTTTAGAAAACACACAGATAGCATCTCAGATTGCAGAGACAGAGCGTAAACAAGAAGTTTTGGTCGGTATATTAAAAGAAGTTACAGCTTCATGTCCTAAATGTAAACTAGAAGTTGCAAAAAGGCTGTCCCAGATTACTGGTATAGTCGAAGCGGTTGTAATTGAGGAAGCTGATGTCGTTTGATTTCTCAGATTTAATTGATATATTAGATGGCGAAGAGTTTGAAGAAAAACCAGTTGACCTTCGCACATTTGTAAACGACCCCAAGTATCTAGGCTTGCCACCACTTTCAGAATACCAGTACATATTAATTGAAAAAAGTTCTCAGATATATAAGGAGTCTACTTTAAAAAAATTATTTGGTGAAGATGAAGGTCACATAAGATTTAAACAAACTGCTAATGAAGTTGTAGCTCAATTAGGAAAAGGTTCTGGAAAAGACTATTGCTCTACAATTGCCGTGGCATACATAGTATACTTACTGTTATGCTTAAAAGATCCAGCAACATACTATGGGAAGCCTCCTGGCGACTCGATTGATATTATTAATATTGCAATCAACTCCCAACAAGCAACTAACGTATTTTTTAAGGGCTTCAGGAGCCGCATAGACAAGTCTCCATGGTTTGTTGGTAAGTACTATTCCAAAGCATCTGAAATTCAGTTTAACAAGGCTATAACGGTTCACTCAGGGCACTCAGAAAGAGAAGCTTGGGAAGGATATAACGTTATTGTTGTTATCTTAGATGAAATTTCTGGTTTTGCTATAGACAATACAACTGGTCACGATCAAGCAAAAACAGGTAGCGCAGTATATGATATGTACAGGGCATCAGTAGACTCTCGTTTCCCAGACTTTGGAAAAGTTATACTGCTTTCATTCCCTAGATTTAAGAATGATTATATTCAACAAAGATATGACGCTGTTGTTGGAGAAAAAGAAATAGTAGTTAGAGATCATAAGTTTAAAATGTATGAAGAGCTACCAGACGGTACAGACGGGAATGAGTTTGAAATACAGTGGGAAGAAGACCATATTATATCTTACAAGATACCTAAAGTTTATGCTATTAAGCGTCCAACTTGGGAGATCAACCCAGTTAGAAAAATTGACGACTTTAAAACAGCATTCTATACAAACCCAACTGATGCTTTATCCAGATTCGCCTGTATGCCACCTGATGCAGTTGATGCATTTTTCAAATCAAGAGAAAAAGTAGAAAAAGCATTTAACATGGGTGCAATTGCAGTAGATAATTTTGGAAGACTTGAAGAGTGGTTCCTCCCAGACCCAGATAAAAAATATTATATACACGTAGACTTAGCTCAAAAGCATGACCATTGTGCCGTAACAATGGCACATGTAAATAAATGGGTCAATGTAAAGGTTACTGATACGTACTCCCAGCCAGCACCAATAGTAGAAGTAGATGCTGTTAGATACTGGACCCCTACGCCAGATAAGTCCGTTGACTTTACAGAAGTAAAAGACTATATATTATCTCTTAAAACAAGGGGATTTAATATAGCTGTTTGTACTTTTGATAGATGGAATTCACATGATATGATGCAACAGCTAAAGCAATATGGAATTAATACAGAGATATTGTCGGTAGCTAAAAAGCATTATGACGATATGGCAATGGTTGTGGCGGAAGAAAGATTAATTGGTCCACACATACCTTTATTAATAGATGAGCTATGCCAACTGAGAATTATGAGAGATAAGGTTGACCACCCACGAAAAGGCTCCAAGGACTTAGCTGATGCTACTTGTGGAGCTATATTTAATTCAATTAGCAGAACTAGATTTGATAATAATCAAGAGATAAATGTTCATACATATGAGTCTATGAGCTACGACAATGACTTTAAAAAAGATGAAGATGGTGAAACAAATTCATACAACATGATTAGGCCACCAAGGATGCCTGAAAATTTAAGAGAAGCTATGGACAGGATGCAAATAATATGAGCGAATACCAAGAGTTAGCAAAGCAGTGCAAATGTTGCACAAAGCATGTTCCGCTACCAACTACAATGAAAATATATGATGGAATAATAGTATGTCCAACCACGCTACAAAATATAATAGAATATAAAAGAATTTGGGAGTCATACGGACAAAGACCAATGGGTGGAATAAGAAAACATTTTTCTGAATATGTACAGCAGATTGTAGAAAATTCTATTGACAAAAATGAAGACGGCACACTATAATACAATTAGGTGCCAGTAGCTTAGTTGGTTAAAGCCCCGAACTCATAATTCGGTAATCGTAGGTTCAAGTCCTACCTGGCACACACCTTTGTAGCTCAGCGGAAGAGCAACAGACTTCTAATCTGTAGGTCGCTGGTTCGATCCCAGCCAGGGGTACGTTCCTATAGCTCAGTTGGTAGAGCAGCAGACTTTTAATCTGCGGGTCGATGGTTCGAAACCATCTGGGGACACCTTACCCTAAATATGTAAATGGTATAATATAGATACATCAATCTTTGGCTGGCCAAAACCTACCATTAATAAAAGATGTTAGGAGAAAAAATGCAATCAATTTATAACATAGGTCTTAATTCTTCAGAAGGAACACCAGGATTTTTAGAGCAATTTAAAGGCAAGGCATCTATTATTGTTAATACCACAGTGGGATGCGGAAATGCAAACCAGATGGAAGTTTTACAATGGCTTCAAGAAAAGTATGCAGGAGAAGATTTTCAAATTATTGCTATCCCAACGAATGACTACTGCGGCCCAGGAATAACTAAAGGCAAATGGTCCCAAGGAATAACTTGCGGTGCCGATTCAGCAAACTATGGCAAAGATGTATATGGTACAACCTTTCAATTTTCAGAAATGGTTGCATCCAACCCAAATGAAAATGTAAGCGAAGAGAATGGCAAAAATGGACTTGGGCAAGAAAATGCTCCTCCACATGAACTTTATAGAGAAATACAAGAGCAGATTAGTTTCATTAATCACAGCCTAACATCTCAGGGAGTACCACTAGTATCAGATGAAAATTATTCATGGTGGCTAAACACCCGAGGCGGAGACACAATGGGCGGAAACTTTGAAAAGTATATGATAGACAAAGATGGCTATGTAACACGACATTTTCATTCCACTGTTTTAAACTATGATGTTGAAAAAACTTTAAAGCAAACACTCCTAGACTCAGATACTATATTTATGATGGGGCTTGGAAGATCACAAAAAATATTTGAAGAAGAGTATGCAGTAGTATGCAAAGAAATTGAAGAACTAATTGCTGGTAAGAAATCTATACTTAACCCAGCCTATAAAAAAGGAGAATAAAGATGTCGGCAGCACAAGGAACAGCAGCAAGACTAGTAGAAGTAGCATTGGCAGAAGTTGGAACTATTGAGGGTCCAAAAGATAATGAAACAAAGTATGGTAAGTTTACAAAATCAAACTTTCAACCATGGTGCGGAAGCTTTGTAATGTGGTGCGGGAATGAAGCTTCCGTAAAGATTCCAAACACAGTATATACTCCAGCAGGAGCACAAGCATTTATTAAAGCAGGCGCATGGCAGATGGCAGAAGTAGCGACACCAGAAGTCGGAGATATTGCCTATTTTGATTTTCCATCAGATGGCGTCGATAGAATTTCTCACGTAGGAATTGTTGTTGGAGTTAATACAGACGGAACAGTAGATGTTGTAGAAGGAAATACTTCTTCAGATAAGAAAGGCGATCAAAGAAATGGCGGAGAATGCTGCCTTAAAAATCGTGCTTACAAAAAGAAGAATGGTTCAAAGCTTCGTAGAAGCCAGGTTGTAGGAATTGTAGGATTTGGAAGACCATCATTTGGAAAGCCAGTAGTTAAGAAAGCAGCAGCCCCTGTTAAGAAAGCTGCAACTAAAAGCGGAGGCGGAAAGCCAGCGTCAGTAAAATAATGTACGAATACTACGTTAGAAAAGTAGAAGCCATAGTTGATGGTGACACAATAGATGTACTAATTGACTTAGGTTTTGATATATTATTTGCTTCAAGAGTTAGACTTGCTGGCATAGACACCCCAGAGTCAAGAACAAAAGATTTAGCAGAAAAAAAACTTGGCCTTGAGGCAAAAGAATATTTAAAGTATAAATTAAAAGATGCCAAATCAGTAAAAATTAAAACAGAAAAAATGGATTCTTCAGAAAAATATGGAAGAATTCTTGGATGGATATTTATTGACGATCAATTAGTTTCTATAAATGATCAGATGATTAATGACGGATATGCATGGGGATATCTGGGAGATACTAAAGTCAAAGATTTTGAAGTTTTAGCTAAAGCAAGAAAAAAATCGGGTAAATGAAAACAGTAATTGTAACTGGAGCTAGCAAGGGTGTTGGAGAAGCAATAGCAAAAGCTTTATCTAAAGAGTATGAAGTTATTGCAATATCTAGAAATTTAAATAAAATGGAAATAGCATTTGAAGGATTAGATAATATAACTCCTTATCAAATGGATCTAGTAAATTCTGAAGATATTAAAAAATTTAAAGAATATATTGCAGACAAAGACATACGTGCACTTATTAACAATGCAGGTGGTGGTGGCGGAAGCGATAAAATACAAAATGATATGACAGATAACTGGAGCTACGCCTATAATATAAATGTTATAGCTCCAATGAAGATGTCACAGGCGGTTATGCCATCAATGTTAAAAAATAAAATTGGTGATATAATTATGATAACATCAATATGTGGGTATTACCCATACCCTGGTGGAGGAAACTACACTGCAGCAAAAAGAGCAGAGATAGCCTTTTCTGAGACATTAAGAATGGAAATGGCTGGAACTGGAATTAAGGTTTCGCAGATAGCACCTGGTACAATAGATACAGACAAAGATCATCCCAAAGAAATTGCATTAAAGTCAGAAGATGTAGCAGAAGCAGTAAGATGGGTAATATCGCTCCCAGACAATGTAAATGTTGATTCAATGACAATAATGCACCCATACAATCAAAGACATGGATAAGGAATAAAAATGTTAAAAAAAGACTTGGCACATGAAGAGCTATATGATGGAGTCTATTACTACCCAAATGTAATTGATGACCCACAGAAGCTCATGGATTTAATTGAGATGACAGAGGGAAGAGATGCACTTCAAGAAATTCTGCCAAATTGGATTGACTGGGGCGTAGAGGCAGACAGAGGAACAGTATATTGGTATGGCAAAAAGAAAAGAGTTCTTTTAAATGATATACATGACATAGATACTGTTGATGTACCAGAAGAAGACAGAGTTCTGTGTAAAGAAATTTTTGATACAATATTTGATGCCTTTCAGTCTGTATGCGATGACTATAAAATAAAAAGAAATATTGAAGACAAAGTCATTTTGTTAAATCAGATGAACATTCATAGATATAAAGAAAATACATGGATGGGAACTCACCATGATGCACAAGAAGGTGACACGAGATTAAAATATTCACTTCTTTTGTATATTAATGACGACTATGAGGGTGGAGAAATATCTTTCTGCATTCAAGATGGTGTATTAAGTAACCCAGACTACGGGCTACCAGTAAATACTTGGAATCACCTTGTTGAAAATCCCGAAGGCAACAATAAATTTGCAGCACAGGGAGCTTTAGATGATCCAATTAATGAAGGAAAAATAACATTTTCTTTAAAGCCAGGTCAAGGAAGCGTTTTAATATTCCCATCAAAGGATCCATATAACCACACAGCCCATATCGTTAAGAGCGGATGGAAATGGCTTGTTCCAGGATTTTGGATTGATCCTTCTGGTATTGATGCCGCTAAAGCCCTTGCTATTGCAAAGGGATATAAAAAATAGCTTGCAATACCCTTGCTGTAAATGCTATAATGTACTAGTACCAGCCAAATTATGGCTGCTTATTTAATGAAAAGATTATCATGATTATACAAGTAATTGGTTTGCCAGGTTCTGGAAAGACTACATTTGCAAAAGAGCTGGCAGATAGAATAAACGCCGTTCATTTAAATGCAGACGCAGTAAGAGCAGAACTAAATAAAGATCTAGGGTTTAGCCCAGAAGACAGACTGGAACAGGCTCGCAGAATGGGAGCACTATCAAGGCTACTTTCAAATCAAGGTTATCATGTTGTTGTAGATTTTGTTAACCCAACAGCAGAAACAAGAGCATCTTTTGGAAACCCAGACAAAGTTGTTTGGATGAACAGAAAACCAGTCAGAGACTTCCCAGATACAACCGCAATGTGGGAAACACCAGCAAATCCAGATTTAATGTTTGATGACATGACAGAATATGATGTTGCAGCTAGAATAGCCTGTGTCGATTTTCAATTGCACGATTGGAGACAGCCAACTACATTGATGCTTGGTCGCTACCAGCCATGGCATGAAGGACATCATGCCCTGTATGAGGAGGCGGGAAATAGAACGTCTCAAGTAATGCTAGGTGTTAGAAATACATATAAGACTAGCGAAAAAGATCCGCTTGATTTTAATCAGGTTAAAGAGTATATCGCTAAAGATACAGTAATGGACAAAGCAATGGTTATCAAGATGCCTAATATCACTAACATTGTATATGGAAGAGACGTGGGATATAAGATTGAACAAGTAGATTTGGGGGCAACGATTCATGCTATTTCAGCAACTGAAAAACGTAGGGAAATGGGTCTTTAAACAATTAGAAAATGCTGGAAAGGCAATGAACGAAGCAGAAGAAAGACTTTTTTCTGAGGATAAAGATGACAGTAACTAAGGCTAGATCTTTTGCCAAGGCATTAAGTTATCGCATATGGGGAACACTTTCTTCATTTGCTGTTGCCTATGTTATAACAAGAAGTGCCAGCCTGTCAGGTGCAATTGCCTTTTGGGAAACGGTAGTTAAAGTATTTATCTACTATGCACATGAGCGTGGATGGAACAAGATTCAATGGGGTAGAAAGTGATGCCAGTATACGAATACAAATGCTCATATGATGATGCACATGCCACGATGTCAATCCATAGATCAATTAAAGATGACGACCCAGGATATACATGCGTAGAATGTGAATCAGAAATGATTAGATTTTTCACCCCATTTGGCATACAATTCAAGGGCAATGGCTTTTACAAAACAGATAATCCTAAGTAGCTAAAGTTTGTTTAAAGTTAATTCTTAGTTAACCATATTCTTTGTGTCTGCCAATTTATTTATATTATACTAATAGTATGAGACATAAATACATTGCTTTACCAGTCGCATTAGCTATATTAGCTAATGCTTTTTTTATTACCCCTTCACATGCTGATGACCTTCAAGGTGCTGGATCGACATTTGCTGCTAATTTTATAGACAGATGTAGAGTAGAATTTATGAAATCAACAGGAGATTCTGTTGTATATGGAGCATCTGGATCTGGTGCTGGCAAGAACATGTTCTCAAACGGAGTAACAGACTTTGCAATGTCAGATGTACCTTATTCTGCTTCAGAAATAAAACCATCAAAAGAATTTACATATGTGCCATTAGTTGCAGGACCAATTGGGATTATCTATAAGCTTGATGGATACAAGATTACTCTTAAGATGAGCAGAGACACTCTAGCTAAAGTTTTTGCTGGACAAATAACAATGTGGAATGATCCACAAATACTAAAAGAAAACATGATAGGTGCAAGACTGCCTAAGATTCCAGCAACAAAGATTAGAGTCGTATACCGTATTGATGGTTCTGGAACTTCAGAAGTTTTTACTTCGTATTTAAATGCCATAGCACCAACTATTTGGAACAAGCCAGGTAATAAAAATTTTAATAATGCATTTCCTGGAGATATAGCAAAGGTGTATATGACTAGCGCTTCTGGGTCTCATGGAATTGCAATGGTCCAAGGAACTACAAACGGATCTATTGGATACAATGAGATATCATACGCAAGGGGACTTAAAACGGTGTCTGTTGAGAATGAGGCTGGAAGGTTTATACAGCCAACTATTTCCGCGGCATCAGTATTCCTTGGAGACTTTGTTCCAGATAAAAGCGGGGTAGTCAAGATAAACTATAAGAACCCTAACAAGCTATCCTATAACATATCTACATTTACTTACGGAATAGCCTACAAAGAAAAGAACTCTAAGAATGATTCAGTAAAAAAGTTCTTTAATTTCATGTTAGATACATGTGGTAAGAAAGCAGAAGATTTAGGTTACTCACCAATTAGATCATCTATGCTTAAATTTTCTAAAGCTAGAGTTAATGAGATAAGCTCTAAATAACTAAAGTGGTATAATTAACTAAGCAGACATCTTGTTTGCATAGGAGCTATAGTTGAAAAGGGAAAAGTTATTTAGAATAACAGCGTCCATAATGCTTGCATTTGGATGGCTTTTTATGTCCCCAGCCTATTCAGATGACCCCCTAAGCTTGGCAGCTCAAGAAATTGAAGAGCTAAATAATAGCATTGACGACCTTGGCTATAAGGATGAATTCATATCTCTAATTGAAGAGGCAGAAGATAAGTATGCCCTTGCGGTATCTGCACAATCAACCCAGTCTGAAACCTCTGACACATATGACAACTCCCTTGACCTAAAAGCAACGGCACTTGAAGAAAAAGACTTAGCCCAATCAGTAGTAGACGGACAAACAGTAACAGTAGCCACTGCTTTAGACAATAAAAATGATGCCTACGATGCACTTGGAGTAGCCAACATTAATCTTTCAAACGCTCAGCAAGCATTAGACAGTGCTGGTTCTGCTGGTTTGGCATACGATGTTTATAGTCTAATTAGAGTTAATGGACTTGCAGCCACAGATCAATTCTTATGTAGTGGAACAATAAATGGAAACTATATGACTCGTCCAGTTTGTGGTAACAGATATGAAAACTTTATAGTTAAATTTACTGGACAGATAACTGTTCCATCATGGTTTACGCAAGCATACTTTGCAGGATATACAGATGATGGTTTTAGAATGTATATTGATGGATCATTAGTTATTAATAATTGGATAGAGCAAGGAACAACTTGGAGTGCTTATTCTCCTGTATATGATGTAGCTGTAGACAAAACATTTGATGTAGAGATATGGTGGTACAACGGTGGAGGTCCTGGATCTTATCATCTTGGATGGGGTATACCTGGAGGATGGACTGGTGCAGGATGTGACTATTCTGGAAGCCCAAGAGTATGGGGACAAAACTTTAGTTGTAATCTAAATACATTTTCTCATGGATCTGGAGCAACCCAAGAACAAACCAACGACTACAACAATGCCCTTGCTGCAAAGAACTCAGCACAAGATGTCTACAATGATAAATTAAATGTTTATAACCAAGCAGTCTCAACATTAAATGGTTACAATCAAGACTTAACTAATAAAACAAATGAATATAACAACGCAGTTTTAAATGTTGCTGCAGCATTACAAAATAAAAATAATGCTGAAGATGCATACGAGCAAGCAATTAATAATGTGAACAGCGCAATTGATGACGCATGGCGTTACTATGACGATCAATCACAAAGAGAAATTCAATCTGCTATTGCACAAGCAGCAGCCAATGCTGCAGCCAATCAGCCTACCCCAGAACCAAGCCCAGAGCCAACTGCTGAAGAGCCACCTACTCCTGAGCCAAGTCCAGAACCTACAGCAGAGGAACCCCCAACACCAGAGCCAAGCCCTGAACCTACAGCAGAAGAGCCTCCTACCCCAGAGCCTTCTCCAGAACCTACAGTGGACCCTACAGACCAGCCTACACCTGAGCCTACCCCAGAGGAACCACCAACTCCAGAGCCTTCTCCAGAACCAACTCCAGAGACAACTGAAGAGCCTGCTCCAGAACCTTCACCAGAACCTGGGCCAGAGCCAGAACCAGAAGAGAACCCTTGGAATGAACCAGATGTAGAAATTACTGATGAGGTTTTAGCAGCACTTATTCCTGAAAAAGGAACGGGAACAGAAGAAGATCTATCTAATGTTATTGCTAACCTTACAAGCAAGGATAACAAATTAGTTACTCTTTCTGCTGAACAGATTACAGCAGTTAGTCAAACCCTTAGAGCGTTGACACAAGAAGCAAAGCAAGAAGTAGCAAGTGATCTTGGTATTAAGCCTTCAGAGGTTGCACAGATTGCTGAGCAGATGAAGTCTAACCCAGCGCTTGCTGAAGCATTTGTTGAGTTCTCAGATAGAGAGGCGGAGGCAGGGGATACAGCAATGCCATTTACATTAGCAGATGCAGTAACAGAAGTACAAACAGAAGCATTCTTGGCAGACCCACTTGGAGCGGTATTTGCGGTGGACCCAGTAGAACTACTATCTAATTTCTCTGAATTAGGTATGGATATGACAGATGATCAGAGAGAAAAAGCGCAAGAAGTAGTTGTCCCAGTGATCATAGTATCACAAATTGCAGGGGCAATGATAAGGAGGAACAAATGAAAATAATCAAAAAGGCCATCAATCTTGTAGGCAAAATGCTTAAAGGATTAATCAAATGGTTTAAAGATGCAGGAATGGAATTAATTGCACAGGCATTCACCCTCCTTGGCTTCTTTATTGCATGGCTAACTTTGACGGGATCAGCAAGAGATATTGTTGGTATTGCAGTATTTGCAGTAACAATAATTTGGCTAATCACAATCCCACTAAGGAAGGATAAATAATGGCAAAAGCATATATAGAAAAACCAACTCATGTTGGAGGAGGAGCTATTGCAAGTATTAATAATATTATTATGCGTATAATTGCAGTATTTGCTGCTTCAGGACTATCAGTAATTGGAGCAGGGGCAGTAGTAGGAATCAGCACAGCTAAAGCAGTTATATTGGCTGGGACTCTTGGCGTTGCCACTGTAGTTGAAAGGCTTGCACGAGGATTCTTAGATGACGGCAAACTCACAGTAGCAGAAATTAATGCAGCATTTTCAGCAGTAGATAAAAAAGCTGTAAAGTAATGATATAATTGTACTATGAATAAATATCGCATTAAATTAGATGTAGAGGTTGAAGTAGAAGCCTTTAATGTAGAAGATGCAAGTGAATATATTCATGACATTTTTAATATAGACGATGAAATAAAAAAAGTTAATATAGTTAAAATAACAACTAAATAGTCGTTGACAAAACCGCAGTTCACCCTGTATAATAATATATAGGAAACTGCGGTTTCTGCTTTGGCCCATAGCTCAGCAGGCAGAGCGGGAAGCTGTTAACTTCTAGGTCCTAGGTTCGAAT
>Ga0222712_10003777_pt1 | contig 16241 bp, 34 predicted proteins | sample C33_657DmetaG_FD_165043 | JGI IMG/M metagenome (GOLD analysis project Ga0222712, IMG submission 165043) | Estuarine water microbial communities from San Francisco Bay, California, United States - C33_657D | ecosystem: Environmental > Aquatic > Marine > Unclassified | place: USA: California...
GTACTAGTAGTAAGGGTAAGCTGGTATCACCCACACTATCTCCGATCTCAACATACTTCGAGACTGCACAAGGATCCAAGTATCTGTTATCCGATGCAGGAGAGACTAAGAGATGGAAGTCAGCACATGCCAACACAGGAGGAGAAGATAGTGGCTTAAAGAGCTGGTACCCTAAATCGATGTTCGTACCACAAGAGGATCAGAATAGTGTGATGGCATACGAGCACCTACTAAACAAAGGGTACAGGATCTCGTTATCAACCACACAGAATGGTAAGCAGGTCTGGATCATATACAAAGATGGCAAATGGATCCCAGCAATCTATTCAGATGCGTACCCGACCTATAGTAGGCTCAATCCAGATAAGGCAGATAAACCCTTAGCATTTAGTAGCTTCCCAACCCCAGCAATAGGTCTTATGGCAGTGGAGTACAAGCAGGATCCTAATGGGTTAATCAGAAGCTTTCATCCCGGATCTCCAGTGTCCAAGGTGATGCCAGTTGAACAGGCAACTCCAAGTGATCTAGCCCACTTCAACATCAAAGCTTAACCCCAACCCACACCTATTCTATAAGAGACTATAATGTAGTCTACTTCCCACCCTAGAGGACCTAGAATAAAAGCCCAGAAACATACTATGTTAGTAAGATACTCTCGGACGTGAGCCCGCCCAAGAGGCCAGGTGGACTGAGGCGACACGGTCCCTCCTGGAAACCCCTCTCCAGGGCCGAGCCACCACCCAGGGTGGAGGTGGAGTAATTCTCTGTTTCCTCGGTGGCACCACCTCCACCATCTGGGCTTGGCCGGGGTTCCAAGAGGTCTCGGCCGGGGTTCCACCAGAGGTGGAGTTTTCTGGTAGAAAGTGGTAAAAGGTGGAGATTTCTGTGGATTTCACCCGGTGTCCGAGTCCCCTCGGCCGTCCCGCCCCGAAGAACCTTAGATTCCGCCCCGATCACTGCCTCTCTTAGTCTCTTCTGATCGCCTCGCCTCGGGGCACGTGGTCTTCCCTTTACTTCTCTCTATAGGAGACGGAACAGTATGAGGTGCATCTATTTGGAGGCCGGGTTCCCTCGGTCCTCGGTCCCGAAAAGCCTGCGATATATAAGGTGCTATGAGACACATTAAACCCTTTAACCTTTCGGAGGAATTGATCCCGGGAGGCAAAGCCTTTGGCCTAGAGCTAGAGGACATAGCCCAAGACCACCAGGTAGCCCTCTCAGACCTTAAGAAAGCCCTGTCAGTGGGGATAAAGGTTGAGAGCGAGCATACCCCCGACCGGGCCAAGGCCAGAGAGATTGCCATGGATCACCTGGCCGAGGATCCAGACTACTACACCAAGCTTATCCAGGCTGGGATCGTTGACGAGCCGGAGGCTCTCAAGACCTACGAGCTTCTGTATGGCCAGGCCGTGACCAACGAGGGCTACTACGATCCCCCAGATGACCCAGATCCGCCGGATCCCATTGCTGACATCGAGTACTCCGAGGCCGAGCAGCTCTTCAGCTACCTCTCTGGAGACCAGACAGAGTCTGTTCTACTGAAGAAGAAGAGTGACGGTTCCTATTGGATTTTAAATGTCATAGACATGGAGGGAGATCCCGACTTTGATGAGTATTACTACTATATCAACTTTGATGATGAAAGGGAGGTTGCCGAGGACATGCTCGACGAAACCTTCGTGAACGTGGCCACCGATCTCTTCCGAGAAAACAAATGGGTCGAGGGAACTTTGGAGAACTGGGAGGCCGGGGAAGCTAGACTCTTCAAGCTCACCGAGGAGATCGCCGAGGATCTCTTCTCCATCTACTCATCCTTCATCAGAAGAACCTCTAAAATCCAGCCCTGGAAAAGAACAGGTGGAGGTCGATCTCAAGTTGGCGGAAGCGCCATCAAAGATTTTCTAGGGGATCTCGCCCGCATCTACCCTGACGCCGAAGAGTGAGGTGGAGGTGGAGGTGGAGGTGGAGGTGGAGCTCAGCCCACAACTCCCCCCTCCCCGTATTTCATGGTTTTACAAAAGTAATACAAGCCCTCGAGAATAAAAAATTTCTTGAGGGTTTTTTGTGGGATTCATAGTATGATGCGAACATACTATCCTAGCGGGGGCCCGGCCGGGAGCCGAAATATTTTTTTCCCTCGCGATCTATAATTATTTTAGCAGCATGGATAATATAGTCAAGGTTCATGAATGGGCCAAGAAAAAAGTTTATGACGACAGGGGTTCTTGGAGGATACTGCTTCAGTTTACCTCTGAAGAACTAGATCACATTGCTTCCATAGGTGCTTCCATTGTTCTTCATGCCGCTTCTGTTAGAACCGGAGGCGGATTTGTCTCGGCCGTTTGTGCCAACGATCTTTCTTCAGCTTGCTCCAGAGCAGATTCGGTTAATCAGAGAGCACTGGCTTATTTAGTTAACGTGTTTAAAACCCCGTCGGCCGATTGTTGGACCGAAGCCACGGGTGAACCCATCTAGATGATATGCCAGAAGGACCCGAAGTAAGAAGAATGGCCGAAGGCCTGGAACGACGAATCTCAGGAAAGGATTTACAGAGTGTGGAAATCCTGGGCGGTAAATGGTTAAAGAAAGAACCAACGGGATTTGGATTAATTCAAGAAGAGCTAAGAGCTGGACCGTTGACTGTGCGCTGGGTTAGGGTTAAGGGCAAGTTTATTTACGCAGCCCTTGGTGACATCTATATGTGGAACACTTTGGGCATGAGCGGAGGCTGGCGGGACAACTTCGGTAAACACAGTCACCTCATCATGAGATTCTCCAACGGTCCCGCGGTCTACTTCGAAGACATTCGGAGATTCGGCAACATCTCGTTTCACTCGGATTGGTCAGAGATCTCGGCCAAGCTTAAAGCCGTTGGTCCAGATCTACTAAATGACAATGTTGAATTCAATGTGTTCAGAGAAGCCCTTCTGAAAAAAGGCCGCTGGAACATATGCAAAGCTCTCATGGATCAGAAAGTTGTATCCGGAGTTGGCAACTACATTAAAAGCGAATCCCTCTACCGAGCAGGAATCAACCCATGGAAAACCGTTGCTGACGTTCCCGACGATAGCCTGAGAGAACTTTGGATTTGGACTCGGCGCATTATCAAGACATCCTATGAGCAGGGAGGTGCCACACTCTCGACTTATACCGATATGGATGGCAACGCAGGAGATTTCGTTTTCTCGTTCCATGTTTACAGAAAGGAGAGAGATCCTCTCGGAAACGAGATCACCCATGAGATTACCCCCGACGGCAGAATGACGCACTGGGTCAAGAGCATACAAATATGAGTTCACGAAACAAAGAGGGAAATTTTCCTCACATGAAAACCGGAACGGAGATTCGAAAAGACATCTCCTTTATAGTTAAATCATCACTTTCCCAAGAAGAGGCTGTCACTAGGCTTTATAAGCATTTCGAGGACAACCGGACAAATCTTTTAGAGGAGATCTTTTTATTTACCTTAAATAAGAGTGATCCGGGCTGGAGTAGGTCTTCCCGGTATATAAATGAATTAAGGCAGAAACAAAAAGAATAAAGCCCGTTTCGTTTAATTGATTCCAAAAAAACTTAAACAAATTAACTTTAGCCGGGGTTAAAAATTTTTTTATTCGGTAATAAAAGGTTAATTTTACAGAGTAATTAGATGGAATGCAAATTTCTTCTAAAAAAGAAAAAAACGAAATGACAGAAAAACAAAGAGTCCTATTCAGCGAAATTTTAATTGCGAATTTAGAATTTCATTTAGAAAAAGACGTTTTGAGACGATGGAGACTTGCTAGAGAATTAAAGAAAAAGAAAACAAGTCTTCGCAGATCGATGGGTGTTGAAGCCTACGAGAAATTCGTTCGCAGCGGAAAAAAAGCTTACCAGATTAAAATGGATAAAGCCTCCTAAAAAAGGAGTAAAATTTTTTTTCCCCGAGTTGGAGTTTTATCTTTGGGTTTAAATAAACTCGAAGATGAGAACGATCCAGGTCTACAAATACGAAGAACTCCCCGAGGAGGCAAAGAAAACTGCCTTAGAGGAGGTTAGAGGGCTTATAGAGGAAAGAGAGTCCTCCGAAGCCTTCAGATGGGCTTTCGATGACTGCTCACTATTCGAGCCCGCCCACTCAGAGATGATTGAGATTCTGGGCAAAGACTACTACGACGAAAATAAAACACCCTGCGGAAAATACGGACAATTCGTATTCAAGAATACCCGCGGTGAAGTTGATTACGACGACTACTTCGACGTTTACGAGGTAAGCCAGGCTATTGAGATCACAAATGATAGAATGTTTAAGCTCTGGCTAGGATTTCCTGAAATGTTTCATAAGTACTTCACGTACGAGCTTATATCTATTGGAGGAAGAACCTCGATAGTGTTTTTCACCGAGCTTCCTTCGTATCATCCGCTAATTGAAACTTTAGAATTTCTCTGGTCTTCTGCACAAACAAAATTTCAGATTCACATAAATACTATAAACGAACGAATCAAAGAAGGCATGAAAGAGTACACGTCGGATGAGAATGTTGAGATGAGGATACTTGAAGGTGCTTACGAGTTCGACGAAGAGGGATTTGTATTTTAACCAATAAATAAAACCTATATGAGCAAGAAAGAAAAACACCCACGCACACTTGAAAATCTGATTGAAGATTTCAAGACGTCCTTTGGCAACTTCCAAACTTTTAATAAAGGTATGGATGCTAGAGAGAAAACAATTTTCAAAGGTTGGCTAAATAAGCTCCGAGCAAATCCGGCGGTCCCTGACATCTTTCCGGCTGGATAAAAAAGAAGCTTACCCGAAAACTTTTGGAAATTTTGAAGTAAAAAGAATACTTATGGCGGCTATTAGATTTGTTTGTAGAACTGACTCCAAAGAGAAACACGAAGAGATCAAGCGAAGGCTTTACTCTGCCCGAGGAGCTATTGTTCGAGAAAAAGTCTATAAAGACACCTCAACCGAATTCGAATCTGAAATGGAGTTGCTCTCAGAAGGAGGCACACTCTACAGAGAAGTGAAAGAGCTTGGGCTGGCTAAATCCGTCTATATAAAAGAAAATTAAAGGAACTATGTTTTACGAAGACGACGATGAAGATGATGGGCTTACAGAAGAAAAAGCCAAAGCTTTAAAAAGAGAACTTATAGAAAGGTCTAAGAAGGAGTTTGTTGCTGGTTGCTATGAAGCTTACGATATACTAGCTACTCAAGGCAAAGATGCTTTAGACGGAGCTGAGATTAAAGCCATACAAAAAGCTATCAATAGGATGATGAGTCTCTTTATTATGAAAGAGGAGTATGAGCGCTGTCAATTTTTGAAGAACTATGTAAAGAATCACATCCCTGGATTTGAGATCCAGCCGGACAAATCTGTTGGAAATGAATTATCTCTATAACAAATGAAAAATAGACTTCTACTTTTAGGAACTCTTATAGCCCTAACATCCGCGTGTCAGGTCTCCAACGTTCCTGTTGCGAGAATCGCACCGAACTACGCAGAGTTCGCCCAGCCAACGAACACCAAAGACACACTCTATCTGGTTTCAGATGATCCCATGGCAAAGCTAATTAAAAAGATCTGGGATGAAGACACGGTTTATCGAGGGGAAAAACCCGAGATAATCTTCGTTCCTAAAGATGAAATGATCTGTATTAAAGAGAGATGCAATGAGCAAAATAAAAAAAGGAACCGGTAGTGCATTCCAAGCTAGATCTGTTAAATCTCTCGATTGTAAAAATTGTGGCGAGACGGTTCACAACGTCGGGAGCGACTCAACAGCTGTTATATGCTGGCGCTGCGTATCCAGAGGCCTTCGCTCTAGCGCTCTATCTGATGATAAAATAAAAAAATCAAAAACATAAAATGGTAGACCCAAAAACAGAAGCCATCTTAAGAGAGTATCGCAAAGATGTTGAGAAATTAGCAAGAGGCATTTATCTCCAGGGCTTGGCTATTAAAAAGGAGTTGGCCTTGGCCAAAGTGAATCCCGAGGATAGACTAACAATCCTTATGCACACTATTAACCTTCTGACAGCAGAAGATAAGCCACAAGAAACTAACAAGTAATGAAGAGCGATCAAGAAAATGATTTCATCTATAAGCTCATTAAGGCTCACTATTTAGAAACGTCTAATCTTGACGCCGGTGAGATCTCTATGAAACTAGAAAATCAAAAATTTCACATCGAGCCTTCCTTAATCCAGAATAGGATAGATGAGTTTAAAAAACTTAAAGATTATCGAGGTCCTGCTCCGGAAGATCAGAAGGGCTAAAAAGGCTTGGGTGATTTCAAGGGCTACCAAGGTCAAAGGAGGTGATGAGTCTAGGTATAAAGCCCGGACCGAGAGGCTAGAGAGGATAAGAGCAGAGAAAAAAAGTATTCGTGATGACTTGGTGAATGCTTGGGGGTTGGGAGAATTAAAACCTCCAACAGAGGAGGAAAAGAAATTGTTCTATCTCTACTATCAAAATCTTTCTATTGAATATCTATTAAAAGTCAAAAAAAAGTATTGGCATGAAAATATATAATCCATCGCCCAATTTTCAAAAGTAGGAGTTGATTCTTCGGAGTCGCTCCTTTTTTTATGTGTTTTGTTTTTTTACCCCGACGGCTCGTATTAATTTTGCACTTAGGATAAATAGAAGAAAAAAGAAAAAAATGAAATTCTACGGTATAGCAGACGCACACGGAATCGAAAGCTTCAACATGACAAGATTCAACGGAGATATCGGCGGATTCGAAGTTGATCCCCGAGAGTTAAGCATGATGGTTCTTAGAGCCAACGCTAATAGACACCGACACGCAGTAGTTTATCAGGCTGAAGTTCCTATGGACAAAGCCAAAGAGATCCTTCAACTTATCAACGGGGGAGAATATTCGGATGCTTTATTGAAACTAAAAGAGATCGCCACTGATATAAAATTGGCTAAAAGTCCAGGAGCAGAGAAAAGCTGGGGTATGATACCCAACTCAGACCTAGATCCTTTTAGTTAGTAAAAAAATTATATATGAGCATAAGAGTAAAAGACCAACACAGAACAAATCCATTAAGTCTAAAACCGGGAGGACAAGAAGTTACCATTATATACGAGAATGGACAAAGCTTCATTTATGACAAGGTTAAGAATCCTGGACTTTACGTTAAAAGAATAAGTAAGACTGGAGCCGAACACGGGAGAATGATAGAGATTCTCGTAGATGGAACATCGGTTTGGAATTCAAGATTAAATACAGATCCCTGGGAATTTTAATTATATGAAAGAGAACTTAGTAAAATATCTTAAGAAAATATCTAGCGGAGAAGTAAATCCTGGAGTTACTTTAGTAGTAGCTTTCTTTGTTATTTGTCTCTTTGCCCTCGTTCCCGCCATACTAGTCTGGGGATTACAGATGATGGGATTCGGGGTTTCACTAAATATTAAATCTTGGATGGGTGCAATCCTTGTGATTGTTATTTTAAAGATTATAGGCGGTACAAACGGAACTAAAAAAAACTAACATGAAAACTCACGAACTGCACAGGAGTCAAGGGAAGATGGTCGAGGACATTCACATGAGAACCATTCTGAAAGAATTTATAAGTTCTGCAGATATAGAGATTCTCTGCGGTCTTGGATATTTCATGTTAGAAAAAAGCTGGACTGAAGAGAAGCTTGAACAAGACCTCGGTTCTGAAGCCATCGAAATTCTTTTAGATGAAGCAGAATCTATAGATTACATTAAGCTTAAAGAGATCTACGGTATCTTAAAGGGGCAAAAACTTATAAAGTAAAGGAAAACTTTTCCATATTAAACCCGGTCCTCAAAAGGTCCGGGTTTTTTGTTTGTGTTTGTTTTAAATCCTGCCATATGTGTTTTGTCCAGGAACGTTGACAGCGGTTCAGTAGAGACTTTAAATCCGAAACTTTTTCCCTACCACACACTATAACATAGGTAACAAATCATAATCTATATGACAAACACAGTTTCAAAAGGAAAGGTCAGCTATGACCAAAAAATGAAAACCATCTCGGCTAAGATCCGCAAGGGAGACCAGGCCAGGATCGTTCGTTCTACCGGTTATTCTTCATCTTACGTGAGCGAAGTTTTATCTGGCAAGTACAACAACATGGACATCGTGAACTATGCGTTCAAGATGACCAACCCCCGCAAGAGTTAATAGCTAATTCTAGCGTTTATAAATCCCAAGAGAGATCTTGGGATTTTTTTTGTTTTTATTTTTTTCTCCCGGGGTGGAATATTACTTTTGCTTTTGTCAAACAATCAAAAATTAACAAGATGAAACCAAACATTAAACTTTATTCAATCGAGGTAGATTCGGACTATGCTATAGCAGTTAAGAAAAACATTATCAAATGGGGGTTAGAGGTGGTAGACGAAGCCCCTTGTCCTGGACCAGGGGTATCCATGACAATGAAGGGTGAACTCGACCTCATCAAAGATTGGTTTGAAAACAATCCCTTTGACGGGTTTTGGTTTGAGGAGGATTGGTTAGAACATTGTAACGAGGAAAAATTAAAAGCGTCAATTTTTGTTCAGCCGAAGGATTTAAAAGCGGTTGTCAAATCCCTTAAGTCTTGGGAATTCGAGTCTGTTGAAACATTCGATTCGTCTTTTCAGCCTGGTGTTTCTTTTGTTGGTAAAGAGAGCGATATTGACGAATGGGTAGGTGATGACAACGAGTTCGGAATCACGGAGGATGATGTTACATACGAAGCTATTAATAAACCAATATGATTAAAGAAGACTTTGTACTAATCGCAAAAGGAGGTTACCTAAAGGAGCCAATAAAGGAAGAGTTCAGCATCTCGGACCAAGACGAAGAGTTCATGGACGGTGAGGACGAGTTCGATAGCTATGAAGAGTATCGGAAATACGTATTAGAGGAAGCCGCTGCGGAACTTGAACAGAAGTTTGCAACCGTTATCATTCTAACAAAAGAAGAGTTTAACCAAATCAAAAACAAATAACTATGCTAATACTTATTATGTGTGGGTACGACGGGGACTCTTACCGTTTATCGAACAATCTAAATCTACTCGAGGAAAAATTCCAAGAGGCTAAAGAATCTCAACTCTTTCACCGGGTAGTTTTGGCCGAGACTGAGGTAGACCAAGAGATTGGATTTGGAGCGGAAGGCCAATTCTTTGGGGGAACAGTCATCAGAGAATGGGATGAGCTATCCGACGACGAAGACTTCATAGACCCGGCAGGAGGAAGAGGTTTACATTCACACATCTAATATGTACGTATACATCAAATCAGAATCATCCCTTTGGACGGTTGGTTTTTATACACCCGAAGGAAAGTGGAACCCGGAATCAGATCACGATAATCCAGAAAGTGCCGCACAGAGAGTTGCATGGCTAAACGGCAGAACATCAAATTAAAATGGGTTTAGTTTTTTTATCCCGGGATCTAAATTTACTTTTGTAAAACAAATCAAAAAATCATGGGACGCTATTACACAGGAGACATTGAAGGCAAATTCTGGTTCGGAGTCCAGAGTTCGGATGATGCCAATCATTTCGGAGGTTCTGAAATCGAAATTCAAGACGAGGAAACCCAAGAGGTCTATGAGCTCGAGTATCATTTCACCAAAGAAGATCTCGGAGTCATTAACAGCGGTTTGGAAAACTGCAAAGAAGAAATCGGGAAAGAAAGATTGCAAAAGGTTGAAGCCTACTTCGGTCCTGGAGGAAATGGTGAAAATGGTTACAACCCGACTGAGATGGCAAAAGAATTCGGGTTCACAGATAGTAAAGATAGCGAGTACATATACATGATGGAGCTATATGCTCGCATTGGTCTTGGCGAGAAGATTAAAAAGTGTGTGGAAGATAATGGTGAGTGTCACTTTAGCGCAGAACTATAAAAACATCACATATGAATAAAAGAGCCACAATTAAAATAAGCGGACGCAAAATAGAAGGCTATCCGACGGTTACGAAAATCATCGAGTTTGAAAACTTGGATGATTTTATTAACAAGGCAGACGCGGCCATAGAAGAGACTGATTTCGGTAAGGTTGATTGCTATGTCTTAGATGAAGGACAATTTTCCGAAAGTGATTTACAAACTTTAGAGAATAATTGGTTTATACTGGAATGAACGGGACAGCCTCTTAGGTTGATTGGTTGACGGGTTCTTTTCCCGTTCGGAACCCAAGCCCAGATTCGAAAGAGTCTGGGTTTTTTGTTTTACCAAACTACTAAAACGTTCATTAAATGTCTTGGGAACGATGACGGTGTTCCGGATAAGCTATGCGTAGTTTGCCCAAGAGCCAACGTTGAGAGAAGCCCAATCGTTACCTAGAGATTTTCTAAAGTTTCTGATGTTGTCTTTTAGAAGCTTCACACCGTTTTCTGCATTAACGTATGGATCTGACCATCTATTTCCCATTGGGGTAACAGACCCACCGTAATTACTATTTGGATCCATAGCGAAAAGGCCTTTGTATCTGTTATTACCTACATTGGGATTAAAACCAGATTCTATCATTGCAACGGTGATTGCGAAATCAAACGGAACGTTATGTTTATTAGAGGCTTTTAGTATAGCATCTTTCACCGTGGAATTCTTAGCATCGTTGATTGACTTTTGTGCTTGCTTCTGTTTGGAAAACCATTTCTCTTTCCACATGTTCATAAAGATGGCTGCGGCGGTTTTTTGGTCTCCGTTATCTAAAGCGGCTATTATATCCTTTTTGGCCTGAGGTCTATCTGATGGTACGTTTTTAACAAGGTTGGCGTACTTTGTTCCCGCCTTTGTTTTAATTGTGTCAGGGTTTAACTTGCCGGTTCCTAACATAGCCTGAACTAAACCTTTAGCTCCCGCTGGTCCTTGTTGATGCTGCATGTAAAGAGCAAAGTCATCGTTGCCTGGAACCGGATTGTAAGTTCCCGTCGGATTATAAGTTCCCGAAGACGGAGATGCTGCAGATGTTGGTTCCGTTGACGACGTTCCCGCACTAGCATTCGCGTCGGGAAAAAGGTCTATCTTTCCAGTTAACACCGCACCGAAGAATGGGAGAAGACCTTTGGCCTCGTTTACAAAATCTTCGAAGTGCTTTATTCTTTTCATGTTAAAAACTTATGTAAACTATATATCCCTTTTGTTTTTTATCCACGAAGGTTTTATTTAATTTTACTCCACTTCAAACAATTTATCATATGTGGGAACAAAGTTTTATAGAATGTGGAGTAGTTAAAGTCGAAGGGTCCAACCTAAAAGTTTACAAAGATCGTTTTAACTATATCCTCGTCAAAGTGGGTAAGCCGATTAGAATGGCTCTCTGGAATGGTAACATTCTAAGTGTGTATTTAGAAAACGGTAAAATTCAGAGGTACAGAGACAGAGTGAATTACATTATTGTTGGATAAATCCACCGTTTTGTTTTTTTCCCTCGAAAGCGAATATTAAGTTTGCAGAAACCAAATCACACCTAAATATGGCATACAAAGAACCGACCGGATCTAGAAAACCAATGAGCGATGACGCTAAAGCTAGAATAGCAGAAGCTGTTAGACTCGCTGCAGCTAAAAAAAGAATTGAACAAGGCTTACCACCGATCACCGTGGTAGGGGGAAGCGTTCAGGCACCAAGCTTTATAGAAAAGCCTTTGGAGCTAGTTCGAATGAGCAATCAGAACTTCTCTCCGGATCTTTTCGTTCCAATGAGAACCGGTAAGCCCGTAGACCTTATGTTTACCTCAGACGGAGGTATACCGAAGGCTTGTAATTTCATGCTTATAGGAGATCCCGGAGTTGGTAAGTCCACGGTGTCTCTTGATATTCTCTCCGACCTCTCACGAGCGGGACATCGAGTATTATTCATTTCCGCCGAGATGACCAGGATAGATCTTTATGGATATGTTCAGCGTTATCCGAAGTTTGGTGACGTTGACATTCTGTTTACCGGAGAATACTGCGAGAGCAATCCTAAGACCGTTATCGAAACCGCATTAAAACCAGGCTATGATTTAGTTCTTATTGACTCCTTTGCCGAGGTTCAAGAGGATATCAAAGAGGTTTTAAAACTAACAACATCAGGATCTGAAAAATGGCTTATTGATTTAATGGTGTCTCACAATATGGGAGGCAATGATACCAAAACCCATACCACGTTCATAGCTATCCAACAGGTAACTAAAGGAGGTGTGTTCGTGGGTTCAAATAAACTAAAGCACAACACCACGGGCATGCTGGAGCTAAGACATGATGGGGACACAGGCCAACAGTACATAGTGTTTGCCAAAAATAGACGTGGTCCCGTCAACAAGAGAATGTACTATTCACTCTCGGCAACGGGCGACGTTGAATACGATATGCGTCGTTTCAGCAGTGACGAAAATGCTAGAGAAGCTTTAGTGCACGAAAGAACATTATTGGAGACAGAAGAGAAATCATTTGATCTCCTGTTTGGCTTAAACCAAGAAAAAGAGGAAGAAAAAGGACTTTAATTATAAATCAAAAAACCAATATCATGGCACAATTCACAACAATCTCACAAAGTCTCTACGACGAAAAGTCCAAAGTGGCTTTAAACAAAACACCAATCCGAAAAGAAGTGTCCCTAAAGGATGTAGAAATCATTAAGTCGGACACTTTAAAGCTCGGTGACCAACAGATCCGAATGAATAAAGATGCTTTTAAAAGTATTTGTAAAGCCGTAGGGCTTCCGGTTGGCTTCGACAAAACGTTTACCACAGCATTCGGAGACAAAGCTCGTCAGCAGCTTGTAAATCGATTGAAGACAGCGGTTCAAGCTAAGGGTAATACCACGATATCGCTTGTGGTCAATCCTCACACACGGGAAATTATTAGTATCCAATCAGACGTTCGAGATCTGGTGTCAAATCAAACGTTCCTGGATACCACGGGTAAGATTATTAATAAGTATGGTTTGGATGTAACCGACTTCTCCGTATCTTACGACGGAGGCGTGGTTATTAATGCGGCATCGCCTAAGAACGCATGGGGAATTCAGGGCTTAAAAGATGAAGAGTTCTACGGAGGTATCTCTTTTACCAATAGTCCCAATGACGGATTTATGGTTTCGCCGTTCCTGCATCGTCTGGTTTGTGCAAACGGAATGGTAGCTAAAACATTCATAGAGTCTATGTCTCTAGGTTCGATTGAGCCACTAGGCATGGAAAACTTTTGGACTCGTTTAAATCAATTGGCAGAGAGGGGCTTTAGACCAAGTCAATTTGAAGACCGTATCCGTTTGGCCATGAACACCAAAGCTTCTCTTTATGAATTAGAGAATGCTCACGAAGCTCTCCGCTCACTGTCTGATGCTGAAGCTAAAGAGTTAGAAGCTTGGATACCTTATCACACAACTCGGGCAAAATTCCATGAAATTGGCGTGGACACAGTGACACTATCAACACCTCAGAAAAAGGGAGCTAAGTCAGGCACAACAGTTTGGGATATGATTAACGGTATCACACACTTTGCCACTCACGACAACGGCTTTAAAATCGACGATTATGATAGACGTCGTCTTCAGGTTAAAGCATCGCATATGCTAACCAAAGATTTTGACATGGCAAACGTTATCGTTTCACCGTTCTAAAAATCTTATATGAAATCAAGCCCTGCTTCGGCGGGGCTTTTTTGTGGGCTAAAACATAGTATGGTGGTAACATACTCATGGGCGGGGGTCCGCGTATTCACGAATGCGGATGAGTGCATGTGTATATACGGACGGGAACGCGGGCTCTCGTGCGAGGCCCTCGCACGTATACGCGTATTATTAAAAAGAAGTGCTAAGCTATTTTTTTAACCCGGGTATCTGTTTTAATTTTACAGTGTGATAAAAGTAGTTATGCTGAAGAGAGATATAATATCAAAGATAGCCGGGGTACTTATAAAGAAGGGAACACTAGCGATTTACAACGAGAGGTTATGTGCAATAGAAGTTTCACAGATCTTTCCAATTAAAAGAAACAATTCAGAGGTCTTAATTTCTGTGAAGCCAAAAGATTTCGTAGAAATCCCTTGGGTTAAGGTGAAATAACCTGAGGGTGTAAAAATCCACTAAAATATTTTTTTATCCCGTGGTGGATTATTAATTTTGTCCCAATGTACAAATTGGACTGCCCGTATTACACCAAAGAGTTTCAGAGTTTGGATGAACTCATTCAGGATATTTTGAATTCAGGAATGGATCCGAATTATGAGATTCTCATAAACGGTAAACCAACAGGAGAAACAGCATGGGAACACATAAGCCAAATGAACTAAACACCACCTTAAAGGTGGTGACCATCACAATCCAAGATGTGTGGATGGCTACCCGACCCAATGTTTACCGAGATCGCAAAAAATACAACAGGAAAAAAAAGCACAAGAATAAAGTGGAATAATTTTTTTACCCCGGGTGGATTACTTACTTTTGCATTAACCAAAAAACAATCACATGAATTCACTTAAAAAAATCACACACGAACAACTTAGAGAGCGTCTCCGTCAGGGAGTGGTTAAGTTCTACTTCCACAAGGTTGGGGGTGAGCTCAGAATCGCAACAGGAACCAGAGACCTTTCCCGCATTCCAGCATCAGGCCAACCCAAAGGGGGCAAAGCTTCACCCCTCGTTACAGCCTACTTCGATTTAGATAAAACCGAATGGCGTTCCATCTCAGTAGCAAAAGAGGTTTGGGTTGACTAACAAAGATCGTCACAAGTGAGAATCCCGGCCGTGTAAAGGTGCCGCCACCAAGAAATGGATTACTAAAAACTCCCTTCAACGGGAGTTTTTTTTGTTTAATGTATTACCTAATAAATTAAACAAAATTTAAGAATCGTACGAATCCGTGAAACGTCATCAACGTTCCTGCCACAGTGCAGTGTCGAAACCCACTTTTTCGAAAAACAAAAAACCCAGAGCGTTTGCTCTGGGTTCCAAAAAAGTTATCCAGTAAGTCTAAGCTGAAAAATTGGACCGGTGAGCCATTATTGATGCTTGGATTCTTGTGTAGCTTTCACCCTGACAATTTGGACAGCAAGAAATTTTTGTGGTATAAGGCATTCCAGTGAGTCCACACTGATTGGGGAAATCGAGAATTTCTGGATTGTGATTTAGGCAGGCCTCGGCCACTTTTTCAATTGGTGTTTTTTCCATACGTGATTTAGTTAATTGGTTGATAGAGTAAATGTAACTCCACCAGACTAGAAAAAAAAATATTTTGGTGGTTTTTTTAATCTGGTGGATTATTTTTTTTCCTCGCATACGAATTTTATTTTTGTCCTACCAAAAAAATCAAACCATGTACACACTCAAATTAAAGAATAATCTTTTCATAAGTGGAAATAAGATTATCAGCTATGAAACAGAAGTTGCTCAAATAAAAAAGGGAGTTATAGTTGAACTGGGAAAGTTCAGCAGAACCACATCAAAGCAAATTCAATATGTTTCTCGGATCACCGGAATGCCTATAAGATATTCTGATACTAGGAAAACAAACTTTTGGAAATTCGATATGGGGGTAAAAATAGAGCTATCGAATACTATATCAACCAAAGCTTCTGTTGAAATAGCAAAGGGAATGTCAGAAGGAAAGGATTTCGCTTATTCGTGCGCTTCATTAGAAAGGATATCAAAAAAAGATGAACCCCTAATAAACAATCATTTAAGGTCTATTGGGGTTGACGATGAGGTTTTTCAGAAGCTTAGAAAAATTGCTAAACTGAAAATACTCCTTTAATTTTTTTATCCCGGGTTAGGACCTTATCTTTGAATTAACAAACACATCATGGAAAATCTAATAGGTAAAAAAATCAAAATGATCCAAATGGACGACCCAGACCCAATCCTGGAGGGAACGGTTGGGCGCATTACTGGAATTGACTTTTTAGGAACACTTTATGTTGAATGGGAGAACGGAAGATCCCTTTCGGTTATACCCGGAGAAGATTCTTACGAGATCTTGGAAGAGAGTGAAAGTACTGGTTGATAGCTGGTGGTTTGATTGGTAGGGAGTTTAAACAAATTCCCGTTAAGGAGGCTCTTTTTAGAGCCTCTTTTTTTATGTGTATTTTTTGTTCGATTACTCAAAGATTTTGAGGACCGATATCAGCGTTCCCGAGCTTCGGGTCGATCGGGTTTTATTTCTAGTTTTTATTTTTTTCCTCCGAGGTGGCGTCTTACTTTCAGGATAACCAATCAACATGAAGACAAAAAAACAAAATCCACCTAAAGGTGGAACACTTACTGAAGAACAAATCGAATGGTTGAACAAGTGC
>Ga0222712_10003778_pt1 | contig 16235 bp, 12 predicted proteins | sample C33_657DmetaG_FD_165043 | JGI IMG/M metagenome (GOLD analysis project Ga0222712, IMG submission 165043) | Estuarine water microbial communities from San Francisco Bay, California, United States - C33_657D | ecosystem: Environmental > Aquatic > Marine > Unclassified | place: USA: California...
AATCGATATCGATTTTTGCGACGTGTTCGACGGAAAACAGACGGGGAAAAGCGCGAATTTGGCGAATGTATAAGTAGTCGCGCGCGCGCGCGTGCGACACCGCGCGCGCGCGACGGAGGGAGGACCGGTCGACGGGCGCGACCGACCAGTGACCGACCGACCGACCGGTGGCCGACCGACCGGTGGCCGACCGACCGACCGGTGACCGACCGACCGACCAAGTGACGGCACGCGCGACGACCGCGCGCGCGCGCGGGGACGACCGCAATCCACGTCATCGCACACGATGCCATCTGTTACGGTGAACGCTTCTCACGCTGTCGTCGCGAAGACGCAACGCGCGTCGAAGAAATCCGTCGAAGCGAAAGCGTCCTTCGTGAATGAGTGCAAGAAGGTGCGCGCGAGAACGACGACGAGGAGGAGGAATAGGAGGCGATGATGACGACGAGGACGAAGCGCGATCGCGCGAGGGTTCGCGATCGCGCGCGATGACGTCTCATCGGTGTCAACGCGCGACGACGTCAATGCGCGCGACGAAGGCGAACGGGGGAATAAAAAATACATTTGATCACCTCGTCGATTCCTTTGGGGCGTCGACGTAAGCGTCGCGCTGGCGTGACGAATGACTGACGCCGAGCGCGCGATCGCGTGCGTCTTCCGTCGCAGGCCGCGGTCGTCGCGGCGACGACGCTCGCGTTGAGCAATCCCGCGTTCGCGGCGACGATCAAGCTCGGGGGCGATAACGGCGAACTTGGATTCTTTGTGCGTCACGCGCGCGATCGCGAATCGAGGGACGCGATAGGGACGGGTGACGCACGCGCGCGTTCGACGCGATCGCGCGCGATGGACGATGGCGAGTCGTCATCTCGTCGCATGTACTCTGTTTACGCATAGAAGACGCGCGAGATTTGCGATGGGGTTTCGCGCGCGCGCCGACTTCGAGGACTCACCGCGAGCGCGCGCGATGAACAGCCGGCGTCGATCACCGTCGCCAAGGGTGAAACCGTTGAATTCGTGAACAACAAGGCGTTCCCGCACAACGTGGTGTTCGATGAAGACAACGTGCCGGCGGGCGTGAACGCCGACGCCATCTCGCACGAGGATTACCTCAACGCCCCGGGCGAAAAGGTGACGAACAAGTTTGACGTCGCGGGCACGTACGGTTACTACTGCGAACCGCACCAAGGTGCGGGCATGGCCGGTAAGATCATTGTCCAATAAGTTGATTGCCGACGAGATCGCGAGCGCGACTTCATCGAAGGAGCGCGAGCGCGCCTCTGACCTACCCGTTTTCAAGAAGATTTTTGTATGAAGAAATCACAAATATGACAACCACGCGATGAGCCTTTCGTCACCGCGCGCGCGCTAACTACATGAACAACAACTATACCTATGGTGCGATGCCCGCGCGAGTGTCGTGATAATTTACGCCGACGCCGACGCCGACGCCGACTTGTCGACTCGAAAGTTGATGATGCCCGCGTGCGGGTCGGCGTCGAGGAAACGCACGATGAGCGTTTCCCCCAATATCGCCCCCCGGTCGAGCTTGAGGACGGCTTCGAAAGCTAAATCTTCAAAAATGACCGACACCAAGTCGTCACCACGAATAAATTTGACCACGGTGGCTCGCCATCGCGCGTCGGCCGGCTGCCGTTGAAAGTAGACTTGCGACCAGTATTTTGTGGTTTCGCGCTGAGACCTGGTCGCCGCCCCGACGCTCGCGCCCACGTCTTCGATCACGCGCTCGAGAGTTTGCACGTCCGCGAATGGCAAAGGTCGCTCGCCGCGCAAGTGCGCCTTGAGTTGATAGTGCGCTAAGATGTCAGTGTAACGCCGGATGGGCGACGTGAACTGCACGTACGCGTCGAGGCCGAGACCCGCGTGCGGCCGCGGCGTCGCTCCACTCGTCGATGGGCTCATGCACATGCGCATTGCGATGTCCTGGCAGATGCCTTCGGGGATTCGATCCCATTCGTCGTCGGTCATCAGGCGCGGTTGGTTTTGCCCGCGGTACGGCAACGGAATGTTTTCGCGCGCGCCGTACGCGCCGACGACGTCGCCGACCAGAACCATCATCTCCGACACCAGCATCCGCGACGGTGCGTCGGTTTGTACCTTGCCCATCGTTAACGTGATAGAGTCCTCGTCGCCCTCGCCTCGTGCGTTCACGCCTTTGACATCCAAGGATGATTCCGGGAGCGAAATTGTCACCGCGCCGGCTTCGGCGCGTAACTCGTATCTCGCTTGCGCAACCGTGTACAGCAAACGCAAGTTTGCGTCGCACGTCTTGCTTACCAACTCACTGTCGACGTCATCATACGTCCAGCGACGATCCAATCGAACATAACTCGGGGTGATTGCGAAATCTAACACGCTCCCATCAGCGGCGACGTCGGCGCGAACCGTCATCGCCGCGCACCTGTCGCCACCGAGCGACATCGGACCAGAGGCGAGCTCCAAAGGAAACATGGGAACTATCTCGGTTGGATAATAAAGCGTCGTCGCGCGTCGTCGCGCGACGACATCGAGCGCGCTATCACATTCGATCCAACGCGTCGGGTCGGCGATGTGCACCCACACTCGAGTGACGTCGTCTCCGAGCGCCTCCACACTCAAGCCATCATCGACTTCCACTGTAGCTGCGTCATCGACGGCGAATACTTTCAAGTGCGTCAAGTCCAAGCGCGTGTTCGCGTCTGGATCTACCGGGTCTTTGGCCAACACCGCCGCGCACGCATCGCGCGCGTGTTCAGGGAATTCAACAGGCACGTCGTACCGGCGAATCGACAAGTTTTCATGCGCGCTCCAAGCGCCGGATGCAATCAGCGTCTGTAGCGCGCTTTCAGGCGTGCGCGAAAACCCGAGTTTACCGAGCAAATCGTCAGCCATTGCTTTCTCACCAGGAGAATAAAACTTTTCACCCAAAGCGTACGCCTGCAGCGCCTCGAATCGACGCTCGCGCGCTCCGTTATCTTCCTCCTCATATCTCCACAGCGTCGATGCCTCAGGCTTCGCCCCCTTCGGCGCTGCGATGGCGGCTCTGATCTCATCCACAAAAGCGCTCTCTAACGCCCCCGCTCGCGCCTCGGCGTCGGCCTTTTTCGCGAGCGCGTCGATTTGCGCCGCCGTCCGCGGCTCGTATTCATCCTTCCCTTTTGTTTTAAAATACACGTTCCCGAGCGTCGAGTTCAGCATGCAATGAGCGGCGTACACGTTCTTATTCGTAACGTCCCCAAATATGACGTCACTCACGTACTCGGCGTTGATGATCTCCCCTTCGTTCGCGAATTCATAAATCACCTCCCTCGCGCTTCTCACCGCCTCCTCGTCTCTCGCCATCTTCGCCGCGTGTTCCCCGATCGCCCTCGCCTCGCCATCACTCATCGCCCCGAAATTCATCTCTATCGCCTTTTTCGCAATCTTCACCGCGCAATCTTCCCCTAAAGCGTTCCCTTTATGCGCCAGCTCGCGCGCTCGCACGTTCGCCTTCCCATCCTCCGCGACGACCACGCCGAGCTTTTTCCCCCCTTTCCTGTCGTACGCCACCACGTCCCCGACTTCGCACTGTTGCGACGTCGTCCATGCCTTCGTTTGTGTCGTCGCCGCGTGCGTCGTCGTCGTCGCGCGTTGGCGCGTTCGCGCGAGCGCGTTCGTGACCTCGACGCGCGCCGCGCCGCGCGCGTTTCGCCACGCCCGCGCGCGCGCGTCCGCCTGCGACGCGCGCGCCTGCGTCGCGCACGCCCGAGCGACGACACGCATGCGTGCGAATGACATTTTCTGTTCGCCTACGCGTCGTCGAACGGTGCGCGTTGACGACGCGCGCGACGACGAGGACGTTCTCGATCGATGAACGCGAGGGACGGCGGCGGTCGGTCGGACATGGAGACAATCGGTCGGTCGGACATGTCCTGCCGTTGATCGGTCGGTCGGACATGGAGACACTCGGTCGGTCGGACATGCCTCCATTCGGTCGGTCGGTTGGACATGGAGACAATCGGTCGGTCGGACATGTATACAATCGGTCGGTTGGACATGTATTCGGTCGGTCGCCCGCGACCGTCTGCCGTGGCATCCACGACCGCGACCCCATCGGTCGTCGCGCGAACGCGCCCATCGTTCGTCGCGCGCATCGACGAGAGGGCGATGGCGACGTCGAACGCGAGCGACGCGCGCGAAAGTCTCACCGGGGCGCGCATCGCGAATCGCACGATCAGCGGCGCGGTGGTGCGCGCGCGATTCGAGTCGCGACGACACGTGAAAGATTTAAACGAGCTCGAACGGGAAATTCACGGCGCGTATGGATTCGCCGGCGTCGTCACGGAACACGCGCGAAAAGTCGATCGAAATGGACGACCGTTCGCATCGATGCGCGTGGGGGAGCTGAAAAATGGGGGCTCGAGCGTGAACGTACTGGTGTTCGGCGACGCGTACGAGGCGTACGGAAAAGAGGGAGACGCGAACGCCGGGCGCATCGTCGCGGTGTTCGACGCCAAGTTCTCGCGCGAGCGGTGCGTCGCGATCGAGGAGACGGCACAAATGTTAATCATCGGCCGAGCGAAAGATTTCGGGATTTGTAAGGCGACGAAGAAGGATGGGACGCCGTGCACGAAGGCGGTGAACGCGTCGGAGTGTTCGTTTTGCGAGTATCACGTCCCGAGAGCGATAAAGGATTTAGCCAACGCGTCGAGACAGATGACGGGGAAACGAAACGCGCCGAATGACTTCAAAGCGAGGCTCACGGCGCTTGGGGTTTCGACGACGAACGTTGGGAAGGAGACGCACATGAGTCGACCGGGGGGAGGCGTGCTGGCGGGCGCGCCCGCGTCGAGCGCGCGCGCGCAGGAAATCATCAAAGCGGCGACGAATGGGTTCTTGCCCAAAGGCGTTTTTGGTGGGATGTCTAGAAACCAGCAGGCGTCGCGCGCGTCGACGGCGGCGCCGCGAACGATGTCGCTCGACGAAGACGACGAAGACTTTGGGCCGGACGACAACGTGCTTTTAATCGAGCGGTTGAAAAGGAATCACACGACAACGGTTGAGCGGAATAAGAGTGATAAGGATTTGCTTCGTCAGCGCGCGGTCGCGGCCAAGTTGCAGACGCCGTTGGAGAAATCAGATCCGAACGACGTGTCGGCGAAAAAACCCACCGGGCGCGTGACGGTGGAACAAAAACCCCTTCCGTCCCATCTCAGCGCGATTGGTTTAGTCACGGAGACCGTGGAGAGTATGCAGAAGAAATATGATAGAGAAGTCGCGCGTCGAAAAGAGCTCGAAATTGAGAACGAAGAGCTTCGTCGGCGATTGCAGGCGGCGGAGTCTTCGCGCGCGCCGATGGCTGACGTCAGCAACGCGGCGCCGACGACGGGGCCGACTTTTGGAATCAAACGACCGGTGATGACCACCACGTTCAACGGAATCGGGCAAAGCAAAACACAAAAGCTTTTTGGCTGCGTTGCGGCGAACACGATGAAGTCTCGATACGCCGACGATGCCGACGAGGAGGACCACGACGAGCTCATGAACGCGATGGACAAACTGGAGGAGCGCGACCAACTGTCGGCGCAGCTCGCGCTCAAGCGAGAAGTCAAAAGAAAAGTGTGGCACTGTGCAGAATGTCGAGTTAAGACGCCGCATTTCCCGAAGGAATGCAGAGATAACGGTCATGTCATCAAAGAGATTGAGGCGCTCATGCGTTATTTCAAATGCAAAGCGTGCAACGAAACAAACGTATCGTACGATGCGTTACTACCGAAGAATTGTCGCAAGAATGGATGCACGAGTACGATTTTCATGCAAGTCACCGCCGCGGACGTCACCGCGGCTTGCAAGCCGACGCGTGCGGAGATCGCCTCCGCCGAAGCGCGCGGTGCGCAGCTGGCCGAACGAGAATCGTTAAACGCTCGAGGGGTCGAGCACGGCTTCAGACTCGACACGATTCATTCATCAACCTAGATCTACGTAGAATATTAAAAATCAATTGCTATTTGGTATTTGAAACTATTTCACAGCCTTTTTCCGACCGCTTTCGAGCTCGCGTTCGAGCGGTATAACGTACCGCTCGCGAATCGCCGGCGCTAATTCTGCGGCTTTTCGTAAAACGTCGAGCGCTCGTTTGGGATCACCATTCAACTTTAACGCACTCGCGAGCGCGACTTTAATGGACGGATCCGAAGGATTCAACCTGTTTGATTCTTCCAGCGCCTCGCAGGCGAGATTTAAATCACCCGCGCGCGCGCGCGTGACGCCGGCTCCCATGAGCGCTCGAGAACGCTGCATCGCGTTGGGCTCGGTGCGCGCCGCGTACTCGTACGTCACCGCTGACTTTTTCCATTCCTTTTGCAGCGCATACGTTTGACCCAACGCAAAAAGCACCGATGGATGAGCACGACCTAAGTCTTCAACGCGCAATGGCTTGTTCTGCTCCGCGTCCGGCGCCGCGGCGTCCTTCGATTCCCCTCGGGCCGCGCGCAAGAGTAAATTAATCGCCAGCGCGTTGTTGTTCTCCGAACGCGCCTTCGCCGCCGCTTTGACGAGCTCCAACGTCGCAGGCGACATGATTGGCGAGTCATCGCCGTCATAACCTTTGCTCACCGCGAGTTCGCGCGTTACCTTGGCGAGCTCGTCCACGCCGAGCGCTCGTCTCGCGAACGTCGAACGCAACATTTGGTTTTGCGCCAACGCGTACGTGCTCGACGCAAACCAATAACAGTGCACCGCTTGCGGAAGCTGCAGCCCGATAACCAACGCGGGTAACGTCAGCCACTCCAAAAATAGTTTCACGATCGTCATTCCTCGCGATTTCTGCGCCGCTTGCGCAAAATTCGCGTTGACGTTGGCGAACAACGCCGCCGCCGTGAGCATCGGCAGGACGCCGCCGTACGACCCCATCGGAGCTATCATCGTCCCTACATCCACCGCGGGTAGCGTTAAATCCACGAACCACGCGATACCACCCGAATTAAACCCATTATTTGCGCCATCTTGCGATAAACGTCGCACCGCCATCACGCAGCACGCGAAGAGCGGAATTTGCACCAGCGGCCCGGCGACGAGCCACGCCGGGTGCGCGCCAACTTCGGGTGCGCGCTCACGAATCTCCTTCACCGCGCGCATGACGTCACGTATGCCAACTCGATCGGCGTCGTTGCCTTTCGACGCTTTCGCGAGCGACGCCGCCGCGCTCACACACGCGCTCGCTCGAATCATCCGCGCGCTCACCGGCGCCGTCGCCACGCGAACCACCACCGCGCTCGACGCCAGAGCGATCCACCACGGGAGCTGCGTGACGTCGTGCGCGCGCGAGATGGCGTCGGCGACGACGCCGACGACGTCGAATGACGCATAGGCGCTGGCGGATTCAAAAGGTGCGGGAGCGCTCGACGAGCGAAAGCGCCGGGTCGCGGGCGAGGCGTCGACGAGACGCGAGCGGGACGTCACCGAGGTTGTAGACGGTGAGTGCAGCGAGGCGAACGCGCGAGCGAGAGATGGAACGAGCGCGCGCGCGCGCGATGGAGGCGACATGCACGCGCGCGCGTCGGTGTGGGGTTGGAACGCGCGCGCGCGCGAAGACGCGAGCGAGCGACGCTAGCAACTAAAACTATTAAACATTTCGACGCTCGGGGGGAACGTAATCCAATCCTAAAGCCACGAAGACGTCCTCTTCGGACGTGACGTTGATGCGGGACATTTCGGCTTGGTCGCGATCGGCGTACAAACCTTTATCTTGAAGATTGAAGCCTTTCAGTTTCGCCCACAGACGCATCGAGCGATTAAACCGAGCCGACCCCGTGAAGTACAACAGCGCGGTGGGTAACTGCGCGGAGTGGTATACTTTAATGTCCATTCGACGATGCATGGGCTTGACATTTGAACCTTCGACGGGGTGAGGCAGACACGCCACGCCCATGTACGTGACGTCGCCGACCAGCAAATCGTCGGTGAGAATGCCCGACCGCGGACTCGAGCCGCCGGGACGTAAATCTTTCAAGATGTGCATCAACAAAGAGGACATGAGCGATTCATCGCGACACTCTACGAGTACGTCGATGTCGCCCGATGAAGATTTGCCGCGACGGAAAGAGCCAACGCAGTAGCAGTGTACTTGATCATTTGAGAACGTATTCGCCGCTTCGCGCACGTACGTCGCGAGCGAGCTCACCTCCTCTCGCGGTATGCGCTCCTTGAACTCTTCATAGTATTTGAGCCCGATGCGCTGAGGCTCTGTGAGCGTGCCTGCTGGTGCCCGTCGCAAATCTGCTATACTTTTGAATCCCTTTTGAAAGAGCTTGTGCGCGGTCACGGGACCGATGCCGTACACGCCGTTGAGCTCGAGACTCGATTTAACTTCGGGGCGCTGCTTCATCTCCTCCAGCGCCTTTAGTTTTCCCAAGTTTAAAATCTCCCCCACGTATTTACGAATCTTGGAATTCTTGTTGGATAGCATTGGAATCGCGTCGCATTGCTCGGTCGACGTAACTTCAAAGTTCAGCGATCGCAACGCGTTCGAGGCTAAATTGTACTGCTTAGCGCGATACTCGTCTCGCATCGCCGACTCGTAAATGTCCCCGAGCTCGGCGAGCATGTCGGCGACTTTGGTGTTGCACTCCAGCAACAACGTTTTTTCCGTGTGCTCGTTTGGCTGACACACGAAAAACTCGCGACGTTTCTCCAACTTTTCATGATCCACGAGATCGCTCGTCCAAATCGTACCGCCCTGCGCGCGTTTCAGCGCCAGCGCTTCCGTTTGGGTCTTTTGCTCCACATTACCCAGCGCCAGGCTCGACGTGCTCGGAGACTTACTCTCGTCGCCGCCGTGCGCGACGTCGGCGAGCGCGGCGACGCGCGCCCGCGGCGCGTAATCGCTCTCGCTCAGTCGCTCCGATAGTTTGAAGCACGCCGTGATCCAGTCTAAACTCACCTTAAAGACGTCGCTCGGCAAACTCTCCATCGCCTTGGCTAACAGCGCGTTATCGTCACTCGCGACGACGTGCGTTATCGCGTGGTCGTCCTCGTCATCCGCCACCGTCCCTCCCATGCGAACGAACAATTTTGAGAGCGTCTCCTCGCGCTTTCGCGCGACGTTCACGAACAACGCGCGAGCGCCATTCATGACGCCGCCCGCGGGGCGCGCGATCGCGCTTCGTCCCTCGTCGACCCCCCCTCGATCGTCAATCGTCGCTCGAACCACCAACAGTTTCCTATACGGCTCCTCCCCGAGCGCATCGTCCCTCGTGTCCAAACGCCTTCGTCCGAGCGCGGCGGCGAACATCGCCGCGTTCGCCTCGTACTCGCTCGTCCTCGCGCTCGTCTCCGCGCTCGCCGCGCGCGACGCCTCAACTTTCCTCTCCGTCGCTCTCGCCCTTGCCGGGCGTTCATCTTCGCGAACGCGCGCGAATCGCACGCGCGGCGCCTCCATCGCCTCCGTCGTCGCCGACCCATCCACGCGCGCGACGTCGCGTTTCGCTCGTCCCGTTCCCGCCGAGTCGCTCGCGCGCGCGTCGACGAATTCGACGCTTTCCTCTTCGCGTCTTAAGTCGAATCCTTCGCTCGCGAGCGCTAACACCAGTCGTTCCGGTGTTGACGCTCTCTCGTTCGTTTTCACTCGTCGTCTTTCCCGAACGCCCGTCGTCCTCGTCGTCGCGTCCGTGACTTTTTTGTCAATCATCACGCGCGCAGTCATTCACGCAATCATATCATTCCTCCTCTTCCTCGTCGTCGTCGTCGCTTCGCTCACCCCCGGTTCGGCGCACGGACAAATCAACGCCACTCGCGTTGGCGTTCGCCCTGGGCGTGGACGCCCCCGATGGGAGCGACGTCGAAGCGTTCGGCGCGACGGCGATCGCGCGTTCGGACGCGACGGCGCTCGCGCGACGCGCGCGCGCGCGTTCGAACGCGCGCGCGCTCGCGATCGCGCACGACGACGAGTCGCGGGCGAACGGTGCGGTTGACGACAGCGCGAATGACCCGCACGACGACGGGGTGACGCGCATGGGCGTGCGATGACGACGGATGGGTGACGCCGTCGAACGACGCGATCGATCGACGGCGTCGGTCGGTCGGTCGGTCGGTCGGTCGGTCGGTCGGTCGGTCGATCGACGACTCAGCACTCGTCAACGTGTCCCTCGGGAGAGACGTCCAGGAGAGAGACATGCATCAATGCACTCGCGCGCGCGAGACTTCGCGCTCGACAGACGTCGACATCCGACGATGACGACGACGAGGAAACGGAGTAAAACGATGAAGACGACGACACAGACGCGAAAACGCGCGAGGGCGAAAAAAGTGTCGTCGAGAGACCACGCGGATGAGGACGAGGACGACGCGAACGCGAACGACGGAGGCGGGGCGCGAGAACGACGAACGAAGGAGAAGCGACTTGGACTCGGACACGAACGGCGAGGATCGGCGTCGACGAGTGGAAATGATGTTGAGTCGAAAGACAATGACTCGAATGGGGTAGATATGTATCGAGGGGAGAAACGGTTGACGTACGTCCCGCTCGCGGCGTGGGCGATCGCGCTGGCGAGCGCGAGCGCGTTTTCGAGCGTCGGAAAGCGTTTGGGTGAGAATTCTTCGAGCGTCAAGCAGGCGTTCGTCACGGATTGGTTTGATGATATCTTCGTCGCCTATGGACCGGCGCTACCGTTGTTCGCCATGGGCGCTCGCGCGATGTTGAAGACGCAAACGAGAGAGATAGGAAGAGAATTAGCCAAGGAGACGTGGACGTACGTCGCGGTGGCGTCGCTTCGATTGATGACGTACGCCACCTTGCGCGCGGCTTTTCCGCGCGCTTTCATCAGCGATCACGTGTTTCTAGGTGCGAGCGTGTTCTCCGCCGCGCATGGGGAGTTTCTGTCGTGCGCGGTGGATTTCGCGACGTTGGTCGAACGTCGCGGGAATCCGGTGTTTCGCACCGGCGTCATGCTCGTCGGCGCCTACGCCTTGGCGCTCATGTCCGCGACGCTCGCGTTGTGTTTCACCACCGCGCGCTGGTTCCATCATCCTTTTGACACCGCGTGTGCGGTTCTATTTGGTTGGGGTTTCTTACAGCTCCCGTTGACCGCCGTCGTCATTCGTCCTCGCGCGCGCGAATTAGCCACCGCGTTGGCGCTCTGACCTTCGCGTCCTTCGCGCCGTTTTCCTCTCTCCCCTCGCCTCGCGTGCCTTAGTCTCATTCATTCACAACTCACTCGCATTCATCATCGTGATTTCCGTCGTCATCTCTATTGCGCGTCGCCTCTATTCCATACGTCCCTTCGCCCCGCAAGCGCCGTCGCGTCGCGTCGCGCGTTCAACGGGGACGACTTCCGCACTTTTCGTCGCTCGCCGTTCGTTTTCCCGTCGTCTTCGCGATGACGACGTACGTCGTGCAACAACCGTCGCACGCGCACGGACAAACCACGCACGTGGTGGTGCAACAACCCGCACACGCGTCAAACGCGACGTACGCGACGTACGCCACGACGACGTCGTCGCCGTACGGCGCCAATGGGTATTACATCGAAGAACCGTACGTCGGTCCGGTGAGCATCGTGCTCGGGATTTGTTTATTAGGGTTCCTGTGCCCTCTGGTGTTTCTGTGTCCGGTGCGTGCGTGACGCGCGCGCGACGACGGACGCGTTCGGCGATCGCGTCTCGGGGCGAAAAAGCGTCGGCTGATCGCGAATCGTGCGAAGGCTTTAAACGTGGGACGCGCGTCCTCGAGAGGCGTCGAGGAGACGCGCGCGCGAGCGAGAGACGTGACGATTCGTTACGTGCGACGTTGACGAACGAGATTGAGTGCACGAAAGACGGCGTCGAGGATAGACGATGATATTGACCGCGTAAGTGCGCGCGCGCAGTGTGATTCTCGAACGACGTTCGTACCGACGGCGCCCGCCGGGCCGCAGGTGACGTACGTCGCCGTCGCGCCTCAAGCGCAACACATGGCGTCGGATGAACCTCCGCCGCAGCGTAGGGAGGAGGAGAATCCTAAGATCGTTCAAGGGACGCCGACGACGTATTATCCGAATGTTTAATCGACGCGTTCGAGGGAGAAGTTTTCTCGCATTCAGAGTTTTGAACTAGACCGGCGCCGACGTCGATCGTCATCCTTAGTTGACCGTACGTAGTAGATTGAAATAACGACGAGACCGACGTCATTTATGCGCGCGTCGCGTTGCGCTAAAAAAGTTCGCGACACGCGCGTGAGAGATCGAGGGACGAACGTTTCGTGATCACCGTCATCGCGATGCCGGCGACTTTTGAAATCATTCAGAGCGGCGTCCCGCGAACACCCGACGCCGACGCCGGCGACGCGAGCGCGGACGATCCCGAGCGCATCGCTCGGCGTCTCCGTCGCGATCCCGAATGGGCCGCAAAAGCTGGCGAATTGTTCGACACTTCCATGGCGTCGCGCGTGAGCGACGTCCAAGCGTTGGTGAACGAGCTGAAAGAGTCACAGAGCGCGTTGACGACGACGCTCGAGGAGGCGCGTGGGCGAGCGTCGTGGTTGTCCTCCATCGAAGGCGCCGAACGGGCGTTCGAAAAGCTTCCTGAATACGTGAAGAAAGCGCACGATGCGAATCGTCGAATGCGTGACGTTCGAGAGCGCATGGAAAAACTGGAACAGCGCGTGGGGAAGCTCCCGAACGCGACAAACGCGAAGGGGTGACGCCGCCGTTCGGTTCGCGCGTCCGAGGGTCGCGGGACGACGCGCGCGACGAATGATGGTAGCGGAGACACAGCGCGGAGTGTCGGCGTCGAGCGTTCGACAAGGTTTAGGCGCGTAAAGCGTGGCGTCATGGCGCGCACACGCGTTCGAGCGACGCTCGTGGTCGCGACGACGATGGTTTTCATCGCTCGCGAATGCGGAGCACAGTCGGATACTTTTATCGCCGAGTGCGCGAGCGAAAGACTAGAACCTATCGAGCGGTTGTGCGAAGGCACGTCGAGAGAGTTTAATCGTGATTCATGCTGTGCATCGATCGGTGATTTAAACAACCTGGAGTGCTTCTGCAACAAGAATATCGGCAAAGTGTCGTTAGCGGTTCGACAACGAGTGATACCGGTGACCATCGCCGCCGCGGATAGACTCTGCGGCCTTTCGGTCAAGGTTGGGAATGAGTGCGTGCCTCTTCCTCGATTCACGCTCGTACCAACCGCACCTTTGGCACCACCCCCGTCGCCGCAGGCGAAACCGTCGCCGCCGCCACAACCGCAGGAGAAGCCGCCGCCGCCGGCACAACCGTCGGCGAAGCCGCCGCCGCCGCCGGCGATTCAATCGCCGGCGTACATTTCAGCCCCAGTCAAGGACACGTGCGACGTCGACGGATTGATATCGCTCATCCAAGCCGGATGCTCTGCCATGGGCGATCAAGGCTCGGTGTTGAGCGCGCGAATCGCCCCGCAGTGCTGCAACGCGCTGGATAAACTCAATCGAAAGTTGTGCTTTTGCGAGAAGGACGTGCGCGTGCAGGACATTTTGAATGAGTTCCCGGCGAACTGGCACAAAATGTTCGCCGACGCTCCCCGGGTGTGCAGCGGACTCACAATTCGCGGTGGTTGGCAGTGCTCGCCGTACGTTGCTCGAAGTCCCCCGCCGCCGCCGCCGCCGCCGCCGCCGCCGCCGCCGCCAGCTGGAACGCCGACGTACGGCGGCGGAAGGCCGTATGTATCCGAAATTGACGTCCAGCGCGCCAAAGATCGTGTGTGCACTGTGAGTGCATATGCAAGCCTTATCGATGCCGGATGCACGCGCCTGCCTTATCTCGACGCAAGCACGCAACTTGCGCAGAGATGTTGCGAACTCGTCGGCTTGATGAACGCGGCTCTGTGTTTTTGCTCCTCCATCGTGACGCCGCTCATCGACGCCTCCAAAGCCATGGTGAATCCCATGTTCGCCGCCACAGCGCACGTGTGCGATTTCCCAACGTTTGCATACGACGGGTGCGTGTTCGTAGACGAACCTCTGCCCGCATCGCCGCCGCCGCCGTCCCCTCCACCGGCGCCGGCGTCCGAGCTTCCGCCTCCGAGTTCCCCGATTTGGTCGTGGTGGCCCTTTGGTCGCGGCCAGACGCCGCCGACGGCGCCAACATCGGGGCCACTTTGGCCTCAGCGTCCCGAACTCCCCCCAGCGCTCCTCGGGGGATGAATCCGCGTCGTCCATTAGTCTCGTCGTATCGCCGCGGAAAACTCTTGTAGCGAAATCTTCGTACGTTTCGCGGCGGAGCGCGCTTCGTCATTCCGCGACGTTTCTCTCCCGTCACCGCCCAACTCTCGTCGAGGCGCTCGACATCACGTCACAGGTCTCCACTGTGTGTCCAAATCACACGTCCACGCGCGTTCGAGCGCGATGGAGATGTCGTCCCGCGCGTCGATTCGCGCGCGTCCGAGCGCGCGCGCCCCGACGCGCGCGCGCGCGACCGAGGCGCGCGTCGAACAGCCGTCCAAGTACAAACTTTCCGGCCCAAAAGTGCGTTTGCCTGAGATCGCCGAACGACGCGCGGCGGTGCCGTACTGGAACGACGAGCGCGAGAAGGTCGTGCTCGTGGGCGACGCCGCGCGCGAGGCGATCGCGCGCGGCGACGCGCGAGATTTCATCGCCCTACCGTGCGTGGAGACATCAAGGGCTTTGCGCGAGCTCAGACAGACCGTGTCCGAGGGTTGGGTCGCGCACGAAGCCGCGGGAAAAGGACACAGCTCGCTTTGGCCAGAAATATTTAAAAGCGCCGAAAAGTTGATTCGCGAGGAGTTTCCGAGTTTTGGGGAATCGTGCGAAATTTTGCCCGGTACGGCGTGGTTGGAGGATGACACCGAGGCGATCGACTGGGTGATTCGAAGACCGGAGAAACACATCGTCGCGAGCAAAATTCACTTCGCGACGCGTTTACATCGCGATCCCGACAGTTGGACGAACCCGGCGACGACGCAGCGACCGCGAGACGGTTGGCCCGAATTATCCATGCCGAATCGCGAGAGATATTGCTATCGATTTATCAACGTTTGGCTCGCCACGAGCGCGTTGGATCCGACGGGGAACGCGTGGCAAAGCCCTCTCGTCGTGATGCTTCCGCGCGACGGCGGGAGGCGCGAATGGATGTTTGATAAGCGCAAATTGAGCATGACGCGCGAAGGCGCGAAAGATGAAAACGTTCTTTCCAACGCGTTCAATCCGCTCGATCCTAAAACGTGGGTGCGGAGTGGAAATCGTCTCACTCGCGGAGCGTACTCGAGCAAGAAGAGCGTCGAAGAGGCGGCCGCCGCCGCCGCGCTCGAGAACGAAGTTCGCGGTGAAGACGGTTTGACCGACGCCGAACGAGCGTTTGAATTCCCCGAAGTCAAGCACCAGATTGAGCAGCAATTCGTCGCCAACGGCGCGTTACTGTTTGATTCCTTTGATTGCTGGCACGGCGCCGCGAGATGGTCGGAGGAGAAATCGTTCAAGAAGAAGCTCACCGACGTCGATCCTAAAGGCCGCGAACCGTTTCATCAAGCGCGATGCTCGATCGAGATGCGTTTCCGAGTGAAAATCGACATGCAAAATGCGCAAACGAATGGGATGAAATGGGGACCGTTCACCTCCGCCGTTCGCGACGGGAAGTTCCTCTCGTCGCCTTTGCGCGATTCCGAAGCCGCGTACGACTTGGCCGCCGGTCACGTCGTCCCCGAGCGCGCGTGACCATTCGTTTTCATTCGTCGTGTTCCGTTTTCGTTTCGCTGTACCGCTTTCTGTACTATTCGTTTTTGTATTCCACTCGTCGTTGTTCTTTTGCATCCGCCCCGTACGAGTGCCACTTTCTGTACTCTTCGTTTTCGTATTCTCCTCGTCGCGTCCACGTTCGCTTCGTCCTCATTCGCGCGCTCGCGCCGCCGCCGCCGCCATGGACGAAGACTACGACGACGACGACGTCGTCGACGACGACGACGACGACGAACGCGTTCAACGCGATCGCGATGTCGTCAATAACGACGACGATTACGACGTCGATGTCGCGAGCGATGAAGATGAAGAAGACGATGAAGATGAAGATGAAGATGAAGATGACGCCGACGCCGAGGACGAGGACGAGGACGTTGACGACGAGTTCACGCCGAATCGAACGAGCGGGAAAACGAGCGGGAAAAACGTTCGAGCGAAGAAACGACCAGCGATGCCGATCGTGAACGTGCGCGAACGACAGACGATGGAGTCGGGGAAAACGGATGAGCGAACCGGGGTGAAGGTGGCATCGATCGCGGCGGATGAAGCGTTACGG
>Ga0222712_10003780_pt1 | contig 16232 bp, 11 predicted proteins | sample C33_657DmetaG_FD_165043 | JGI IMG/M metagenome (GOLD analysis project Ga0222712, IMG submission 165043) | Estuarine water microbial communities from San Francisco Bay, California, United States - C33_657D | ecosystem: Environmental > Aquatic > Marine > Unclassified | place: USA: California...
GCCCCAAGTCCAAAGGGTTCCGTCCGTCTTTATCGCTGCCATGTGATTGCCTCCAGCAGCAACTTGTTTCCAGTTTGTACCAGAAGATACAGTTTGTACAGGAGAACTGCGATGTACAACAGTGTTGTCTCCTATATTTCCGTATAGGTTGTATCCCCAAACCCACAATGAGCCATCGGTCTTTATTGCTCCACAATGGAAAGCACCCATAGCAACTTGTTTCCAGTTTAATCCACCAGCTATAGTTTGTACTGGGGAGCTTTTGCTGGCACTAGTGTTGTCCCCCAGCACTCCTCCAAATCCATCGCCCCATGTCCAAAAACTGCCATCTGTTTTAATTGCACCTGTGGCTCCACTTGCAAGATTTACTTGCAACCAATCTGATGTAGTAGATATAGACTGTACAGGCGAGCTTTTATTCGCAACGGTGTTATCACCAATTTGTCCAGCATTGTTTCTTCCCCACAACCATAAAGTACCATCATACTTTATAGCAGCAACATGAGATGCCTTGCAACTGGTGGCAATGTAGCTCCAAGTTGTGCCTCCCGTAACGGTCTGAATAGGAGAGCTTCTGTCCAAAAAAGTATTATCTCCGATATTTCCAAAACTGTTTGCCCCCCACATCCATAGAGTGCCGTCAGACTTTATACCTCCACCGTTATATTGTCCGAAGCCTCCTACTTGTCTCCAGATAAGAGCTTGTGCAATAGTTTGAACAGGAGAGCTTCTGCTGACAGCTGCGTTATCTGCTAGCTGAAAGTTACCACCAGCACCCCAACTCCACAAGTTTCCTTGTGTAAAAATATCACTTCTTACATAATAATCATCAAAATCAACTGTCTGGTTGTTGTAGTTGAACTTGAACTTCGTCGCCATCAGTCGCCTTTTCTAGATAAAATACTTTTATTAACTTATTATCCAAGCCATGCCAGACCCAAGGTTTAAGTAAGATCATGTTTCCAGCATGAAGTTTTATATCTGCAACCACTTCCCATTTTTCAGGTTGAAAGCAGTTTTCCTTGATAAATGTATTTAGATCATTTGTTATAGGAAATACATTTGTATATCCAGTTTCTTTGTGTTTATAAGTTTTAATATTTGTATCTTCCAAAGCGACTATTGCTGTGTAAAGCGAATTTTCATTGAAATTTTCAAAGTGAATGGGAGCATAAGGTTTTCTAAATCTGCCTGAATCTTTTGTTACTGCTACTTTTTGGTTGAGGATAGCAGAAAAGGCATTTTCTATGCCTTGGGAAATCATGTTAAAATCCTTAATTTCATCTCCATAAAGGTTTTCTTTGAAATCAAGTTTGGAAATTATTTCAAAAAGCTCATTTGGCTTTTCGTAAAACTTTTCTATGTGTATAAACATAAATTTATATTAGTAATTAAAATCCAAGATTGCTGTTGTCATATTGTCGCCTGCGCTAACTTGTTTCCAAGTGATACCTGTATTTGTTGTTTGCACAGGTGAACTTCTTGGTGTTATATTATTGTTACCTATCTGTCCATTATTTGCATTCCCCCATAGCCAGAGAGAACCATCTGTTTTTAGTGCTGCTACATGACCTCCTCTACTGCAACTTACTTGTTTCCAATTGGTTCCACCAGTAACTGTTTGTACAGGAGAAGATATAAATGTCAAAGAATTTATTCCTAATTCTCCATAAGCATTTCTGCCCCACATCCAGAGCGTACCGTCTGTTTTTATTGCTGCTGTAAAATAAAATCCACACGAAACTTGTTTCCAATTAGTTCCTCCAGTTATGGTTTGTACTGGTGAACTTTTGTCTACAACGGTATTATCGCCTAATTGTCCCTGTGCGTTGTAGCCCCAGCACCACAATGTGCCGTCTTTTTTAATCCCTGCTGCCAGTCTGTATCCGCAAGAAATTTGATACCAATTAGTTCCTCCAGTTATGGTTTGTACTGGAGAGCTTACTTGAGCAATAGAATTGTTACCTAGCATTCCAAATTGATTATATCCCCACATCCAAAGTGTACCATCACTTTTAATAGCACCAGTGAAAGAACCTCCACATGCTATTTGATTCCAGTTTGTACCTCCAGTAACTGTTTGCACTGGGGAGCTTTTGGCTATTCCTGTGTTGTCTCCTAACGCTCCATTTCCTCCAACTCCCCACATCCAAAGTGTGCCGTCTGTTTTTATTGCTCCGTTATGACCATATCCACAAGAAAGTTGCTGCCAATTGGTGCCTGCTGCTACTGTTTGTACAGGCGAACTACGATGTACCACGGAATTGTCACCCAATTGAGCAAACTGATTAAACCCCCACATCCAAAGAGTCCCGTCAGATTTTATAGCTCCCATATGATTGTTACCGCCACTCACTTGTTTCCAAATAGTAGTTGAAGCGATAGTTTGCACTGGAGAACTGCGGCGTGTTATTGTGTTATCTCCTAAGCCGCCGCTGCTATTTCGACCCCATACAAATAATCCAGCACTTTTTAATTGTGGAACCAAATTCGGATATACAGAAATTAAATAATCTTTTTCAACAAGTTGTCTTCCTAGATCAACGCCTTTTTCATCAATAAATTTCGTTGTTATTGTTCCTGTAACCGCCATTAGACTCCAATAGGTAATTTGGGTAATTCTTGTTTAATCAAAACAATATTATTTATTTCTTCTAATGTTTTACATGAATTAATTTCATTTGTTTTTGATAATTCCCAATCAAACGCCTCTTGTACAGCAAAATCAATTTGCTGAATAATATATTCCAAATCAGTTCTGGTTAAATTAAGCCAGCCTTCTTGAAATTTGAAATTGATTGTATTTTCGCCAATAGCTAATAGTTTGTTGGTGAATACTGCTCTGGCTTCTCTGTCCGTTGAAATATTAATGTTTAAATCTTGTATTTTTATGTCTATTGATTTCTTTTCTTTTTCGTATCTTAAAGCTGGAAGTTTATCTATTAGATTTCCTTTGGCTATAGTTAAATCAAGAGGTTTTACTGCATAGGTTGCATTTACAATATTTTCTTGGATGTCAAATATGGGTCCATCTAACCATTCAATTTTTGGATTGTATTCAGGAGTGGTTAAATTAACTTTAAGTATTTTAGTGTTTTCATTTAGTATTATTGGTACATTTTGTTCATCTGCCAATAATATTCTTCTTTGAATGCCACATTCTTCTTCCAGAATGTTTGTGAACATTCTGGTATTCCAGTTTGGTTGTGTAAGAATCACAAAATTGTTATGAACTATTGCGTACATTTTAATCCCCATATGTTACTGCTGCTGTGCCGTAATATCCAGTAGAAACTTGTTTCCAGTTTGCGCCTCCTGTGACCGTCTGAACCGGAGAACTTCTATCCGTTTGTGTATTATCTCCCAATTGTCCATAATAATTTCTCCCCCAAGTCCAAAGGGTGCCGTCTGTCTTTATTGCAGCCATATGTTGGTAATAGTAAGAAACCTGTTTCCAGCTATTACCACCGCTTACCGTTTGAACAGGTGATGATTTATTAGAAATTGTGTTATCACCGAGTTCTCCGTATGAATTCCCTCCCCAAATCCAGAGGGTGCCGTCTGTCTTGATCGCAGCTGTTGCTGCTCTTCCAGCAGAAACTTGTTTCCAGTTAGTTCCACCTGCAATTGTTTGTACTGGAGAACTTCTGCTACTTCTTGTATTATCTCCTAATTGTCCATAAAAATTTTGTCCCCACAACCAAAGAGTTCCGTCTGTCTTTATTGCAGCTGTATGACGATAGCCACAAGCAACTTGGTTCCAGTTTGTTCCTCCTGTGATTGTTTGTACTGGAGAACTTTTATCTATTCTTGTATTATCTCCTAATTGTCCATAAAAATTTTGCCCCCACAACCAAAGAGTTCCGTCTGTCTTTATTGCAGCTGTAAACCAATAGGCTCCACAAGCAACTTGTTTCCAGTTTGTTCCACCTGTAATTGTTTGAATTGGAGAGCTTATAAGACCTCCGCCATTGTTTCCTAATTGTCCGCTATCATTCCGTCCCCAACCCCAGAGTGTGCCGTCTGTCTTGATCGCAGCTTTAGCAGCATATCCAGCAGAAACCTGTTTCCAGTTGGTGCCACCAGTTACTGTTTGTACTGGTGAAGAACGATTATTCGATGTATTATCTCCTAATTGTCCGCTATCTCCCCTCCCCCAAACCCATAGTGTACCGTCTGTCTTTATTGCAGCGGGATATCCTGTGTTTATAAATTGCCAATTTGTACCGCCTGTGACTGTCTGAACCGGAGTACTTCTACTTGTTTGTGTATTATCTCCTAATTGTCCATAAAAATTGTAGCCCCAACTCCACAATCTATTTCCCACAAACTGGTCAATAAGCCATGCATCCGTTATGAATGCGGATTTTAGATCACCATCGCCAGCGGAAATAAACGGCATTAATTAATTGCTCCCTTTCTCTTGCTTACTGCTTCTAATGCACTTAAAAACTGTCCTAGTACAGCTGCCACTTCTGGATTTTCTGTCAAAGTTGTTTCACTCAATAAATCTTCCAACATACAAAATCCGGTTTTATTACTAAGCTCGGAGCTACCGTCTTCATTGAGCTTGCCAAGCTTCCAAGAGACTTTTGCATTGAAAGTTCTGTCGGGCTTGGCATAGAGATTAAAATCAGTCAAAAACCAAGTATCATAGGTTTTTGATGCAATTGTTTCTGTGACTACTGGATCGGCACTTACGATTGGCTGGATGTTAACTGGCATAATTTATTCTCCAATTCTTCTATTTTTTTACTTTGTTCTTTGATTGCTTCTATAAGTAAAGCAGTAATGTTGCCGTAAGCTACACTCTTTAGTCCATCACTTTCCCTGACGAGTTCTGGAACAACAGCTTCGACTTCCTGTGCAATAACACCAACATTCTTGATGTCTGTTCCAATTCTTGTGAATGAAACACCTCTGAGGCTTTTCACTTTTTCCAGAGCATTTTCGATGGTTTTTATGTCTTTTTTGATCTTTATGTCAGAGTTTGCTGTGATATTGCCACCAGCTGTGAAATCGCCTGTGCTTGGATTAAATGTTAGTTTTGTTGATGAAACATTTGCTGTTGAAATAGATCCAGTTGTTGCACTTGTGAATGTCAGATATCTAGTAGCGTTAGTTGAGGTATCGTCGGAAATGGTTAAACCACCACCGCCTGTTGCCCAAGAAAGTACGCCTGTTCCATCTGTTGAAAGTGATCTTCCAGATGCAATACCTGTTGCGTTGAAATGGTATGCTCCGACTGCACCAGAGGCAATATTTCCGGATACTACAGCTGCATTTCCTATTTCTCCGCTTGTGACTACGCCAGAAGCTAGTAATCCATTAAATGCGCCAGATGCATTAATACTTGCAATGACAGTGCCTGCGCTGTTTTGCCATTCACTTAGATTTGCAGTTTGAGTAGAAGAGCCTCTTGCGATAAATATTTTACATCCCGGTGAATTACTTACACCAATGTAACATGCTGGATTATTTGCATATGTATTTGTTACTGTTGCATAGAAAGCAGATATGCTACTGTCAACATCCCCGCCTTGGTTTTTAGAGACATAGACTCCATATCCTTTGGTGGTATTGTTTACAGTTAATGAAGTATTGTAACCACCGGCACCTTGAGTAGGAAAACTTGCGCCACCACCTCCATCAAAAGTTACACCGCCTAGATTTGCCAAGCCAGTAACATCAAGTTTAAATGTGCCACTTGGTATTGCACCACCAAAACCACCGTAGTTTGCAATAATTGCGCCACTAGCATTCATGTATGCAAGATTAGTTGATGCGCTGTTTTGCCATTCTTGGAGGTTTGCGGATTGTGATGTGAATCCACGGATAATCTGCCCAGTATTAGTTGCAGAACTTGTGTTTATTTGTAGTCTGCCGCTTGGAGTCGTTGTTCCTAATCCAAGCATACCTCCCTGCGGTTGCATGACTAGTGGATTTGGGTATCCAATAGTATTTTGATAAACTTGTAGATAGCCATACCCTCTTAAGCCCATCACAAATCTCTGGTTTGTATCTCCAGAAGATAACATGAATATTTGTCCAAGCAGATCACTACCAGAATCAGAACTTATTACAACACCGGGAAATCCAGCATTAGCCTGTCCAGAATTTATGCCAAGTGATAAAATGCCGGTAGAACCAAAAGAGGAAACTTGTATGCCAGAAGTATTTCTAATTTCCAAGGTATTTGCCGTTTGTCCAGAAGCAACTTGAATAATTTGTCCAATAGTAGTTGCACTTCCTGTATTAATTTGCAATCTGCCACTTGTTGCAGTTGTGCCTAATGCCACATTTCCAGCAAAAGGAGCTATTCTTACTAATCCATTTGCATTTACATCAAAACTTGGAATGCCTGTAATGTCGTTTACTGAGAATATTGTTCCAGAACTAAGGTTATCTGTGATGGAAAAAAGCTGACCGGCAGAACCTTCAAAAGAAAGGCTGGAATCTGGGAGAACTTTCAAATAAATGCTTGTGGCACCAGAATAGCCTGTAAATGCTATTTGGGCACCAGATGTTGTGCTTCCTCTATTTGGCGTTATTACAATATCTTGTGGCATATTTTAAACCTTTAATTGTATTTATTGCTAAACCCCAAACCTTTGCCTGTCTGCATTGAAATTTTGTAAAACTTCTGATGCTGCAAGAACTCTTGTATAAATTCTATAGATTCCAAAATTTCCTTGATGAAATGCTGTGGTTACATTACATCCGGAGTTTCCATCTGCGCCTATTATATTGCAGTTAGAACTTGCGCCACCAGCTGTGCCGAAATTTACAGAAGCTTGAGGAAGTGCAGTACCATTAATGTATGTGTTGAAGGCAGCAGCTGTATTTTTATCTCCGCCATTATAAACAACAACAATGTGAAGCCATTTGTTTGCATAATCACTTATTGTTGTTGTAAGGGTGTATCCAAATTGTGTATAATTTCTAAAAGATGGAATTGCATATAATGTGCTTGTGTAATTATAAAGAACGAAGAAAAATTCTGTATCCTGTTTGACTCTGGCAAACATCGTGTATTGTCCAGCAGACCAAGTTTTTGTGTTGTAAAACCACATCTCAACTGTAAAAGGTTTTGTGCCAGAACCAACTAAACTTTGACTGCCAATACTTACATAGTCATCTGATCCATCAAATAGTATTGACCCTTGATTTGCTAGTCCAAAGGAAACACCATTCGTCAAAGTGCCTGTATTATTATTCCCACTTGAATCCAAAATGGATGTGCTACTTGTATTGTAAATAACTTCTAATCCGCAAGGACTATATTTTGCAACGCTTGCATTTGCGCTGGTTTGTGCAGCAGTTGTATCTGTGGCAAATGTGATCTTGTCTGCTGTAGTGACATTTGCTGTTGTATATCCACCTATTGCATATCCTTTAGACATTCCTTCAGAAATATTTCCTATTCCATATCTTGCCTGAGACAAATTTGCCGATGACTGTGCAGCACAAGTATCTGTCATGAAATTAAATTGATCTGATGTTGCAACCCCTGCTCCGGTATATCCTCCTAGAACATAGCCTTTGTAAGTAAAGTTGGATATTCCAGCACCGTAGTGACGGGCAGTAGAAACAGTTGCTGGTATTGTTGTAAAAAGCTGTGTTGTCCAATTCATTTTTTGAATTGTATTCACTTCTCCAGAAACATAGCCTCCCAGCAAGTAACCGCCAGCAGAAGGGTGGGATATACACGAAGTTCCAATATGCATTGCTGGAGAAAGATTGGCAACTGTAACAGCTGCTCCAACTTCTGTTGCGTATGTAATTCGGTCTGTTGTGGCAACATTTGCACTAGTAGCATATCCACCACAAGTAAATCCGATGGTTGCATAGTTTGAAATTCTGCCTGCGTGTCCTCTAGCAACGGAAAGATTTGCGGTTGTAGCAGAAGCAGCAGTTTCAGATGAATATGTCAATTTGCTTGTAACGGCACTTGGACCACCATCTTGACCACATACAAATCCTTTCGTTGCTCCATCAGACAAACCAGATGGTCCATATCCATGCGAATTAGGTAGAATATCACCCAAGGATGAAGTTGTATCTGTTGCGTATGTAGTTTTGTCTACTCTCTGGCTTGCTCCGTTACCGCCGCAAGTAAATCCTTTGCTTCCGCCATAATTTAAAAAACTCAATCTGTTTCCGGCATCAAGATTAAGTATTAAGCTGCTATCAATTACTGGAATTGTTGGAAGAAATCTTCTGACTTCTGCGTTGTAATTTTGGGCTATTTCAGCTGTTGATAAAGCTCTATTATAAACAGCACATGAATAATAATATCCTCCAAAAACTTCACCGCCTACAGTGTTTGTGCCTATCCTGAAATTATTAGTTGAACCAATATCTGAACTGGATGAAGCTGTCAAAACTTGATTATTATTAATAATCATGTATGTCGTAGTACCGGATCTTTTTATTACAATATTGCTTGGTAATCTTGTAAAGTTTATTGTCGCATCGGAATAAAGATTGCTATTGCCTAACCAAAATGCTACATAGCTTGTGCCAAACATAATTTGCAAATTACCAGCATTGTAATTCCCAAATAAGGTTCCTACAGTACCTGTTGTCCATCTAAACCAAATGCTTATTGTAAAGTCTCCAGTACCGCTTAGAATTGTGTTTGCAAATTGAATATAATCATTGCTTCCATCAAATACTAAAGCTCCACCATATTCTGTGGAGAATGTAGGACCATTTGTGAGAGTGCCGTTGTAATTATTGCCAGAAAGGTCATAGACAGTAGTTCCAGAACCCGGATACGATTTAGGATTGGCAAAGTCAATTGCCAAAACCAAACCAGATTCTACGCTGTCTGAGCCTATGCCTATTGCCATACAACCTCTACATTTTCAATAATAAAACAACATTCTTTTTTGTGATTAATTATGTCTTCTACATCTGGTTTTTCATCTGGTGATGAATAGATTCTTTTCTCAGACCAAACAAACTCATCTTGAAAATACCAAGTAAAAACATATGTGTCTTCTGATTGGTAATCAATTATCAATTTGTCAACTTGTTTTTTATCGAACATAAATTGCACCGTAATTGTGATAATCTCCACCAGAACCAGACCAATAGGGAGCATCTTGATAACCAGCACCGCCAGCTAAAAAGTTTCCATCCCAACACGCTCCATACCACCAAGGATTGTTGTTATAAAGTGTTGAACAGTTGCTGCCATATGAATCTTGGTCTTGGTCGTAAGTAGTTAGGTTATACCCATTTGTGATATGATATGACCAAAGACCAGCCGTAGTTGATCCAACTTCATTGGTATAGCTTGCTGCGCCTTGCCAAGCATAAGTAGCAGACCATCCTGTCCATGTGAATCTCGCTCGTTTGGTGTGATTAGCAATATTCCCTAGGGTTCTGTAGGCTGTGGCAACAAACATGACAACTGTATTAGAACCAGCGGTAGCATCGGCTATTGCTTTCCATGCAGGTAGTCCCACAAAGCAGTTAAAGTTAGCTGGAGTGTAATCTGATCCAAAGTTGTTTCGAGTGTTTACATTGTAGCTTGTTGCATTTGCATAAGTTAGATTTGTCATACCATTAGTGTTTATATTGTTGTTAATTACTAGAACCCATCCTCCACCGTCATAGTCCATGTCAATCCAATATTGGCTTGTTGTTCCTCCAACACTTAGCCAATAATATCCAGTTTGTGCATAGGGATTAACTGATTTGATTGCAACACCAGATGGTGCTGGGAAGTCTTTGCTTGTTCCAACCGCAGCAAAGGCAAGTTTGTTTAAATAAAAATTGTAGTTCTGAAGTACTTCCAAGCTGTTTAAAGCTCTGTTGTAAATTCTTACCAAAGATAAATTTCCAGAAAATGCGCTACTTGAAAATGTTCTATTGCCTAATGTTAAAACATCGGAATTTGTAATTGTATTGCCAACTGTAGAATCATTGTTTTGCTGTAAAACACCATCGAGATAAATTGATAATCCTCTAGACGCAGTGTTGGATCTTGTTAAAACTGCGTGATGCCAAAAACTGTCCGTTACAATTTTTGAGTTATTTGAAAAAGAAGGATTGTTTGTGCCGTCATAAACACCTGCATTCAAATAACCAGATGCATCTATTTGCATAGAATAATTAGTTACACCGCCGCTGCTTTCTTTTACTAGTATCCTTTTATTTGCAACACCTGTAAGAAACCAAGATTCCACGCTAAAACTTTGTAAATTTATTGAAGTATTATTAGAAACTATTACCTTATCATCTGATCCATCAAAAATTATACTTGGATTTGTCAATGAATAAGTCGGTCCATTTGTCAAAGTTCCGGTGTTGCCATTTGTTGTAATATCAAACCAGCTTGTAGAAGAAACATTATAAATTTCTTCAAGACCACATGGCATATATCTTGAACCAGTTAAATTGGCTGATGCTTGTGCCGTTGTGGTTTCTGTTGAATATGTAATTTTATCTGCTGTTGTTACGCTTCCTGTACTGTATCCACCAACAACGAATCCTTTTGAAACGCCATCCGCAGCAGCACCAACTCCATATCTGCCAACTGTAAGATTTGCAGATGCTAATGCAGAAGAAAATTCATTGCTAAATATGAATTTATCTGCATTTACAGCATAATATGTAGGGGCACCTGTGTATCCCCCACAAATGTATCCGCTAAATCCAAAGTTTGCATTGCCACCACCAAGATGTCTTGCAACAGAAATGGTATTTTGTATAGTGCTTGTTACTTCTGTAGAATAAACTACTTTTTGAATTGCCGACTGCACAACATCTGAGCCAGAAGCTCCACCAAGGTAATACCCATTTGCTGAGCCATCATACAACCTTTGTGCGCCATTAAATTTAGCAGTACCTAATTGTGCGCTTGATACGGCATTTGATGTATCGGTAGCATATGCGATTTTATCAGCGTTTGCGTAATTGTTATATCCTCCAAGAACAAATCCTTTTGTTCTATAATCAGACAGTCCAGTTCCAAATCCTCTACCTTGAGAAAGATTAGCAGTCGTAGCTGCTGCTGCCGTTTCTGTAGAGTAAGTTACTTTATCTGTTGTTACTGTAGTGGGATAATCACCACAAACATATCCTTTTGAATAGCCATCAGATAATGGTGTTCCATATCCGTGATTTGATGGCAGATTTGCAGAAGTTTGTGCGACGGTAGTGTCATTTGAATAAGTAAGTTTGTCTGTTGCAACATTACTTGCAGAATATGAACCACCGGAAAAATAGGCTTTGCTTCCACCATATCGTGCAAAACTTAACCTGTTGCTTGCATCTAAATTTAGAACTAAACTGGAATCAATAACAGGGCTGGGGACCAAGAATCTGTTTTTTGTAGCGTTATAGTTCTGAAGCACTTCTGTTGCCGATAATCCTTTGCCACTATAAAGCCTAAAAAGAGCAATTTTGCCATTCCAACCATATTTCCCACCGGCACCATAGTTTCCTATTGTTACTGCTGGAGCACTATAGTTGTGAGTATCTGAACCGGAAGTCGTTAAATTGCCATTTAAATAAATGTAGGTTGTTCCAGACAATCTTGTTATTACACAATTGTACCAGTTTCCGGGATAAATAGCTGGTCCCTTAGTGTATAAATTAGATCCAGTTCCGGCAGTGCTGTTGTAGTATATTAATTTTACGCCATCTGAACGAAGTACTCCAGCATTAGTCCCAAGATCTAAAATATAATTATTTCCAGATGCAAAGCTAGCAGCATTGAACCAGACTTCATAAGTAAAATCTCCAGTTCCAAATGCATATGAGCTATTCGCAGCAACTGTGGCAGTGTTTGGATAATCAACGCTTCCACTAAAGACTAAACAACCACCATTATCTCTGGAATAAGTTGTGAAATTGTTGATTGTGGCGTTGTTAACGCCACCAGCTATGTCGCTTATGGTTTGTGAATAAATGTTGTCTAGAGATGCCCCTGCACCTCTTGCAGATGAAAGGTTTGCAGAAGTTTGTGCAGCAGTTGTATCAGTTGAAAAAGTGAGTTTGTCGCCAGTAGCTACAGCTGTGCTAGACCAAGTTGTCCATCCCCCTAGATAATATCCTTTTGAAGATCCTTGCGATACTCCTGAACAATATGCTCTAATCCCAGACAAATTTGCAGTTGTTTGAGCAGAAGTAGTGTCTGTGCTAAATACAATTTTGTCTGTAGATGAACCGGGGTTTGCACTAACAGTTGTATAACCCCCACCAAAGTATCCTTTTGTGGAACATTCGGAAATGCCAGAAGTGGCAAATTTTGCAGCCGATAAATTTGCGCTTGTTTGTGCAGACAATACATCAGATGAAAAAGTAATTTTATCAGTAGTGGTTGAAAAAGTATTGTTTGCAGTTGCTCCTCCAGCTATATACCCCTTCACATTTGGAAGACTTACCGTTCCACAATATTCTCTACTACTACTTAAAGTCGTTGATGTTTGTGATACTGTTACATCATTTGAAAAATATAAAAAGTCTATTTTGTTGGTTGGATTACCAGAACCAGTATCACCTCCGCAAGCATATCCTTTGTTTACATAATTTGACAAACAGGCAGGGGCATATGAGTTGTAAGATATGTTGGAGCTTGTAGATGCAGTTGTTACATCTGAAGAGTAAAAAGTCTTGTCGGCTGTGTTTACATAATTTGTAGAATACCCGCCAATGGAATAGCCCTTGGTATTTCCCTCAGACATACCACCCGGTCCATATCTGCTGGTAGATAGGTTGGCAGTTGTCTGAGCAGCAGATGTGTCGTTTGAATAAGTGATTTTATCAGCAGTATTTACAGAAGCTCCGCTGTAACCACCTAGTGAATAACCTTTTGCACCACCAAAAACAGCGTAGCTTTTGGGATTTGCGATATCCAGTTCAATTGCAAGTCCAGTTAAGACTACGCTGTTTCCAGTTGTTAATCCCATAATTAACGAATTTCAGGAGTTGGCATAGGAGCAGTCCAATCCGGTCCACTAAGAATTACCAAAATTTCCTCATAAGAATATGGACCCTCTTTTGTTTCCAAAGCTTCAACAGAAGATGGAACCGAACCATTCCATTTGACGAATGTTTTGGTTTCATCCACATTCTTTCGTAGTGTATCTGGACCAGTCTCCAAGACTTGTGAAAAGTCAATTTTGTCTATCTCTGTCACAGAGAAAATCATGTATTCTCTGTTGCTTGGTACATCTCTTAAATCACTCATTTTTCACCTCAATATTATGTATTATTTCGCACTAGTTCTTCTGGTGTCATATCCCTAAATGACTTTTCCAAACTCATACCTTCCAAGTTGGCTGGCATGACTACTTCTAACCAAGATTGTGTTTCTTCTTTCCATGCGTACATTTTGCCATCATCTGGGTACGGAATTGGCGGTGACCACTGATTTTTATCGTTCAAAATCCAACTTGGATAAGGCTTAGGAGGAACAAAAACATCCTTGGCTGGGTCATAAGCATATCCTATGCCAGCATAGTTTCCTCTGATTTTTCCGTTATAGCTTGTTTTTTTCCATTTTGTGTTTTTGCCAAATAATGATTGGCAGAACGCTATTCCTTGTTCTTCAGATTCAATGCCATCTTTTAATTCATCTTCATTTGAGACAACAATGACCTGTTCCACTATGTTTTGATCACTGATTTTTGCATAATGAGCCATATTCTCTCCTTTCTTATACTACGTATCTGATTATTACGACTCCAGAAGCACCATTGCCTGCTCTGTATGTTCCTAAAATAGTGTTATCACAACCTCCTCCACCACCTCCACCCGTGTTTGCTGTGGCATCAATAAGCATACTTGTAGAGCTTGGAGGCAATCCGGCACCACCGCCTCCATTGCCACCGGAAATATTTTGGGATGCATATTGTCCAGCTGCACCACCCCCACCACCAGCATAAAAAGTAGATGTGCCAGATATAGAATACGATAATCCCACTCCCCCTGCACCTCCCGGTCCACCAGCAGTTCCATTTGTACCGGCACCACCAGCACCACCACCGCCTCCTCCACCTGTCGCATAACCAGAAGAATTTATACCACCAGCGTTTCCCTGCCCTGCTGTTGCTGTCCCTCCATTTGATACACGGGCTGTATAGCCCGGTCCTTGACTACCGCCACCGCCACCAGAACCGCCATTTGCACCATGTCCTATGGTGCTTCCATTACTGTAATTTCCACCGCCACCACCTCCGATAGCAGTAATGTTGCCAAATACGGAATTATTACCATTAGTAGCATTCCCGCCATTTTGGGCATCTCCGGGCCATCCAGCACCTCCGCTTCCCACCGTGACAGTCATGGTGTTTCCGTATGTCACGGCATATGATGAATTGTAAACTAGACCTCCTGCTCCTCCACCGCCACCGTATCTTCCTCCACCACCTCCACCAGCAACTACTAGCACTTCAACATTCCCTGAATAACTATTCGTTGTAAAAGTACCAGTGCTTGTAAATGTGTGAATTCTATATCTTCCAGAATGAGTAATCACACCTCCAGTTGGATAAATCTGCGATATTGGATATCTAATAATTACTATTCCAGATCCTCCGGGTTGACCATTCCATGTGTGCATAGAGCCGCCTGAACCGCCACCAGTGTTTTGAGCACCAGCTTGAGCGGTGGCAGCTGCAAAATTAGCATTACCATATCCTCTGCCTCCTCCTCCAACACCTCCTGCCCCACCATATTCTGCATTTTGATACCTTGTTCCTGCACCGCCACCTCCTGCTCTAGGGGTACTTGTGCCATCAATACTGGAGTAGACACCGGGACCACCATCGGCACCTGTAGTCATAGAATTCAAAAGACTGCCAGCCCCGCCAGCACCACCGCCGGAACCACAAAGCCCAATATTTAATACATAGTAAGCACCATTTCCACCGTTATATCCTTGTCCAGCAGTACCAGTACCACCAGACGGGTTGCGATAGTCACTCATTCCACCGCCACCACCAGAACCGCCATTACCACCATCTTGTGACCAGCTACTGCCTCTACCTCCTCCTACAGATGTGATGCCTGCAAACTCGCTTGATCCTCCTTGGCTACCAACCGCACCACCTGCACCAACTGTCACGGCATAACTTGTACCTGCTGTAACAGTAACGGCAGATTCAGCTGATGCTCCTCCTCCACTACTTTCACCGGGGACCGAACATCGATACCCCCCTCCTCCAGCACCACCCATGCCAGTATAATATGCTGGTCCACCACCGCCTCCAGCTACAATCAAGTATTCAATAGGTCCGGAATACCCATTGCTATTAAAAGTTCCACTGCTTTTGAATGTGTGGACTCTGTATCTTCCAGTTGTAGAAATTGCGCCGCCTGTAGGAAGAAAATCAGTAGCAAAACTATTTGATCTGTATCTAATTACAACTATGCCAGAGCCGCCATTGCCACCTTGATTATTATAATTGTAATGACTGCCACCACCGCCACCTCCCCCTGTATTTGCTCCTCCATTACCTCCGTGAGTATTAGTTTGTGAGTTAGCAGAGCCAGAGCCTCCCGGCAAACCACTATTAAATCCAGCCCCTCCAGTTGTGGTTCCAACAGCGCCGCCTCCACCACCTCCTATACCCCCATTTCCTCCAGTAGAAAGGCTATATGATGCGCCACCACCACCACCAGCCCAATAATAATCTACTCCTAAAATAGAATTTAAAATACCGGGACCGCCATTTGGTTGTGCTGTTGAACTAACACCTGCACCACCCGCTCCTCCTCCTCCACCAGAATAATACTGTCCTCCTCCTTGACCACCGGCATAACCTTGTCCAGAAGTGCCTGTACCACCAGCTTTTGTGCCACCACTGCTATAGCCACTTGCACCACCGCCTGAACCACCGTTGCCGGGAGTTCCTCCTAATGTATGCCCATAATAGGAACTACCACCTGATCCTCCACCGATAGCGGTTTGTCCAAAAACACTTGAGTTGCCTCCATTTGTTGCTCCAATAGTAAATTGGTGGTTATTTGGTTGAGGACCAGCACCATCTCCCCTGTATCCTCCATTACCAGCTGGCGCACCCCAGCCACCAGCACCAACAGTAACGGTATATCTACCGGGAGTTACATTGTATGTGCCAGAAAGAACTCCTCCACCGCCACCACCGCCACCCATATCCATGCCACCGCCACCACCACCGGCTACGATTAAGTACTCAACTTCCCCAGTAAAACCAGAAGCGTCAAAAACATCGGTGCTTGTAAAAGTATGA
>Ga0222712_10003781_pt1 | contig 16232 bp, 18 predicted proteins | sample C33_657DmetaG_FD_165043 | JGI IMG/M metagenome (GOLD analysis project Ga0222712, IMG submission 165043) | Estuarine water microbial communities from San Francisco Bay, California, United States - C33_657D | ecosystem: Environmental > Aquatic > Marine > Unclassified | place: USA: California...
CGTGAAAATGTAATTTCTTTTATTCAAGAATTTCCAAAGGAACTAGCACTAGACAAATATATAGATTATGATTTACAATTCAATAAAGCTTTTCTTGACCCAATGAAAGTCATTTTAGATGCTATTGGATGGAACGTGAAAAAAACAGTTAACTTGGAATTATTTTTTGTATGACTATGGATTTTCTTAAAGATATTGTAAAAGAAGTAGGAGGGCAATATGCTTCTATTGCGTCAGAGATTGATGAATCTGAAACATACGTGGACACTGGTTCATACGTTTTTAATGCTCTTGTCAGTGGCAGTATATATGGTGGGGTTTCTGGTGATAAAATTACTGCAATCGCAGGTGAAAGCAGCACAGGAAAAACTTTCTTCAGTTTGGCAGTCGTTAAGAATTTTCTTAATAGTCATCCTGATGGATATTGTTTGTATTTTGATACTGAAGCTGCAGTCACTAAATCACTTTTAGAAGGTCGTGGTGTAGATACTAAAAGAACTGTTGTAATTAATGTAGTTACAATTGAAGAATTTAGAACTAAAACATTAAAAGCAGTTGATATCTATTTAAAAAAACCAGAAGAAGAACGTAAACCTTGTATATTTGTGTTAGACTCTTTGGGTATGCTTTCCACAAATAAAGAAATTAATGATGCTCTTGCCGAAAAAGATACTCGTGATATGACAAAGGCACAATTAATTAAAGGTGCTTTTAGAATGTTAACTCTTAAGTTAGGACAGGCAAAAATACCAATGTTAGTTACAAATCACACATATGATGTAATTGGTTCTTATGTTCCTACAAAGGATATGGGTGGAGGTTCTGGATTAAAATATGCTGCTTCAACTATCATATATCTCTCAAAGAAAAAGGAAAAGGATGGAACAGAAGTTATTGGTAATATTATTAAAGCAAAGACACAAAAATCAAGATTAAGCAAAGAAAATAAAGATGTCGAAATTCGTTTATTTTATGATGAGCGTGGGCTTGATAAGTATTATGGTCTTCTTGAGCTTGGTGAACTTGGTGGACTTTGGAAAAATGTAGCAGGGCGTTATGAGATTGATGGAAAAAAACTTTATGCCAAAGAAATATTTAAAGATCCAGAGAAGTATTTTACTGCCGAAGTAATGCAGGCACTTGATGAAACGGCACAAAAAGAATTTAGTTATGGAAAATCTTAACGAATTAGTTCAAGTATATGAAAATGCTCTTGAAGATGATGTTTGTGATTTTTTAATTGATATATTTGAAAAATATTCAGATAAACAAGAACGTATAGAAAATGAAAGAAAACCAAACTTTACGCAAATCAATCTAACAGAAAATTGCAAATTAACAGAAGAGATTGAGCAAGTTCACAATCATCTTATTCAAAAAACATTTCAATATCGCAACGAATATTACGAAATGGTAGACAGAAGAGTTTTTCCAGAAGAACACGCATTTGAGCAATTTCGAATTAAGCGTTATAATAACGATGGGAATGATGAGTTTGATACACACGTTGATGTAGTAGATTATAAATCCGCAAGAAGATTTTTATCTTTTTTGTGGTACTTGAATGATGTAGAGCAGGGAGGTGAAACAAAATTTTCAAATATGACGATTACACCAAAGAAAGGAAATCTTTTAGTTTTTCCTCCACTTTGGATGTTTCCTCATTCGGGTCTTATGCCTATAAGTGGCCCTAAGTATATTTTACATACGTATTTGCACTATAAGTAATGGAAAAAATTGAAACTACTATTCTTCGCAATCTTCTTTTTAATAATGAATATTGTAGAAAAGTATTGCCTTTTATTAAAACGGAGTATTTTGAAAACCTTCACGAGAAAGTAGTTTTTGAAGAGATTTGTAAGTTTATTGTTGCTTATGAAGAACTTGCTACTAAAGAAGTTCTTTTAATTGAAACTGAAAAAAGAACAGATATTACAGAGGATACTTACAAAACTATTTGTGATTATGTTTCAAAACTTGATGATGGACACGCAGATTTAGAATGGGTAACTGATACTACCGAAAAATGGTGTCGTGATAGAGCAATTTATCTTGCTTTGATGGAAAGTATCAAAATTGCTGATGGTCAAGATGAAAAGAAAAACAGAGATGCAATTCCAAGTATTCTTCAAGAAGCATTAGCAGTTGGTTTTGATAATAATGTTGGGCACGATTATCTAAATGATTTTGAGAAACGTTATGATTTTTATCACAAAAAACAAGAAAAAATACCATTTGATTTAGATTATTTCAATAAGATTACCAAAGGTGGTATACCAAATAAAACACTCAATATCGCTCTTGCCGGAACTGGTGTGGGCAAAAGTCTCTTTATGTGCCACGTTGCTGCTTCTGTTCTTTTACAAGGAAAGAATGTTCTTTATATAACTCTTGAAATGTCGGAGGAAAAGATTGCCGAACGTATTGATGCAAATCTTTTAAATATTAATATTAAAGATATTGAAACACTTCCAAAAATAATGTTTGAAAGTAAAGTAAATGCTATTGCAAAGAAAACACAAGGAACTTTAATCATTAAAGAATATCCAACTGCTTCAGCACATTCGGGACATTTTAGAGCATTATTAAATGAACTGCAATTGAAAAAATCATTTCGTCCTGATATTATTTTTATTGATTATTTAAATATTTGTGCTTCTTCAAGATATAAAGGTAATCTTTCGGTTAATTCTTATTCTTATATTAAATCAATTGCTGAAGAATTAAGAGGGCTTGCGGTAGAAATGAATGTTCCTATTTTTAGTGCAACACAAACTACTCGTAGTGGTTCTACAAATTCTGATCCAGATTTGACTGATACTAGTGAGTCTTTTGGTCTTCCTGCGACTGCTGACCTTATGTTTGCTTTGATTTCTACCGAAGAATTAGAACAATTGGGACAGATTATGGTAAAGCAACTTAAGAACAGATATAATGACCCAACATCCAATAAAAGATTTGTTGTTGGAATAGATAGAGCAAAGATGAAACTTTATGATGTAGAGCAAAGCGCACAGTCTGATATACTTGACTCTGGTAAAGATGAAGAGTATAATGATGAAGAAAAGAAACCTAAAAAATCATTTGAGGGATTTAAATTCTAATATGACCCAAGTTATTGATACAAAAAAATATATTGAGTTCGTTCGTGAAACTACAAGTAAAGCAAGTAGTGATTTTCCTTCTTTGCTTTCTCGTCTAACTGAATTGGAAATTGGAGATGCAGATGTCCCTCGTCTTATGACTGCTGCATTTGGAGTGAGTGCCGAGGCAGGAGAACTTGTAGAAATTATAAAAAAAATATTCTTGCAAGGAAAGCCATATAATGAAGAAAATATCATCCATATGAAAAAAGAGGCAGGAGATATTCTCTGGTATATGTCTCAACTTTGCATTGCTCTTGATACTACTTTTGAAGAATTGATGGAAATTAATTACCAAAAACTATCAGCAAGATATCCAGAAGGAACTTTTGATATTCATCGTAGTGAAAATAGAGTAGAGGGGGATTTATAATACCCTAATATTCTAAATATAAGAATATTAGGGTATTTTTTGTGGCAAATATAAATGATTCGATAGGAAAATATGTTGAATATTCAGTTGCAAATAATTTAACACCAAATCAAAATTTTGTAACTGAAATACAAAAGCATAAAACTATAATATCTCAAACCTCCCCAAATTATAATTTTAGTATTCTCGATGATAATTCAAAAAATATTTCTGATAAAATTACAAATTATATAAAAACAAAAAAAGACGAGTCTAGTATTGTAAATTTGATTATGACTGGACAAAATTATAATTTCAAATCAATCAATTCATTTTTTGATAATACTAATCCTAGTGATATTCTTTTGGAACTAAACTTACCAAATCAATTTCAAAAATATCTTGGCGTATCAATAAAAAACCTTATTGGACCATCAAGAAGTGTAAAAATTAATCCAGGAATTGATGGGTTGTTAACACATTTGGGAAGTAGTAGAGATAGTCTATATCGCAATATTGTCCCTAATATAATATCAAAATATAGTTTACCTTCACTTAAAAAAGGTAAAAAGTGGTATTTAAAAACTGATGTTATACAAGATATAGCAAAATTCAAACAAGCAGCAAACGATGTTAAATCTTCATATAGAGACGAAATTTATTCTTTATTAAATACTAAAATAACACAAGACCAAGATGGTTTTAAAGATTATATTATTGAAGATATTTTACGATTAATTAATATTCCCTTTTATATTGTTGTAACTAATCGTCGTGAACCGTATGAACCTATGCAAAACGACTATGTAAATGCTATTTTAAATTCAACTATTAGTATATTAAAAAAAAGTGATTTTAGTATTTTAATTAATCAAAATGGAAAAAAACTATTTTCAATTGGAATAAAATTTGAATCTTCATCGGATATGACTAGTTCTATCAAGTTAAGAGTTACATAAATATAAAAATAGCAGAGTATTTTTTATATGAAAACTTTTAAAATATTTTTAGAGAATGCAGCAGAAAATCTTGCAGCACTAAGAACAAAAAGCGAAAATCGTAAACGAGAACTAATTCAAAAAATTGCTACTCAAAGACAACAAAAAAAAGAAGATGAAGAATTAGAAAATACGATAAACAGAGAAATTGAAGAAAGAGAAAAAGCAAAAACAAATAAAAGAAAACCCACAAAACTAGAAGACAAAAAAAGATAAGATAAATAACTAGAAAACCTAGTATAAATGAAGACATTTGTCCAATTCATCAAAGAAGCCACAGAAACCCTTGCATCTACCGAAGCAAAGAATAGAGGTCTTGTGGGTGATGGACACGGGGATTGGTATGATAAGCAAGGGAAGTTAATAGCAAAAACAATTGGCGGAAAGTTAAAATATTTTGGACAAGGTGAGAAAAAACAACAACCAGAAGTATCAGTAAAACAAAAAGTATCAACACAACAAGCAACACCTACAACACAACAAGGACAAGTAGGACAGCAGGAAACACAAGAGGAGCAATCAAATGGGATTGTAATTTTACTTGGTAGATTTAATCCTCCATCCAAAAATCATGAAGCATTATTAGCAGCAGGTTATAATCAATCAATAAGAAAAAAATATGAATATCGTATCTATCCAAGTCGTATTCAGGATGGAGATTTAAATCCACTCAATCCACAATTAAAGATTTCATATATGAAATCTATGTTCTCCAAGTATGCAGATTATATTGTAGATAGTGATAATATTAAAACTATTTTTGATGTTTTAAGTTCTGTTTATAGTGATGGTTATACTGATGTAGTAATTGTAACAGGGCAAGATAGACTTGGAGAATTTCAAAGTTTAGCACATAAAGGTGAAGGTCAAAATTATCAGTTCAATAATATCGAAGTAGTTTCGTCTGGTGTAAAGGACCCTGATAGTGATGTAGAAACTGCTGGTTCTTCATCAATGATGAGAACTGCTGCTGCACTTGGTGATTATGAAAAGTTTTCTGCTGGATTACCACCATCTATGAAGATGGGCGAAAAACAAGAAATGTTCAATACTTTATCAAAATCAATTAAGATAACAGAAAATACACAACTTTGGAAAATTGCACCTGAACTTGATTTTAGTGGATTAAGATGGGATTACAAAAATAATGGTCTTTTTGATGTTGGAGCATTAGTCGAAAATCAAAATACTGGATTGATTGGAAGAATACTTCGTCGTGGTGCAAATCATTTAATTTGCGTAACGAAAGAAGGTGTAATGTTTAAGAGTTGGTTAAAAGATTTGAGAGAAGTATATGAAGTTGGAACTTGCTCTTACCGAGCACACGCACAATCAATTACACCAGGTCAACCAGTAGTTTCTTTTACGGACGTAGAGATTAAAGAAACAATACCAAAGAAAAATATAAATACCAATAAAGCAACAAAAGTAAAATGAGAACTTGGAAGGAAGTTATACAAGAAGCAACTGCTGCTGAAATTAAAAGAGCAGGAGAAGCAGCATTACGAGATGAAAGAAATAAAAATAAAGCAGAAAAAACAACAAAAGGCAAATCTTCTTATCAGAAGTATTTGGACGACCAACTTGAATTTAAAAAGGAAAAATATGAAGCACAAAAAAAAGCACAAATTGAAAAATCGAAAGAAAAAAATGTCCAAGGACCTTTAGATCAAGCAAAGGCGTCACTTAAAGGAATTCAAACCCAAACTATTTCGGACAAAGATAAGGAAGGCACGGCATATTCTAAACTTATGGGAAATGTGGGTTCTGCTGCTGTTGGAGTTGGTGGTGCTGTATTTCACGGTATAAGAGCATTAGCAGCAAGAAAAAAAGCAGAAACAAAAGCAAAGGAGAAACAACAAGAAAAAAGAGAAAGAAAAGCAGCTGGAAGACCACCTGGAAAAACTGAAAAAAAAGAAAATCCTTCACCCGAAGCACCAACTGCTAAAACAGAAAAATCACAAGAACAACCAAAATTACTTGTTCCATCTACAAAAAGACTTCCTCCATCTGGAGGTACTGGTGGTCGTGGTACTAAAAAGCAAACACTTGGACAAAGAGCAAGAAATAATCCAGCAATTAAAGCAGGATTAATTACTCAACGTATGGAAAGTTATTCTAATTGGAGAGAAGAACTTTTAATTGAAGTAGACGAAAAAGATAAAGGAAAAAAAGAAAAAATTATAGATGTGATGAAAGGAAAAAATACAATCATTATCAATCCAGAAGATAAAAAGGTAAATGAAGAATCTGCTGCTTGGCAAAGAAAGGAGGGAAAGAATCCAGAAGGTGGATTAAATGCAAAAGGAATTGCGTCTTATCGTAGAGAAAATCCAGGTTCAAAACTCTCTCTTGCTGTGACTACTCCACCCTCAAAATTAAAACCAGGTTCAAAATCAGCAAATCGTAGAAAATCATTCTGTGCTCGTATGGGCGGAATGCCTGGACCTATGAAAGATGAAAAAGGTCGCCCAACCAGAAAGGCATTAGCATTAAGAAAGTGGAATTGTTAAATTGAGGTAAAATAGATAAATAAAATAGGAACATTTCACCTAGAGGTTATTATGTCGGTCGCAATCGTATGGGCATGGGTATCAGCTAATCAAGCACTTTTAGCAACTGTATTATTTGCAGTTTCGGAAGCACTTGGAGCAAATCCAAAAGTCAAGGCTAACGGTATTCTTTCACTTATCATTATTCAGGCACAAAATGCTCTGAAGGCGAAGGGCGCAAAAGATATTACTCCTTGAGAGTAATTATAAAAAAACTCAATTTATTAAATTATAGTGAATTTTTTGAAAAATTCACTAAATATAAAATAGATTTACTGGGGAGTAAATAACTCCCCATTTTTTATAAATACTTTTAGGAAAACTTACGGAAGAAAAGAATGGCACTCTGGGGCATTTCAACAACAACCGAAACTGCGGCAAATAATTATAACATTCCAAAGTTTATGCACATCGTTGACAAAAACATTACAGGGCATAATGTTTTTGCTGATGGTCGAGGATGGATACACAGACACTACAAGAGTTCTGAAAACTCTGGAATTAGCACCAGGTATTATGATGAGGTTTTAGTTCCTGTTGCTGGTCTGAATACTACTGGTATTAGTTCAAATACTACAGGACTCGGAAATGCTACTCCAGTAGCAGTTTTCTTCGAAGACCCAAACAAGGCATCGTCAATTTCTGTTGGTGGTGGCGGAACTACCGGTATTGCTACTAATACTACTGGATATGTTCATCTTGTTTATAATGAACTGGTTTATGTTTCTGCCGGAGCAACAGTTAGAATTCGTACCTTTGATGCTAATAATGCAAATGAAAGTACTGCAATTGTTGGGACAGCAGCATCAGTCGCACCTGGAGCACCAGTTGTTAACTATGTAAATGGCAACGGATTGACTGTTTTTACAAATTACAACGGACAAATCACCAACAGAGTAGCATTTGCCTTTACTTCACCAAGTTCAGTTCTTACTGCAAACGTTCCATTCACAACATCAGTAACTACGACAGGACAAACTGTTGCGATTGGTGGAACTAATATCTTTGTTGACTCAGTAACGGGTGTTTCTATTGGAAGTTCACTTACAGTAGCAGGTAAACTTACAAATGTTTCTGTTGTTGCTGTTGGAACTACTTCTGTTCAAATTGGAACTGCAAGTACAATTTCTTCAACAATTACTGCAGGACTTGGAGTTACATTTAGCACAAGAACAAATGCTACAAAGTTGTTTATTGATATGAGTAGAGGATTTATTGGTGTTGGTACTGATGGTGCAACTGGCGTTGGTATCATTAGCTCCTTTACTTCTGACATCATTCGTCAAATAGGCGGTGCTGGAACTTATCTTTCTTTACAAAAAGATGGAGTAACTGCCGTTGGACTTGGAACAACTACATTAACAGTTAGATAATATACAATATGAGATTTGATGAATTGAATGAAGAAAACTACATAATCTTTGCGATTAAACATTATGAAAATCCACAAGCAATTACGCAAGAGGATTTTTTTGAAGATATGAAAAGATTTAAGTGGATTAAACGACTTCTAAACAAATATAAAAATACCGGTGATTTAAATACTCATTTAATCATTAATCACTTTATGTCTCTTTATAATGTATTTGGAGAAGCTACAACACCTTTATTGTTTTATAAAATTAATAAAGAACTTTGGGGTGTTTTAAAGACTTTTGTTTTATATCTTGGAAGACTTCCAGAATATCCAAAAACTACAATACACGATATACCAGTAGACATAGAGTGTCTTAAGATTTTAAACTCAATCTAATGAAAGAAGAAGTTCTATTAAAGGTTATTAGTATTATTCGTAATCTTCGAGAAGACGGAATAATATCATCTGGTGCGCCAACAAATAATGCTTCAGGTGAAAATATTGCAGGTCTTCCTCCGGACAACCCACCAGTAGATTTAAGAAAAAAAAAATATAAAGGTATTCCATTTTTTTACAAAAATATCTTTAGGAGAAAGAAAAATGTTTAAGCAAACTGGAGCATCAACTGATACTAAAGTTGCAGTTCTTGAAGAAAAAGTTTCTATCTATGAGCAAATGATGAAAAAGATTGAAGATGCAATATACGCAATTAGTGAAACAAGTCAAGGTATTTCTAAAATGCTTGCAATACACGAAGAAAGACTAGAGCAAGGCATAAGATCTGACGAAGTAATCATTAAAATGATCGATGATCTTAAAAAAACAGTAGAAGCAGAAGATGTCGATTTGAGTGATCGTATTGATGAAGTGATTGAAAGAGCACAAGAAAAAATAAATGAAATTGATAAAAAAGTAGAAGAAGTCAAAAAAGTCAAATGGATGGTGATTGGAATTGGCACTGCTATTGCGATTGTGGTAGCATCAGCAACATCATTAATGGGCGGTATATTGACACCTGATAATTTTGGATATAAGATAGAACAGAGAATAGTCCCAAATTCAGAAAACATTAAAAGATGAGTTTTATTGATGAGAAATACATTTCGTTAGTTTCATCCAGGCTTCAAAAATTTACAAAGAAAAAATCAGGTTTATATAACTTTCGTTGTAATTATTGCGGAGACTCTGAAAAGCAAAAAAGTAAAGCAAGGGGATATTTATATCAAATCAAAAATGATTATAATTACAAATGCCACAATTGTGGTGCAACACGAACTCTTACAAACTTTTTAAAAGATTTAGATACTGTTCTTTATGATCAGTATGTAATGGAAAGATATAAGAATGGATTAACTGGAAAGAAATCAAATACACCAGAACCAGAATTTAAATTCGAAGCACCAATATTTAAAAAAAAAAGTTTCAATCTTCCAACTATCCTAGAACTAAATAAAGAACATTTAGCAAGAGTTTATTTAGAAAAAAGACAGATACCAGAAAAGTTTTTAAGTGAATTATATTACTGTGAAAATTTTAAAGAATGGACAAATACACAAAAAGAAACTTTTAAATCGGTTCAATATGATGAACCAAGAATTATTATTCCTTTAATTAAGGATGGTGAAATTTTTGGTTATCAAGGTCGTAGTTTAAATAAATCATCAAAAGTTAAATACATTACAATCATTCTTGATGATAGTCAACCCAAAATCTTTGGTTGGGATAATCTTGATTGGAAAAAAACAATTTATATTGTCGAAGGTCCTTTTGATAGTATGTTTTTGAATAATGCAATTGCGATGGTTGGTGCTGATATGGATTATATGTTTTTTATTCACCATTATGATGTTGAATTTGTATTTGTTTATGATAATGAAAAAAGAAATAAAGAAATGATAGCAAGAGTCGAAAAGACAATTGATATGAAATTTCCTGTGGTGATTTGGCCACAAGACTTGAAATATAAGGACATTAATGATATGATATTAGAAGGACTTGATGTAGAAAAAATCATAAAAGATAATACTTTTATGGGATTAGTAGCAAAAGCAAAACTTATTGGATGGAAACGAGTATGAGCAATGGAACAAAGGTTATTAAAAGAAGTGGAACTGCCGAAAGATTAGATTTGGATAAACTTCATATAATGGTAGAGGAAGCTTGCAAAGACCTCTCTGGGGTTTCTGCATCTCAAGTTGAGATACAGTCTGGCATTCAATTTTATGATGGGATTACAACAGCAGAAATACAAGAAATTTTAATTCGTTCTGCATCAGATTTGATTGATTTGGAAACCCCAAACTATCAATATGTTGCTGCCAGACTTTTGTTATTTTCTGTTCGTAAATCTTTATATGGAAAACTTCAAGAGCATCCAGACTTTTTTACACATATTCAGTCTTGTGTAAATCTTGGAGTTTATGACTCTGAAATTTTATCATTATACACAGAAGAAGAAATTAATCGTCTTGGTTCTTTTATCAAACATAGTCGTGATTATCTATTTACTTATGCCGGTCTTCGTCAGGTAGTTGATAAGTATTTGGTACAAGATCGTAGTTCTGGTGGAGTATACGAAACTCCGCAGTTTATGTATATGATGATTGCAGCAACAATCTTCTCTAAATATCCAAAAGAGATCCGTTTAGATTACATTCGTAAATATTATAATGCAATCTCAAGACACCGAATCAACATTCCGACACCAATCATGGCAGGAGTGCGAACACCACTTCGTCAATTTGCATCTTGTGTTCTGGTTGATGTTGATGACACCCTCGATAGTATCTTTAGCAGCGATATGGCTATTGGCAGGTATGTCTCACAAAGGGCTGGTATCGGTATTAACGCAGGCAGAATCAGGGGCATCAACAGCAAAATCAGAGGGGGAGAAGTTTCTCATACAGGTGTTATCCCATTCCTCAAAAAGTTTGAATCAACTGTTAGATGTTGTACACAAAACGGGATTCGCGGTGGAAGTGCTACTGTCCACTTTCCAATCTGGCATCAAGAAATAGAAGATATTCTTGTTCTCAAAAATAACAAAGGAACAGAAGATAATCGTGTTCGTAAACTTGACTATTCAATTCAACTTAGTAAAATATTTTATGAAAGATTTATTCAAGATGGTGAAATTACGCTTTTCTCCCCGCACGATGTACCTGGATTATATGATTCTTTCGGAACAATTGAGTTTGATTCTCTCTACCTTGGATATGAAAATAACCCCAATGTTCCAAAGAAAACAATAAAGGCACAAGAACTTATCCTCAATCTTCTTAAAGAAAGAGCAGAAACAGGTCGTATTTATATTATGAATATGGACCATTGTAATTTTCATAGTTCTTTTAAGGACCAGATTACAATGTCAAATTTGTGTCAAGAAATAACTTTACCGGTTGTTCCACTTCAGCATATTGATGATGATGGACCAGAAGAAATAGCAACTTGTATTTTAAGTGCATTAAATGTTGGTAAAATAAAATCAGATGAAGAACTTGAGGAACTTTGTGACCTTACAGTAAGAGCACTTGAGGAACTGATTGATTATCAACACTACCCTGTAAAGGCAGCAGAGAACTTCACAAAGCGTCGTAGGGCTCTTGGTGTGGGATTTATAGGACTCGCACACTACCTTGCAAAACTGGGACTTGCTTATGACTCTCAAGGTGCTTGGGATGCTGTGCATGGTCTTTCTGAATCGTTTCAGTATTACTTGCTGAAAACATCAAACCAACTCGCAAAAGAAAAAGGACATTGTGAATATTTTGGACGTACCAAATATTCTGATGGTATGCTTCCGATTGATACTTATAAAAAAGATGTAGATGAAATCTCTAATATTCCCTTTCAGCACGACTGGGAAGCACTACGAGCATCTATTTTAGAGTATGGGTTGAGACATTCCACACTATCAGCACAGATGCCATCAGAGAGCAGTTCTGTCGTCTCTAATGCAACTAATGGTATCGAACCTCCTCGTGGTTATCTGTCAGTCAAGCAATCCAAAAAGGGACCACTAAAACAGATTGTACCTCAATACCAAACTCTCAAAAATAATTATACTTTACTTTGGGATATGAAATCTAATCGAGGATATATCAATATTGTTGCAGTAATGCAAAAGTTTTTTGATCAGGCAATATCAGGTAATTGGTCTTATAATCCAGAGAATTATCCTGATAATGAAGTTCCTGTAAGTGTAATGGCAAATGATTTTCTCACCACATATAAACTAGGTTGGAAAACAAGTTATTACCAAAATACTTATGATGGAAAGACGGATGATGCAAAAGACGAAAGAGTAAATACTATTGATGATTTAGTAAATGAAATTTTAAATTCAGGAGAAGATGACTGTGAAAGTTGCAAAATTTAGAGTTCACTCGCAGGAACCTACAATGCTAAAAGGAATGACTGTCTTTAATACTAATGACGTTGATTCCAAGAAACAACCAATGTTTTTTGGAAAACCACTTGGAATTCAAAGATACGACTCCTATAAGTATCCAATTTTTGATAAGTTAACTCAACAACAACTTGGTTTCTTTTGGAGGCCAGAAGAAATTTCTCTACAAAAAGATCGTGCAGATTACCAAACACTAAGACCAGAACAAAGGCATATCTTTACTTCAAATTTAAAGTATCAAATTATGCTTGATAGTGTTCAAGGTCGTGGTCCTGGAATGGCATTTACACCTTATTGTTCTCTTCCTGAACTTGAAGCATGTATGACTGTATGGGGATTTATGGAAATGATACATTCTAGATCTTATACTTATATTATTAAGAATGTTTATCCAGATCCAGCAGAAGTTTTTGATACTATTCTAAATAATGAAAAGATATTAGAAAGAGCATCATCAGTTACTGGTGCTTATGATGATTTTATAAATTCTGCACATTCCTATGGAACTTCTAATGATTGGGAGTTTGCAAATGAAGGTGTTCCTTATGGAACTGATGCAAGACTTGAATTAAAACGAAAACTATATCGTGCTGTTGCGAATGTAAACATTTTAGAGGGGATTAGATTTTATGTCTCGTTTGCGTGTTCTTTTGCGTTTGGGGAACTTAAACTCATGGAGGGATCTGCCAAAATTATCTCTCTTATCGCAAGAGATGAAAATCAGCATCTTGTCATCACTCAAAACATCCTCAACAAATGGAATGACGGAGATGATCCAGAGATGCAGAAGATTGCTAAGGAGGAACAAGAATGGGTAAGAGGAGCATTCAAAAAGTGTGTAAATGAAGAAAAACTATGGGCAGAATATTTGTTTAAAGATGGTTCTATGATTGGATTGAATGATAAACTACTTGGAAACTATGTTGAGTGGATTGCAAATCGTAGAATGAAAGCAGTTGGATTAAAACCTGAATATGATATTGCATCAAAGAACAATCCACTTCCTTGGACTTCTCACTGGATTAATTCTAAATCAGTTCAAGTTGCACCCCAGGAAACTGAAATTTCTAGCTATTTGGTTGGTGGAATTAAGCAAGACGTGACTTCAGATCAATTTTCTAATTTTAAACTATGAATTATTATGTTTATGTTTATCTAAAAGAAGATGGAACCCCTTACTATGTTGGTAAGGGAAAAAATAATAGATGGAAACAAAAATCACACAGTGTGCAAGTCCCATCGGAAGAAAGAGTCATTTTCCCCATAAAAGATGTTGATGAAAAAACTGCTTTACTTGAAGAGATTAAATTGATAGAAAAGTGGGGAAGATTGAATAATGGGACTGGGATATTGGAAAATAAAACTGATGGCGGAGATACTCCACCAAAACAATATAAGTCATTATATACTCCATATCAAAGAACACCTGAGATAAGGGAGAAGTGTTCTACTTCATCTCATAGAAAAGGAAGACCCGGAAAACAAACTCCAGAAGAAATTGAAAGAAAGCGTGAATCTATGAAAAAAGTTTGGGCAGAAAGGAAAAGAAATCCTCTACCTAGAGATTCCAATGGAAGATTTATAAAAATGTAAAAAAGGGGGCATATGCCCCCTTTTTTTATAAATAAATAAAAACCGTAGAAATGATATGTCTAATTTTTACAAAAAAGAAAACATAAATGAAGGTTTGAGTTTTGAAATAAAACCGTCCAGAGGAATTGGAGCATTAACACCTGACGCAGCTCAACAACTAGGACCAAAAGCAGTTGAACTACAAAAGAAAAAAGCAGCAGAAGTAGATCTTCCTAACAAGTCGGGCGTTAAACTTGCAAATTCATATAAACCGAAAGGAAAAATAGTAAAAGAAGCACACTACAATCCTACGACTGGAAAAATTCAAGCAGAAAAACCATCAGAAGAAGAAATTAATACGTTGGCAAAAAAAGCAGCAGCATCTGGACCAAAGAAAAGAAAACCAGTTGGTTCAGTTCGTAAAAATAGTGCGACCTTCAAACCATCATCACCAGAGCAAGCAAAGGCGGATATGAAAAGTTGGAATGATTATTGGAGTGGAAGTGAAACAATTGATGTAGGTGCTGATGCTGGTTCTACTATTAGCGATTTCGTCCATTCAAAGAGCAAAACATTCAAGGGTGATAGTACGAAGCAAAGAATTAAGAGAGCACTTGGTGCTTATTATGGAGCACAGAAAGAAGAAATAGAAAATAGTTATGAGTGTGTAGTAGAAGCACTTATAGAATATGGATTTGCCGAAGATGCCGAAACTGCAAACGATATGATTATTGGATTAAGTGAAGGTTTTATTGGTATGATATTTGAAGAATATTTGGAAGAGAAAGCAAGAGGCACTAGACCAAAAACAACTGCACACGCATATGATATGGACGAAACTTTGTTTGGTCACGACCATTCAAAGGTGAATGTCCACGTTCATAATGAAAAAGGAGAAAGAACGCACAGTTTGAGTAATCAAGAATTCAATACTCATAAACTTCCAAAGGGTCATTCTTATAACTTTGATGAGTTTAGAAGTTCAAAGGTTTTTGAAAAGTCAGCAAAACCTTTGAAAAAAATGATTAAGCATTTGAATAAACAAAAAGCACGAGGATATGATACTCATATTGTAACGGCTCGTAGTGATATGGACGATCAACCTGCATTTGCAAAACATCTTTCTAAGTATGGTATTAATATCAATCCAGGAGAAAACGGTAAAGGACATACTCACGTTCATCGTACAGGTAATCTTGAAGGTAGTGATGTTGGAGTAAAGAAGAAAGATACACTTCAAGGTTTATCACAAAAACACGGATATAAGAAAATTCATATGTATGATGATGCTGCAAAGGTCCATAAGGCGGTTCAAAACACACCAGGAGTTGAGGTCAAAACTCATATGGTAAAACCAAGAGGGAAGTCAGGTGAAGTGCGACCACGGTCGTTTAGAGCAACCGAAACACAAAAAGAAGAATATTATATTGATTTTGGAATTAATGTAGAAGAACTAAGAGAAGTAGATACAACACCTTATGAATATTGGAAAGATCATATAAGATAAATAATAGAAAAAGTACTTTTTTAGTAAAATGAAGCAAGAGAATTTAGACGAGCTTAAAAATATCTACTTAGGTTTGGTGACTGGTGGGGAAGGACCGGAAGTATTGAGTGAGGCACCTACTCAATTTGCTAAAGATTTACAGAATAATATAAGAGATACGGCAGCTCAAAAAACAGTTAATAAAGCTCTTAGTGGAGGACTAAAACCTGCTGCAACACCTACAGTTCCGAGACCTGCTGCACCTACTCAATTTGCTAAAGATTTACAGAATAATATAAGAGATACGGCAGCTCAAAAAACAGTTAATAAAGCTCTTAGTGGAGGACTAAAACCTGCTGCAACA